>Ga0208547_1000683_pt1 | contig 19276 bp, 24 predicted proteins | sample DEB08_DNA_5_FD_185501 | JGI IMG/M metagenome (GOLD analysis project Ga0208547, IMG submission 185501) | Aqueous microbial communities from the Delaware River and Bay under freshwater to marine salinity gradient to study organic matter... | ecosystem: Environmental > Aquatic > Marine > Coastal ...
AATTCTTAGGAAACGCACTCAAGGGAACTTTGCTGGTTAACCCCATCACCGCACCCCTTGTTATCTCAAGCGAACTTGGCAAGCTTATGGGTGTAGGCGGCAAGAAACAGGAGCCCCCTAAACCCACGAGTCAGCCTGAGAGTGACCCTAACGCTCCGCCTCCGCCTCTTCCTGACTGGGCAGAACAATTACCCCCTGAGGGTTACGCCGACCCAAACACCAATTACGATCCGCGTCAGCAGCCGTTGCCTCCGGGTGCTGCTGACGTCGGTGCTCTTCTTCCCGGTCTGCTTTCGCAGTGGGAGGAGGCCAATCGTCGGCGCGAAGCAGAAGCTCGCAAGTTCTATCCTGAGCGCACTCAGATTGACCTTGAGGCTTGGAAGCAACGTGAAGCTATTGCTCGCGAGAACTCTCTCGAGCGCATGCGCGAAAAGACCAAGCGCGATAAAGAGCTCAAGGTCATCGATGCGTGGACTGCCGTTACACAGTCTGAGATCCAGCGGGAAACTGCAATGGGTCTGGGGATGATGAACCTAAGCGCCACGCTGGGGATGCCTAACCCCAACGTTTTAGCTGCCAATGCGAACGCTATTGCAGCTGGTGTCAAAGGATTTACAGGCGCTCAACCGGTGTTTTAATCATGGGACTCGGAAGTATTCTCGGCAGTATTGCTGGTAGTGTAATCGCTCCCGGTGTGGGCACTGCTATCGGAGGTGCTCTCGGGGGTGCCGCCGAATCCGCTTTTGGGGGAAACAACAGTGGTGGGAGTGGTGGTGGAACTCCTACTGATTACTATGCTCTTTATGGAGCTCAGGCAGCTGCTGCGAATAACCCCTTAACCGCAGCAATGCAAGGGCTTTCTGTTTTGCAAGGTGCCTTTGGTGGCGCTTTAGGTCTAGAGGGCACAAGTACTGCTTCTGCTCAGCTTTCAGTCCTTAAAGAAGCTATTGATCGAGCTCAGAAAGCAACCCAAACTCAAGCTTCTATTACTGCTGGTGCTGCGGGTGCAGGTTTAGACCTGCTCAAACAGATTGGTCAGGCTCGGTTATCTACCGAGTTAGCAGGACCTACTCTTCTTTCCCAAGCTGGTTCTGCCGCTCTGGCTGGTGAGAACCAGCTGGCGATGAATCTGGCTGATACTAGCCGTAACATCCAGGCCCTTCAGCAGCAGACCCAAGCTGCTGTGGCCCAGAAACAAGCAGATACGCTTGCCGATGTGTTTAGTACTCGAGCTCAGACTGAAGGCAAATTAGCGCTTGGGGCACAAGCTCTTGAAAGTGGCTTGAAGCTGCAGCAAGCCAAGACTATCAGTGACTTGCAAAACATCCGTGGTCAGACTCAGGCTCAGCTCGCCCTGAAGCGTTTCGGTGCGGGTCAAGCTCTGGCTGGTCAACGGTATTTTGCATGATCAAATCGACAATCGGTGATTCCACAAGCGTTGCTGAGTGGTTGGCTTCGCTTGGTAAATCCCAGCAGGATGCTTTTAAGCATTACGCGAAAAACAGTACGAGCGATATCGAAGCATATCTCTTTGCTCGTTTTTTAACTCCTGGGTTTCGGGGATCTATTGCTGACTTAACTGCCTTCATCCAAGAGCGCTACCCGAAGACGGATCTTCGTAAAGATCTTCTGATTGAAATCGATTCTCTAAAGGATGACTTAGCCAACGTCAGGTCGATGACCACGACTGGGATGTTGGACTACGCGACAGCGGCGACCAAGATTGCTGTTTTGCAGAAGGAACTTCGATCCCACATTCAAGCAGTTCGTCAGCTGACTGATGGACTTGATCGCCGTGGGCTCCTTCTAGCTGGTGCTGATCGTTGCTTGCGTGAGCTTATTAATAGCTTTGAGGATCAGCCAACGATCAGTTCTCTTCTGGAAGAAGCTTCGTTGTTGATTTGGGGAACTATTGAACGGGAAGAAAAATCGTAGACTGGTTACTAACTAGTTTTTGATAGATGTCTGTTATTCGTTTTGAGTTAACAGGACTCCCTAAGTATTTAGAACTTATCTATAAAGATAATGTTCCTGATGGTTATATTAAAGACGACTTTGAGGCTTACTCGGGTCGCGCAGGCGATCAACGTTACTATGCTGACACGGTCGAGCAGATGAAAATCGACATGTTCGGGCCTGAGGCGTTGAACTGGTGAGATTCAACGCCTTACTTCCTTACGCCTAGACCCGGTCCATTAGGCTGAGGATATTAACCACGGGTGTTCTGAATACACCCATGAAACTGTCGTTAACGCCCATAGCCATAACTAGCTCCTCTTCATCCTCTAAATAGCAACTAAAGGGAAGAATGCATGCAGGTTGATTAGAGATATCGTTACCTGCGGCGTCGGTCCATGTGATTAAATCATCTTGGGTGGAGCCAACGAATAGAGCGTCTTTTGTGAACCCAGTGATTCGGGTCTGTGCGTCATCCAAAGTTAAAGCACCTAGGCAGTACAACAGATAAGGACGTCCGCCGATCTGAGAAACCATGTATTTCCAATGGAAGAATACAAGCCACTCGTCTTCTATCTTGATAGGAGCCGTGGAGTTAAACGTCGGGTGTTTACCTGTTGCAGCTTCTAAACACTTTGACTGAATTGTTTTATCCGATTCACCAGGGGTTTTAATCGATACAGGAGCGACCGAATAAAGAAGACGCAATTTTTCGTTGTCGTTATAAAAACACCAGTTTTTTTCTGACCCGCCATCGACGTAGTTTTTACCGATTCTTGGGTATATACACTCCACAAGATTCCCGTACTCATTAATCTCTCCTACGCAAACTTTTGGTGATTTAAGCATCAAATGCTTTGTTGAGTCCCATTTTGTTGCGTAGGTACTAGTTACAAACTGACAATAAAGTCTGTCGTCAGGAGTTACAAAGAGACGAGGGTCTTCGTAACTAAGTCGATGTTTTCCGGGACGTAACTTCCGAGGAGCAATGATTGTGGAGTCGTTTAAAAGTTCTCCAACCCATAAGTCGGTTGGGGTGTTGTTGTAATAAAAATATTTCATATCGTGCCGGAAGCAAAAAGGTTCCGGTTGTGATCGCCAAGCAATAAGGGATGACCCTCGATGCTTAATTAAGCTAGGGCTGAAATTAGCAACGCTTCCTTCGGGTAACCCCGTAGTAATTCGAGTAAATGTCCCTCCAAGATCTTCAGCTTGTTGGAAGACTGTTGGGTATCCAGTGTTATCCCGTAACCTCGCTTTAAGGACGGTCTGAGCGTGATAGTTGCGATAGCGGTGAAATTGAACGCTCACTTGGCCAGCTCCTCCATGGCTTTTTCGAAACCTTCAGCGATTTTGTCCCAGCGATAGGACGGATTTTGAGTTACTTCGAAACAATCGTCAGCAACTTTTTGATAGAACACTTTGTCTTCGTATAACGTTGAGAGCTTCTCGGCTGCGTCATCTACATCGACAATGCCACGCTCCACTCCGAGGTCTTTGTCGTAGATCCAAGCAGCAACGTCTGCCAGCAGAGCTTTGCCTTTCCAGACGTCAGAGCACGAGGTGTGGTTCGGCATAACCTGTGGACGTTTACATATCGCGTGTTCGAAAGGTACAAGTCCCCAGCCCTCACCGTTACAGGTATTTAATCCAACGTCACAGGCGTTATAAATAATGTTTAGTAACTCGTCAGGTGGAGCGTTGGTGTAGTCGATATTATTTGCAGTCATGATTAGACGCTGGTCTGGGTTTAGACCAGCCCTCTTCATCTCAGCGTTAAAGATTGCTCGCACATCCCACCCAAGATCTTTTTCGCTCATGTGCAGGTAGAGCGAGGTATCAGGTTTATCCTTCGCAAATTTGACGAAAGTTTTGATCGTTAGGTCGATATTTTTACGCGGCTGATTTCGGTTGGCGTTAAGGACAATAAATTTGTCAGTAGGGAGATGAAGTTTCTTACGACAGTCGTCTCTGTCAAGAGCGTGGAACTTACCAGTATCCAGACCATGGGGGATTACTCCAAGCATCTTGGGCTGAACCCCATGCTTCATAATTCGCTGAGCCTGTTCAATCGAGAAAGTAATTGCAAAGTCCCAGTCCTTAATAAACCGCATGTGGTTTTCGATATACCACTCGCTATCGATTGGGAAGTAAGCGATGAACTTGAACTTCATCGATGACTTCAGGAGGTGGATTCGCTCCCACACCTGGTTAACCATCCAGATGTCGTTCAGACAAATCACAAAATCTGGGTTTTCTTGCTGAACCACAAGAGGCAGCCGCTGAATACCGAAACGGTCGGCGGGGTTCAAAGCACCAGCTGGGTAGACCTTGAATGGTAGATCGTGTGGATCTCCTGTGTAGTTAATACCAAACGCTACGATCTCGTTATCTTTCGCTAGGTGCTCCAGAATACTGTGTGTTACACGAGCAAAACCTGTGTTCGAAAGGATATCTCCGTACCAAAGGATTTTTGCCATGCGGGGGTTTAAAATCTTTGCTAACAGTATACAGACAGTTTTTGAAAGAGCATGCCTAGTAGAGAGAGTTTTGCGTATCGCCGTGCTCTAAAAATGAGAGCAACTAAGGCTATGGATTCAAGCGCCCCTGAGCTCGATACTATATTCACTAGAGCAGCAGAAGACTTCCATACCTTCTGTACGATTATGGACAAGGCTCCAGCACGTCATATGCTGGAGTGGCACAAGCACTTGATAACAGGCGAGAGCAATAGATACCTATTAGATATTGCGGGACCAAACCTCGATATTCTTGCTCCTCGAGGTTCGGCAAAGTCCACGGTGCTTAATATGTTCACTGCCTGGATTATCGGCAGACACACAACGGCAGGTCTCCCACTCCAGATCATCTACTGCTCATACAACATCGCTACGGCAATACCTAAAAGTCGAATTATCAAGCAGATCATCGACTCTGCAACGTTTAAAAAGATTTTCCCTAAAGTCCAGCTTCGCGCTGGTATGCAGTCAGATATTGGTTGGTCGATCGATTTTGACTATGCGGGCATCAGTCGAGTGGGTGATGAGGAATTTACCCTTCGCGCAGCGGGTCTTCGTGGCTCCATTACGTCGAAGCGAGCTCACCTAGTCATCGTGGATGACCCTATTAAATCGAGCACGGATATTAAAAACCCGTCGATTCGGGACGAGATGAACAATAACTGGAGCTCAGTTATCGCTCCCATTATTTTTGAGGGAGGGAGAGCTATTTGTCTCGGGACCCGCTTTCACCCTCTTGATATCCATAAGACGATGTTCGTCCCTGAGAAGGGGTGGAAACAGGTCCAGCAGGAAGCGCTTACATATGACAACAGCGGTGAGGCCGTTAGTTACTGGCCTGAGCAGTGGAGTGTGGATTATTTGTTAGGCCAAAAAGAGCTGGACCCCGTGGCGTTTGCGTTCCAGTACCAACAGCAGCCTGTGATGACGTCCGATCTGATCCTGTCTCCTGATTTATTGATTAAGGGAGACGTTGTCACCGAGTTTGATTCCCTTGCTGTAGGTATTGATTTATCCGCCAGTAAAAACGAAACGTCCGATTACACAGCCTTTGTTCTTGGCGGTCGTCTGAAGGATCAGTACTACATCATTGATGCTCACCAAGTGCGCTCGATCGGCAATCTTGAAAAAATCGATCTTCTCTGCAAGATGCTCGTTGAGTGGGGGATTCTCCAAGAAAACTCAGAGGGCCAGTATTTTCCTACGTACTCCACTTGTACTCTGGTTGTTGAAGCTGTTGCTTACCAGGCTTCTTTAGCTGCCGATCTTAGACGGGTGATGCTGAACGAATGGGGACTGGGTAATCTCCATATCCACGAGGTCAAAGGTTTTAGAGGGGACAAGATCGCTCGGTTCCGAGGTACCTTGGGTCTTTTAGAGAATAAAAAAGTAATCTTTAACCGTTATCGAAGGTTTGACCAGCTCTTTGATCAGGTAATTAACGTCGGGGCTACTTCTCACGACGATTTACTAGATGCCTATACCCATCTAATGTGCTTTTTGCAGCGTCGGGGTAACTTTCATCTGGAGTACTGATCGATGATCTCTGAAACCTGGCGTCATTCAGAAGCTGTGATGAACACCTATAGGGTGATGTTTAACATCACTGCTCATAATCCTCTTTCTCGTGTCGATCCTTTATTAGAAGTTCTGCGTGGTTATGACAAAATCCCTGCGGCTACCAAAGACGTTTTTATATTTATCGATCATGAACACGAAAGCGATAAACAAATTCTCTTAGACCTTTTATGCCCAAACCTGAAGACTCTCTGTATTCAGGTTATCGTCGCTGGCCCTGAGTATCAGGGTTTTGCTCTGTGCTGGTCACATAAACAAATACTCAAGTTGGCTATTGAGACAAAGGCTTATGACATTTATATGTATAGCGAAAACGATATGGTCTTTACCAAAGACCATTACACGTATTGGTTAACTTACCGTCAGTTCTTAAAACCACTGAATTTAGAACCAGGGTTCTGCAGATACGAAAGATACGACGAAAAATGTGTTCCTTTTGATAACTACAGAAAATGGTCCCTATCCCAACCTACTAAAGACGTTTGGGGCGATCGACCTTATCGAGTGAAAACATTCTTGACACCGACTCTTGAATTTGTTGGCTTTGCCTCTCTAGGTAACCCCTACATGGGTTTTATGGTTTTAGACCAGGAGATGGCTAATACCTATATCAATTCACAAAGTTTTGATCCGGTTGCGAGTTTTGAGTTAACGCGCCATCGCTGTTGGCCAATTGCAGACAGAAGTTCTATGGGTCTCGCTTTTGAAGGGCTCGAGGCAGATCAGGAGCATCGTCGAGTTGTTCCGATCGTTAAAGAAGGTGAAAAGCTTCTCATAGCACCGTGCGGGCTCGTTGAGCATTTAGATAAAAAGTACAGCACGCGTTTAGCTGATGAGGATGGTACTCTCATGGATATTTCTGAGATGCTTGTTGTATGAGTGATTCTGTCTCACATCCGTCTCACTATACTCAAGGTGATATTGAGTGCATCGATGCCCTTAGGGCGTCGCTTGGACCTGAGGGTTTTAAAGGATTCTGCAGGGGTTCGGCGATTAAGTACTTGTGGCGGACTGAGCACAAGAACGGTATCGAAGACCTTAAAAAATGTGCATGGTACATAAACAAGCTCATCGAAATTGCTGAGCAAGAAGGTTAAACTATTACTGAGGCTTCTTACCTATGGATATTCGCGCTTTCGGTTCTGTATTCCCTCAACAAGCCAGTTTGCCTTACGCCAGCGGTTTCGCTTGGGTGCCTGGAGATGGGGAAAAGCGGTTCAGCACCTGCCGTGGTTTATATATCGAGGGGGATGCGACTGATGTTTTTTATGTCGAACTGAACGACGCTCCCGGACAGTGGTTTTTGACCGAAGTTGGTGCCAATAAAGTCTTACCTTTCGCTGCCACGGCGATTAGTGGCGGAAATGTCGACAGTGTCAAGGTGCTCTACTGATGGCTAACCAGTTTGTCCCTTACGCTTTTAACTTTTCTAAGGCGTATCAAGATCAGGTGTTTGCAGCCGATCAGCAAAGGCGTGCGAATCAGGGAGCTGACTCTGCTTTCGCTCAAATGGCGGCTGACGACGAAACCGATATGACTGGTCAGCCGACTCCGCAGGCCCCGAGCACGCCGATGGTTACTTACGGGGATGGCTTAGAAGGCCCCGTGGACGCCCTTGAGCAAGATCGAGAAATTATGTCTAGGGCAAAGAGGCGGGCCTCGCAGTACTTATCTGAGGCTGGTTGAATTAGTATGTTGGCAGTTTTGATACTGCCAGCGTGCTGCTAGACGTCTTTACTTACTTCAACGAGAAGGAGCTTCTTGAGCTGCGTATTCGTACGTTGGAGGATCACGTTGATGGCTTCCTGATTACAGAAGCCAATAGAACGCATAGGGGCGAAGAGAAACCCTTTACTTGCTTAGAGACGCTTAAGGAACTCGGGATTTCAGACGAAAACATTCAGGTTCTTCACGTCGAACTCCCGTCAAAAGAAGAAGCACCTGACCCGTGGCTTCGTGAGCGAGGTCAGCGAGACGCTGCCAGTGTGGGTCTCCATATGGTCCCGGACGACACGGTTTTTATTTGTTCGGACCTGGACGAGATTGCTAACCCCAATAAGTTGAATGATCTTGTAGCGACTGTCGAGGAAAATCCTGGGAAAGTCGTAAAGCTAAGTATGTCTATGCACTATGGACGCGCTGATCGTCAGCTTGTAACCCCAGATGGTTCGCCGTTCAATTGGCGTAATGCATTTGCTGCGAACGTCACTACTTTAAAAGCCCACAGCACACTGTCAGCTATGCGAGCTGAAACTGACTATGTGACTTTTGGGGAGCTTGACGCAGGCTGGCACTTCAGTTGGATGGGAGATAAAACTCGTCGTCTTGCGAAGTTAAAGTCCTACGCCCACTGGGAGACTGATACTTCAGATGTCGAGAAACACTGTGCGGATTTTTCTGCAGATCCGGGCGGCGTCGATATGCTCGGAAGGGAAGATCACATCATCGAGAAGTTTCCTGTAGATCAGCTTCCTGAGGGTGTCTTTCTGCTGCCACGCGTTAACGAATTTCTGCTCCCCTCCTGATGTTTGTAGATACCTTTACTTACTTCAACGAGAAGGAACTACTGGAACTTCGCGTTAACGCGCTTAAAGATCACGTCGATGGTTTCATTATCGCGGAAGGTGATAGGACTCACCGAGGTGACCCTAAGTCTTTTACTCTCAAGAAAACAATTACTGAGCTTGGTCTCCCCTCTGATTTAATTCAGGTTCTTGAGGTAAAACTTCCTTCTCAGGAAGAAACAGTAGATCCGTGGGTACGTGAGCGTGGTCAGCGTGATGCATTAACCACAGCGCTCGAGTACTTACCAGACGACACAATCTTCATTTGTTCCGATTGCGACGAGCTACCTAACTGGGAGTGCTTCGACGATTTAAAGGCCGCGTTAAAGCAAGTTCCCACACGGATCTTCGGGCTAAACATGTCGATGCACTACGGACGCGCTGATCTTCAGCTTTTTTCTCCTGAGGGAGAACTGTTTGAATGGCGGTGTGCGACAGTCTGCACCGTGGAAACTCTTAAAACTTACGGTTCGTTGACGCGTGTGAGGGAGCAGCCGAATCGAAAGTTTATTGGTTGCCGTGATGCAGGCTGGCATTTCAGTTGGATGGGTACTTCAGACCAACGAGCACAGAAGCTGAGCTCTATCGCAGAGCATTACATATGGGATTGTCCTGAGGTCCAGGCTTTGTGTGCGAGTTTCGTGCCTCAGGAAGGCGCTACGGACATGCTTGGTCGAAAAGATCATCTATTAACTAGGTATCCCATCGAGGATTTGCCCGAAGAAGCGGTTAAACTGGACAGAGTGAAAAGGTATCTGCTTCCCGATGGCCGATAAAATGCCCTCCGAAGTCCTGAAGCGCTTCGAAGAAAAACGTCAGGAAGAGAAAGCCCCCAGTGGTGAAGAGCTTCAGGCAAAGAGTCAAAAACGTAAGGACGCGCTTGCTAAGGCACGGAAAGCCAAAGCAATGAGTTCTGAAAAATGATCCCGCTTTAGGGTCCTTTTATCTAATAAGTGAATGTCAAGCGCCTCTTTAGATACTCGAAAAAGGTTTTCTGAGATTCTTGAGGCGGCACGCACTCAGGATCGCAGCAGCCAGTCGTCAACGATGGTTGTGCTGAGTCATATTCAGCAGATGGTCCTTCTGATGGTCAAGAAGGGTCTTACTTTTTACTGCGATCAAGATACTTATAAGAGCCGCACTCGGTTTTTAGCCGACGTAATCACGCTTAATAAGATTGATATTCGTTTTCCTGCGATCATCAGGAACTTTTTGATTGATGGAAGCGGTCTTTTTTACTTCCGCCCAGACGCCAAGCTCAAGTATCAGATTTATTTCTTCAACAAAAACCAGTACAGGGTCTATCACGACCTAAACGGTGAAGTTGAAGAAGTCGTAATCATCTATAGCTATAAGGTCAAGGCAGGAAGCCTTGGTCTGCCGAGCACCACCTCAGGTCAGAACAAGCGATACGTCCGTTTGTCAATCACAGCGGAATCGATAAGTGAAATTGAGACCGATACAGAGCTTAGTTTTGATCTGGAGCCAGGTTCAGTACTAACTCCGGCCAAAACGAGACCCAATACGTTGGGTTTCATCCCAGCCGTGGAGGTCTTAAACAAACCCAGCGCAAGTGGTACTGAAGGAGAGGGTGAATTTGACCCTTTCATGGAGCAAATCGTGCTCCACGACCAACTGACCCGGAATATCGCTAAGAATATTGAGTTCTTTGGTAATCCCACGCTGATCAGTTCTCGTCCTCGCAGTGATCTTGTCGAGGCGGGTGATACTGAGAGCAACTTCCGACCGACTATTAGTAGTCAGAGTGGTTTTGCGGGTATGGACTCGCCTTCCACTCGGGTGAGTGAGCCTTTTGGTACCGCCATGGGCGGTGGTTTAAGGGTTCCTCGCATTATCGCCAACGTCGAAGCGTCTGACCGAGTCGGTTACATGACGCCGGACCCGGTTAACGGTGATATGAACCGTTATACCCTTCTTTTGCGAGAAGAAATCCGGACAGCTCTTGGTGGTGTTGACGAGATCTCGATTTCTGCTGGTGCAACTGCCACGGAAATTAAGGGTCTTATGGGTCGTGCTCAGGCGACTGCCTTACGGAAAAATAAGAGCTTCTTGGTTTACGGTTTCTGCCGCCTTCTGGAGATGATGATTCATCACCAAGAGGTTATTTTCCGCGAATCTTTCATCCTGGCTAGTGGATTAAAAGAACCAAAGCCACCGGAAAATGGTGCGGATCAAGAGGCTGTCGAGAAGTACCAGCGAGCAGTTATGCGCTTTGAGCAGAAGCTCGACGCCACTATCAAACAAGCTCTTGCTGAGAATAAAGTTCCCCGAGGAGTTGTTGGACTACCTGAAGATGGTGATCGGGAAGTCGATTACCGTTTTCAAGGGGATGTTTACGAAGACACTGCTTACGATGTTCAGCAGAAGTCAGTCGTGGTCCGTAACTTACAGGAGCTCGGTGTAGACAGTGTTGAAGCTCTGAAGTTTCTTTTCCCTGAAAAAACTGATTCTGAAAGAGCTGAAATGTTGAAGGGTTTCCCCTTCCGCATGGTGCAACAGACTCAATCTGCAATGCAACAATTTCTGGTATTATTATCCCAGATGTTGCAGTCTCCTCATCCGCTTGCGCCTAACCAACCGCTTGCAGCTGATCCTAGACTGAATATCACTCCGCTCCTTTATAGGACGTTTGATCACCTAGCGGAAGAATTAACCTACTCGGGTAGCTATGAGCCAGCAGATCCAAGCTTCGACCCCGAGCCCGGTCTCCCCGGCGGTAGCAGCCCCGGCGGCAACCTCGGACCAGGGCTCTACCGCCTACCCGCAGTGGGTGGCGCAAACAGCTACCCCGGCGGTAGCTTCGGTTCCTACAGCCCAACCGCCGTCGCAGGTGGCACAGGCTACGGACCCTTCTATCAGCAACCAGTTCAGCCAGTTAACGTCCAGCTCCTCCCCGAACAACCCGTGGGAAGCAGCGATGGGTTCCCTGGAGCGGGTGCTGTCCCAGGTCAACTCGCAATCCCTCAGCCAGGGACAACCGTTGCCCTCCCAGGTGGCACCTCAGCTGGCTACTCAACAGAGCAGTCAGAATTTACAGGCCCAGCCCTGGGCTTACCAGGCACCCCAGGCAGCGCCGATCTCGTCTACCAGCGCCTCACCGACCCAGGCTTCCTCTCAGGCTTCTACGGCCCAGATGAGCGCCGCCAACGGTCTCAGCGACGCAACTCAAGCCGTCGTTAGTCACTTTGGTATCGAGGCTCCTGGCATCTTGAACCAATACGCCTGTGCTCTTGAAGATCTTCTGATCGATCAAGCAGGCAAGCTGGATGAGGTGACTGGTCGTCACAATGCTATGCAGACGATCCTGACATCCCCGGATGTCCTTGCTGATTACACGGATCGTTTCTTCACTGAGGTTGTTCCCGTCGACATCGACGAAGCTCCCGTGGCCCAACAAGCCCCTCAGGCTTATCAACCTCAGTACGACATGCCTGCTCCTCCCGCCAACGTTGGTGGTCAGCAGCAAGGCGCAGCTCCCCAACAGCAGTGGGAGCAGTTCAGTGATGTCATGAACCGCAGCCCTGAGAACGCTTGGCGTTACCTCAGCGGTATGCAACCCGAAGCTCTGCGTAGCAAGCTTCTGTTTATGGACGCCGCTTGATATTTAAGAAACGCTAGGTCGACCACCCCTCCCAAAAGGAGGGGTTTTTTCTTGCTAACCTTTTAAAAGAATCACAAAGACACCATGCGTGCTTTAGGCGACATCCGTCGTAAACCTCCTGTAGAAGCTCCTAAGCCCACGACTGCTCCTGAACTACCTGCCCAGGAACCTTCTCAGGAACCTCAACAGTCCTCGTCATTTGATGAATCTGTGGTCATTGAGTGATTTTTAGAACCTACTCTTTTTTTGATCTCTTCCTCAACGACTTTTTCTAAGTTGTTCAGGATTCTTATCCCGGCATAGCCGACTACGAAGGAGGCCGCTAAGGCCTCTTTTTGTGTGAGGTTGAATCGCTCAGCTATAGCAGGACTTACATAAGTAGCAAGTAAATAGCCCGCTAGTACTGTCTTGACTAAATAAGGGATAAATTTTTTGATCCTTTGCGGATGTACAAGTACATCCGTAACAGATCCCGAGAACGAAGCTGCGGCCATCTCTGGATCTGCCAGAAAATAAGACACAGTCTCTTCAGCAGGCAACTGCATCTACTTTCTAATTCTCTATAAATTTTAGAGCAAGTAAACTGTATTTAAAAAGGGCCGAAGGATGACTTACAACGCTCAGACCAACTGGAAATACGATAGGAATCTATATCACAAGATCCAATCCGGACCACAGAGAACCGCAGATAACCAAGATGTAGTGGATACCTACGTGGTCGTATCGAGTGGCTACGTAACCCCCAGTGGCATTAAACAATCTTGGTATGGGGTGAATCTTGAGGGGGCTGATTTTGGGAATATACCTTTAGCTCCACCGAATATCAGCGGTTATCTGACAACCGATTGGAAAGCAGTTCCGCCCGCTGTTTCAGGTTATTGGTCGGACTATACAAATGCATATCCTCATGCTTCAGGTCTAATTACGATCTACGACGGTTATCGACAACAGGGTCTTTTTAGTGTTGCTGGTAGAACTGTTCAGACGGCATTAGGTCCGCAACCGGGTCTGCGTAATTTTGGAGCTTATACCTGGTTCGGAGCTAGCGTCCCTGACAACCAAAATTACTCTCCCTTCCAAACACCTTCAGATAACACATCTAGTACCGGAGGTATCACAGGCGGCCCAGGCTCTTACGAAAGAGTTAAAACGCCAATGCTCACAAACCCTACAAACGACACTTCGGGCTCTAGAGCAGCGTGGCAATACAACTACCCTGTTTACTGTAAGACGTTCGTAGAAGCAGTAAGAAGTGACGTCCCAGGCTCCATGAGCACAGTTACAAGAAGCTCATATCGGGGTAAGTCCACGAGGTACGTCCCTAACTATGGTTCTGTATACGGCGTACTGGGTGAGGGTGTTAGGAATCTGGTGCGCACCTTTAGTCCTGGAGTTAATAGTTCAAACCAAAAAAGTGTATAAACGCTAAGTTTGCAACTGACTGCGGGCAGTATGTGTGCTTAGGTCAGTTAATATTTATCTTGTAGTTTCTTCTGAGTCATATCGATGTTCATCGATAATGATTTTCCGAAGATTCTTGGTGCTGAGCTGTACCGTCCGCACCCCGCATACATCGTTGAGATGGCTGCGGAGCCTGTGGTTGTTCACGATTTTTCGAAGCAACCCGGCCAGACTGTACAACTGGATCGTTACCGCTTCTTCGGTAACCCCGGCTCCAAAGAATCTCGCGAGCGTACTGCTGAGCAGACCATCGGTACTGCTAACAGCCGCAATATTGTGAAGGACAAGGTCCTGGTGACTCTTAAGGAGTACACCGGTCCTGCTGATCCGTCTGACCCCACCCAGCCGAGCACCTTCAAGATTGCTCGTGAGACCCTGATCACTGCTCAGCGTCTCCTGCTGGATACCGGCAATCTCACCACCTTCCACCAGTCCATCGGCAGCCTGACTCTGCTGGATGACTATCGTCGGTGGCGCGATCGGGTGTTCATCAACGAACTCCTGAAAGCTGTCTCCAAGGGCCAAGCCTCCGATACCCAGGGCGGTTACTACTTCCCCGGCGATCTGGCTACCGGTGCTCTGACTTACACCAACGCCGAGCAAGCTAAGTTCGACGTCAAGGACGACCTCCTCCGCGTGGTCAAGTCCCTGCGTAAGCGGAACACCCCCACCTTCCAGGATGGTTTCTATCGCTGCGTTTGCGATCCCACCTTCCTGATGCACCTGCGTCAGAACAGCGACTTCCGCGAAGTTGCTCGTTATCCTGGCAACGGTCAAATCAATCCCCTCATGTCCGGCATGCAGCCCAACGCTGCGCTGTACATGGGTCAGGGCTTCGGTCAAGCCACCTTCGTGGCTGGCGAGCCCATCATGCCCACCGGCTTCGTGTTTGAAGGCGTGCGATTCTTCGAATCGACCAACATGCCTACCCAAACCCAGAACGCGACCATCGCTTCTACCGCCGCTGATTACAACGCAGCTGTCGGTATCTTCTTTGGTCCTCAGGCCGTTGGTGTTGGCATCGGTGGCAACAATGCCCAGGTGCTCCTCAACAACAACGACGACTTCAGCCGCTTCATCATGATGATTTGGAGCCTGTACGCAGGTTTCGAACTTCTGAACGCTGACTTCGTCACCGTTGGTTACTCTTTCGACGCTTGAGGAGGTAACTAACAATGACCATCAACCCTAACCAGATCTCGGTTGCCAAGATTTATCCTGGTAACTACACCAACGTTCTTCGTTACTGGCACGAAGAAAAGACCATGCAGTTCGAGAACGCCAATGGCGTTCAGACGAGCTACACCAACCAACCCGTTGGTGGCCCTGTTGGCGTGGTGTTCCGTCCCGGTTGGATTGCTCAGCAAGCCATCGGTTACGTTGACCTGAGCTACCAAGCTCTCGGTACCAATAATCAGCTGGATTACTACACCCAGCCTTATGGTTCCGGTCAAAACGCTGCTAATCAGCCTTTCCTGAACGCCAGCGTTATCATTCCTTCCCCCGATTTCCACAAGGATATCCGGGCCGACATCACCAACGGCATCACCGTGCCTTCTGGTGCTTTCGTGTACCGTACTTCCCTCCGCGTGGACGGCGGCGATGTGGTGAGCTCCGGTGTTGCCGGTGGTTCCGCCAGCCCTCAGCTGACCTTAATCCCCGCTGTGGGTCAGGGTCTGCGCAACAACACCACCGTGGTGTCGGGCCAGTTTGGTACCTCCATCACTGGTTCCACCAGCCGTATCGCCAACGGCAGCGTGGCTTCCACCAACATCATCAATTCGAGCAGCCTGTCTGCTCTGACTGCTGATACTCAGTGGAAACTGTTCACCACCGCCAACCTGGGTGGTGCTGCTGCTTCTGGTCTGGCTCAAGGTTCGGGTATCTACGATCCCCGCGCTGGTGCTGGCAAGCTGTCTGGCAAGAACAAAGCTCTTGCTATCTGCGAAGTGTGCTGGATCGTTCCCGACGCACCTCCGGAGCGCCAAGATCTCGCCCTGCAGCCTGGCGGTGTTATCGAATCTTCGATCTACACCTCCACCTCTCCTTCCTGATAGAGTTTCCTCGCGAAACCACGGAGCCCCTCCTTCGGGAGGGGTTTTTTTTGTCTTGGTATGAACTTTTTAACTATTTTTTCGGCTTATTTAAAACATTTTGAGTCTAGAGTTTCTGATGTGTACCATATTGACTGTTTGATATGGACGATCGGGAATTTTCCGACCTAAAACTAGATCGTAAAGAGTGCAAAAGATGCGGTGCCCTGTGGTTAAACGGCACTCATCATTGGCGAACCGGTTGTAAAGGTAACGAATTAGACCTTGCGGGTCTTGTTTGCAACAAGGTCAACGACCCTGAGTGCATCAACCCCAAAAAAGGCCAGGTTGGAGGGGATACCTGGGAAAAAAGAGCTGAGTTTTTAGGTCAGGTAACTAAGGATATGGATAATTATTTCGAGCGTTAGAACGCAGAGCCTATCTGAGACCCCATGTACTGAAGATATTTCATTTTTTCTGCTTCAGTTTTGTACTGGGGAGGTATTCCAGATTGTCCGCACTGCTCAACAGCGCGAGCAAAATCGGTTCCGTAGAAGTTGTTGTATTTATCGGGACCAAGCTTTGTTGCAAGTGCCCGTAAATGTTTATCTGGGTTTGCAGCGGTCGCGCAAGCTTGCATCTCCCTCAGTTTTTGGGGTCCTTTAGGGCCTCCTTGTAGATCATTAATAAAATCCACAGCCTGCGGGATGAAATCCACACCTCCAGTGGCAGCCGATACAGCTAGACCACCCCCTCCAACAAGCCCGGCATTAACAACACGCTGTACAGGACTAGCCTGTGGGTTAGCTAGTTCGCTGGTAATAGCTATAACGTCTCCAACGATAGGAAGAGCCCTAAGAAACCCTAATCTCGCACCAGCAAAACGGGGTTGAGGCATCTTTCTAAAACCAATGAGTTTATTTTACCTAAGTTTGCACTAAAGTACTGCCTACATACTGCCTCAGATGATGGCTGCACATCTTTACAAGCCCAGTGGAATCAAGGTTGACGTAATCTCTACCCACGATGAAGGTGAGTACCTGATGGTGCGGTCTAGCACCTCCGGCAAGGTGTTTTTCGCCCATAAAGACCAGGTTGAGGACTTTCACGAAGATAAAGAACCCCAGCCGAGTGCAAATTCGTTGAGTACACGCCGTGGCCGCAAACGAATCCAGGGGTCGGAAGACGCTCCAAAAGTCGTTAAACCCCTTCCTCCCGTTGATGATCGAATTAACTTAAATAACCTGACTCCCGAGGGTCTTACTCAGTGCCTTCCTGGCGTTGGTCTGAAAACAGCTAAGGAAATTGTTGAACTTAGGCAGTCTTTGCCTGGTGAACGTTTCAGCAAGCTCGAACAACTTGAATCAATTAAACGAGTTGACTGGCAAGAAGTGTTTGCTACGGGTTCGGTGTACGTAGAATAAAGAAAATAGGTGTCTTTAGGTCGTGGCGCAGTTAACAACGAACGAACTTGAACAGATTCAAAGTTATCTAGCGCAACAAGGCGTTGTATTTAACGCCACGACCACTGATGCTACAAAACGGGAAATTATCTATTCAGCTGTTAACCAGCTGACCCGAAATCCAGCCCAGGTTTTCGGTTACGCCTTAGATGATTTTAATTTCAGCCGTGTGGCGTACCATTTGGCGTATAACATCGCCACGGTACCGGCAGGAGATTATGCACGACTGCTTGAAGCGTGCAACAGCATCCCAAGTGAGTTTTATTACGACAAAATTGTTCAACAAATTGAACGTTGCGAAGAAGCAGAGCGTCTTACTGAGTTAGCAACCGGTCGTGCTACAAGTCGCCAAGAAACCATCCTTGGTGACGTCAGCCGTTCTATCAATATTCAAGACAAACGTGAAACTGCGCGTATCTGGCGTGAAAATTACCTCTACGAGTGCGATCGATTAGCACAAATGCTCTATGTGCCTAATTATCGCGATCCAGTGGCGTCTCGCTACCGTTTCGAGAGAAGTGGAGGCGAGTTTATCCAAGCTATTCCGGGACCGCCTGATGTGTCTCGTTCTGATCGACTCTATTTTTATGCTAATTGGCGCTAAACTCATATACAGCTAGCTCCGTATCCTGTGGCGTCTCCTGAAGGATTTTTACGAATTGTCCAAGGACTTAGTGACTTCGTTAAAGGTGCCAAATCTGGTGCGGACGATACTGTAGAGCTTATTCAGCGTGCCCTTGGCGGACAAGGGATTACACCTCAGCAAGCACGAGAAGCAAGGCAGGCGATTGAAGCGCTCCGTCCTTCTCGGGCTGCTCAACCGATCGAGGGGACCCAGCTTCGGTTGGGCTTGACTCAACCGGGTAGGGGTGCTCAGGTTTACTCCCCGGCCAAATCTTCTACTCCTGCTGCGGCTGACGTAATTCGTGCCGAGCGTGGCGCCCTTCCCGCTGAGTCCTCTGCAGCTCGTATGCGCGGACTTGCTTCTGAGGCGGAACAAGCAGGTCTTATGGGACGTGTCGATCCCGAGATCTTGATGCGTCTTCAGCAAAGCGGTGCATCTCCTTCTTTCCTTCAAGAAGCTGCGCGTCAGGCTCGTTTAAGCCAGGTTCCTCGTACCACCACGATGCAGGGTCCTGCTCGGTTGACTGGAACTGCTGCTCCCGAACCTCAGTTCAATGTTGCTCGCATGAGCGATGAGCTTATGACTCTTCGCGGTGCCGATCCCGGAACCTTCCGAGCAATCGCTGAGCTTTCTGCGCCACTTGCACAAAAAAGTGGTGCTTCGATTCTTGAAGTGGTTGAAGCTGTTACTGGTCCTAACGGTAATAAAGTCATTAACTTTATTGAAGCTGGTAATGACTTACCTACAGCCGTTCGTCTGGCTCAAGGTGGTCCGATGGTTCCCACCCGTGGCTCCGCAATGACCACGATGGCGGACCCTGGTGCCCTAACTCGTTCACCCCGTGGCGGCATCGTTGATCAGAGCGTCGAAGATGTCAGTGTTCATGTCCTTGATCCTGAGATGCTTTCGGCAGCTGTTCCGGGAGTTCAGCGCGGTAACTTCGGCATCCTTCGGAACGTTCCCCCCGAAGTTCTTGCTGGTCTTGGTCTCACTGCAGGTGGTCTTGCCGCTGCTGGTCTCGGCCGTATGGCTGGAGGCGGTGATCGCTCTCAGCAAGGAAGCCCTACTGCTGACTTGACTCAAGGCACCACGATGCAGCCTCCGGGTGTTCCTCCGATCGATCCAAGTACCCCTCCTCCGAGTGTTCCTGGTGCCGTTCCTCCCAGTCTTACTGGTGGAATGCCTCCTGCAGGTCCCGTAGTGATTCCTCCTGCAGTTGCGGGTGTAGATCCCACTCTCCCTGCGCCAATCGTCACTAACGGTGATCGGGACAGCATGCGTCGTGAGCAAATCGCTCAGGCTGATCCTCGGGCTGCCGTCATTGACCGCATGATGGAGCCCATGAGCCCCGAGCGCTACAAGAATATTGCTGATTACTACCGCGATCGTGCTGCTTACTCAGCGCAGCCCGAAGTTAAGCGTGAGTTAATTAAGTACGCCGGAGGGACGAATACT
>Ga0208547_1000695_pt1 | contig 19091 bp, 14 predicted proteins | sample DEB08_DNA_5_FD_185501 | JGI IMG/M metagenome (GOLD analysis project Ga0208547, IMG submission 185501) | Aqueous microbial communities from the Delaware River and Bay under freshwater to marine salinity gradient to study organic matter... | ecosystem: Environmental > Aquatic > Marine > Coastal ...
CATTTTTTGCACGGACTAAAGCAACACCACCTCCGGCAACAATTCCTTCCTCCACTGCAGCGCGCGTAGCATGAAGGGCATCATCAACACGGTCTTTTTTCTCTTTCATTTCAACCTCACTTGCAGCACCGACATAAAGTACTGCAACACCACCGGCGAGTTTAGCCAAGCGCTCTTGAAGCTTTTCTTTATCGTAATCACTGGTTGTCGTCTCAATTTGAGATTTAATTTGACCAACACGGGCATTAATGTCTGCTTTTTTACCTGCACCATTGACGATGGTTGTATTGTCTTTATCAATGGTAACTGTTTCAGCAGTTCCCAACATGTCTATAGTCGCATTATCAAGAGTAAATCCGCGTTCCTCTGCGATTACGGTTCCTCCAGTTAGGATGGCAATATCCTCGAGCATCGCTTTGCGACGATCTCCAAAACCTGGTGCCTTAACCGCTGCGATTTTTAAGGATCCACGTAATTTATTCACCACCAAAGTTGCTAATGCTTCACCTTCAACATCTTCTGCAATGATCAAAAGAGATTTTCCTTGTTGTGCTACCGGCTCTAAAATCGGCAACAAGTCTTTCATGTTACTGATTTTCTTGTCGTACAACAAAATCATCGGGTTGTCTAACTCGGTTTGCATTTTCTCGCTGTTGGTCACAAAGTATGGAGATAGGTAACCACGATCAAACTGCATCCCTTCAACAACATCGACGTAGGTTTCTGTTCCTTTAGCTTCCTCAACGGTTATGACTCCTTCTTTACCAACTTTACCGAAAGCTTCAGCGATAAGGCTTCCGATAGCCTCGTCGTTATTTGCTGAAATTGAAGCAACTTGCTTAATTTTCTCAGAAGAGTTCCCAACTTTAGTCGATTGTTTTTCTAGGTCTGCAACAAGAGCAGTAACTGCTTTGTCAATCCCTCTTTTTAAATCCATTGGGTTAGCGCCTGCAGCGACGTTTTTTAGTCCCTCTTTAACAATAGCTTGCGCCAATACAGTTGCTGTAGTGGTTCCGTCTCCAGCCAAGTCATTGGTTTTAGAAGCAACTTCTTTAACCATTTGAGCGCCCATGTTTTCAAGGGCATCTTCTAGCTCAATTTCTTTTGCTACAGTGACGCCGTCCTTGGTGACTTGTGGTCCACCGAAAGATTTACTAATGATTACGTTACGTCCCTTAGGGCCTAAGGTTACTTTTACTGCGTTTGCCAATGCATCAACGCCACGTTTAATAGCGTCTCTTGCCTCGATGTCAAATTTTATGTCTTTTGCCATAATTGTAATTTTTAAAGATTAAATGATGGCCAGAATATCGTCCTCACGCATGATGAGATAATCTTTGCCGTCAAGTTTTAATTCATTTCCTGCATATTTGCCATATAAAACTGTATCGCCCACGGCTACGGTCATTTCGTGATCCTTTTTGCCTTTGCCTACAGCAACAACAGTTCCTTGTTGCGGTTTTTCTTTAGCTGAATCTGGAATGTAAATTCCCGATGCTGTTTTAGTCTCTGCCGCCTGGGGCTCGACTACCACGCGATCTGAAAGTGGTTGAATGTTTAAAGCCATATGTAAATGATTTAAGTTAATTTTTGTTTGTGTCTACCAATAGACATAAACTGTGCCATGGCATTTTTGACAGCATACTGGACAGGGGAATGTGTCAAATTGACATTTTTCTTTTTTAGTTAATACTAAATCTGTCATTGATGATCAATAATGAGCTGGAACTGCCAAAGTTGCTCGCCGTCCGAGACATGCAAAAAATAGGTACCTCCATCTATGGAAAGTGTGTTGATGGTTTTTTGGACGTTACTGCTTTGACCGCTATATACATTTTGACCTAGAGCATCGAAAATAATTATACTATAGGTGCCTGCGCCCAATCGGCTAAAATCAAGGTGAAAGGCGTCATCGGAAGCATTTGGATAAGGAAAGACGGGAGACTGTTGTTGTCCTGAGCCATTGATTCCATGGAGGACAGATTTTATAGTGGCATCCCCTGCGCCGCAGTCGTTCACGCCCATAACTTGGACAAGGCCGTTATAGCCGCCGTAACCCGTAAATACCTGAGTATTTCGTCCCGCATCAGGAGGGACTTGCCAATTGGTCGAAGTGTAATCAAAGGGCGCTTGAACGTCAAATGGATAGGGCAAGTACCATTGATAGCGCGTTGCCCCAGGGGCCTGCTGTGCTGAATAGGTCACGGTACTCCCAGTTCTTACTGTTTCGGGACCTTCAAGTAAGGGAGAGGGCCCCGGCGTGCCAACCCAAAAGTTTTTTCTTACCGTCTGGTCACTAAAAATTGCCTCAATAAAGCCCTCTTGCGACGTGTTCGTTGATACCTCAACGGTAATGTTGTGCGGGTCAAAGTGAACCATATTTAGGTTGTTCGATACATTCCATTGAATTACCTCAGGAGCTTCACAGGCATCAAACGAAAAAGTATTTGGCCCAGACAGACAGAGGGCATCGGGACCAGTAAGGTCCTCAACATCCAAATAAACACTGGGTCTTTGAGGATTGCCGGCGAGTTCTTCGAGCAGCCAGGCCACACTTTTTTCTGTAAACGAGGTGTGTTGTTCATTGTCTTTAGGACCAAAATAACTATCGAAAGGAATGGATGCATCGCAAATTAAATTGTTTGATAATGGGGCTGTCCAATCAATATCGGGATCTATTAGACCTAAGGCACTCACCGAGGGGATGAATGAATTTACATGATCTATGGCATTGATGATCCAATCATTGATACACACTTGACCTATAATCCATTCACAAGGAGTGGATTCAGTAATTGATTTCGCCAGAATTGTCGTTGTAGGAAACCAACCTCCCGGAACACGATCCATTGGCCCACGGGAATTATTATTGGTGACATAGCGATTGTAGTAATTCCACCAAAGGGACTTAGATTTAAAATAGGCGATTTTATGGCGCTGCCCAGGCAGCGGCATGCCATAAGTTTCAAGCCCCAAAATTTGCCCCAACACATGAGCCATGCCTTTTATTTTTAGACTTTGTCCTCCCGGGTTAATGAAATTGTCTCGGTTTAAGGTTCCCGAAGTTTCGGTACTAAGGGCTTCAAAAGGATTCATAAATGAGCTCCTCCCCAGAAGACTACCGTTAATTAATGCGATATTTCGAGACAAGGTTGGGTAGCCTTGACTGCCTTGAAGTCCATTTTGAAATAAATTATTGTAGTAATTCAAATAAATAGGACGGCCATTATTTTGGGAAAACCCTTGAGAGATGCTCCGTCCATCGAGCCAAATCTGCCCGAGCTCCTCATTGTTGCTGTTGGCATATTGCTCTATGAGTTGTTGTCTTGCTGCGGCAGAATTGAGTTGGTCTTCAATAAAATCACCAGCAGCAACACTACCCGTGATATTGTACATTAAATGAAGTAAGCTCTGTACCCCAATCGGGATATTAGCTCCTAAATGAGGGCTGTCTACGCTCACCCACAAGCGTGTACGGTGCTCAATATTGTGTTTTTCCATATACGCAAGGGCATAGCGGGAAATTTGTCCACCCATGCTGGGGCCTACGATGACAAGCGACTCGTTGCTGTTATTTTGATTGAGCCGTTGGATGAGTCTTTGATAAAGTTGAACATGGGTTAAGGCATTGCGCTCAATATAATCGGCACCACCATCAATACGAATTCCATTATGCCAATGAGTCGGGTGATTTACGACCACCACGTCATAACCCAGATTGCGTAACATCGGGATTATTGCCACTTGATTGCCTTGATCATCAATATAACTCATCATGTCTTCTATGGACCTATGCTCATTATCTGTGGCCCAAGGGTGGGGGTCACTATCTTGGATTTGACGTCGGTCTCCCGGATCAAAACCATCAATAATCACAATCGGTTTTTGCAGGTTTGCTTGCTGATTTCCGTTAATGGTTCGATAAAAGATTCGGTAATCTAATTTTCCCAAATAAGGCGAAGTTTCATTAAATCCCTGCCAGGGAATTTGGGCAAAAATTTGCCCATTTTCAATCAAAGAACCCTGATTTGTTGCGGCGTGTTTCACGTGAATTAACGATTGAGTACTGCGAACACGACCGTCGTGATATTCCACGATAAAATTTATTAAATGTTCTCCTGCTGTACTTATAGTGACTTGATGTTCTGATTGGGTCCATTGGCCATTTTCAAAAATCTTTCTTGTATTGCTTGTGCTCAGATCACTCCATATTTCTTTGACCTCTTGGAATTGACCCAAAAGAAGTTCTTGGTCAAAAACAAAACTTACTTCAGGTCCTTCGATAACTTTTTTTAACGGAGAAGCCATAATCAGCTCAAAGGATCGCAAGGCAGGGGCTTGGGTATTTTGATATGTAATGACCGTGTCATTTATGACAAAAGCGGCATTCGGATGTCTTTGGTCTTCAATATTCAGATTATTAATTTCTTGATGGATTAGGGCAATCTTTGTTTTATTTACTACGGAGTCCGCAATGGCGTGACTCCGAAGGTTTTGTACCGTAATAAATTCTTGATTCCCGGAAGCACGGTATAATTCGGAGAGTGCTTGCTCAAATAAAGCCGGTCGCGCACAATTGATGCTGTCATTAAACTCAGTGAGATTGGCCAGGGGGGTAACCCGGTCATAAAGGATGATTTCTTGTGGATCAGCGCTGATTATTGGTGACAATAGCGCGTCGAGATCAACAGGGTCGGGATTTTGGCTTAAGACCAGTTTAGGGATGAGGAGTAGGCTTGCATAAATGAGTGCTTTTTTCATGAAACATTAATATTCTAAGTTGATACATCTGGGGAGTTTTTAATATGATTGATCCTATCCATATCTCATTAAAGACGCTGAGGTCTTCAATTGGATATAGGTTAGAAATGGTAATTAACTTATTTTGTTCGCGGGGAAATTTTTCTTGCCCTTAGTGATTAAGGTCGTAATTTATTTTTAGTCCTATAAAGGCGCGCCCCTTTTTTGTCGTGGGTTGAAGTTGCCCAATGAGACCTAATGAAAAGGACGGGAAAATTGGTTTGTCGACAACCACGGTCAAAGGAAGACCCCATGATTCATTATTGCCGTTTTCTGTTTTTTGGTTTAAGTAACTTATTCCCAAGTAGGCTTCTGTTTCGATACGATCAAAAAGGTTTATTTTTTGACCATAGGACCCTGATAAGATATTGGTGTTTCCTTGATTAGGGGTGCCGCCAATATTAAAATCCCATGCATTACTCAGTCCATAAGCGACCAGCCAAAGGTGTTGGTCTAGACGCAGCCCGAGGCGACCCTCGAGGTAGAGGTTCGCCGAATCCCCGCTTTGAACGTCTTGTCCAAAGGCTACGCCAACCTCATGAATCTGCAGGCCCAATGATTTTTCTTCATCAAAATTTTGTTGCGCGTCATACTCGGCCCGAGCAAAAACTGTTCCTGGAGCATAGGAGGGGAGGCTGGCCTTTTGGCCATTTACTTGGAGATAAAATAGTACTGAAAAGAGAAAAGCTGCGTATTTCATAATGATCTAATTTAAGGGTCGACTTTACGCTGTCGACAACAAGAATAACGCAAATCACGCAGCTTTGTGATATAGGTCTTCTGAGGATTTATAAATTGCGACAAAAAAAAACGGCACTCGAAGAGGCCGTTTTTTTGTGAGGTTATATAATCGTTGTATTACTCTTGATCGGTCGATTCTGGAGTAAGCGGTAATTCTGATGTTTCAGGCAAGGTTACATTTTCGATGTCATCCTGCATAAATTCACCGCTGGTTGTGCCTTCAAAAAGGGACATATTAGACAATAAAATTAATCCAAGCAATATGGCAGATAACGTCCAAGTACTCTTGTCTAAAAAATCTGTAGTTTTTTTGACGCCACCCAATTGCTGAGTTCCGCCGCCACCAAATGATGAAGCGAGTCCGCCTCCTTTTGGATTTTGTACCATGATGACCACAACAAGCAAGAAGGCGATGAAGATGATCAAAATCAAAAATATTGAAAAAGTGCTCATATCTATGCGTTTAACAAACGTTTTAATTCCCGAATTTGGTCTGCAAAGAAACTACTTTTTTCGGGATATTTCAAAATTAAAATTTTATAGGCCTGAATAGCTTTTTGATAATTTTTTTGTTGAGCATATACCCGGGCAAGGGTTTCGGTCATCAGTTCGTCATGGGCCTCTAAATAGCTTTCAGCCCGGTTTTGCTTGGCTACTGAAGGATCAGGTTTCATGCTTGTTTTTTTGGCTAAAAAACGATCTATTTTTTCCCATTTATCCTCTGAATTATTTGAGATTTGAACCCTATCGTGGTTTTCGACTGATTGCTCTTCGGGCTCGCGAATAATGGGCTTGGCTGCAGTGAGTTTAAGCCACTGTTCAAAACTATGCCGTTCTTTTTGGTCAAAATTGAAGGGCTTTTGATTAACAGCGGAGCTATGTTCTTCTAATTCTGGCGCTGGTTTTTCTGCCGGATCATCAGCACTGTCCAGGGTAACCTCAATTTGTTTTACATGATCTTGATGACCTATGAGGGTTTCAGAAATGGTTTGTTGAGAAAATTCTGCCGAGGTGATATAATCAAATAAAACATCGCGATCCGTAGTGACTGCTGCTGTTTTTTTTAGGGCCTGATTATATCCCAAAGATTCCTGTTGTTTTAAAATCTTGAGCCTTAACGCCTGGGCGCTTTGAAAATAGGGAAATTGGCGCACAATAAGATCAAGACCTAGAGCGTCATCTTGCGAGATGCGCTGAGGTTGAGCGAGAAGATTATTGTAGTGCTCTAAATTCATACAACTACCAATTGGCCAGGGATTTGTTGAAGATGTCTTGGGTTAATCGTTCAAAGATAATGGTTAATGCCGTATCGAGTTGTCCCCCGATGAGCTGAGCACTTCCAGAATAATCATAATAAAAACTGAATTTCTGTTCGAAATCCTTCTCAGGAGATTTTGTGTTGGTAAAGCGTACATTGACCCCAATGGTTAAACGGTTTTCAGCTGCTGTATTTCTAGAGGTTGCCGTAATCGGAGCGATGTAATAGTCCACTATTTCACCCTCATAAATTAAATCACCATTGTTATTGGTAAGGCTCAAATTCGTTTGATTGAGCAGAATATCTTGTAGGGCCAAAGTGAAGTTACGGGCAACTTTTGGTTCAACAATAGGGGCGTTATTGGCAAAGTTGTTCACCTGAAAGGTTTTAGTGGAGCTGTAATCAATATCTGCACCAGTAAATGAATAAACACCGCAGGAAAAACTTGTAAAGAGCGTTCCCCACAAAAAAATATGCTTTAATACTTTTTGCATAACAGGCTTACAGATTAAATTGTTTGATTTTGCGGTAGAGCGTACGTTCACTTATTCCAAGCTCTTGTGCTGCTTCTTTCCTTTTCCCGTCATATTTCTCGAGCGATTTTCGAATCAGTTCAAGTTCTTTATCATGAAGCGATAAGCTCTCTTCCTCCTCAATGTCTTCTGCAAAATGGTATTTGTCCGCAGTCTGTTCTACAGGCTCATCCAGGTCAATTAACTCGACGTCATGGGCTTGTTCTTCTTGTTGGAATTCGTCATTCAAAGCTGTCAGGGTGGCCGTTTGCTCATCAGGGGCATAAATTTGCTTTATCAGTTGCGCCTGTTCTGTTTTGACCTTTGAGGCGTTTCCAGAGTTCATCAATTCCAAAGTGAGTTTTTTCAGATCGTTTAGATCTTTTTGCATGTCAAAGAGTACTTTGTAAAGAATTTCACGCTCGCTGCTAAAATCAGAGGACTCTTTACGCGAGGGAATAATGGCCGGTAAGTTACTGCCCACATAAGGTAAGTACTCTTTTAATTTTTGATACCCGATTTCTCGCTTTTGTTCGAGTACGGAAAGTTGCTCTGTAATGTTGCGCAGTTGACGAATATTACCACCCCAATGATACTTTAAAAGCAGTCCTATGGCCTCTTGGTCCAAACGGATGGTGGGCATTTTGTATTTCTGTGCAAAATCTGAGGCAAATTTGCGAAACAGTAAATGAATGTCTTCGCCGCGCTCTCTGAGCGCGGGCAAACCAATTTCAACCGTGCTGAGTCGGTAGTACAAATCTTCTCGGAACCGCCCTTTTTCAATGGCAGTGGCCATATTGACATTGGTTGCGGCAACAATACGCACATTGGTTTTTTGGATTTGAGAAGACCCAACCTTCATGAATTCACCATTTTCTAAAACACGCAATAGACGCACCTGTGTGGGGAGTGGTAGCTCGCCAACCTCATCTAAAAAAATGGTTCCTCCATCGGCAACTTCAAAATAACCGCTGCGCGTGGTGGTGGCTCCCGTAAAGGCTCCTTTTTCATGACCAAAAAGTTCACTATCAATAGTGCCCTCTGGAATGGCGCCGCAGTTTACAGCAATATATTTATTGTGCTTTCTATGGGACAGGGCATGGATAATCCGAGGAATATTTTCCTTTCCAACCCCACTTTCTCCAGTAACCAAAACGGAAATATCAGTAGGGGCTACCTGAATTGATTTTTCGATGGCGCGGTTGAGTTTTGCATCATTACCGATGATCTCAAAGCGTTGTTTTACTGATTGAATAGTTTCCATGAGTTTAGTCGTCGTTAAGCATTACCCATTTGTACCGCTTTCCCAATGAGCGTTGCGCTAGTACACTCTTCAATGTGAACCATTACAAAATCTCCTGGCTTGTAGTGCTCTTTAGGGAAAACCGCAACTGTGTTTTGCGGGGTTCTTCCACTCCAAAAACCGGGATCTTTTTTACTTTCTTTTTCAATCAAAACTTCAACGGTTTTACCCACGAAGTTTTTGGTGCGCAGGGCACTGTGTTTTTGTTGAAGTTCAATAATTTCTGTGAGTCTTCTTTTTTTAATGGCATCCGGGACATCATCTTCCATTTTTCTTGCCGCCATCGTCCCTGGGCGTTCGGAATACATAAACATAAAACCAAAGTCATACTGGACATATTCCATGAGACTTAATGTATCCTGATGATCTTCTTCGGTTTCCGTAGGAAAACCAGCAATCATATCATGAGAAATTCCACAATCTGGAATTATTTTTCTGATGTCATCGATAAGGGCCATATACTCTTCACGGGTATGCTGGCGGTTCATGGCTTCCAGAATTCGGGTACTGCCGCTTTGAACAGGTAGGTGAATATAATTGCAGATGTTTGGGTGTTTCGCCATAATGTGCAATACCGAGCGCGTCATGTCTTGAGGATTACTCGTTGAGAATCTAAAGCGCATTTTGGGTTGTGTGGTGGCGACTAGATCTAATAATTGTGCAAAATCAACCGCCGTGGCTTGAGCCATTTCGGAGGCATTTTTAAAATCTTTTTTCAATCCACCGCCATACCAGAGATAACTGTCCACGTTTTGTCCCAGTAAAGTTACTTCTTTGTAGCCTTTTACAGCAAGATCATTAATCTCTTCAAGGATACTCTGAGGATCCCTAGAGCGCTCTCTTCCTCGGGTAAAGGGCACTACGCAGAAGGTGCACATATTGTCGCAACCTCTGGTGATACTCACAAATGCGGTTACGCCATTTCCTCCAAGTCGCACCGGTGCGACATCACCATAGGTTTCATCTTTTGAAAGGATGACATTCACAGCCTCACGCCCCGCTTCAACCTCGTCCAAAAGATTGGGTAAGTCTTTATACGCATCGGGACCAACCACCAAATCAACAATCTTTTCTTCTTCTAAAAACTTGCTTTTCAAGCGTTCGGCCATGCATCCCAAAACACCAACTTTCATAGAAGGATTGGTCTTTTTGACCGCGTTATAGGTCTCAAGACGTTTTCTAACGGTTTGTTCTGCTTTTTCGCGAATCGAACAGGTATTGACCAGCACTAAGTCGGCTTGATTCAGGTCGGTCGTGGTGTCATAGCCCTCCTTGGCAAGAATCGAAGCGACAATCTCACTGTCGCTGAAATTCATTTGGCAGCCATAACTTTCGATAAATAGTTTTTTGGTGTTGCCTAATCTTTCAGGACGCTCAAGTGCAGACCCTTGAAGTTGTTCATCAATAATTTTTTCCATGCTCATAGACGCGTAAATCACGAGGTATCAAATTCAATGCCTCATAAAATTTAAAGCGCAAAGGTACAATAATCTGTCAAAATGTCAGCAAGAATTGAGGCGTCGATTTGCCAATCGTCTCTTCCTATAAAGGACCAAAAATTATAATACGCTTTGACGAATTACGATGTCTGGATTTTATTTTTAACCCTCAAGTATTTTTTTTAACCTTTAGGTTAAGGGCGTGTCTTTGGCTTTCAAATTAAGACGTCGAGATAGCGAATTAAAAAATTCGTCTACTTTTGTACACCAAAATACGGCGCTTATGGCAAAGAATTTAGTGATAGTTGAGTCTCCGGCTAAGGCCAAAACCATAGAAAAATTTTTAGGTAAAGATTTTAAGGTAGCCTCTAGTTTCGGTCATATCGCAGATCTCCCGTCCAAAGAATTGGGAGTCGATGTGGAAGGGGATTTCAGTCCTAAATACAGAGTCTCAAAAGATAAAAAGAGCTTGGTCAATGATTTAAAATCTTTGGCAAATAAAGCGGAAATGGTATGGCTTGCGAGTGATGAGGACCGAGAGGGAGAAGCGATTGCCTGGCATTTATCGGAGTCTTTGGAATTGCCTGAGAGCAAAACCAAACGGATCGTATTTCATGAAATCACAAAGTCTGCTATTCTCAAAGCCATTGATCACCCTCGAGGGATTGATTATAATTTGGTTAACGCCCAACAAGCTAGAAGGGTTTTAGATCGATTGGTTGGATACGAGCTTTCTCCTGTATTGTGGAAAAAAGTTAAGGGAGGTCTTTCTGCAGGCCGTGTTCAAAGCGTCGCGGTGCGGTTAATCGTCGATCGGGAGCGTGAGATAGAGTCCTTTAGTCCTGTCGCTTCTTTTCGCGTCGATGCGGAGTTTTTAACCAGTGATGGATCAAAGTTTAAGGCAAAATTAGCTAAGAATTTAGACAACGCTCAAGAGGCAATGGCCTTTCTTGAAGCCAACAAAAATGCCCAGTATTTAATTTCGGAACTCAATAAAAAACCGGCTAAGAAATCGCCGGCGCCGCCATTTACGACCTCAACTTTGCAGCAGGAAGCTGCCCGTAAATTATACTTTTCGGTGAGCCGCACCATGACCGTGGCTCAACGGCTTTATGAATCGGGATTGATAACTTATATGAGAACGGATAGTGTCAATCTTTCTGATGAAGCACGCAAGGCGGCTGAAGTGGCAATAACCCAGAATTATGGTGCTGAATATAGCAAACCAAGACAATTCAAAGGAAAGTCAAAAGGCGCTCAAGAAGCCCACGAAGCCATACGCCCTACAGATCTGAGTCGTGCGCAAATCGACGGCGATCGCGATCAAATGCGCCTCTATGAATTGATCTGGAAGCGTACCATTGCCTCTCAAATGAGTGAGGCAAATCTCGAGAGAACTCAGGTCAAAATAGATATAAAAGCCCAAACGCCGATTGAACATACTTTTGTGGCCAACGGTGAGATTTTGACCTTTGATGGATTTTTAAAAGTCTACCTAGAAGGGACTGATTTTGATGAAGAAGAACAAGAAGGGATGTTGCCGCCATTGGCTGAAGGACAGTCTTTAGCCAGTGAATTAATTACGGCAACCGAGCGTTTTACGCGCCCACCTTATCGATTTACTGAAGCTTCACTGGTCAAGCAACTCGAAGAGCTTGGGATTGGTCGTCCATCGACTTACGCCCCGACCATTTCGACAATTATACAGCGTAAATACGTTGAAAAGGGCACTGTAGAGGGACAACCCCGTGCTTATCAATGGCTGAAACTCGAGGACAATCAAATCACACAAAAGGCGCTGAGCGAACAAGTGGGAAGCGATAAAGGAAAACTTGTACCCACCGATATAGGAATTATTGTTACGGATTTCTTAGTGTCCCATTTTCCAGATATCGTTGATTTGAATTTTACGGCAAAGGTAGAAGCCGATTTTGATGATATCGCGGAGGGTAAAGAAGAGTGGCGCGAGATGCTTAAAGGATTTTACGGAAAATTTCACTCCAATGTGGAGCGTGTCAATGAACATGCAGAACGCGAGAGCGGTGAACGCATTTTGGGTACTGACCCACAGTCGGGTAAAACGGTCCTTGTTCGTTTGGGCAAGTTTGGACCGATCGCTCAAATGGGCGATGCCGATGATCCCGATAAAAAATTTGCCAGTCTTCGCCCCGATCAGCAACTTCATTTGATTGATTTTGAGCAGGCTATGGACTTGTTTAAATTGCCAAAAGTATTAGGGGCTTATGAAGAGCAAGAGGTTGAAGTAGCTAATGGACGCTTTGGTCCTTACGTGCGGTGGGGAAAACAATTTATCTCTTTGCCTGGGGGCATGGATCCACTTTCAGTAGATATGGCGATTGCTGAGGAATTAATTATAGCAAAGCAAAAGGCCGACGCTCCTATTTATGTTTATGAAGACCTCCCAGTACAAAAAGGCAAAGGGCGATTTGGCCCATTTATTAAATGGAACGATATGTTCATCAACGTCAATAAAAAATACGACTTTGATAATCTAACTGATGGGGATATTGTTGCCCTTATCGAGGATAAAAAACAAAAAGAAATAGATAAATTAGTGGCTTCTTGGCCCGAAGAAAATATCCGTATTGAGAAAGCGCGTTGGGGGCGATTCAATCTGATTAAAGGTAAAGTTAAAATTGAATTGCCTAAAACGACTAATGCTGATAAAATCACCTTGGATCAAGCACAAGAAATGATTGCTGCCCAGGGATCAAAAAAGCCTAAGGGACGGGCGAAAACTAAGTCGAAAAAGTAATGAAAGAATACCTCAGACCGGTTTCTAAGGCGGTTTCTGCCCATAGAGAAGTTCTTTCTGCTGGGGTGCTAGGTAAACAAATATCAATTTATCAGCAAGAAGATCAATTTCCCGAAGTCTCCACATTTAAGTTTGCCTTACTCGGCGTACCGGAGCATCGTCGGGATGAAGATTTTATGGGAGAAACCATAGAATTTGATGCAGTGCGCATGGCGTTTTATGGTCTTTATCCTGGTAACTGGGAGTGGTCTATGGTTGATCTTGGGGACATTATCCCAGGGCGTTCAGTTAGCGATACGGATTTTGCCTTACGGGAGGTTGTTCATCAGTTATTACTTATCGGGGTGATGCCCATTGTTTTGGGTGGTAGCCAAGATTTACTTTACGCACATTATCGCGCTTTTGATGGGATAAATGATATGATAAGCGTAGTCAATATCGATCATCGCTTTGACCTAGGCGATCATCAAAAACCAGTAACTAATAAGGCGTACGTTGGAAAAATGGTGGTAGATAGGCCGTATAATTTGATGAATTACAGTGTATTGGGTTATCAATCGTATTTAAACCCGCCTGAAGAAATTTCACTTATGGATAAATTGCATTTTGATGCTTATCGTTTGGGAAATCTTATTCAAGATATTACGCTGGCCGAGCCCATCATGCGCCAGGCCCAATTAGTGGCAATGGATGTATCGAGTGTTAAGAGTAGCGCCATGAGTTTTCGCTACCACAAAAGTCCTAATGGGTTTGACAGCAGAGAAATTTGTGCCTTATCCCGTTATGCGGGTATTAGTAATGGGGTAAAGTCCTTTGGGATCTACGAGCTAAAGGCATTTGATAAGTATGAAAGTGCACCGAATCTGGTGGCCCAAATACTTTGGTACTTTATTGAAGGGGTTTGTTTTAGAGTAAATGATGGTGATTTAATGAATCCAGACAACTTTACCTTATACTCTGTGCCGATTGATGATATGGTGTTGGTCTTTAGGAAAAGTAAACGAACTGGACGTTGGTGGATTGAAATGCCGAATAATAATTCTTTGAATAATAATTTGCCAACTACTGCGTTATTACCCTGCACTTATGATGATTATCTGAGTGCAACAGAGCAAAATATTCCCGAACGCTGGTTGAAAGCGCGTTTGAGAAACAAAGTTTAACATAAAATGTGTGTTTTTGATTTAAGGGTTTTTTCCATAAAATTGTTGCTTTTTTAAAAATTTATGGATAGGTTTACGCCCTTGAATCTTAGTAATTTCTTAACCGAATCATCTATGAAAAAGTTAATTGCAATTTTTGCAATCACCGCCCTTGTGGCAAGCTGTAGCTCAAATCGAGATCGCGGCGAATTGGTTGGCGCAAAAGGCAAAAAATGGTACCCTGAAAAACCGTACGGAATGACCTTAGTTCCAGGAGGTTCTTTCTTGATGGGTAAATCTGATGACGACTTTGTCGCTGTAAATGATGCACCGACTAGAACCGTCACTGTCCGTTCATTTTACATGGATGAAACTGAAATCACTAACGCTGAATACCGTCAGTTTGTGAATTGGGTTAAAGACTCAACAGTTCGTCTTCGCTTGGCGATACTAGCCGATGAGGTCGGGGCTGTCCCTGGTGATGGTAGTATTGGTGAATTCGCCTTTGTCGATCAAGAAAATCAGGAAATGACTCCTTGGGAGCAGTATAATTACGACAACTATTACGGCATGGGAGATGATTTTTATGCCGGTCGTAAAATAAATAATGATGTGGACCTCATCTGGCAGCCTGCTGAATATCCCGATGAATATTATTCGGAGGTAATGGATACTATGTATATTCCTGCCGAAGAGGCCTATAATGGTCAACGCACCATTGATGTCAGCAAATTGAATTTCCAGTATACTTATATGGACATTCAAGCTGCGGCACGTGCTAAAGGTAAACGCCGCAAAGATTTTATAATAAAAGAAGACATCAATATCTATCCAGACACTACAGTTTGGATTAAAGATTTTAATTATTCTTACAATGAGCCCATGCACAATGACTATTTCTGGCATGAGGCCTATGGGGATTATCCTGTAGTTGGTGTAAATTGGAAACAAGCCAAAGCATTTTGCGCTTGGAGAACACTCTATAAAAATGCTTATCAAAAATCCAAAGGCAAGCCATACGTAAACACTTTTAGACTTCCGAGTGAAGCAGAGTGGGAGTATGCTGCACGTGGAGGGTTGGAGTCTGCAACTTATCCATGGGGTGGACCCTATGCCAAAAATGATCGTGGTTGTTTTATGGCTAACTTTAAACCCTTACGCGGGGATTATGCCGCGGATCAGGCGCTCTATACTGTAGAGGCCGATTCATATGAGCCAAATGACTACAATCTTTATAACATGGCTGGAAATGTGAGCGAGTGGATTGATTCATCATACGATCCAGGATCTTACGAATATTCTTCAACCATGAATCCAAGTGTCAATGACCCGGCCAATAAGCGCAAGGTTGTGCGTGGTGGTTCTTGGAAGGATGTCGCCTATTTCCTCCAAGTCAGCACACGAGACTATGAGTATGCTGATTCTGCCCGGAGCTATATCGGTTTTAGAACCGTACAAGATTATATGGGCACAAATATTATCCTAAACAACAATTTCGGTGATGCACGCTAAACCCTGTGTTTCATCAAAATCACTTTAACTCTGTTTTTACTTAACGAAACTTTTTTTTTATCATGGCAGCAAAGTCTAAAACCAACAAAAAATCATTTTTGACTCCACAAAATTTAAATATGGCCTACGGTCTAGGGGCATCTATTGTAATCCTTGGAGCGTTATTTAAAATCCTTCACTGGGAATTAGGTCCATTAAACGGAAGTATTCTGCTTGCGGTTGGTTTAATTACTGAAGCTGTAATCTTTGCGATCTCTGCTTTTGAAAAAGTTGATGATGGTCCAGATTGGTCTCTAGTTTATCCAGAACTTGCTGGGGGAGAGTCAAATAATCAAGATCCAGAGGGTTTACTATCTAAAAAACTCGACGGGATCTTACGTGAAGCAAAATTGGATTCGGAGTTAATGAGTAATCTTGGAGACAGCATTCGTTCATTTGGTGCTGCGGCCCAGAGTATGGCGCCCACGGCTGATGCCCTTGAGTCTACTAAAAAGTATGGAGAGCAAATTTCCAATGCTGCAGCGCAAATGGAATCATTAAACGGAATATACCAGATGCAAATGGACGCAGCGAACAAACAAGCTGCTCTTAATGAAAGTGTTGCTGCCAATGCAGAACAACTTAAAAATCAAATGGAAGAAATGGCCAATAACTTAGCTTCATTGAACAGTGTTTATGGAGGTATGTTGTCGGCAATGAATAAGAAGTAATTTGTTTTCAACTGTATATCAATTAATAATTAAAAAGTATTAGCATGGCAGGAGGAAAACAAACCGCAAGGCAAAAGATGATTAACCTAATGTATTTGGTCTTCATCGCAATGCTTGCGCTTAATATGTCAAAAGAAGTTTTAACGGCCTTTGGGGTTATGGACGAGCGATTAATCGATGCCAATGCTGCATCAACAGCTCGTAATAATGCCTTTATGGAAAATTTGGCAACAAAAGCGGCAGAGCAGCCTGAGCAGTATTCTACAGTAAAAGAAAAGGCGGACCAAATCAGCGCCTTAGCTGGAGATTTGAATGATTTCATTGAAAACTTGAAAAGCCAGATGATGGCCACGGTAAAGCCCGATGATCAAGATAATTATGAGGTCCAAGACAAACCGGATTTCTTAGATCAGACTTTGTTTAATGGGGATAATATATCTCCAGTAGGTAAAGAGTTTTTAGCCAAAATAGATGCTTACCGAGAAGGGGTTTTGACCCTAGTGGGAGAGGACTATCCGAGTATTGCGGCCGATATCGAAAAGAAATTCTCAACAGAAGATGTGCGTCAACGTAGTGATAACGTAAAAAAACCATGGCTGAATTACCAGTTTGAAGGTTTTCCTCTGATTGCGTCAAAAACTAGATTGAGTCAAATTCAAGCTGATGTCAAAACGACTCAAAGTGAGATTCTCTCTAAAATGTTAGGAAGTCAGCAAGAAGCCGCACTGTCTTTTACTCAGTACAATACACTTTTGGAACAGACTAAATCAGCTTTTTACGCTGGAGAATCTTTTGATGGAGGGATTGTATTGGGGAGAAAAGACCCAAATACTAAGCCGAATCGTGTCGAGTTGACTTTAGATGGTAAACCCCTAAGCGAATCTCAATACACCATCGAGAGTGGTAAGGTAAAACTTAATATTAGCGCGGGTGCTGCTGGTGATCACAAAATTGAAGGGAATTTAATTTTCTTACAAGATGGTAAGGAAGTTGAAATTCCGGTTGATGTCTCTTTTGCAACGATTACAAAGCCTAATTCAGCGGTAATTGCTGCAGATAAGATGAATGTGGTATATCGTGGTGTCGAAAACCCGATGACCGTTTCTATTCCCGGTATTCCGGACAATAAAGTTACGGCTACTGCTTCAAGCGGAAAATGGAAAAAACTCTCCGGAACAAACTATTCTTTTGAACCGGCAAGTGGTACAAAAGTGACTATTAATGCCTCTGGTGTATTGCCTGATGGCCAGAAAGTGAATACACCGGCTGAGTTTCGTATCAAGGACATTCCACGTCCCGTTGGGTCAATTCGTGGAGAAACCGGAGATGGAGCTTGCGTACGCATGCAACGTCAAGGACTCGAAATCGCCAGTGTTGGTGCAGCCTTAGAGGATTTTGATTTCGATTTAGGTTTAAAAGTTACAGGATTTAGCTTTAAAGTTTCTGGACAACCTACTGTTATGGTTCAAGGCAATAAGTTAAATAGTCAAGCTAAAAGTGCTTTAAATCGTGCTCGTCGAGGCGAGACGGTTCAGATATTTGATATTAACGCTAACCTCGTTGGCAACTCTTCGTACAAATTGAAGAAGATCTCTCCAGTTTGTATTGAATTAACAAATTAATTTTATACCATGCGTTTAACACAAGTATTTCTCGGAATTGCGTTAATGTTGCTTAGTCCTGGTCTGCAGGCTCAGCTCAACATTCTCAACGCGAAATCTCCAGATGAAATTGGGCTTAAAACCGATGCTCAAATTGCATACGATAATGACAACCCTCTGCCTTATGGTTACGTTGATGATCGGGATATTCTTTGGTCCAAAACCACGTGGGAAATTATTGATTTGGACGAGCGCGTAAATTTTCCGCTGTATTATCCTATTGATACAAATAATATTGGTTCAGAGCGCCGTTCTTTGTACGATGTTTTGGTTAAAAACATCAAGAATGGTACAATTTCAGAGGTTTATGCAGACTCTTATTTCTCTGAAAAAAGAACCCTGAGAGACATCGAAGGTTCTCTGGTCTATAGTGATACTACGGACTTAGGGATTGAACAGTATAATGCGGTCGGTCGTGTTGATCCAGAATATGTCAGAAAGTTTACTTTAGATGCTGGTGATATCGAAGAATGGCGTATCCGTGGGGTTTGGTATTTAGACAAGCGTCAAGGTGAATTACGCTATCGTTTACTGGCGATTTGTCCTGTAGCGAATGAGGCCCGTTCTAAAGCGTTTCCCGATGACGGTGTAGACGCTAAGGTAGAGTTATTTTGGGTGTGGTATCCCGGAGCGCGTGAAGTGCTCCACAAGGCAAAAGCCTTTAACCGTAAAAATACATCCCAACCCATTTCCTTTGATCATTTACTAAATTCGAGGCGATTTAATGCGGTAATATTTAAAGACGACAATGTACAGGGAGACCGTGGTGTAGCCGATTATATCAATGACAATGCACTGATGCAGCTTCTTGAGTCTGATCGTATCAAAGATCAAATCCGTAATATTGAAATTGACCTTTGGAATTACTAAAAGGTTGTAACCTAAATGCTAGCCCTCCTGCCCAAACAGGAGGGTTTTTTATATGAGGTCTTTAGATTTTGTTATCGTTGGGTTCGGGATTGCAGGAGCAACAATCGCTCGCGAATTAGTTCATAGGGGACATCGTATACTGGTGATTGATTCTAATGTGCATAAGGCCACGGCGATTGCCGGAGGAACGATTCATCCCGCGATTTTACGCTATTATAATCAGGTTTGGCGAGCCGATGAATTTTGGCCAAAGGCTAAGACGTTTTACCAAAATTGGGAACAAGAATTAGAAATACCCCTTATCACAACAAAAGGTTTAATTCGTTTATTTGATACCAAAGAGGAATCTGAGCTTTGGTGTGAAAAA
>Ga0208547_1000708_pt1 | contig 18792 bp, 26 predicted proteins | sample DEB08_DNA_5_FD_185501 | JGI IMG/M metagenome (GOLD analysis project Ga0208547, IMG submission 185501) | Aqueous microbial communities from the Delaware River and Bay under freshwater to marine salinity gradient to study organic matter... | ecosystem: Environmental > Aquatic > Marine > Coastal ...
AAGAATTAGTATATTTTTTACAGCCACACTTACAGCTGTTTAATCCTTCAATATGAGGTATGACTTCGCTAGTTATAGTAGAAGGAGCACGATTAGTAAGTCTGCTTTTCTTTATCAACTCGTATTCTAGGTTATAATTATTGCCCATAGTACTATGGTACTACAAAAATACACTCCCCAGGGCATTCTTCGGCTGATTCGACAACAGCGTCCTCTAGGCTTTTAGGCACCTCAGCTTGACCTTCAGCACCCTGTGGGTTGTTGTCTAGTGCAGAAAATACCTTATCGCCTTCTTTTACATAGGCTAATCCATCGTTCTTCATAACGAATACTTCAGGACATATCTCGGCACATAAGCCATCTCCTGTACATAAATCTTGATCTATCCAAACTTTCACTTTAATTTCTTTCTAAATCTTCTTGTGATATCCCTATATCCACCAACAAACTTAGACCTCAAAGCTGTTTGTTGATAAGCATTTGTATCATTATCTTTATCAGTTGCAACTCTGTTTACTAAGTTGTAATCACTTCTTTTAAAAGGTATTACATGAAGAAAAGGAATACCTCTTTTAAGTATAGTATCTCCTTCTCTGTGCCATATACCTGGAAAGTTAACTTGATGAAAACTATCAGTTTCTACAATTCCTGGAAGTAATGTGTAATTATCTTGTGGGTGTAATTGTGGTTGCATAAATAGTGTTGACCAACCTGGTGGAGTTTTAAACCACCAAGGGCTTATAAATTTTAATGGGTGTTTGTAATCATTTTCTTTAAAAGGATAGGTAGGTGCTTGTTGATAATTGTGAAACTCTACTATTCCTATATCTAATTGATTATTCTCCCAATGCAATCTATCGTTTTGTTTCTGTATTAATATATCGCACCACAAAGGAACAATATACCCTTCAGTTAAAAAATCTATTATTGCAGGGCATTTTTTTACTGTATGCCCTGTAAAGTCTTTGATCCAATCTCCTATTCTAGGAAATTCGTGTCCTGCGTCAGGTATATCGTTGGACATTGAAGAAAACCAATCAGGTATCATTTGACCTGCAGGAACAGGTGGTGCTACTTCCAATAAAGGTTTATGTGGAGTAACAAACTCAATATTAGGTTTCTTTACTTTGAAAACCATTTACTCTTAATAACTTTCTTAGGTCTTCTTTCTATCGCAGTAGGGTAAAGCTCGTTAGTAGCTCTTCTATTCTTAGACACATTTGCTATCTGATTCCACTGTCTTTGGAAGTCTTCATTCCATTCTTGGTATTCAAGTTTTACAGGCTTACTAAATAAAAGATTAAACATTGTTAAATCGTGATTTAAGGTTATTTCCTCAACACTTGTATCCAACCACTCAAAAGCCCAAGATAAGCCTCTAGTCCACCCATAAATAGGCATAAAGCCTCCTACAGTCGCTATAGGAAGATTATAAGAGGGGTTTCTATCACTTGGTACAACATCTAGCCAAACTTCGGGATCATCTGTCAATATCATAAATGGCAATGCTATTTGCATTACAGGTCTATCAGGACTAGCCCAAGCGTCTTTTTCTTCTAAAATAAAATCGTTAAATGGTCCATTATGTTTAACAGCTCCTGTGTAATGTGCGTGTGCTGTGTAACCTCCATATCTATTTATTTCATCAACAAATTGATTTTTCTTTAATTCTATTTTGACATAGCTCCAAGGAAACTTAACTTCGTATAATCTTTCTCTTTGATATAAAGTTGATACACAACCATTGGGAGCTTTTAAAAACTTATTAGGTGTTCTGAAACCTACATCAGCCAAGCTATTAGGAGTTTCCTGACCTGCAGAATTAATAGGTTTTGCAACAGTAAAAATTACTTTAGAAGCATTTCTTCTTATATCTTTCATAGGCTGAGACCATATATTGCCTACATTAGGTATTGGACATTTTTTCATATTATTCCTTGCTCTTTCCATCTTTTTTTATTTGTTTTAGTTAGCCACCTGTACCAACCATGAAACTTAGTTCTTTCAGCAGCCCTGCTTTTATTGTAGTAGATTTGTTGTTCTTTATTTCTAGTTGACACTAAATAATTAGGGATTTCTTCTCTTTTAAAAGGTATCACTTGGATAAGAGGCATTCCCTGTCTAAATGTCTTTGTTCCCCTGCCATGATATAAGAAAGGTATATTCATTTGGTGGTAGCTATCAGTTTCCACAATGCTAGGTAGTATTTCTATCTCAAGGTTTCTGTGATACCAAGGTTGTGTTATGATAACAGACCAACCTGGTGGAGTAATAATATCCCAAGGGTTTGTAAACTTTAGTGCAGTAAAATAACTATTTTCAGGAATAGGCATTGAACCTATTGATTTAGGATCGTGTGAAGTTATATGTTCTATAGTGTCATCAAAAGCGTGTTTATTGTACCAACTAAAACCTTTTGCTTGTGTATGGTCTATTTTTAAATCTACCCACAAAGGTATGATATAACCTAAGTTAAGTTGGTCTGATACTGTAGGACATTTTTTAAGACTGTTTTCGTAATATGGTATTTTGTTCCAAGTTTTATCGTGATAATTTCCATTCTTACCATCACGCATTTCTGTCCACTCTCTTTGTAAGTTTCTATACCAAGCAGGTTCAGAAAATTCACTAGCAGGTTTTACAGGGCATAAATCTATATATTCTTCTTGATCTGTAAGAAATTGTATTTCAGGATAATCTAAGGAATGTTCTTCTACCTCTAGAAGTCTTTTATATTTTTTTGTCTCCCACCATTTTTTCATATTACTCCAGCAGTATATCTGCGTCTATAACAACATCTAGTTGGTCGTAGGAAATATTAGAAAGAATGTTTTTTTTAGTTATAGAATCATCAGAACTTTCCCAGTGTAATAATGATTTAGTTCTTGACTGAGTTTCTATCCAAGACTTTAAATCGGCTAAGTTTTCAGCTAAATGTGTATTCCAATGCACAATAACTTTTGTAGTTGGAAGTATTGTTGTTGCTGCACCTTGTAATACTTCGTATTCTTTTCCATTAACATCTATAACTAGCAAATCTACATCAGCTATGTTTAAACTATCGAGTGTTACTACATCTACGCTTTCGCTTTGAGATCCATTATTAGTATCTAGTTTTGAACCTGAAGGTGTTAAAGTGAACCACTTTAAAGTTCCTGTAGAGGCAGTATCACTTATTGCTTTATTAATATTTGTGCCATTAGGAACATTACTTTGTAACATCCCAAATCTTTCAGAGTTAGGTTCTATATTGTGTGTTTCTACACCTGCTTCATCAAGTATTTTGCTATAAATACCAATTCCTGCACCTACTACAACAGCTTTTGATATTGTTGGTGCTATATCTTTTAAATAAAATTCGACTGCAGGGTTCATCATTTGATAAACACCTAATTTGTTATTGTCTTTTATATCGTATTCATCAAAAGTGATAGAAACACCTGATCTTAAAGTTTCAGTTGCCATAGTTGTATTTTAGCAGGTTATACATCTCCATGGAATCTAACATCTGCATATTTATTTTCTCCATTAGGAAGATACATTGGTGGTATACCATCAAAATCAATTTGGTGTCCCAACCAAGTTACAATTGCATATTTAGTTCCACTATCTACAGGCAAAGCTGTATGAGAGTAAGCATAATTACTAGGAAATAAAACTAAGCTAGGGCTAGTTGGTTTTACTTCTTCATCAAAGTGGACAAAATGAGTTCCACCACCTTCATACTCTGTTGGGTTTAAAAGTATTAACGCAGATAAATAGCGAGGGTTATGAGGTGCGTAATCACAATGAGGCTTGTAGTATTGACCACTTTCATACTTGAGTAATGTTAATCCTTCGTCAAATCCTATTTCTATTTCGTGTTCATTAGTATATTCATTGACACTCTTTATTAATTTCTCTTCCAGGAGACTTACTGCATTTTGCATTTGTAGAAATAGTTCTTGTTTACCATTCTGTAGTGCAGTTCTAAACTCTCCTGATTCCTGAGGTACACGAGCTATGTTTGTAATAGGCATTAATCTATTAGATCTTATATCCCCACCATTTTCTTGAAACTTACCAATTCCTGCTTGTTCAAATCTGTGAGGAATTACTTCTTCTTTATCAATTGTTTCAGCAAGTTTTATTAAGTTATCAGCTTGTTCTTTACTAAGCCAATCTTCAAATACTTGAACCACTCCCATTGTTTTCATTACATAAACTCCCTTATAGCAGCAAAATCTCTGTCATCGCCTTGTATATAAGCATCATAATTAGTACCTGAGTTAATAGCTACTAAGAAAGCCACCTTTCTACCATTCAACAAAGGTGTTGTAGCGTGAGACCACAAGAAACCACTAGGCATAATAACTGTTGTCCCTGCAGGTGGTTTATATGGTTTATAATCTTTCCAATATCTAAAATCTAAAGCACCACCTTGAAAATTATCATTTAGATAAGTTAAACAAGTTATTCTTCTCAAATAAGGTGTTACATACATAAAACCTGTATCAGGATTTCTAACAGCGTGATTGTCGCTATGGTACTTCATGTGTTTTGGTGGTTTATAAGATATGTATTGATAGCTTTCAAACCAACCAATCTCTTCCTCAAGATCAGGGTATATTTTTATATATTCTGCGACTTTATTCATTGTGTTTGATTGTATCTGTGAAAGGTATTGATGATTTACTTTTTCTTTAAAATCATCTTCTGGTGCAAATCTTATAGGACCTGTATATCCTGAAGCTACTGCTGTTTGAAACTGTGAGCTTCCATCTCTTTTACCTTCTTCAATTTTCTTTTTCCAATCATCAACTTCTTTATTCATTGAGTCAATAATTCCTTCGGGAACTTCCATACAGTTTTCCCAAGCCCATACGCCTGGAACAACTTGCTTAGGTTCTACTTCTTTCCAGAGGTTTTTCATTGACCTGTTCTAGAAATTATGTCTGATAAATCTTCGTGAGATTCATATACTGTTATTTTTTCTGTATCTTGGACTTCGTCTTCTTTAACAAATCGTAATTCATACCAACCTGTATCTAATTGAATATGGTTTGTATAGAATTTACAAAGAACTTTTTCCCATTGCATAGGATAAGTCTCAATTTTGACAGGCTCTATACCAGGATCATCTAAATCTATTTTCCACACTTCCATAAAATATTGTGGTAAATCTTCATAGTAAGAAAAGTCATCATAGTAATAGTATTCAAAGAAATCATGATTGCTTACAAATTCAGGAATACGAGCATATTTGTATTCAGGTATTAATATCCATTGAGCAACATCAACATCTTTGATGTATTCTTTTATATTTTCTGATACTTTATTATGTACTTCTGAAGTCTTATCTGACCATACATCAAGATAGTCGTTTACATCTTGCCCTTCAGGCACATAGTATATAGTTCTCATAAGCCCCCTCTTTTAAGTTATGAGATTAAAGCTCTGGCGTCAAGTCTTGCTTTAAGATAATCTATTGTTCCTTCAAAAGATGCATCTTTTGTTGCTTTATATCCATCAACATCAGCTAAGAAAGCAGCTTCATCAAAATCTGCAATGACTTCGCCTAATTGGTATAAAGAGTTAGCAATAGCTTTATCTATAACTTGCAAAGCATCAGCTTTTTCAGCGTCTAATGCACTTGTGTCTATTGATAAATTCACATTTTCTCCTATGGTGTAAGTCTTACCTTCTAAGTATAACAGAACAAGTTGGTCTGAGTAATCAATGCCTTCATGCATGAAAGTATCATAATTGTTATCCTCGTCAGGTATATTTATTGTATTGTAGTTTTCAAAATTGTAATAAAGTTGCAGTTGTGTTGGTTTTACATAAGTTTCTTCAGAATTTACAGTTGAAATCATTCTTACTGCTTGCATGTCTATATCAGTAAAAGTGCTGTCTTTATAAATATACGAACTGTTTGGTTTTACATACACAGTACTTGTAAATCTACTGTCTACATTCCAAACATCTCCTGTTATTTTGTGATAATAGCATTCATAGTTAGCTGTAGTAGAACAGTCGCATAAATCTCCTGAATACTCTGAATAAAAATCTTTTCTCTTAATAAAAAAACCGAAATTTGTAGCTGTATTGGTATCAATAGTTACATACCCTAAATCTCCTAAAGTTGTAAAACTATATTTTTCTCTTGGGTAATCGCTGTAATAAGCTGATTGTTCTACACTAGGGAATAATTGACCTGAAGTGTTTTTATTACCAGGAATTAAGTAGAGATTGTAGTTGTCGTAATCTTGATCTGTTCTACTGTAGTAGATTGTTACAGTAGCCATTGTTAAACCTTAAATGTCTTAACATTACCATCGTTATACCCAGATACATCAGTTGCTAGACCTGTTAAAGGTATATCTTGGCTAACTAAGAATATTGCTCCCCCACCTGTAGTTGTTTCTCCTGTTGCATATACAGTTCCATAACCACTGATATTTCTTGCACATAAAACTACTATCCCACCACCTGCATTAGTTGTATCTCCTGAACCTCCATAAATAGGAGAAGGTGTAGTGTCTCCACCATGAACAATATATCCTTGGGTTGCTAAATCAGGATGGTTGAAATAATTTAAAGTCTCTGTAGGAGCAGTAGCTGTAGTTCCATTTCCTGCACCACCAACACTATCAGTAGCATTACCTGTAACACCACCTTTAAGAGTACCTGAAGTACTAGCAGCACCTTTTCTGCCAATAGAACAAGTAGCTTGTTCTGAAGAAGTAGAAGACAGCATAAGAGAGTTTCTAACAAAAACTCTATATCCTGCTGTATCTAAATGGACATCATCATTAATAGTTAAGTTGTTGTAGTGCATATCCCTAGTCAAAGTAGTATTTGCTGAGATAGTTACATTACCATCATTACCTGATCCATAAATAGAATCAGGGATTACATCAAATGTTTCATAGTCTGTAGGTATTACGCCTATTTCTTTAATTGCCATATTATGCTCCTGGATCTGTATCTGAGGCTGCGATATTGTAAACTGTAACCACTGTTCCTTCTGTAGCTGTTCCTGCACCTGAAGTTCCTGCAGCAGCAGCTAGTGTCAAAGAACCTGGTAGTGGTTTAGTTCCTGTAACAAGTATAACAGTTCCACCACCTGCATTAAATCCACCTTTAGCTTTACCTGCATAACCACCTGCACCACCTGGGTGGTAGTTAGTAGGATTAGAAGCATTGTTATTGCCATAGTTTGTATTGTTAGAACCATAGTTAGTAGGATTAGAAGCATTGTTATTGCCATAGTTTGTATAAGAATAATTATTACCTGCATAAGAGTAGTTATTCCCAGGGTGCAAGTGATAGTGTTGATGAGAAAAACCAGGCTGTACATAGTTGTTTATTGGAGGAGAAGGTGGGTGGTAATGTGCATAATGATAATGAGTGAAAGAGGGGTTAGATCCATAGTTAGTTGGATTTGTAGCATTATTAGTGTACGAATAACCATAAGAATAATTATTACCAGCATAAGAATAATTATTACCTGGATATGAATATCCATAAGAATAATTGTTTCCAGGTGTTTGAGCGTTTGGTGCAGGAGTTCCTGCAGTACCTTGTGTAGGTGCAGAACCATCATCTCCATCAGCTCTAATAGTTCCATTACCTGAAACTGTTTTAGCTACAACTACGACAACTCCACCACCAACAGCTCCTGTTCCTGGTGTAGCAGCGTTTCCTGTAGTACCTTTACCACCAGCAGCACTAACAACATTTCTATTCGCCCAATTGGAATCTCTCCCTGGTTGTCCTTCTCCACCTGCGTGGATTTCAGTTCCATCTGAACCACCAGATCCACCACCAATAGATTTAAAAGAACCTGTAGCAGGATCAAACTTAGAACCTGTGATTGCAGTTGTTAGGTTAAAAAATTCATTACTTCCTGAGAAAAATTGATTACTTGGGGTTGGAGAAGCAGATACATTTATCTGTCCACCCTCAGAAGCGTGTGATTCACAATAATAATAAAGTGTAGAAGGTGTGCTGTCTGTTACAGCTATAACTGTTTTTGCGTCTGTTCCTAAAGTTCCTGATTCTGTTACGCCTGTTGTGTATGCAGTACCTGAGTTATGTGTTCCATCAGAAGTCTCAGATAATTTAATTCTATGTGGTGTGTTTGTTCCATTATTATTCCAATCATAGTTATTAGAATAGTGAATTTGGCTAAGTTCGTAAGTAATATCGTGATACATTGTTATTGTATCTTGATCTGTTCCATCTACTGCAAATGCAGTTGTTGAATTGTTATAAGAAATAACTTTAAATGAATTGTCTCCTGCACTACCACCTAAAGTATCAGTAGCTTCTGTTCCTGCAGAAGAACCACCTTTAAGAGTTCCTGTGTTTGCTTTATTTGTAAATCTACCAATACGAGATGTTGCGTCTGCAAATGTTAATGTTCCTTTAACGAAAATTTTATAACCATTAGTATCTAAATCACAGTTGGCATTGATTGTGAGGTCGTTGTAATACATATCTCTAGTAAGAGAAGTGTTTGCTGTAATAGTAACATCCCCATCTTGACCAAAACCATATATCTCGTCCCCACCAAGTCTTTCAAGAAAGATTGGTTCAGGTATCTGGATCTCAGGCATTAGGTAACCTCTACGCCAGAAATATGTACATTGATTGAACTTGCAGCACTAGCTAATCCTCTAATAGAAGCATTCGCTGCCACAACCATAGCCAAGTCAATGACTTGAGTTGTATTAGCTTGCACAGTAATATCTCCGAAAATGATATGCTCATCTCCTGTAGTTCCACCTGAAGGTACAACTTTAATTTGTGCAGTTCTATCAGTAGCTGTGTAGTTTGCAAGTAAGATTTGCTTAATAATTATCTTGTTGCTGTTTGTAAATATTTCAGCTTCAGAAGTACCAAGCGTCTCACTAGCATTAAGTTCGGCTGCTGTATATATTGCCATTTACTCTCCTATAGTCCCATCCACTGCAATGCTTCAGTAGTATTGAGTTGGACAGGGTTTATTTTTTTATGTGTAGTATCTGAGTTGTCATAAAGAATAACTAAGTCGTTATCTTCATCAACATCAACAGAAGTACCATCTGCAAGCCTTGTAACATCAATATTAAGATCAACATCTCCTGAACCTGCTCCACCATCTAAACCAGATAAAGCGTCAGTAGTTACTCCTGTAACATCTCCTTGTTCAAGTACTTGCCAAGATGATCCATTGTAAACTTCTAATCTTGAGGTTGTAGAATTGTATATAAGTTCGCCTGTAGTGGCTACAGATATTGAGTTTCTTTCTGTTGTTGTAAAGCTTGGAATTAAAGGTCCACCATCTGTAGAACCTGCAACAAACTCAGAGAAACCTGTTGTATCTCCTGCAGTTGTAACAACTCTAATTAGGTGTTTTCTATTAGCCATGAATTATCCCTCGATATATATATCTTTTCTTATTATAACAGACTGAATTATGGGTTTGCATAGTGTTAGCTAAGCCCAAATCGTGCTTTATAATAGTTGTATTCTTGAGCCACTTCAGCAGAAGTTAAAGCTTCTGTATATGCTTTAATTACATACATTTTTCCACCCCAATAATCATTTGTATATCCAATTCCTATTCTTACATTTTGACTACCATTTGCTGTTGTATAAGCAGTATCATGTTGTGCTATTTGAGAACCATTCTTATACCAAGTTACTTGACCACCTGAAGCTCTTGTTAAGTGCATAACAACTACATTATTTAAAGAAGTAAGACTTCCAGTATTAAGGGATGTGTAAGGACTATTATTACCACTGTTAGTTCCATAAAAATAATTTATTGTATCTGCTGGCTCGTGTGTCATAGTTCCTAAACCACCATAGGCTTGGTCCCAAATATTTCTACGACCACTAATATCCCCTGTTCTCATAATATGAACTATTGTTTGCTTAGTTGTCCAACCAGACATACCTGATGTATAGTTTCTTTGTATATAATCATTGGCACTATCAAAATTAAAAGCACCACCATAATCGTATGTTCCTGAAGTGCTTATAGATAAACCATTGTAGGCTGTAGCATTTAAACCATTACCTGATATATCTAAAACTGAAGTGCCACTCATACCACCATCTTTTGCGTCATATTCAAATAAAAGTCCTCTTGTAACTTTATTTACTCCATATAAATCATCTAAAACTAAGTCGTGTACTTCTGAAGTAGAAAACACACCTGAGTTTCCAGAGCCACCTTGAGAAGATTCTACACCACCGATATATCCATATTTAGTATTACTCACTTACATCACTTACCCATTCATCTGTTTTTAATATTTCTAGTGCTTCTTCTAATGTGTATATCTGATAACTAGAAACTTCTAATATATTATTTATACATTCTGGGTTTTCTCCAATCCACTTAACAAATGTTAAAGAACCTGCGTTATTCCAACGAAGTGTATTTCTTGAAGTTTCCATAACTTCAGTCCAATCAATCATATCTAAATGGTCTTCAAACAAAAACATAACTTTTTTCATTATGAAATCCCAACTAAATTTTTTAAATAAGAAATAACTTGGTCTCTATCTGATGAACTTAATGTTGTGTTGTAATACCAGAAACCATAACAAGCCCAATCACTATATTCTGTATTACCACCTGCATTTAATGTCCAAGAGCCACCATTATTGTTATTACCACCTGTACCACCATAATTTGAACCATTATAATATCCTCTAAAATAGTTGTATTGGTCTACACATATAACCCAACTCGTACCTGCTCTATCAGATTGGTCTGTCATCCAACCTTCGTGATATGCTACAGGTGCTTTACCACTCCAAAAACCTGAAAGCCAATTCCCAGAAGATGAGTTCCAAATTCTTTGTTCGGTACCATTATATCTTGATATAGTAAAGCCTGTATATCCTGAACTACAAGAAGTATGGCTAAATTGTATTCCTGCTGAAGTATTTCCCTGAACCCATTCGGTTATATTAGTTGCGTTGTTAGATGAACTACCTGTTGTATAAGAAGGACTACCTCTGTAACCACTAGAATTGTTATTGCCCATATAATCTGCCCAAACTTTTGTGGAATCATTAAATGTACTTGGAACATATATATTTAAAGGATTAGTTGAAATATCTGGTATAACATCAGAAGTGTTAATGTCAATTTGTTGAGCAGCCATTTGTGTATCAAACTTACCTTCTAATTGTTTTATTTCATCGTGTTCTGGGGTTTTACCTATGTAATTATAATTAATTGATTTAGGCATTTATATCGTCCTCTGTCTCAGGGTGGTGGTAATGTCCTGGTCTTTCAAACATATCAATACTTTCGTTATAGTAATCTCCGATACCTGCATACAAACCTCTAAAGTTTGCGTTATAAGAAGTTTGTATCCAACGACCTTTTAAACCTAATTCATGTAAAAATTCTTCGCCTCTATGTTCTTCTTCGTTAGGAACAACGACAACTTCTACGACATAATTGTTTTCGTCTAACTGTGCAAAATGAGCCATATTATCCTGTCCATTGATATCTAATTAATACTAAGCCACTTCCACCATTGCCACCAATTCTTGAACCAGAACCTGTGTGGTATCCTCCTCCACCTCCACCACCACCTGTGTTGGCTGTGCCAGAACCTGCTGTAGATGTAGAGTTAGTACCTGATTTTCCTCCTCCTGCAGAAGCACCTCCACCACTTCCATAACCAGAACGAGTTCCTCCTCCACCACCAGAAGCTACATATCCTCCATTACCAACAGTAGATCCAAAATAACTTGATATATCATAACCTGTACCACCATTCTTTCCACTAGGGTTTCCTGCAGAGCCTTTTCCTCCACCACCCCCACCATTGTTTCCATTTCCTCCACCACCATTGTTACCTTGTCCTGCAATACCTGTTCCCGCACTATAAGAAGTTCCCCCTCCACCAGAACCTCCATTTTTTTGTGAAGTGTTAGTATCAGCACCTCCATGAGGCAATCCTCCACCCCCACCTGTAACAGAGTTACCAAAAGCAGAAGTTGTACCACCTTTAAATCCTCTTTGAGTTCCTGTGTTCCAACCTGTGCCTCCTGAACCTCCTCCACCTACAACTATTGAAAAAGAGCCTGTAGAAAATGCTTCTGTAGTGTATAAGGTTGTACCTCCTGCACCACCTCCACCACCAATTACTCCTCCTCCACCACCTGCTCCTGCAACAATTATGTAGTCAAATAAAGAAACAGTTCCTGTGTCTGTAACCGAAAAAGTTCCTGAAGATAAAAATTGATGTATTTTGTAAGTAACATCATTTAATGTAACTGTATATGTTGTTCCACCTGTAGCTGTAGGTGCAGTAAATCCATAAACATTAGCTATTTTAAGTCCATAGTCTTCTTCTGAAGTAAATTTACCTGATAAGGTTTCTGAATCTGAAGTGTTTAACTCACTTGCTTCACGAGTTTCTGGGGGCTTACCTCTATATCCGAATATTCGAGGCAGTCTTCTACGAGCCATTTAGAGCTCCTAGGTTATCTCAAGAATACTAGCAAATGCTTCAAGATCTCCTGAAGCAGCACCACCCTGTAATTGAATATAATCCCCTGCTTCGAGGACTATTTTAGAAGTACCTGCAAGTTCTAATGTAGAATCAGCAGGAACTGTAATTGTATAAGCTAATCTTGCGTTAGTTGTTGTATCGCTATCAATAACATCTGCTGTGATTGTATCGTCATTTGTACCATCAATATTTGTGATCCTAAGAGTTAAAACTATTGCTGTAGTTGAAGCAGGACAGGTATATACAGTACTAGCTGTACTTGTAATATCTTGATAAGCATTTTTAAATGTTTCAGCCATAATAATTCCTTAACTAAGTGCCACTACTAATCCGAGGCTTGCACCTGCAGATCCAGATGACATTGAATCCCAACTACTACCATTATACACTTCCAATTTTGAGGTTGTTGAGTTGAAGATTACCTCGCCTGCAGAAGTTCCTGTTAAAGCGTCTCTTTCGCTTGTAGTATATGCTTTAAGTCCTACAGGTACAGTAAAATCTACACTAGCTCCTGTAGTTCTTGGTCTGATCTCATTTACTTTTAATATTGACATTTATTCTCCTATGGCTTTGGGTTATCTGTTCTTACTTGATTATATTTAACAACATAAGCATCCCACTTAGTTGAATCTCCACCTATTTCTTTTTCTGTATAGGCTTCCATAAACTCTTGTATAGATGGATAAGCATCACGCCTTGCATATTTATAACCATTGTTTTGTTGGTCAAAGCTATTTTCTGCCCTGTCATTAATCATTTGTTCAAAATCTTCATCTGTAATTTCAACTCTTACATTATCTACTAATTTGTAAATACCATCTCCATCTCTTAGAGTTTGTAATTCAGTTCTTATATCTGCTTTGATTTCTTCTAATGTAGCCATATATCTCCTATTTTAACACACTTATTGTTTGATTTTGTACAAGCTGAATACACCACTTGCTATATTTCCACTTGCAAAAAAATATTGTATTCCATTGTGGGCTTCGTTAACAGCTAAAAATCCCCCACCATTTCTTGCATTTAATTCTCCAATAGAACTTCTAGCTGAGCCTTCTATTGTGATAGTGCTTCTTTCCGAAGCGTTGTTAAAGTTAAATAAGTAATGTATTCCAGACATAGTTTCTTCAGTTGCTGTTCCACCTTGGTCTAAAGAAGTTATACTTGTTTGACCATTGTCTCCCTGTATATTTGGGTCAGTATCAGTTCTTAACACTCTTACAGCTTTGGCATAATTAGCTGTGGTATTAGCAGTTCCACTTGCTAAAAATCTTACTTGTAGTTTTTGAGCATCTGTAGCAGGTTGTACATCGTTATACATAACGACATAAACATTGTTGCTGTCAATACCTGTCAATGAAACGCTAGATACAGCACTAGATACTGTTGTAGTTGATATTTTTTCTAAGCTACTCATTTATTCTGATACTCCATAAATTTTTATTTTTCCCCCACCAAAATTATTACTTGCGTTTCCATTGTAAATATTTATACCTGTGATACTTTCTTGATTTTTATATGCCCTAATTGTTTTTAATCCATAAGAGCCATAACTAGCTAAATGTCCTATTGATTGATTTATTGCTAATGTGTATAAATTAGAATCAAAAGGGTTGTAAATGTATTCAACTGTGCCTCCACCTGTAGTTCCTGTTGTAAGTGTAAAATAACCACCATAGTTAAGATTTGTTCTAGTTGTAGGTCTTAACAGCAAAGAATCGTGAGACCTATACATATGGCTAGCTGTATCATAATTAGATGAAGTTATAACACCACTGCTATTCATATATCTTATGTATGCATCATTATCTGCTGTTTGAAAACGAAGAGTAGAAACTACTTTGTAAACTTTATAGTCATTAGAAAACACATTATTGATTTCCATAGAGGTTGTTGATGTATCAGCATTTGTTTCACTAATTAATTTTAAAGAACTCATTACGCACTCAATCCATATAAATTTGCATATCCACTTATATTGTCGCCAACATCAAACTTAATCCTTAGACCATCTACTGTGCTAGATTGTGGCAACAAACTTCCTCCATTACTTCCAAAACTTGTACCACCTGTATTGGGACACATATGATGAAAAGTAAGACCTGAATGAACAGAACTATCCCCTAAATTGTAAAAATATATATATCCTGCACAACTAATCGTATAGCTTGTTCCTATTCCTAATCTAGCAACATTATCTCCTGTAGTGTTTGAATAGTTACCACCATCAGTTACAGATTCCCAAATAGAAGCTGAATCGTAAACATCTGCAGTTTCGTATGTACCATTTTCTCTAAACTGTACACCAAACCAACCTGTACCACTTGTGCTATCTCTTTCTAAGAAAAAAGTCATAAAATGAACATCATAAGTGCTCTCCTCAATGCTTTCAAAAGCTACGCTAGAAACTCCTGAAACATCTTGTGATTGGATAAGTTTAAGTTTTCCTAAATCTGCTCCACCTAGAAGTCCAAATCTTGCACTACCTAATGGCATATCTACTCCTAACTAAAGTTTTGTAAAGCGTTTAGTAAAGGTGTACCTGCATCAACAAATAAAAATGTTACTAAATCTATAGCTCCTGATCCTGTAGACATTGTATAGCCACCACCTGCTGTAGTTTTTGCAGTTACATCTGAGCCTGCATTAACTGTTACAGCATTTATAGCTACTGTCCTATCAGTAGAATCTTGTGTAATTTGTAAAGTAAAAGTTGAAACTCCTGAAGTTGGAACATTCAGAAAGTCAATATCAGATATGTTCTCTGTTAGAGTTATAGCTCCTGTGTTTCCATTTGCCATATCAATAGTTACAACACCTGAAGAACTAGATAATGATTGTTTTGTTTCAGCATAGTCTTTTAGTAAAGCACCTACAACAGCACCATCTTTTATATTGACACCATCTATAGTGATACCATTAGCTACAGTATTCTCTGATATAGTATCTACTTTTATTTCACTAGCCATTATGTATCTCCTAGTCTTGTAAATGTTACAAAAGTTCTATTTTGGTTAGTGTCTCCTTCTATTTCGCCACTGTTATTGTAATATTGAAATTTGACCTTATGATTTGTTAAATCTGTTATATCTAGTACTGCTGATGTATATGCAGTGTCTCCATTACCACCTTCTTGAGTTATAGCTCTTGCTATAGGTGCTTCAGTGCTGAAATTATCATCTGAAGTTACAATGTATAATATATGATGTGCAGAGCCAGCAGTACCATTTTGACCTTTAACTACTGCTTCTACTTTATAAAAACCTGTTTTACTAAATGTAAATATACCAGAAGATTCTGATACATTATTACCAAAGTTTGCTTGTAATGTGTTATCTGGAACTTCCCAACCTGAGGTTATGTCTGTACCAGCACCAGTAGTAGTTTGACTTGCAGTTAATCTAAATTGTTGGCAAGAAAAATTAACACCATCTGTTAAACCTGTAATAGAAGAACTTGCAATTTCACTGTCTTTAATCAATACACCATCTATCGTTACACCATTAGCAGCAGTTTGTTCATTTATTGTATCTACATTAAGTTCTGACATTACTTAGTTCCTTCAGCCTTCCCTAAATAGTTTTCTGGATCATAAGGACTATCAACAAAATCCTCTAATGACTTCTCTATAATATTATAATCTATCTCTTCTTCAGTTGTCTCCTTTAGTAAAGGTATGCATAGTACAATCCAAGCACTCGCCCAACCTAAACCAAAACCTATTAAAGCTGAGAAAAATATATCCATTATACGACCACCAAAGTTCCTGCAATATCTAATGTGCCTTCTACATCCATTGGACCTGCTGCAACAGTTCCTGTATCAGATGCAATGGTAAAACTTTCTCCTGAAGCTAATGTTTGTCTATGTAGGAAGAAACCACCTTGTGCAGAGGCAGTAACATTTGTATCCATAACAAATCTCTCACTACCACCTGTATCAAATCTTATTTTATCTTCGTCAGAGCTTTCTTCTACATGAACTCTTGTATCTCCATCAGCATCTTCAATATTTGTAGGTCTTTGTGCAACGAAGTTTGTACCATTGTAAACTAAGCTATCGCCTGAAGCTAAACCTGTTGTATCAACATCTGTTAAGTCATTAGCAGCAAGAGAACCACCTGCATCGCCCCAAGAAATATTACCTGAACCATCTGTTTGTAATACTTGTCCATTAGTTCCTGCACTACCATTGATAGTTAATTTTGCAGTTTTTAGATCTACTATTCCTGTACTGTCAATTCTTATTGCTTCAGTTCCTGCAGTAAACATTCTGATTTCATCAGCGTCAGTTGTTGGTTCTACCTGTATCTTGGTATCGTTATCATTATCAGTGAAGCTTGTAGCACTTGCGCTTGTAGAAGTAATTTGTATTGGATCAACAGTTCCATCTGTTAAAGTAACTTCAACATCTGTACCTGTAGCACCAAGATTTAAGAAATCAATATCATCTTCTGTTGTGTCAGCGAGAGTAAAGTCTAATGCACCTGTTAATCCACCTGAGCCACCACCAATGTTAGATTTAGTAACTTTCTTAAATCCTGAAGCACTTGTATCATAAACAATGATTAAGTCGTCATCAGCAGGAGAACTGTCTGCAGTTAATCCTGTAACAAAGCTAGTTTCTAATCCTGTTGCATTACCTTCAAATGTACCTGCAACAAAAGTTTCGCTACCAACAGTCCACTTGTCATTGGTTTCGTCCCAAATAAGTGTTTTATTAGCGTCATCGCCTCTCTCAATTTCAATACCACCATCTTCTGTTGCAGAACCAGTTGCATTGGAATTTAGAGTAATTGTATTATCGGCTAAGTTAATTGTTTCTGTATTGACTGTAGTTGTAGTACCTGAAACTGTTAAGTTACCTGATACTGTTAAGTCATTGAAAGTTACATCAGAAGTAGTAGCAACTGCCTGTCCAATAGATATTGTTCCACCTGAATAAGTAACACCTGTTCCACCTGATATATATGCGTCAATCTCAGTATCAACTCTCGCATTAGTGAAATAAAGGTTAGTAGAACCTTCTGTTAAGTTATCTGTAGTTTTTGTAGCTAGATCAGTATTAAATCGTGTAGTTGTATAAAAGAGGTTGCTTGAGCCTTCAGTTAAGCTGTCTGTATCAAACTCTGTGAAATCTATTGCAAGAGTACCTGAAGTATTTGAAATACCTGTTCCACCTGTAATAGAAGCTTGTGCTCTAGCGTCTGTGTAGTAAAGGTTTGTTGAACCTTCTGCAACATCATCTGTATCTACAGTTACATTTACCCAAGCAGATCCATTGTATTGTAGGAATTGGCTTGTTGTTAACGAAGTTAAAGTAACATCACTTAGTTGAGATATAGCTGAACTTGCGTCTCCTGGTTCCCATTTACTTCCAGAACTATTCCATTTAAGAGCTTGTCCATTAGTAGGAGCTGTAGTTGTTGTATCAACATCTGATAAGTCGTCTATTGATACTGTACCTAAATCTATATCTACTTCATTATTAGAAGTATCGTCAGTTATTGTAATCTTTGAAGAGCCTGCATTAATGTTCTTGAACTGTAAATCTTCTCCAACTTTTCCATCAAAAAGTCCTACACCAGCAGTTCCAATGTTAGAAGCTGTGTTAACTTCTCCCTCTCCTGCAAGTCCTGATACTGTTGAAAGACCAAAAGCACCTGCTGCATTATCCCAGAAAACAACCTTGTCATCATCAGAAGCACCTGGTGTTGAGAAGCCTACATTGTTTAAATCTTGTAAATCTGCAGCTGCAATTCTTGCGTCTGCTCTAGCATTTGTGAAGTAAAGATTAGTTGAACCCTCAGTAAGGTTATCAGTAGTCTTGGTTGCTAATCTTGTATCGAATCGAGTATCTGTGTAGTAAAGGTTACTTGATCCTTCAGCTAAATCGTCTGTGCTGTTATTTGATAAGTCATCTTCAGAAGCTATTGTTAAAGTTCCTGCTGAGTCGTCATAAGTAAGAGTTATATTTGAACCTGCAGTTAATAAGGTATTTACTTGGTCATCAATATACTCAGCCAAGTTTGATGTAACTGCTTGATTAGAAGCATTACCTATAAATATATCTCCATCATCTAGGTTAGGTACTGCATTACTTCTACCAGCACCTTGAACAAATATTGCACCATCTGATGCGTGGCTTCTTGTTACCTTTGCAATTTTTTGAAGTAAAGCACTTTCTCCTGTAGGAGGAGTGTTAACTAAAGTTCCAGAAGTTGATACATAAAGAGAATCTCCAACTGAGAACGAGGAAGTATCTAAACCTATAAATT
>Ga0208547_1000709_pt1 | contig 18775 bp, 24 predicted proteins | sample DEB08_DNA_5_FD_185501 | JGI IMG/M metagenome (GOLD analysis project Ga0208547, IMG submission 185501) | Aqueous microbial communities from the Delaware River and Bay under freshwater to marine salinity gradient to study organic matter... | ecosystem: Environmental > Aquatic > Marine > Coastal ...
GGTTTTCGGAACAGGTCAATACTCGCTCACATTACCCTTTAATTGTGAACAAGAATCGCTTTTTAGAAATGGCCATCTTCACAATGCAGCAAAAGACACACATTACATCGTCTCAGGTGAATGTGAAGAATCCTCAAATGAAATTTTGCTCTATTACATTTCGTCCAATCAAGACCAGATGCTCGATTACAATTCTCCAAAAACTTTAGCTTCGGGCGATGAGCTTTACTTGTCCGGCGTTTATCAAAGTGAGTAACATTTAATTTACGTGTAATTTAAATGTTTTTTACTTAAAATTAAATTCTTACTTGATATTCTTGAAATTCTAAAAAATTTCTGATATTTTATTATCTGAACTTAGTTAGTTAATCATCAATTTTCATATTGATGAGGTCGGAGGTTCGAGTCCTCTACCGACCACTTCAATATCAAAGTTTGGATTCAAATAATTTAAGATGAATTAATAGTGTGCGGATGAGGTAGTGAGCTAGGAAAGCGGCTAATAAGACGCACGTAAAGATTACAATAGCAAAATAAGCCTGCTCTATAATTACAGTGATAACTAGTCCTAGATAAACCAAAATTGCCACGGCGAAAACCACATTATTTAAATTATTTAATATCTTTCTATGTTTCGAGGCTAAATCAACTGAATCTTTCATCTAATCTTTCCTGGTGGGCTCCTAGCACGAACTATACAAAACGAGACGCTAAAAATTTATAAGAACAGGTTAGGTTCGTTGCGTTTTTCGTAAATATGACATTATCTTTCTTCCTGTATCGAATTTCCTCCATCGACAGCAATAATCTGTCCCGTAATATAACTAGCTTCGTTGCTAGCGAGATAGCCGACCAATGAAGCGATTTCCGCAGCATTTGCAGACCTCCCCAAGGGGGTATTTAGTCCAAATTTTTTTTCATGCGAAGTTTGTGACTCAGTTGCGATCCAACCGGGAGCGATTGCATTTACAAGAATGCGATACTTCGCAAGGTCTAGTGCGAGTGATTTTGTCAAGCCGGCCATTCCTGCCTTGCTAGATGCATAACTAACTTCATTTTTCATTGCCATGAATGGTCCAGTTATGGATGAAATCATGATTACCCTGGGGTTCTCTGATTCTTTTAATAATTCGAGTGAATACTTCGTGACCAGAAAGGCTGAAACTAAATTTCGCTCTAGCGAAGCCACAAAGTCTTGTACGTTAATACTTTCGATATCACCAGATTCTGCTCCTTGACCGCTATCTACAGAGGTCATACCGGCGTTATTGACGAGTATGTCTAATTGACCATACTCATTTTTAACCCGCTCGGCCAAAATTTCTACATCTCGAGCTTTAGATAGATCTGCAATTAGAGATGGGCAATTCAAGTCATTTGCCCGATCTTTAATTCGCTCGCTCTTGCCTGTTATGAATACTTTCGAACCCATTTCATTAAGGAGCTTTGCCGTGGTGAATCCGATTCCAGCAGAAGAACCTGCTCCCGTAATCAAGGCAACTTTTCCAGTTAAATCAAAGGGCATAAAAGCCACCCACCATGATTTCCACTTCCCTAAATTGACTACTCGAATAGACTAATACTTTCTGGTTTAAAGGGAGTGCATGTGAAATCAATGTCGTGTTCTCAGTTGGGTGGAGCTTGTGATCTCATGTTTACAGGTGAGACCTTTGATGAATTAGCCGCCCAAAGTCAAATGCATGGACGAGAAATGCTCAAAGCCCAAGACGCAATGCACTTATCTGCAATGAAAAAAATGTCGGATCTAATTAATTCTGGAGAAATAGAAAACTGGATGTCTGAGCGAAGAGCAGAATTTGAGGAGCTTTAATTGGCCCCTCACAAAGTTTTTGATATGCCAGTAGCTGATGTTTATGTGTGTTACGTGGAAAAGGTCAAAAAGAAAAATCGGACCGAGGCTGAGTTGGTTGAGGTAATTAAGTGGCTTACAGGCATAAATGCCGCGACTCTCAAAAAGCACCTAAAGGCGGGTTTGACATTTAAAGAATTTTTTAAAGCTTCAAAAATTAACCCCAAAGCAAAACTAATTACTGGATCAATTTGTGGCGTAAAAATTGAAGAAATAGAAGACCCCTTAATGAAGAAAATAAGGTACCTCGACAAATTGGTCGATGAATTGGCAAAAGGTCGCCCGATGGAGAAAGTATTGCGAGCCTAGAAGAAATTATTTCTTAAAGTTGATGTCGATTTATTCGTGATGAAGTAACCTTGACTCATATGAAAATTCATAATATGTACACAGCAATTGATTGTGAAAATCCAAGAGTTTTGGCAGACTTTTATGCTGCGATTACTGGCTATGAATTAAAGCTTCCAGCTTCTGATGAGTCACAGGTTTGGCTAGAACTTATCGATTCAAATCAGCAAGTGAAAATTGCATTTCAAAAAATTACAATTTACCAAGCACCAACTTGGCCAGAAGGTGATTTTCCTCAGCAAATGCATCTGGACTTCATAGTGGATGACCTATTCAAAGCAGAAGTAGAGGTATTGACATTAGGTGCAACGAAGGCAGAATTTCAACCTGGTTCCCCACCGCACGACGAATACGAATATGAGTTTCGGGTCTACTTAGACCCTGAAGGTCATCCCTTTTGCCTTATCGCCTCAAAGCACTAAATCAAAGTTTTGTTAAATAGCATATTTTTTAGAGATGGATTAGAGGAATAGACCGAAAATTGCCCCCATAAGCGCAAAATTTAGTACGTCATTTCCAACCTCAATTAGCCAGACTTTGAATCCATGTCCACTCATCAATCTGTGGCTTAATGGCGAAGCAGCTACAACACCGATTCCAACAATTAATCCAGCAGTTAATCCTTGAATAATTCCAAATTCGCCAACTTTAGCTTGGTACCAATCAACAATGATAAACAAAGTTAATGCTTGGATAAATAGCGCTACAGTGATCGATCCGAACACCATCGCCATGTTTTGGTTAGATCCGGGCTCTTCGGTGGATGATTTGCCTATTGCCTTCCACCAGATTGGGTAAAAAGTTTTCGGGCCAAACCAAATAAAACCACTAACAAAGCTCACAACTGTTGCGATTAGAACAGCAAGCCAGTTGATTGAATCAATCATTCATTTTCTCATTTCTCTTTTATTAACCGATAAAATTTAGGGTTAATTTGTAAAACCTAAGACTCGGTTTGAAAATTTGAACTCCCCTACTAATAGGTAAGGGCCAATTTGCTCGACTGAAGCTGGAAAATAGAACCTGTCAGATTTGGTTTGAGGGCGCTCGCCTCTTTCACCGCCGAGTATTAAATCAGCTGTACTGCCTGCCTCAAAGGCATTTGCGCTTGTCCAAATTTGTACTCGATGGAATGAAGTATCTGCCACCGCAATACCAATAGGTAAGAATCTAACTTGGTTTGGAAGATTTACGTCAAGACGAATTGATTTAACCGAGTTTGCCTTGATGTCAATCTTTGTTATCTCAGCGCTCTCTCTAGGTGCAACTAAAATCACGCCATCTTTCATATCTATGCGGCCCGGGCCTCGAATCTCAAGTTCTTGTATTGGAGTTGAAGTTTCGGTCGGCACTCCCTCAAAAACATAGATTTTACTTGCTCTGTTGTCAGAGACTGCAAAATAAGTGCCATCGTAAGCAACGCCATTTACTTCTTGTAACTGAACTGAGCCGATGTTCTGGATAAAAGTTTTTGTAGGCATTGATCCTGGAGTGAAGTTCTCCCAAATCACAACTTGGTCTTTACCACCAACAGCCAACACTCCATCAGAATAAGTGTTATCCCACATCTGAAAACCGAATTGATATACGTAATCTGGCATTGCATTGTCTGTGGCAGGAGCTTGATTCCAAACTCTCACCTGAGAGTCATAGTCACTCGATGCGACAAGGGCGCCGTCTGCGTTTACTAAAATGGGATTTTGCATAAATCCATCACGCAAAAGCGTAGATACATTGGCATCTTCGGTAAAAACAGAAAAGTCTGGAACCTTACCTGTTAATTCCTCACTAAATTCGTTCCAAGCAGTGATGCGGTTTCCGTTATATTCAATAAAGAAAACTTTGCTTCCAGCTACGACAACATCTCCTCCGTCACCACCTAGATAAGAGTGGCTTTGCGAATTCATTGACGCAACTAACTTGACATCAATCTCAACCGGTTGACTACCTTTTGACTGTGGTTGCGGCTGAGGTTGTGGTTGACCTGGTGCAGGCGCTTGGTTTGGATCAACTGACTGAGGTTGAGGCTGGCCTGGCGCCGGGGATTGATTTGGATCTTGCGGCTCACCTTGTGGCGCACCCTGGGGTTGTACCGGCACTGATCCTGTGGTGAATTTATTTAATGCGGTTTCTTCACTTACTGGAAAATCTGGCCAATAGTGCGCATCTTGACCGCTAGCAGAAAGTGCAATGAGCCCGCCATTAATTACGTCGCCTTGAAACCAATCATAAATACAAGCATCTGGCTCACCCACTGGTAAACGATTAATCCAAATATGTGATTGACGCTGGGGATTCTGGTTTCCGGCACCCCAGCAAGATTGTTGTGAGGCGTTCTCATCACCAATTAAAAAACTTTTACCGTCAGAGGTAATGTTTCTCGGCGTTCCAACGCCGTTTGGATTTGAAATTGAATCTGGTTTCGCGCTGGAATCACTTGGAAAGTTGTTCCAAGTCAAGATATTTCCAATTCGGGTATCGGTTACTACCAAAGATTTTCCATCTGACCAAACACCCCAAGGCCATGCGTCATAACTGCCAGTTAGAGCTGCAAGATCCAATTCGTAATCTGCGCTCGTGTCATTCGAAGTTGGAATCGAATTAAAAATTAAAATTCTTCCGTTTTCAGTGTCTGCTATTAAGAGTTTGCCGTCTGGCGTTATCTCTACAGCCCCCGGCCAATTTAATTGATTTAATTCAGTTCCTGGAGTGTTAGTTATGAAATCTTTTTGGCCCACTACTACATCCGGCTCAGCTTGCCCACTGGGAAGAGAATTGAATATCAAAACACGATTATTAAAACGATCGGCAACAGCTAAATGAGTTCCATCAGATGCTCCAGAAGCCGGGTGATTTAAAGAGGTTGCACCTTGGGTTTTTTCAATTCCATAGGCTGACAAAATAAACGTAGCCTCAGAACTTGGTAATCCGTTTAATTCACCTGTGGCAACTTCATATTCTGAATCAGTTTCACACAATTCAACTTGATCCTGGTTCAGTTTGACTATGTAGCCGGCAAGGATCTGATCGCAGAGCGTTAACTCGATGCTTTGATCCTCGGCAGGAGTTGATGACTCTTCAGATGATGCCTCACTTGATTCAGTGTTTTCACTCGAGCAACTTGAAACAAAAATTATTGAAAATAATGCCAAAGGTAGAAGCAAATTTTTAGTTAGATTTATTTTCACACCCAGAACATACACCCTTTAGGCAAAAAACTAGTTTAAAGCAGATAAATTATTTTTTAAATAATTAAGCTTGAATACAAAGGCAAATTACCTAGTAAATCTCGGCCTTTTAATGCTGAAATCTCTAAAAACACTGCAGCCCTTGCGACATTGGCCTTGGCTAGCTGTACAAGCTCACCTGCAGCTCGCATCGTGCCCCCCGTCGCCAGCACATCATCGACTAGGAAAACGGAGTCTCCTGCAATTATCGAGTCAACGTGAACATGTAAAGAGTCCGTTCCGTATTCAAGTGCATAGTCGACGCTATGCGTATCCCTTGGTAACTTGCCAGGCTTTCGCATTAAAACTAGCCCAAGATCATTTTTTGCAGCTAAAGCGGCTGCAAAGATGAAGCCACGTGATTCAATCCCCGCTACTTTATTTGCGCCATTTAATTGCTGAGAAAAATCATCTAAGACTGAGGAAAATGCTTTTTCATCTAACAAGACTGGGGTGATGTCTTTAAAAATAATTCCGGGCTTTGGAAAATCAAGTACATCTTGTATTAGAGAATGAGCATATTTAAGGTGTTCCGGAATCACTTAAAAACTATAACAAATCTCACGATAACCAGTCTCTAAATTTGGCCAGACCCTCTGCGATTTCTTCTTTATTGATTCCAGAAAAGGCAAGGCGAATGTATTGCAGCTCTTCATTTGGCTGAGGTCTGCCAAAGTGCAATCTGGTGCAAAAAGAAACTCCCGTTTCATGCAAAGACTCCTCCATTAATTCCGTCACATCTTTAAATCCTTTGCGCTGCATGAGCTTTGAAACTTCTGGGAATAAATAAAATCCTGCTTCTGGTTGATGAACATCAATACCGTCAATTTCACGCAAATAAGTTAAAGCAGTATCTCTACGATCTTTTAGGGTATCTAGCATTACCGGCAAGAAACTTTGATCACCTCTAATTGCCTCCACCCCGGCATATTGAGTGAAATGCGAAGTGCAAGATTCGTCGTTGGTATTTAGCTTAGAAATTATCGCGGCAACTTCAGGCGGTGCGATTGCCGCACCTAAGCGCCAACCCGTCATGGCAAATTTCTTAGAAAACGTGTAAAGAATCACAGTACGCTCGAGCATGCCTGGCAATTGAGCAATAGATTTTGATTTGCCGCTAAAGCGCATTTCAAAATAAGCCTCATCACTTAAGACATAAAGGTTATTTTCAATTGCAATCTTGGCCAAAGCTTCTCGCTCTTCATCAGTGCTTTCGGCCCCATTGGGGTTTTGAAGATCGTTATAAATAATCGCTCTTGTTTTTGGAGTTATCAGCGACTTAATTTGATCAATATCAATACTAAATCCACTAGGTGAAGGGTAATAGCGATACGGCTTTGCCACGCCATTGAAGTACTCGATCTGACTTTCATAAATTGGATAGCCAGGATTTGGATACAAAACTTCATCGCCTGGATTAATTAAACTTTGAATAAATTTTGTAATTACCGGCTTGCCACCTGGTTGTACAATTACGTTATCTGCAGTGAAATTTAGGTTTCGACGGACGCTCACATCTTCTGCTAATGCTTCTCTAAGTTGCGGGATGCCTGCAGCCGGGCAATAGCCAGTTTTTCCATCTGCAATTGCCTTGTTTAGTGCGTCAACAATATGCGGCGCAGTTGGCATATTTAAATCGCCTAGATGAAATGGATAAATCTTGTTACCTTGACTTGCCCAAGCATTTGCTGCCAATGAAACAGCAAAGGCCGTCTCGGTGCCTAAATTAGCGATACGTTCAGCAATCTTCATTTTTAAATCCATTTCAAATCGGTTGAGAAAATATAGTTTGAAATCAGATAAAAATCTTCACTTTTAGGCTCAGATAATGAAATTTTCTAGCAATGTCTGCCAAAAGTTTTACATAGTGGAGCCGCAGGCTCCCCGGCTACTTCGCTCGGAAATTAGAGATGCGTTGGCTTGATTTGGTCTTAGTATTGAGTTTGGTGTTTTTGGGATTCTTGGTGTTTAACGGCACATGGGCTTTAGCCGATTTCTTAGGTGGCTTTGGAGTTGATGACTTTTTTACAACTGCCTTCTTCGCCTTCTTAGCTGGATTGCCACTGGCTCCCATTTTGATCCTTTCAAAAAAATACCCTGGCTTAATTCTAATCAAGCCAGGGTATTTTTAACTAGTGTTACTTCTTTTTTCGCACTAACCAGTAAATCAATCCAAGTAATCCAGCGATCACAACTACTAAAGCTGCGATCAAAGCACCTGAATTTTGCTCATCTGCCACCTCTTCGGCAACGACCTCTTCGGTAACAATTGCTTCTTCGGTCGGGGTAACTTCTTCGGTGGTTGTTACCTCAGCCTCTTCTGTTTCGGCGGCTTCTGCAGTGGCTTCTTCGGTTGCTTCTTCAGTTGCTTCAGTTGCTGCAGTTACCGTACGGACGTTTGTCAGTAGTTCAACGGTTTTGTCATCGTCGTAAGTTACGGTGTCGTAAGCGACAACATATTTGGCATCTTTCGGAATAGCCGTTGCCATGGTTACGGTTTTTTCGTCGGAATAATTCAATCCTTCTAATACAATTGAATTTTCTGCAGACTTATCTGAACAATCATCTTTTTCACAAGAATAAAGAGTTACCTTTCTACTCTTAAACTCAGATCCGTTTAATTCCCAGGCCTTAATCTTAATTTTTTGCTTAACCTTTGCTTTTGGTGAATCAGCAAATGTTGGCTTCGTGCCAGTGGGTGCTTGAGCTGTCGCTTCTGGCGTTGCAGATGCAGATGTTTCAGGATTAGCAGCCACCGACGCATATGTTAGAGCGGATTGATATACACCACCCGATGTTGTTACTTGAGTCATGGCGCAGATTGCCTTATTAACTGAATCCTCGGGTACAGTGAAAGTGCCAGCATTATTAATGTCGAATTTAGTTGTGGAATCATTAATTCTCTTGACTATTGAATCCACCAAAGTAGATCCTGATACTAATGGACCACAAGGTAATCCAGAAAGTTCAACTTCATAAATGAGAATCGTAGAAATTTTTAATACTTCATTAGGTTGTAACTCCCAATTAGTGCTAAAAGCTCCGACTAAAATGGGATAATCATTGCCTGCATAAAACCCCTGTGCTGTGCCAATTATTGGCGAGGGAATTGTTCCAGTTATTGCATTTGCCGGGCTCGAAAATCCCAATCCAAAAATTACTAAGAGAGCTGCAGTTATTATCTTTTTAAATCTCATTAAATGACTCCTTTTCCAAAAAGAAGTATATCCCTGTACAACAAGCAAAACCTATTAATTCTCTATTTCTTATAGAAATGTGGCCAGGGAATATAAAAGTGGGATGCCGAAAATGAGATTAAACGGAAAGGTAATCCCCAGACTTGCTGTAATAGGAACACTAGATTTCAACTCGGGAAACGAAACTGAAACTGCCGCTGGGGCTGCTATGTAACTCGCGCTAGCGCTAAGAATTGCTAAAACAAAAATCCCGCCCTTTGATAAGCCGATCAAACTGCCACCAATAGCGCCCAATACACCGGCTAAAAGCGGAAACAAAATTGCAAAAAATACTAAACCAAACCCTGTGCGTCTTAAAATTTTGATGTAAGCGCCTGCTTGATAACCAAGATTCAATAAAAATAAAGCCAAAATTCCCGGCAAAATATCAATAAAGAATGGGGTTACTTTTGAGTAGCCGACACTACCTGAGGCATATCCAATTAGTAATCCACCAATTAATAGCAAAACTGTTTTACCTAAAACTATCTCTTTCAAGGAAATACCCCAACTCACCTTTTTATGAGTGAAGTAAGACCCTAAGAAAATACCCACGACTAATCCGGGTATTTCTAAAATTGCCATTAAAGCTGTTGCGTAACCCTCGTAAAAAATCGCATTTGATTCCAGAAACACCAAAGCCGCTGAAAAAGTAACTAATGAGGTAGACCCATAGTGAGCAGCCAAAGATCCTCGGGTCGTCGCATCGGATTTAATAAAAATTGGAGCGATAAAAAATGCTAAAACGGGAATCAAAATACCAAGCAAGATCGTAGTAAAAATGGGAAGAGCCATTTCGCTAAATCCATTAGCACTTATTGCCACTCCACCTTTAATGCCGATGCCCAGCAATAAATAAATCGAAATAAATTGAAAAACTTGATCAGGGATTCTGATATCACTTTTTAATCTTGCGGCAACAAACCCAAGAACAAAAGCTAACACCGTGACTGAAGTTAGATTACTTGCAGCGATAGAGAGCGTATTTGTCATCTAGCGAAACTGTACCTTAAGCCTTTAAGGGTGGAATTCAATTCCACCCTGACTAAGCATTGCTTTAATGCGGCTAGTTGGTAGTTATTAATACATTTGCATGTCGGTCAGAACCAGTTTTGGCGCATTGATACTGCAAAGGAATGGTAACTACGGCAACTGTTGCAGGGGCTACTACAGATGGAGTTTGACCTAAAGACTCGTAATATGCCACGCCTCCATTTGTCATACATTCTGGCTCAATACTGTCTATCACTTGAACACTTCCATCTGGTGAGCGATAGTTTCCACGCTCGGTCCAAGACAAGAGGCCACCATATTCTTGATATAGCTTTAATTGAGTAAATACTTTTCCTTCTGAGTTAATTAAGACCGTTCCCTCTTTGATTTCAAGTCCACCGGTGTCGTAATTGACAGTTACTGAATAGATGCTGTCAGCTAAGCGTCGCTTTGTGGCTCCCTTTGCATCTCGCTTTGAAAAGGAGGTTATTTTCCCTGCGCTATTAAATTTAAAATTGGTGTAGATACCATCAAAAAAATCAAAATAACTATTTAGAGTTACTCGCCCGTTTTTATAGCGATAACTTCCTCGCGGATCTTGCATTTCAGGGCTAATGTTTCCGTAATTATCTACTGACTTTAAATATTCACGAGATTCAAAATGATTTTTGACTAAATTCCCAAACAAGCGGGCATCGCTACCTGCTGCGGTACGAGCATTGACTGCTCTTTGAATTTTTGCAGGTTGACTTGTTGCAAAAGCTTTGAATAAGGCTTTTATTGCCGCCTGTTGACTGGAACTATAGGTAACGGCCTGTGCTGCTGAACTTGAGCCCGCAAAAATTAACAAGGTTGATAGTGTCGCTGCAAAAAATCTTTTCATTTCCACCCTTAAATCAGATAGTTATATTCTATTTCAAGGGTAGCCACTAATTCAAGCCCTTTAAATTAAGAACATTCCTCATTCAGAGTAAAATATTGACATGAAGTTGAAACTGGCATTCCTAATATTGATTGCTTCATTGGTGGGGTGTTCAGAAAGCACGCAAATTGTTGCATCGAGCAACCAGTGGCGATTGGAGAATATTCAAGATATCGGTATCGCTGGAGTCAGCCCGGAATTGATCAGGACTTCAGACGGCAAGTATCTGCTTCTAGCAACCACGATTTCTCCAGACAGGGTTTTTGAATCTTCTGACGGAGTTAATTTCTCTCCATCTTCGATCATGCTCCCACCAGGTTCGGATTACTCTGTCATCCAAAAAGCGGATGGAACTTTTTTGCTCTACTTTGTAGGTTTTGATATGCAGCCTCCAAATCCATCACAGATGGAACCAAATGACGCGGATCCACAACCACAAAATCAACCGATGGATCCGAGTAAGGCAAAAAAGAAAGTTTTTGTATCGACCTCATCTGACTTACAGAATTTTTCAGAGCCAATATTCACTGGCATCGAACAAGAGACGAGTGAGCCGGCTTGGGGTGTGCCGGATACCTATTTTGATCTAGACGGAAATATAAAAATGATGTGGGTTGAAATGATTGAAGGCGAGCGAGACGAAGTTTTGCTGACTGCAACAAGTAAAGATGGCATAACTTTTACCAGAGATTCAAACGTGGCGCTTAAGGGTGGATATGTAGATCCCTACATGTTGCAAGTTGCACCAGAGGATTGGATCCTGCTGCTTTCCACAACACCACATCGACTACCCCAAAAACTTTTCGTTGCCTATAGCCAAGATGGTGAAAATTGGACCGTTGAAAAGCAGCCGTTACTGGAAGAAAAAGACTTCAATAATTTGGACCCAAGTGCAGTTGAGGTAGCTGAAGATCGTTGGAAAGTTATCTATTCCAATGTCGATCTTAACAACGCGTTATCTGGCCCCTACGCCTATAAAATTGCTGACTTGATTCTAGATAAATGAAACAAAAAATATTTGAATGGTTTGGAGTTCTCACGGCCATTTGCTATTCAATGCTGGTGGCATTAAATATTGGCGCAGAATTCTTAGGCTTTAGCTTGTTACTAGTCTCAGCAATCTCAATTGGTGTCTGGGCATATTTAGGTAAACACCGTGGCATTTTATTTTTACAACTTTTTTATGCCACAGCGGGAATCATTGGAATGTTTCGCTGGTTCTGATACAAAATCTATCGCTACACTAGTTAAAATGAAGGTCACTGCTCAAGAAGTAATTGATCAACTTGACTTGAGCAGATTGCCTGTTGAGGTTGCTTTTTTCAAGCGCACTTACCTTGGGGAAATTGACCCAGCTACTAACAGCCCAACGACAAGTGCGATTTTGGCTTTATACTCCGAAGAACCTCTTAGTCACTCAATATTTCACAAACTTAAGCAAGATGAAATGTGGCACTTTTATACCGGTGACCCCATTCAATTACACCTGATTTATCCAGACGGCGCTTACCGCAAAATTGTGCTTGGCGATGACATCACTCATCATCAATTCCTAATTCCAAGAAATGTTTGGCAAGCCGGAGAGTTGGTACCTGGAGGATCATGGGGACTTTTTGGCTGCACATTGACACCTGGATTTTCAAATGGTGACTTTATCGGCGGAAGAAAAACCGAACTTTTAAAACTTTGTCCCTCGCAACATGAATTAATAGAAAAGCTAGCTTTACCCGACAGCGAATTAAATCACATGCCACAGGAATGAGTATTAACTTTAATAACTATGTATACAAATAACAGTTTTTTATAAAGGGTCCGACTAAAAAATTAGTTAATTCTTTTTTGCAGGCATCAGCTTGTCAAAGAGATAGAACACCACTAAAAAGATGAACCCGGCAGTTAAAATTGTTAATACTTGAAGCAGGGTAGCTGGATACCCATTGGTATAAGCATCTAAGAATGGGTACGGGTATTTTGTAATGATTGCGCCACGAATAAATGTATAAACTAAAAATATTGTTGGAATTATCAATGCCTGAAATATTGTCTTAAATTTAAACCATTTTCTCGGACCAAAGAAGATGAAAACTAACAGTGTCAAAGCCGGAGTGAAATAATGATTGAGAAAGTTTGTATAAATGTTCCAGCTAGTTGGAGTATCGTCGGCAGAAAGTAATAGAACGTAAAAAATTGCCGTAACTGAAATCATCATCAAGCTGGTTAAACGAGCCGCATGTAATTTTATATTTAGGCTATTGGGATTTTTATAAATCAAAGTCATAGTGATTGCCACCAAGAAAACTGACCAAATTGTGAAATAACTTAAAGTGTCGATAACTCTAAATATTGCACCGGGCAAACCTTCATCATGGCCACCAAAGAGGGTCTCACCTTTGCGAGGTTCATCAACTAAATTGAAAAAAGAAATGATGACTTGACCTATAAAGCCTATCCAGGCAATTAGGGCATTTAATCCAAAAGCAATTCTGCTTAATTTCACTAGCTATCCCCTAGCCGGTAGATTGTTCGATTAGTGAGCATACTTGGAAAGGGTTGAGAATTGTTAAAAAAGCCGGGCTGGATTTTGGTAGTGGCGCAATTTGCGCTGTTAATTACCTTGGTACTACTTCCAGATCAAGCCGCGCCAACTCAATCTATCTACTTGATGGGTCGTGCACTAGCTATATTCGCGCTTTTTGCTCTCGTAGTCGCAGCATTTTTTCTGCGCCCCTCGCTTACTGCGCTACCCGAGCCGAGAGCCGGCGCACCCTTTATTACTAATGGAATTTATCGTTACATAAGACACCCGATGTACTCTGCGTTGATTCTTTTTGGTGTAGGAGCAGCGCTTTATAAGTGGTCGATTTATGCGGTCTTAGTCGCAATCGGATTATTCGTAGTTTTAAGTGTGAAATATCGCTATGAGGATTCACTGCTTCGATCAAAATGGCCAGAGGCGGCTGAGTATCAGAAGAAAGTTGGAGCGTTGTTTCCTAAGTCAATCCGGCCAACATATAAATAGCAATCAGCACCACAATTACTGAAAAGATTTTTTGAATTGTCTTATTAGGTAGCTTGGTAGCTAAAGGAGCTAGCAACAATGAAGCTAGCACTGCCGCCAGAGTAAAGGCGGCAATTGATTCAACTGGAATCAAGCGCCAAAATTCGTAACGAAAGCCAAGTGCAATAACAGTATTTGTCGCAATCGCAACTAATGAAGTGCCAACAGCGATTTTGGTCGGAATTTTAAGGATTAAAACTAATGCTGGAACAATCAAAAAACCGCCGCCAATACCTAAAAATCCGGTAATTAAACCAATCGCGCTTGCCACAAGAATTACTAATAACCAATTAGGTTTTTTTAATACTTCACTCTCTGAAACTTGCCCACGCCACATAGAAAAAGCTGCTGCAAACATTAAAAAGGCAAAAATAGAAACAGTTATTGTTTCAGAAACTTCTGCGACTAAAAGCGTGCCGAGATAAGTACCCACTACCCCAAGGCTTGAAAAAATTATTCCGAGCTTTATGTTTACTTGCTGCTCTTTAATTCTGGGAATAACTCCAGCAATTGCTGCAGCGCCAACTATCACCAAAGATGAAGTAGTTGCCGCAGTTGCGCCTAAACCGATAACTGCAATTAACCCAGGCACTGCCAAAATTGCGCCGCCCGCGCCAACAATCGCTAGCACCGCACCTATGGCAATTCCTAAAAGAATGCCTTCTAAAAGCATCATCTAGGCGACGTAAGGTGATCCGTTATCGGCGGCCATTGGCAATCCCGCGGCTTCCCAAGCTTGCATTCCACCAACCATGTTTGCCACATCAAGCCCATAGTTTTCTAATTGCATGGTTACTTGTCCCGAGCGATTACCTGAGCGACAAATAAAAATGACTGGCTTATCTTGCGGCAATTTTTGTGGGTCAAATCCACTTAAAGGATTCCAATCTACGTTTTCAATACCGGCGCGACCTGCTTGCCATTCCATGGCTTCTCGAACATCCATACCAATTGCTTCTCCACTATTGATTTTTTCGAAAGCTTCTTGCGCGCTGACTTCTTTCATAATTAGGCACTCACCTCTTGGTCGCTTGGGGCAACGGGGCCAGCATCAACATTACCGAGTTGAATTGGTAATTCTTTCACTTTCAAGGTTGCGTCATATGGTTCATTAATTAAGACGGCATTCAGACCAGCTTTTTCTAAGATTCCTACCGCAGCGGCTGCACGATAAGCGCCTGCACAATGAACCCAAATCTCTTTATCTTTAGGAAGCTCTTCGGTGCGCTTTTTTAGTTCGTGAAGCGGAATATGGCTGGTGCCCTTGATATGCGATGCATCTCTTTCGCTCTTGCGCCTAACGTCAAGTACCAAAATATTTGGATCCTTCAACGCCTCAACCACATCATTAAAAGTGACCGCTTTAGTCGAGGTGAGGTTTTCAAATTCGTCTAACTCCCCAACGTATGCTGCTAGCGGCCGTTCGATACCAATGCGAACTAATTCTCTCTGCGCCTCTTTAATGTCCTCGGATTTATCAGAGAGTAAGTACAATTTTTCTTCATAAGGGAAAACCCAACCAAGATAAGTCGCAAACGAACCATCTAAGCCGAAAGATAAAGATCCAGGTACGTGTGCTTTAGCCCAGCCATCGCGGTTTCTAATGTCGACTACCCAGGAACCAACTTCAATGGCCTTTAATACTTCTTGGCTACTCATACGATCCAATTCGCTTAAGTCAATTGGACCAGGACCGGCGTGATTTGCTGGGCCCATGTATTTGTAATAGGAAGGAAACGCATCTAAGCCAGCTAAAGTTTGGGTCACAAAATCATCAACTGTAAATAAAAGTGCTGGATTAGTTCGCTTTTCATCAGCAATGGTGGAAGAGGTGCCAGAAGTTGAAGTTGCGGCACAAAATGAGCCAAACCCATGTGTTGGGTGAACTGAAACATGATCTTCTAAGAGTTCGGCTAAACGATTAGCTGATCCATGCTGCAATCTTGCCAAAGTTTCTGCGTGATCCCAGCCAAGTAAATCTGGCCGGCCAGTTGATCCATGCAACATAGAGCCACCTGTGAAAACGCCTTGATAAGAATTTTCTGGAGTTAAAAGTGCATAAGAAAGGTGGGTGAAGGTGTGGCCAGGAGTATGCAGCGCCTGAACGGCAAAACTGCCAACGGGGACAATCTCTTCATCTTTAACACTTTGTCTTTCAAAGGTAACTGGATCTTGCTCGTGAACTAAATATTTTGCGCCGTACTCTTTTGCTAACACCAAGCCGCCGCTGACATAGTCATTGTGCATATGAGTTTCGACCACTGCACCTAAGTCAACGCCTTCTTGCTTTAAAAGCTCTTGCACCCGATCAATATCGCGCTGTGGGTCAACAACTAAAGCAGTTTTCCCGTCATGAGTTAAATATGAGCGATCGCCCAAAGTGGGGGTATCAATATTGATAATTTTCAACGACACACATCCTCCGGATTTTCTTAGAACCAACTATATACCCCTAGGGGTATCATGTATAATAATGCCATGCCTAATTGCTTCACCTCGATAATCGCTTGGCCAGCTAAGCGCTGGATCACTGCCATCGTTGGCGCTTTGGGCACCTACTTGGTGCTTGGCCTACCAACTGCAGTCATTGAAAATCCAGTTTTTGGGCGCGCAGTTGAAGTGACTCCTTGGTCTGTTCCAGTTTTAGCCATCACCAGCATCTTTGCTGGATTGTTATTGGCAACTTATATCCGCACTGAAAACTATTTACCTGAAGAGAAGTCACTCAAAGTTGGTGGAATTGGGAGTCTACTTTCATTTTTTGCCATTGGTTGCCCAGTTTGTAACAAACTAGTTTTAATCGCACTTGGTACCTCTGGCGCAATGAGCTACTTCGCGCCAATCCAGCCATTCCTGGCAGTGTTTGGAATTGCCTTTTTAATGTACGCATTTAGAAAAAGAGTTTTAAACGAATCTGCATGCAGTGTGGATTTTTCAAAAGTCTCAGCCAGTAAAGGAGAAGAACACTAATGGCCACAAAGGAACTAACCGTAGAAAATTTCGAAGACATTATCGCCAAAGAAGGCATAACTGTTGTTGACTTTTGGGCTGCTTGGTGTGGGCCATGTCGAATGTTTGCTCCAGTTTTTGAAAAAACTTCTGAAGAAAGACCAGCCATTACTTTTGGCAAGGTAGATACTGAAGCCCAAAGAGAGCTTGCGGGAGCCGCCAACATCACCTCAATCCCCACTTTGATGGCGTTTAGAGATGGAGTTTTGGTTTTCAATCAAGCCGGAGCTCTACCGGCGCCACAATTTAATGAACTACTTGATGCGATTGAAGCTTTAGATATGGATGAAGTTCGCGCAGAAATTGCTAAGTCAAAGGAACAGTAAAAATCATGGCAGCCAAAAAAGCAAAAGCAAGTCACGTATTAACTGACGAAGAGCAAGTGGTACAAATCAGTAATCGTTTGAAGCGCGCGCAGGGACAACTTGGCGCAGTTTTAAGAATGATTGAAGAGGGTCGCAACTGCGATGAAATAATCACCCAAATGTCAGCGGTAAGCAAGGCAATAAATACTGCGGCTTTTACCCTGCTTACTTCAAGCATGAAGGAATGCCTAACCGAAAAACGAAAAGATTCAGAAGAAGTATCTGAAAACCTTCAAAAATTATTTTTGAGCCTGGCTTAGGAGAAAAATGAAAAAACTATTTGCTGCTCTGGCGATTGCTGCTATTGCACTTGCAGGATGCTCGAGCGGAACCTCTGCAACAGAGGATGTTGATGTGCAAGGTTTTGCTGAGGTAATTAAAGATCAAAACATCATGATTTTGGACGTGAGAACCCCTGAAGAATTTAGTCAAGGCCACATCGCCGGCAGTGTTAATATCGATGTCTCTTCAAGTGATTTCGTGTCAAAAGTTTCGGCGCTGGATAAAACAAAAACTTATGCGGTTTATTGCCGAAGTGGCAATCGCTCTCAGGTAGCAACCGGTGAAATGGAAAAACTAGGGTTTACCAGTCTTTACAACATGACTGGTGGAGCAATCGATTGGGCAGCTGCGGGATTCCCGTTAGTTACCCCTTAAGGAAAGGTAAATCAATACATATGTGCTCACGCGTAATGTGTAGAACCTGCAACAAGGTTACTTACTCAGGCTGTGGCCAACACCTAGATGAGGTTTTTGCCGGGGTACCCAAAGACAAGCGCTGCACCTGTCAAGAAGATGCCATGAAAAATCGCAAGTCATCTTCAAATGAATCAATTTTTTCAAGGATGTTTTCTAGATAAGAATTTTCACCTAGCATCGCGAAAATACCTTTTCCTCACGGCGCTAGGTGATTTTAATTTACTTCTTAGCGTTCTCTTTTAACCAAGCAACTGGATCAAGCAACTTCTCACTTGCACTTCTAACTTCAAAATGAACATGGTTGCCAGTGGAGTTTCCTGTTGAGCCAACTAATCCAATTACATCTCCAATTGCTACCTGTTGACCTTTCTTGGCAAGTATTTTGGTCATATGCGCGTAAATTGCTTCTGAACCGTCTGCATGCTTGATAGTCACTAAGCGACCGTAGCCTCTGGCGTAACCTGTTTTTATTACTTCGCCATCCATCACGGTGCGAATTTTTGTGCCACGGGGAGCTCTAATGTCAATTCCAGTGTGACGACCACCTTCCCAGCGACGTCCACGTTGCATATAAGTTGCGCTAACTTGACCTATTACAGGAACTCGATAAGGAAGACTTCGGGTTTGAGTTCCACGTGAAGGTTGTTTACCCGCTTTGGAGCGTGATGAAGTGCCACTAACTGAAGCGGAATTTTCTGAACTGGATCTTCTTTCAGAAGCATTTGCTGCTTGTCTAAAAAGTAAATCCCAACCGGCTGGTCCCATCGACTTGCCATCTTCAATTTGATTACGGCGAGCATAAAAATCTTGTACCGCCGCAATTGTTGCTGGCCCATAACGACCCGTTGCCGAGGGAATTGAATAGCCAAGTTTGATCATGGCTTCTTGCATTTCTTTTACATCACTGTTTACTTGACCCGCAGAAACTCTCGACTCACCGGGATAGCTGGGGGCAGCAATTGCCACTCCGCCAATTAGTGACAAGGCAACAGTAATAATGCCGGCGCCTAAAATGCGTTTGAACTGGTGAATCACCCACAAGACCATA
>Ga0208547_1000711_pt1 | contig 18735 bp, 19 predicted proteins | sample DEB08_DNA_5_FD_185501 | JGI IMG/M metagenome (GOLD analysis project Ga0208547, IMG submission 185501) | Aqueous microbial communities from the Delaware River and Bay under freshwater to marine salinity gradient to study organic matter... | ecosystem: Environmental > Aquatic > Marine > Coastal ...
GGGCATCGCGCAGGTGCGGGCTACCAGTGGGGCGTGACCAATTCGTATTACGCTGGTGGTGGCGGTTCATCCGGTATCGCCGGAAACGCAACGTATTGGCCATACTTAGGTGGTCAGGGCGGCGGCGGCAACGGTGCGACGGGGTATAACGTCGCAGGCGGTAACGGGACAGTGAACACCGGAGGCGGCGGCGGTGGTGGATATAATGTTGGGTCCGGCGCTGGCGGATCAGGCGTCGTCATCGTCTGGATACCTCAGACTGGCTACACCGCAGCAAACAACAAGTACAGCCAAACCGGGCTGACAATCACCGAAACCGACAACTCCACGAACGCAGCGACAAGCGCGATAGGGACGCTGCTGACCATCACGGCGCACTCCGGCAGCGCCTCGATCACGTTTAATTAGGAATAGAAAGAAACAGAGAATGAGTAAAGCAAATAACATAGCATCACTATTAAATTCATCTGGATTGCTTGATTCTGATGATATTGCTACTAGTGCCATTACAGCAGAAAAGCTAAATGTTGGTCAGGTCGGTGGTCGCAGAAATATCATTCACAATGGCGCTTTTATTGTGGATCAGAGAGGAACATCAGTCACCATCTCTAATGGCACAAATAAAACAGTTGATAGGTGGCGGTGCAGCTCGGCCAGCTTAGATGAAGCTACCGTAGTGATGCAGCAATCAACAACTGTACCGTCTGGGGCTGGATTTGGTAATAGCCTTCAATTTAATGTAACATTTCCAGAGAGCGCAATAGCCGCAGACGAATTCCTTTGGGTTGGTCATTTTATAGAAGGTCAAAATCTGCAACACCTTGCACACGGTACATCTTCTGCAAAAAAGATAACACTATCCTTTTGGGTTAGAAGTCATGTAGCTGGTGATTTTGGTATACTGTTCTTCAAAAATAATGGAATAAGCTCCAGAGGATACACTACTAGTTATACTGTTAATGCGGTCGATACTTGGGAATATAAAACTATAACTATTGACGGTGATACTAGTGGCGCTATATTGAATGACAATTCTAACCAGCTAGGCATATATTTTGCATTGGCTGCGGGCAGCGACGCCAAAGGGGGCGGTACTGCTGATTGGTCTGATTACGAAGCTGATCATTTTACTATATCTGCGCAGACAAATATTCTTAGTACTACTGGCAGTTGGTACCTAACAGGCGTCCAACTCGAACTAGGCGACACTGCAACTCCATTTGAGCATCGGTCCTATGGGGAAGAGTTGGCTCTGTGTCAGCGGTATTTCGTTCGCTACTCAGGCGGTCAGTTTCATCGTCTTTGCTTTGGTTATAATGACCAAACAAATCGTCAGCAGTGTGTTTTTTCTACTCCTACTGAGTTGCGAGCCCTACCTACCCTGTCTGAAACAAATTTAACTATGAGTGGGGGTGTTGACGTTTCCAGTATTTCAGGTGTTCAAAAATTGAATGGAGGTAGAATCTTTTTTGCATTGAATAGCGCTACTAGTCCGTTTACAGTTGGCGCCATAAACCAAGCTTACTGGGATCAAACATCTGGCAACACATTTGATGTAAATGCGGAGTTATAACCATGAATGAACACAACATCACATCGGCACAATACCAACAAGACGACTTTAATAACAATGTTAGTATATGGGCTACCATTAATGGCGTTGAAATGTGTGTACCCCTAGACCCAGCAAACACTGACTACGCTGAAATCATGCGCCAAGTAGAAGCTGGTGAACTGACTATTGAGCCAGCAGACTAACTTATAAATACTTAAAAACACTACAGAGAGTCGAATGAATGGCTAGAAAGAATTCTAATCTAATCACATCAGTTGGTGCTACTATCGCAGATAGATCTATTGGCATTGACAAATTGACTGTGGGCGGATTTACTCAGAGAAGAACACTGAATGCCGGTGAAACAGTCATTGCTAATCTGGATACGATTCAGACTCTCGATGATTTTACTGAGGTTTATAAGAACGGTGTACTGTTAAAGAATACCACAGATTATACCATCGACTCTGATAATGGTATTACACTGACATCTGCAGCAGATGCGAATGATGAAATTACTATTCGCTCTATGGTAGATAACATTGCAACTATTGTTCCAGATGGATCAGTAACATCAGCTAAGATTGCAAGTGAAGCAGTAACATCAGCTAAGATTGACGGCACAGTAGCATCAACAGGAAAGGCGATTGCTATGGCAATTGTATTTGGAGGTTAAATAAATGGCAGTAAATATTGTCAATGTAGCAAGTATTAATGGTAAGACAGATGCAAAATCTATTGCATCAAATGACTCAGCTGAGTTTGCAATTAATACCAGCGCAACAGATGTATTTAAAGTGAATACAATTCTGATTTCGAATCAGGCAGATTCCGCTGGTGATGGTGGTGCAGCATTAGTAAATGTCCTTTTCAGAGATTCTTCTGTAGATTATAATTTTATTAATGATGTAGAGATTCCGCTTAAATCCACATTGGACCTTTTAGGTAGTTCAATCTATATTAATCAAAATCAAAGCATCGCAGTACAATCAGATTCTAGTGCGCTGAATGTTTTGGTAGCATATGAAGATATCTCCTAATCATGGCTAGACGCAAACCTATTAGTCGTCTAATCGGCGCAAGTCCTATTGTTGATGGTGAAGTTCGTTCAACTGGTGTGATCAGCACTGGTGAGGCGTCTGGTAGTATTGGCACATTTGATATTAACAACTCACTGCGGTTTGACGGGTCGGCGGATTACATGACGTTTTCTCAGGGAACGCCGACGAGCAGCAACATTTGGACGTTTTCTTGTTGGGTTAAAAGATCGGCGAATAGCGACGGATCGGGTACGCCCGACCATATGTTACTGGCAGCAGGATCCAATTCAAGCAATTACAACCAGATTGCGATTGATAATGTCGATACTTTAAGAATTAGAAACCGTCAAGGTGGTAGTTGGCACCGCAGAGTGTACACTACAGACACAGTGAAGGTCGAGGATGGATGGACGCACATTGTCGTTTCAGTAAATGGTTCGGATGGTGGAATTTCGATTCATATAAACGGCCAAGTGCCGGCGATTGGCACTTCAGAAAATGCCGCTGGTGCAAGTTGGCCCTATTTCAACTCTTCCGGCTATGACCTCCATATTGGCAGAGATTCTTGGGCTGCGCAGAATTATTTCAACGGCCAAATGGCAGAAGTTCACTTCATTGATGGTACTGCCTATGACGCTTCCTACTTCGGTGAAACCCGTGATGGTGTTTGGTTGCCTAAAGAAGTTACTGGTCTTACCTATGGTAATAACGGATTCTATCTGGACTTTGCTCAACCTTCTAGTACCATTAATGCTTTTAATGCTGTGACTTACACGGGCAGCAACAGCGACCAAGACGTGACGGTCGGCTTTCAGCCTGACTTCGCTTGGATCAAGTGCCGGAACGAAGCTATCAGTCATTCGGTATGGGACAGCGTTCGTGGTGCCGACAAGCTACTCGCAGCAGACACAGCCGCAACCGAGACGACCCTGACTGACACGGTGGTCACTGACGCTGACGGTATGACGCTGTACGGCGGTTACAGCCGGATCAACAACAGCAGCAACGGAAGAACCTACGTCGCATGGTGCTGGAAAGCTGGTGGTAGTAGTAACACTTACAACATTGATGATGTTGGCTATGCAACTGCTTCTGCTGCTGGACTAGACGTTGGTTCTATTACTCCAACTGGAGCTAGTGTGAACACTGAGACTGGTTTTAGTATTATTGGTTATGAAGGTAACGAAACCTCCGGTGCCACGGTTGCTCATGGCTTAAATCAAACACCAGAACTTATCATGGTTAAAACCCGTGATTTGGCATCTAGGAATTGGTATGTTGGCTCTAGTTACCTCACAAGTTACAATAAATTTTTGTATTTAAATACGACTAATAGTGAACTTTCCTCTACCTCCACGTTCAATGATACTGCACCTACATCTTCGGTCTTTACTTTGGGCAACAGTGATGGAACTAATGCATCAAGCTCTATGATAGCATATTGCTGGCACTCTGTTGAAGGCTACTCAAAGATCGGTTCTTATGTTGGGGGTGGTTCTAATAACGTAAAAGTCAAAACCGGATTTCGTCCAGCATTTGTACTGATTAAGAATGTTGACAACGGCACAAACTCATGGGGTATGTTTGATAATGCCCGTGATTTTGCTAATGGTGTAGATAAGGTACTTTTTGCTGATTACGTTGCCACCACAGAAGGCTCTGGAACAGACTATCTCCAGTTTGATGCTGACGGATTTACTGTAATAAATTCAAGTAACTTTGTCAATCAGTCTGGTAACGACTTTATCTACATGGCGTTTGCGGATACCTCACCCAATCTTGGTGTGGATAGAACAACGGATGGTACTGGTGTAGTTCTTCTGATGGATGGCACCTCAAAGACAACAGACCTGTCCTCTGAAAACCAGACGATATCAGAAACGAGCACGCACACCTCGCTGTCAAATGAAACAGACCCCTTCGGTAACACACAAGATGTATTAGACTTTTCAAAAGCAGACGGTACTAATGGCTCTGGTCTTGTAGTTTCTAATGCTCCGATTGTGTTTGGAAACGATCCTTTCACAATTGAAATGTTTATAAAACTGGACCCAACAGATGCAACCCATTTTAACCATACGCTTTACTCTGACAGGGAGGCTAATAACACCATTATTAACTTTCGTGTACACAAAACCGGCCAACTTCAGTTTTTTAAGGACGAGTACGCTAACGGGCTCTTCTCGGGTTCTTCTACCCTGACCACTGGCACGTGGTATCATGTTGCATTAACATATGATGGTTCTACTCTAAAAATATTCCTAGATGGAAAACTTGATGGCAGCAGTAGCCAAACCTTGACGTTTAACTCTTCTGCTAATCCCGTTTTGGGATACGATCTCCAATTTCCAGATACAATCCACCAACTTGATGGTCGCATGGCACAAGTGCGCATTACCAAAGGCGTAGCAAGATACAGCAGTAGCTTCACTCCACCTACTTCGGCACTGTCTGCTGACGTGTCAGGGATTACTGGTAGTGATGATGTAGTTCTATTGCTGGATGGAAATGGAACTTCTGGCTCAACTACGTTTACGGATAAATCTTCTTCAACACACACAATTACAGTGAATGGTGATACTCAAGTAGATGGCGGAACTAAGAAGTTTGGTAGTGGGTCGATTGAATTTGATGGTACTGGCGACTATCTGACTGGACCAACAAGTACAGATTTTGCATTTGGATCAGGTGACTTTACTATTGAGTCGTGGGTTTATTTTACAGGGTTTGATGCCGCCGGCAATTCGATAGTGGACACTAGACAAACTGGAAATGTTGGTATATTGCTAGAGGGATCAGCAGCTATCTCTGGGCAATACTATTTTAGAGCATATAATCCTACTAGTGGTCATTTTATTACATCTAGTCAAGCGTTAAGCACGAATACATGGTATCATGTAGCTCTTGTTAGAAATGGCAATAACTATCAAATATTTGTTAATGGTGTATCTACTGCTTCTGTTAGTAATTCTGTATCTTTAACAGGACAAGATTTAACTATTGGCGCATCTTATGATATTAGAAACAATAGTGGTACAGCACAATTTACAGGACACCTAGACGACCTCCGCATCACCAAAGGTGCAGCACTATACCCATTCCATCCACCTATCTCTGCACTCACCAACGATGATACGTGGGATAAACCTAAAAATAACTTCTCGGTTGAGGGTAATATCACACCAGATGACCAGTTGTTGGATACTCCTAATCTTAGGTTTGCTACGTTGGACCCCGACTTTAGCGGCGGGGGGAGTGGCCAGACTCTTTCGGAAGGAAATCTCAAATACTACTGTCCTGTAAACAACGAGGGATACTTTGCAGCAACCGAGAGCAAGACTTCGGGTAAATGGTATTTCGAGATGTTGTATGACGGTTCAACTAATAACACGGGGCATGGGATTGTTGGATGGACTTACACTGACATGTCTCAAAGCGGCGCATCGAACACAATAAATCCGCTAGACTATAACTCAGGCTACGGCGGGATGATTCTATATTCTAGAGATCAACTTTCCGACCCCGTGGCAGTGACTATTGATGACAATGCTTCGGTTACATATACATCACCTAGTACAGCACCAAACGACATTTTTGGTGTTGCGTTCGATGCTGATACCCGAGAAATATGGTTCTCCGTGAATAACACTTGGGTAGACGGTGATCCCGGCGCAGGAACGACAGCGAGTGGCTATGACCCTTTGACTGCTTTGACTGATTTGACTGCTGGCACAGCCTACATTCCATTTATCGGGCATTTCTCGAACAATGCTTCACGTAAAAGCCAAGCCATTCTCAACTTCGGACAAGACCACACCTTTTCTGGATCGAAATCAGCACTGACAACTCCATACTCAGATGCTAATGGTAATGGTGAGTTTTATTACCAGCCACCGTCTGGTTTCTTGGCTTTAGCTGAAATAGATAAAGCAAAAATAAATACAGTACAGCGTTGGAATGGTCTGATTGGTAATAGTGTTGCACGCAGAACTACTGGTGGTAAAGTTATTGAACACTCTGGTATTATTACTACTTCAGAAGCATATCAATCTAAATTATAAATAAGTATTATGAATGAAATAGTACCAAAAAAGGACATTCCTGAAAGTGTCCATTCAAGTTATGATGAAGATTTAGACCTTATTCGTTCTACTCTTCGTGGTCTTCTTATGTCTGGAGAAGAGGGATTAGAACTTGCTCAGAGTGTAGCAAGAGAATCTGAGCATCCACGTGCCATCGAAGTCCTAACAGGAATGATTAAACAACAGGCAGAAAATGCTCATGCGCTACTTGATATGCATAAGCGCAATCAAGATATTAATGTCACTCAGGCAAAAGGTCAGTCTGATGATCAAAGAAGTTTAACTCAAAATGTATTTGTAGGATCCACAGCAGAGTTACAGAAAATGCTGCGTGGAGATACGGAGGTGATTGAACATGATTATGACGGAACTAACCAAGGGAATATTTAAACTCCTTAAAAGACTCATCGGCGAGTCAAGTATTGTATTAGCAATCATTTATACTATCGGGCATATCTTTATTGCCACGATCTGCAACTGGTTAATTACAGGTGCAGCTATGGAGTTAGCGGCTATCGATGCGATTATAGAACCCATCATTAATGGATTCTGGTTCTATGCGCTCCATAAATTAGCAAAGAGATTTATTAAGAGTGAATGATACATACCTCGGCAATCCGCAGGTTAAGCGGGATGGCGTACAACAAGGATGGACTAAACAGGACATTCAAGAATATCAGCGCTGTATGACTGATCCAGTTTACTTTGCCGAAACATACGGTAAAGTCATCTCACTGGATGAAGGATTAGTGCCTTTTAAATTATATCCTTATCAGAAAGAAATGTTTGAGCATTTCAATGATAATAGATTCTCCATCGTATTAGCCTGTCGTCAGTCCGGTAAGTCTATTAGTTCGTGTATGTATATCCTCTGGTACGCTCTGTTTCATCCAGATCAGACGATTGCGATTCTTGCTAACAAAGGCGCTACTGCAAGAGAAATGTTAGCACGTATTACACTGGCATTAGAGAACACCCCATTCTTTTTGCAACCCGGAACTAAAGCATTAAATAAAGGCTCTATAGAATTTAGTAATAATTCTCGTATCATCGCTGCAGCGACCTCTGGCTCGTCTATAAGAGGACTCTCAGTCAACTTGCTATTCCTTGATGAGTTTGCGTTTGTAGAGAATGCAGCACAGTTTTATACGTCCACATATCCAGTTATCTCATCAGGTAATACATCTAGAGTTATCGTTACTTCTACAGCAAACGGTATCGGCAATATCTTTCATAAAATCTATGAAGGCGCAGTACAGGGTACAAATGAATTTAAACCGTTCCGAGTAGACTGGTGGGATGTTCCTGGTCGTGATGAGCAGTGGAAGGATCAAACCATTGCCAATACTTCAGAGTTGCAGTTTCAACAGGAGTTTGGAAATACCTTCTTCGGTACAGGCAATACGCTGATCTCTGCAGATGCTTTAATGAATATGAAAGCAGAATCTCCTGTGGCTGTTGGCGATGTTAACGTATATGTAGAACCCAAAGCAAACCACGATTATATTATGACTGTTGACGTGGCAAAAGGCCGTGGACAAGATTACTCTACATTTAACATCATTGATATCACTGCCAGACCGTTCAAGCAGGTTGCATGCTATAGAAACAATCTTATCTCACCTATTTTATATCCAGACATTATTCACAAGTGGGCAAAGAGATACAATGAAGCTTATGTTATTATCGAATCTAATGACCAGGGTGCAGTTGTAGCCAATGGTCTGTATTATGACATCGAATATGAAAACACCCATGTAGAGTCTATGATTAAGTCTGGTGCCATTGGAATGACTATGACTCGTAAGGTTAAACGTATCGGTTGTTCCAACCTTAAAGATCTAATCGAGGAGAAAAGGCTTGAGATTGTGGATCTGAATACCATCAGCGAGTGTTCTACATTTGAAGCTAGAGGTAACTCGTTTGAAGCGTCTGACGGTAACCATGATGACTTAGTAATGAATCTAGTTATGTTTGCCTGGTATGTTGGTAGTGAAGCATTTGTAAATCAAACTGATGTTAATATTAAACAAATGCTATATGAAGAGAAAATTAAAGCAATCGAAGATGACATTACCCCAGTAGGTATTATTGACGATGGCACTGATTCTAGACAGCAAGAAGTCATAGACGGTGAGGTTTGGGAGACTGGTACCAATACAGGGCTCTTCTAAATTGTTGATTTTATAAATATTATTGTTGTTTGAAAGAACCTTATAATGAATAACTTATCATTTAATTCAAACGAAAAGAGGAAGACTCATGGCTTTTTTCACGCCTTCGCTGTCTCCAGCTGTAGTAACCCGTGAGATTGATCTCACCGGAATTGTACCAAACGTAGGCACCACAACTGGTGTATTCGTTGGTAACTATCGTTGGGGTCCAGTCGATAAACCTACACTTGTGGACAACGAAGCGAGACTCGTTTCCTTGTTTGCCACCCCAGATACAAATAACGCAGTAGATTTCCATACTGCGGCTCACTTTTCCAAGTATTCCAATCAGCTGCTAAACATTCGTGCAGTAACAAGTGCAGCAAAGAACGCATTTGACTCTGACACTAGCACAGGCGTTTCGTCTGGCGTAAGTCAATCTAGCACTCGTTCGGCAAGGCTGGTTAAGAACAACACAGACTTTGATAATCAGCGTTCTGCAATGGATTCTGACGGTCATAGCTTTGTTGGTAAGTACCCAGGTTCGCTTGGTAACTCTTTACAGATTCAGCTCTGCTCCTTTGACACCGGTGACTCTGCATTTACCGACTGGTCACTGAGAACCAGCTTTGACGCTGCTCCTGGCACATCTGCTTATCTTACCGGTAAGAACGGATCGAATGACGAAGTTCACGTTGCTATTGTAGACCAAGACGGTCTGTTCTCTGGCACAAAAGGTGAAGTTCTTGAAACATTCCCATTCCTCTCGCTGGCAAGAAACGCAAAAAACGCAGATGGATCTACCAACTACATTGCAGACGTACTAAACAATCAGTCTGAATATGTTTGGCTTGTAGATGCTGCTAACATCGACTCTGACTATAGAGTAGCTGGTGCAGGTACAGACGCTGCAGACTCTGGCGATAACTATGCTCTGATTGCTTCTGCACAAGGTGTAAAGACTATCAGCATGGTCAGTGGTGCTAACTCTGGTTCGCTGACTACTTCTGAATACGCTACTGCCTTTGATCTGATCGAAGATGTAGATACGTATCAGGTAGACTTCCTGATTGCACCACCAGTAACTGCTACATCCGGTGCAAACAATACTGCAAATACGATCATTACTGATCTGAACACAATTGCTGCTACAACCCGTAAAGACTGTGTGGTAGTTGCATCTCCACCAAAAGCTTCTGTAATCAATACTACTACTCCAGTAGATGATACGGTTACTTTTGCTAATCTGCTTCCATCTAGTTCTTACATCTTCCTTGATAATAACTACATCAAGGTATTTGATAAGTACAACGATGAATATATCAACATTCCAGCAAACTCTTCTACTGCAGGACTAATGGCTCAATCGGATCAGGAAACTGCTCCTTGGTACTCGCCAGCTGGTCTGAGAAGAGGTCAGTACTTTGGTGCTGTAGATATCGCTCACTCGCCAACTAAAGCGCAGAGAGATACACTCTACAGAGCGAATGTTAACCCAATTGCCAACATTCCTGGTGCTGGTATTACTCTGTTTGGCGATAAGACAATGCTGCGTCGTCCTTCGGCATTCGACCGAATCAACGTTCGCCGCCTGTTCCTTACTCTGGAAAGAGCAATTGCAAGAGCAGCAAAATCTGTACTGTTTGAATTCAACGATGAATTTACCAGAGCAGAGTTTGTGAATATTGTAGAACCTTTCCTGAGAGAAGTAAAAGGTCGCCGTGGTATCACTGATTTCCGTGTTGTCTGTGACGAAACAAACAACACCCCAGAAATCATTGACCGTAATGAGTTCATTGCTACTATCTTCATTAAGCCTGCACGTTCTATCAACTTCATCACACTGAACTTTGTTGCTGTTAGAACTGGCGTAGACTTTGAAGAAGTAGCTGGTCAAGCATTCTAAGAACCGCTAAACTAAGGAGATAAAAGAATGGCTATTTTAGGAGTCGATGACTTCAAGGCAAAACTGAAGGGCGGCGGTGCTAGATCTAACCTGTTCAAAGCGACCGTCAACTTTCCAGGATATGCAGCAGGTGACGTAGAACTTACATCGTTTATGTGTAAGGCTGCACAACTCCCTTCCTCAGTAATGGCTGAGATCGTTGTACCATTCCGTGGTCGTGAACTCAAAATTGCTGGTGATCGGACGTTTGAACCTTGGACAATCACAGTAATTAACGACACAGACTTTAGTGTTCGTGACGCTATGGAGCGTTGGATGAATGGCATTAACGGCCATACAACCAACGAAGGTCTTGTTAATCCAACTGACTATCAAGCTGATCTGATTATTGAGCAGCTGGATAAGAATGGCGACACGCTGAAGACCTACAACTTCCGTGGTACTTTCCCAACTAACGTATCTGCAATTGACGTATCTTACGACAATACAAACGTCATTGAAGAGTTTACTGTAGACTTCCAGGTACAGTATTGGGAATCTAATACTACCAGTTAATATTGGTATAAATATTCGGTAGGGGAGGGACAATTCTCTCCCCTATTACCTTATACACTCGGAGAAGTATTTTGGCAGACGATAGTTTAAAATTATTTGGCTTTGAGATCAAGCGAGCTAACAACCAAAAGGCGGCTGAGCAGCTTCCATCTATCGTACCACCTTTGGATGATGATGGTGCAGGATACATCACTGCGTCTGGAAGTCACTATGGATCATATGTAGATCTGAGTGGAGAGCAGGCAAAAGATGATAAAGAGCTGATCCAAAAGTATCGCCTTATTGCACAGCATCCAGAAGTTGATGCTGCAATCGAAGATATTGTCAACGAAGTTATTTCAGGTGAAGATCAGGTTGTGGACCTAAACCTTGATAACGTTGATACTACAGATTCAATTAAAGATCAAATTAAAGAAGAATTCGATGACGTTGCAGCAATGCTTGATTTTCAAAGCTATGCGCACGACATCTTTCGTAGATACTATGTAGATGGAAGAATCTATCACCACTTGATCGTTGATCCTAAGAGACCTCAAGAAGGTATTCAAGAGATCCGGCCAATTGATGCTACTAAGATTCGTAAGATTAAAGAAGTTAAAAAAGAAAGAGACCCTGTTAGCGGTGCTAGTATCGTAAAGAAGATTGATGAATACTATATCTTTACTGAAGCAGGTAATGCATCTTATCAGTCTCAAGCAGCTGGATCTAAAAGCAGTAACGCGGTTAAGATCCACCCAGATGCTATTAGCTATGTAACTAGTGGTTTGATGGATTCTAGACGTAAGAAAGTAATCTCTTACTTACATAAGGCTCTAAAGCCTGTTAACCAGCTTCGTATGATGGAAGACGCGTTAGTTATCTATAGACTATCACGTGCACCAGAGAGAAGAATTTTTTATATTGACGTAGGTAACTTGCCAAGAGGTAAGGCTGAACAGTACCTTAAAGACATTATGTCAAGGTACAGAAACAAATTGGTCTATGACGCTAATACGGGCGATCTGAAGAACGACCAAAAGCATATGTCTATGCTGGAAGACTTCTGGCTGCCACGTCGTGAAGGTGGTAGAGGTACAGAGATTAGTACATTGCCAGGTGGTCAGAACCTTGGTGAAATCGATGATATTGTTTACTTCCAGAAAAAGCTTTATCGTGCATTAAACGTTCCAATCGGTAGACTTGATCCTGAGCAAGGTACTGGTATTCTTGGTAGAACATCTGAGATTACCAGAGACGAATTTAAGTTCCAGAAATTTGTAGGTAGACTTCGCCGTAGATTCGCTGACCTATTCTACAATATTCTGAGAAAGCAGCTTCTCCTGAAAGGCATCATTACAGAAGACGATTGGGAATCTTGGAAGTCTAGTCTATACGTTGACTATATTACAGACAACTACTTTACAGAGCTGAAAAACGCCGAGATGCTAAGAGAGCGGGTAAATATGCTTCGTGAGGTAGAACCTTATCTGGGCAGCTTCTACTCTAAAGAATGGGTAAGAAAGAACGTCTTAATGTTTACCGATGATGATATTAAAACAATGGAAGATCAGATTGAAAAAGAAACGAAATCTGGCGAAATCGGTACAGAAGACGAAGAAGATATCTAAAGATCTAAATAATTATAAATAAAATTAAGTTTTCTAAACTGGAGTTTACAAATGACTGATATTATTGATTTTCTTAACAATGTTACAAATAAAGATTATGCTAAAGCTGAAACTCAGTTTGCTGACTTAATTAACGGCAGATTGAATGACAGACTCCAAAACGAAAAAGTTAAAGTAGCAGGTATGGTCTTTAATAATGTAATCGAAGAAGATCCAGAGCCTGAAGTCGAAGCTGAGCCTGAAGTAGAAGTAGAGGCAGAAGTTGAGCAAGAGCCTGAGGAAGAAGTAGAGTCAAATGAAGACGTTTAAAGAATTTGCAAAGAACATCGCTCCAAAAGGTCAAAAAATCGTTAAGGTCTTAGATCTTAAGGGTGGAGAGATGATGGTCACAAAAGACGCAAAAGGTAAGTTTAACGTTATGTTTGATAACCAAGTGGTTGATACCCTTGGCTCTGAAAGAGAAGCAATGCAAGCTGCTAAGAACTTTGGCAGCATGATGGGTAAAAGGTAAATCAAATGAAACTTATTACAGAACATACAGAGGAAGTTTCCTACATCGTCGAAGCAAAAGACGATGGTAGTAAAAACTATGTAATTGAAGGTATCTTTGCCCAGGCGGAACAAAAGAACCGCAATGGAAGAATTTATCCAAAAGCAATTTTGGAATCAGCAGTTTCTAAGTATGATAAGGAACAGGTACAAACCCAGCGTGCAGTAGGTGAACTGAATCACCCTGCAGGTCCTATCATTAACTTAGATAAAGTATCTCACCGCATCACCGAACTTAAGTGGAACGGTAATGATGTGATGGGAAAGGCACTTATTCTTGATACACCGAATGGTCAAATTGTGAAAGGTTTGTTAGACGGTGGAGTTAAGCTAGGTGTTTCAACTCGTGGTATGGGAACTCTTGAGCAACGAAACGGTGTGAACATGGTTGGTAAAGACTTTGTTCTTAACACTGTAGATATCGTACAAGATCCATCTGCACCGTCAGCTTTCGTCGATGGAATTATGGAAGGTGTTGAGTGGATTTGGAATAACGGTGTCTTAGAGCCTCAAGAAATTGAAAAAATTGAGACTGAAATTAAGAATGCTTCTAAGTCTGATCGCTCTGCGGTTGAGATGCGGGAGTTTAAGAATTTCCTCTCTAAGATTAATCTTTAATAGGAGATAAACATGTCTGAAAAAGAAATTTTAGAAGACATCGAATCTGTTGAAGAAATGGTCGTGGATCCAGATCCTGAAGAGGAACATGAAGCTCACGACGAAGACGCAGCAGAAGCTGATGATGCAGAAGAAGTCTCTGAGGCAAAAGATGCTGAGAAAGCTTCGGTTGATTCCGTAGCAAAAGCAGCAGGAGCTACTACACAAGTTCCAATGCCTAAGACTAAAGCTGGTATGATCAATGCGATGTACGGTAAAATGAACGGTATGAAGAAAGCAGACCTTATGGCTGCTTACGATAAAATGATGAATGCTATGGCTCATCCTGATAAAGAGGATGATGAAAAGCAAGAAATGGCTCACGGTAAAAAGAGCAAGAAGATGGAATCTGTAGAGGTTGATTTCTCTGCTGATCTTGGCGCTCTCGTCGAGTCTGAAGCAACTCTTTCTGAAGGATTTAAGGACAAGGCAGCAGTTATCTTTGAAGCTGCTATTAAGTCTAAGGTTTCTGAAGAAGTTGCACGCATTGAATCTGAACTTCAGGAAGATTTTGACGAAGAGCTGAAAACCACTCGTGAAGAGATGGTTGAGCAGATCGACGGCTACCTGAACTACGTCGTAGAAAAGTTCATGGAAGAGAACAAAGTAGCAATTGAGAACGGTCTCCGTACTGAAATTGCAGAAGGCTTTATGAAAGGCCTTAAGGATCTCTTCACTGAATCCTACGTTGAAGTTCCAGAGTCGAAGGTCGACCTCGTCGATGATCTCTCTGAGCAAGTTAGTGATCTTGAAGCAAGACTTAACGAAACCACTGAAGCTTCTATCAAGCAGGCTCAGCAGCTCGAAGAGCTTAAGCGTGATGCTATCATCCGTGAACACTCTCGTGACCTCGCTGAAACACAGGTAGAAAAGTTGAAGTCCCTGGCTGAAGACCTTGATTTCGATGATGAAGAAACTTTCGCTAAGAAGGTAGCTACCATCAAAGAATCTTACTTCACCAAGAAAAAAGTAACTGTAGCTGAAGAATCTGTTGACGAAGTTGCTGAAGAACAGGAAGTTACCGGTTCCATGGCTATGTACGTTAGCGCACTTAAGCAAACTCACAAACCACAATAATAAGAAAGAAGGTGTACAATAATGCAAGCTCCTATCTCTTACGATAAACTCGTATCGAAGTGGGCACCAGTACTCAACGAAGAAACTGCTGGTCCTATCTCTGATCACTACCGCAAGCAGGTAACTGCTGCTATCCTGGAAAACCAAGAAAAGGCTATGCGCGAAGAACGTATGGCTTCCTCGTTTGGTTCCATTAACGAAGCTGGTACCGTTTCCGCTGATGGTGGTGGTGCTAGTACTTCTGGTTTCGATCCAGTACTGATCTCGCTCGTTCGTCGTGCTATGCCAAACATGGTTGCTTACGACGTATGTGGTGTACAGCCAATGTCTGGTCCTACTGGCCTCATCTTCGCGATGAAGTCCAAGTACAAGACCACTCGTGCTACTGTTACTACAGGTGACGAAGCTCTGTACAACGAAGCAAACACCGCATTCTCCGGTGACTCTTCGTTCGATCAGTCTGCTTCGACCCCTCCGTCCGGTATCATTGACTCTGACTTTGATAACGACGGTGATTCGGCTCACGACGCAGAGCGTATTACTGCTAGCAACAACACTGGCTCTGGTATGACTACTGGCGCTGGTGAAATTCTCGGTGAGACCGGCCAAGCAGCTCTGGCAGAAATGGGCTTCACTATCGAGAAGCAAACGGTAACTGCTAAGACACGTGCTCTGAAGGCTGAGTACACCATGGAACTGGCACAAGATCTGAAAGCCATCCACGGTCTGGACGCAGAAACTGAACTGGCTAACATTCTGTCTGCTGAGGTACTGGCAGAAATTAACCGTGAAGTTATCCGTACCATTAACTCGCAAGCTAAGTCCGGTGGCGCACTTACTTCTACTGGCGTAGCTTCGGCTGACTTCGATCTGAACCTCGACGCTGATGGTCGTTGGTCCGTTGAGAAGTTTAAGGGTCTGGTATATCAGATTGAAAAAGACGCTAACCAGATCGCTAAGGACACCCGTCGTGGACGTGGTAACTTCCTGATCTGTTCGTCTGACGTAGCTTCCGCTCTGGCAGCTGCTGGTATGCTTGACTACGCTCCTGCTATGTCGACCAACCTGAACGTTGACGACACCGGTAACACTTTTGCAGGTGTACTGAACGGTAAGATGAAGGTATACGTTGACCCATACGCAGCTAACGATTACGCTACCGTTGGTTACAAGGGTGCAAACGCATACGACGCTGGTCTCTTCTACTGTCCATACGTTCCATTGACCATGGTTCGTGCAGTTGGTGAGAACACTTTCCAGCCAAAGATCGGCTTTAAGACTCGTTACGGTATGGCTTCCAACCCATTCGTAACCAACTCTACTAACGGTCTTGGCGACGCTAAGTCGAACCAGTACTACAGAATCTTCCGCGTAGCGAACATTCTGGGTTCCTAAGCTACTTAAGCTTACAACGATAACAATAACTGTTATATAAATACTAGGGTGGATCGAAAGGTCCACCCTTTCTTTTTGGAGTAAACAATGGCAACACTGACATCAAATCAGAACTATCTACAGCCAAGCGGGTTTAGGGTAATCATTGACCGCGAGAACTATCCTAATCTAGAATACTTTGCACAGTCTGTAAACCATCCAGATGTTACTCTTCCTGTAGTGGCTAATCCGTTTCGTCGTATCGAAAACGTTAGCATGCCAGGAGATACGCTTTCCTATTCTGAATTATCTGTAACGTTTATTCTTGATGAAGATTTAAAAGGTTATATCGAACTTTACAACTGGATGGAAAAGCTCGTCAATGAAGAGTTTGTAGGTGAAGGACCAAGATCTAGAAAGGTCAATCCCGAGATCCCTACCCAGGCCGATATCTCGCTTTCTATTCTTAGCAGTCATAACAATCAGACTAAAAGAGTATTGTACAAGGCATGCACACCTACATCACTAAGCGGATTACAGTTTTCTTCGATTGCAGGAAACGTAGAATATCTAACTTATGACGCTAGTTTCTCATTTACGGGGTTCGAATTCCTCGAATAATATGGTATAATAGGTCTACCAAATAGACTATATTGGATTTATTATGAAATTAGATTTAGAAGCCATACTGACCATGTGGCGTGAAGACTCTGAAATCTCTGAGTTCAACCTAGATGAAGAGTCACGTAAGACACCATCTCTACATGCCAAGTATCTTGAGATCCATTCCCTTACAAAGCTAAGATTAAAAAAAGCTGAACTAGATCAAAAAACGCTGCTTAAAGATAAGTGGCTATATTATAATGGTAAGATGGACGAAGAAACTATTCGTGAGAAAGGATGGAACTTCGATCCGTTTAATGGACTAAAAGTATTAAAAGGTGATATGGATCACTACTATGATGCTGATACTGATATTCAGCAATCAGAGGAAAGAATTGCTTACTATAAGACGATTATAGATACTCTTGACGAAATCATTAATAACTTACGATGGCGTCACTCGATTATCAAAAACATGATTGATTGGCGAAGGTTTGAATCCGGAGGATGAGTTACTTGGCTTTATTTGATGACGAAGAATTTATTTCCCATGCAGGTCTTAAGCTCGGTTGGAAGATCGAGATGGATGCCTTATATACGGACGACTGGCGTTGTCTTGCTAAGATGATTATGGAATACGAAACCAGACCTTTCCGTAAGGCTGTAGGTATTCCACGTGGCGGTGTACGTTTAGGACAAATGCTTAACGAATATGCAACTGGTAATCCTGATGATCCTGTTCTAATCGTAGATGATGTATACACAACAGGAGCAAGCTTTAAAGAATTCATTTCTGAAAATTATTTGGTAACTCCAGTAATTTGCTGGGTCGTTTTTGCTCGAAATCCTATTAAGGGTAACATTAATACCTTGTTCCAAATGCCTTCGAAGATTCGTAAAAAACTTAAATAATGGAATTAAAATCTAATACCTTACACGTACGTAAGAAGAACCATTCCCAGCTATTAGTACTATCTGAACCACACATCTCCAACGAACTGAATGACTTCTTTTCGTTTGAAGTGCCGGGACATAAGTACATGCCTGCGTTCAAGCAGCGTAGGTGGGATGGTAAAGTACGGCTGTTTAGTTCTGCTAAAAGCGAACTGCCATGTGGTCTATATGAATACCTTGATGAATTCGTTAAGCCACGCAACTATACTATTGAAGTAGATCACGACACTACGTATGGTCGACCAGATAGCAACGTAGCTGTAGATCCCAAGGATCTAGCGCAGTTTATTAAGTCACTAAACTTACCATTCGAGCCTAGAGACTATCAGTTTGATGCCATATCGCAGGCTATCCACTCGAAGCGCTTGATCCTACTGTCTCCTACAGGTTCTGGTAAGTCTTTGATTATCTACGTACTGATGCGCTGGTTCCTAGAAAACCATAATAAGCGTGCCATCATCGTAGTACCAACCACTTCCCTTGTACAGCAGATGTATACTGACTTTGAGCAGTATGCACAGAACGATAGCTTTGACGTATCGCAGATGTGTCACCGTATCTACTCTGGTATGCCTAAGCACAATGTACCCGAGCGTGTATTCATCTCTACGTGGCAATCCATC
>Ga0208547_1000712_pt1 | contig 18726 bp, 28 predicted proteins | sample DEB08_DNA_5_FD_185501 | JGI IMG/M metagenome (GOLD analysis project Ga0208547, IMG submission 185501) | Aqueous microbial communities from the Delaware River and Bay under freshwater to marine salinity gradient to study organic matter... | ecosystem: Environmental > Aquatic > Marine > Coastal ...
TTGATGCAACATCATCATTATTCCTTGACTGAAATTGACATGATGATACCTTGGGAGAGAGAAATCTATCTTGCTATGCTAATCAACTATCTTGAAGAAGAAGCCGAACGACAGAGAGCAAAATAAATGGCAGAAGCTACACTAAATGACGTAACCGCAATGTTACAAATGCAGAACGAAGAGCAAGGTAAAACTACCTCTGCTGTCGTTGCACTTGTGCAACGTGTTCAAGGTCTAATCGATATTCAGAAACGAAGTATTCTGGATGAGGCAGAGGCTGAAAGAGAAAGGGGTAGGAATGGTGGCAAAGAACCGCCTTCTGCAACCGGAGGGCTTGGAGATGCCAAATCACCTTTTGCTATTGGTGATGCGCTTCTAGCTGGTGCGGCTTTATCTTTAGCAGCACTAGGTACATTTTTTAATCAAGAAATCGAAGAAGTTGTACAGCAAATTCGAGATGCATTTTTAAAGTTTATCGTCGATCTCCAAAAGATTGCATTCTCTATTAATAATTTATTAGTTAAACCTATTAGCGTAAAACTTCTTGCATTGATCGATAGTTTTAAAGCAGGACCAATTGGTAAGGCAATCGATGCTTTCTTTGATGTATTTCGAGGAACGTTTAGATTTATTTCTGGTGCACTTGGTAGAGCGGTTACGCTAGTTTCTGGCGGTATGACGGCACTGTTACCAAGCTTTGAATTCTTAAAAGGTATTGGTAAAATTTTCAGTAGATTATTTTTACCATTGACTATTTTTATTACTGCATGGGATACGGTTAAAGGTGCAGTAGATGGTTTTAAAGAAGACGGCATCATTGGCGGTATTGAAGGTGCTGTTGTTGGGTTCTTCAATTCGCTGATTTTTGCTCCACTCGATCTTATCAAAAAAGCTACAGAATGGCTTTTCGACCAAGTTGGTTTGACAAGTGTAGCAGATGCTATTGGCGATTTTAGCTTCCAAGAAACCTTTGCCAAGTTAGTTGAAGGAATCTTTGAGGATGTAAAGAAGATCGGTAGCTTTGTTGGAGATCTTTTTAAAGGAGAGTTTTCATTAGAAAAGGCAAAAGAAGCGCTTGGCGCAATATTCAGTCTTTCACCAGTAGGAATGATTATGAATTTAGTTGAAGGTATCGTTCCTGGTATCTTTGAGAAGGTTGGCAATGCTTTAGATTTCTTTGTAGAACAATTAAAGATCGGATCGCAAGAAGCTCTTCTGAAAGTTATGAATTTAATTCAGAATATTCCGGATCAATTAGTAGCATTCTTGAGCGATAACCTCAGAATCAGTATTCCTAAAATTGCTATTCCTATTCCAGGATTCTTAGGTGGCGGTGAATTGGTTATCGCAGAGCCAAGTGAGATTGGTGTTCCTGGCGGAGAATCGGCAAGAGCTAGAATCGCAGAGCGTAATGCTCGATTAGAAGCTCAGCTGTTAGAATTGAATAGACAGAACCTACAGAATGTTCAAGGTGTTGGAGCAGGAAGTACGACGGTCATCAACCAAAACAGTACTGTTAGTAATGCTCAATCGACGACCATCGCATCCGATATCCCAGCAGCACAAGACATTTACATGAACAAAGGACTGCTGGGAGGTGGGGGAGGCTTCTAATTAGTCTTCGTTAGCCAGCTTTGAGAAATACGACATTGTATCGTCGTCATCCTCGTCTGTAGCCGCTGTAGAGACCGGTTCAACAGTTTTCATAGGTGCAGACTCAGCAGTAACTGTCAGGTCTTCTACCTGCTGTGCAGTGAGCGTGTCACCATGACCGAGTACCATATCCAGTCGAGATTTCAGTTCATCATATGACTTGAAGGTAGACGGATCAGTGAACTCCTGGAGGGAGTGGCACTGTGCATAGATACGTTCCATCTCTTCATCGTCTGCCAGTGCACTAGGTGCGGCAAACTCAGAGCGGTCGTAGTTACGCCAACCATCCTGCTTACGAATCTTAATCTTGAAGTCAGCACCTTCCCAAAGATCAAATGGGTTGATAGGTTGTTCATCTTCGTACTCTGGCTGCATAGCTGCCATGAGCTTATCAAAGATACGCTTACCAAACTGATAGAGGAAGACCTTGCCTTCATTCTCTGGATTCTTGCTATCAGAGATGACGTAGATGTTTGAGACGTAGTGCAGTCGACGCTTCTGATCACGTGCGGTCTGCTTGTCTTCGTCTCGACCCGAGTTCCAGAGCTTAGAGTTAAGCTCACCTACTGGGTCTTTCTGACCGAGAGTGGTAAGAGATTTCTCAATGTACCACATACCGGTATTCTTACCCTTAAAGCCATGATCCCAGTATCGTACCCATGGAAGCTCCTCACCTTCGGGTGCCGGGAGGAAGCGGATAACGGCATAGCCATTCTCTGCTGCGTCAACGGTTGGCTTCCACATACGTGGATCAGGACCAGTACGTTGTTCGGTGCTTTCATTCAGGGATGCTGCTGCATTGACCAACTTGTCGATGGAGGAGCTACGGGATTTTTTAAGAGCTGCGAGTGTCATATGTATATTCCTTGTATTGACTGAAGTATTAAGACGTGTATTATACAGTATTGTCTGTTGTATGTAAACCCCTATTTTTCTGGAAAGGTAATTGACCCTTCCTCTACCTCCATGGGTTCAATTGGAGGATTCTTCTTCACCTTCCAGAGTTGTGGTGCTTTGATCTGGGCAGACACATTCTCCGATTCCGGGTAAGGCGTCTGTTGATAGTGGTTCTTCATTGGATTCCACTTCCACGGCATCGACTGGTTCCTCTTCAATAGGTGTAATCTCTTCCATCGGTACTTCAGGCTCTGGTACCGGTTCGATAACCTCTTCTTGCTGGCCAAACGTTCCCAGCAGATTATCCTTGTAAATAAAACTGCACGCGCCGATGCCTAGAATGACTAGTACAAACGGGATGTACATTCCAATTAAACGTAACATAAAATTCCTCATATAGGTAACTTATTAATCCTTTCCAGGAAATTGAGGTCACGAGCCTCTGCCTCGATCTTATCCTTGATTGACGTATTGATCAGATTAGGAATGCGATCAGGTTCGATCTCGTGTTGATCCATTAGGTCAATTACTGCATCCATGTAAGGTACATCTTTCATGTAGATGTACTCTTCAACCATGTCACAGAATCTTTTACGACTTAGGATTTTGTACTCAATATCCATTATTCTTCTCGTAAAGAAACTCTTGATATGCCTCATTGCCAGACAGAATCTCATCAAGATTGTGACTGTGAGCATAGTCCATATCAAAAGCTGCCAGTTTGTCTAGCTGCTTCTTCTTACGGAACTGCGTATCAAAGTGCTTCTTACGTAGTTTGTTCTTAAGTGTAGCCATTGTATATATTCCTTTCATTAAAACACTTAGGCAGTATACTATATTTTTTCAAGTTTGTAAATAGTTATTTTACGATAAATGCAGTAAGATTATCAGAATCTACCGTATAAGAAAGGTCCGGATTAGCTGATACTAACTTTTTAATTAAAGTGACATTTATATTAAATAATGATGTGTCAGATGTTGGTCCTATTTCAATCCTAGTATATTCAGAATTATTAATAGTAAATTCCTCTACACATTTTAACATGGTTCCAAAAAATTTACTATTATTTAAAATAGATCTGGAATTTTTAGACCAATTGCTTCCTGATTTTTCATATGTTTTCCAAAAAGCTCCCCATTCCCCAGACTCGTTTTCTGAAATCGTTAGAATATTCGCATCATCAGAATCTGTTTCATACCAAACATATTTCCAATTAGAAATTTTATTAAATTCGTATGAACTATCAAACATTAAATTGTTCCCTGCTTAGAATAGGATTCCACCCAATATTATTAAATAGAGTCTTTTGCTCTAATATGTTTCCTCTACCATCACTGTCAGATATAATTTGTTTTTCAAATATATTTTCCCCAAAAGATATTCTTTCTCCATAATCTTTCATATAGTCTTTCAATGTATCTTTAAGGTCAGATATGCCGACAATTTCTTCTAGGCGAGGTGGATATTCAATCTTAAATAAATCGGTTTCTGTTAATCCTGGATTATTAAGACTATCTAATACTTCAAATCTTTCTGAAGATAAAACCTCATTTGTCAATGGGTTTTTAGTTATAACCTTTCTAAACTTTGCCACCCGATATTGAGGTATTGGATCCAAACTATTTACATATTGAACAATCAGATTTTTGGTAAAGTCTTGAGCGGAATCTAATGTAGTAAAATCTTTCCTGTACATTTGCGAACTATCTACTAAACTATTCATAGTAGCATAAGAAGAATCAACTAGATTCATAATTTGATTATCGGTTATATATGAATAATTCATTATTTAATAGTCCCATTATTAGTAAGAGTGTAGCTACTAGCGTTAGAAGTACCATGGATTGAAGACTTTGTTCCAGTAGCCCAAGCTCCTCCACCTTGACCAACGGCTGTAGCATGATCGCCTTCCCATGACTTACCACTGTTCGATGTTGGCTGAGTAGTGATACTTCCAGAAGAACCTGTAATACTAGTCAAACTAGAGCCGCCTCCACTTGGGCCTCTTATATTCCATTCTCTACCATTTTCGCTATTTTGATTATCTTGAATTGCGCCAGCTGCAGCACCACCATTACCACCACCAGCGCTACCGGCGCCTCCACTAACCGCACCAGACGTAATTCTATCATGAGTTCCTAGCGATCCAGAACTACTACTACCAGAGCTAGATGATCCGCCTGCAAGGTTATAAGAACCCGAGCTTGCGGAGTTTGACGTTGATGGAAAACTGGCTGTATATGATGAAGATATACCATCACCGCCGCCTTGACCACCACCACCACCTGCTCGGATGGTTCCACTCATATTATCATTTTGATTGGCAAACATAGACGCTGTTACACTAGCGCCGTGACTACCCCCGGAAGCGATAAAGTTATTATTAATAACAGTTAAACTTCCCATTGCATGAGTTACATTAATTCCTGCCTTAGCTTCCCGAAAATAATTACTTCCGGTACTAGCGCTGGCTCCTTTTCCGGCAATTACACCGTTGTTAATAATGGTTAGGTTTAAGAAATTACCGCCTGTTTGTAATTCCTCAGCTATGACATTAAATTTATTGTATGCAGTTTGGGTTTGATCGAAGTCACTAGAAATCGTAAAAATTAATGGAGTAAGAATTGGGACTGATCGATCAGAAAGATTGCCCTGTCCTGTAACAGCATTTGCTTTTTCATATAAATCTGTATCCAATCGACCATAAGTTCCAAGGTCATCCAAAGTTATATTAATAGTAGTAATAACGCCAGTTTCAGAATCGACATTTCCTTCTAAATCACCTGCTGATATAGCACCAATCTCATGAAAAGTCTGAAGTTCAACATTAAATCCAGTTGCATTAACTGAATATCCGCCTATGCCAGCAGCGGAGGGAAACCCCCGATCATTTCCTGATCTTCCGGGTCGCCCCCATCCGCCGCCGCCGCCACCGTAATAGGTGTTCGATCCATCGGTGCCATCATTAAATCCAGTTGAAGTAAAGTCTAATCCACCATATTCCCCAGAATAGATTCTAGCTGTTGTAACTCCCCAAGAAGCACCATCGCCCCCACCTCTTGCAGGGGTAGAACTGTAGGCATCATATTGCACTCCTCCGGTCTGATTTAAGTTCGTAGATCCACCTCCAGGCCGTCCCGCTCCAGCACCGCCACCGCCTCCGGCAAATGGTATAGTCGGAGAAGCGCCTACCCCTCTACCAAATCCTCCTCCTCCACCACCGCCTAGAATTCTGTCATAGTTTCTGATTTCAACATTATTTCCAGTTACCTCTATTGCAGAACCGCCATATTGACCAGTCTGAAGAAATGAAAAAGTTGATGCTGATTCAGTAAGCTTTGCAAAACCTCCGCCAGTACCTCCATGGCCATGAATAATACCATAATTATTGATGATTGTATTGTTAGTGTCTATTGTTAATGCGGGCAAGCCAGTAAATAGGCGAAGATCGCCAGCACTTTCTCCGACATAAAATCCCGTAGGCTGGCGATCTGGTGTTGGCGCCCCAACTATAACATCTGGATTAATAGTAACTTCTAGTATGTCATTACCATTCCAACCGTTTGCAGTGGCATAGCTGTCTAAAAATACATTGTTGATATTAGTATCAATTGTTACTTGGAATGTGAGCGTTGATGTGGCAAATCCAAAATCACTAACGGAAATTGTTCCACTAGTAGGAATATCTGAATACTGTGCAGAATCTGGAACGAAATCTCCGCCTCTATAGTATTCTGATAATTCGTGAGGTCTGGCACTATCCTCTGTCTGGAAGTCTCCTAAGAACGTCCCAGCAATAGATGAAAAAGAGGAAGTAAAAATAATTGCCATAGATTATACCAAAAGATTGAGATATAAGACTATTTATATGCCTCCTGCCGGTGTATAATAATCATATATTTCCCGAGTATATCGAGATGTTTTATTAAATTCGTCAATAGATTCATTGATCACGGAACATGGAATACCTTTCATCCCATCATATTGCTCTATTAGTTTTGCTAGTTTCCATCCTTCAATATCTTCTATCGTGACATTATAACCTTCTTCTTTAGCCTTTTCAAGCATGAAAGCATCAAAAATTGTATTAAATCTTTTTATGTTTTCTTTATTAATTTTACCACATCCCAGAACTTCAGCCGCAGCTAAACTGGCGATGTCTTTATATTCCATAATCATATTTTCTTTGGTCATCACTTGACTCTTAGCAATACTAGGAACCAATAAAAAAAGTAATGCTAAGAATCTCAACATATTAACTCTCCCTAAACACTTTGTGTATATCTCTTAATAGATTTTTACCTTCATTACGCTTACGCTGGAACACGTTGCGTCCTACAATCATACCGTAGCCACCATTCTTTGCAATCGCTTCTGCTTCCATTAGGATTGCTTCAGTGCCACGCTTGGTACCACCAGAAAAGACCACAGGAATACCACATGCTGATTTAACAACACGATCTACCCGAATACAGAGTGTAGACATATTATCATACTCAGGAAGCTTAACCTTGATCACGTCTGGTTCCAACTGCGCAGCAATGTATGCTGCATGCATTGTAGTCTCAAACGAGATAGGATTGAATTCACCGCCACGTGGATACGACCAGAGAATGGTCTTGGCAGTCGGTGAGGCATGGGTTTTAATCTTACCAAAGTAATTGATCATTTCGTCTTGATCAAGCGATCCAGGATAAATTGTGTATCCAATGCCACCCATTCCTTGAGCTGCAGCTGTAGTTGCATAGACTGCTTGAGTCGGATCAAGCCAGTCGTTCAGATTGTTACCATGATTTAGTTTCATAATGATATCCTGTGCCAAATGCGGATACCAAAACTTCAATAGGTTAGCAGTACGCTGCGGTAGTGCCGCAGCACCTACTAATCCCTCTTGCAATAACTCAGCGATGTAGTCAACCTGATAATCCACATCCAACATCTCAGGATGATCAGTGGCATAGAACGCAGAATGTGGTCCGTGTTCTACTCCTTGATCAATAGGAAGGATGATGGTGTAGTTATCTTTTTTACCGAAATCTGGTTCACATAAACGCTTGTGTTTCATTCTCAACCTCTAATTGTTTAATACGATGTTGGCAATATTCAATCAGCTCTTGTAATTCTTTAGGGTCTTCATGCCGCAGGATAATCTCCATAGCCTGTACAAACCCTACGGTCTGTTTGGCTTCATGGATTGCGGATAGTGTTTTTGTAATAGATTGCTTATTCAGCATTATAGCATTTCTCCCATACCATATAACCTAGAGTAACATCATCGTCAGAAAAGCCCTTCATGCCTTCTAGAATTGACATGTACTTAGCGACACCGATAATACGTTCGTCATTTACATCAATGACAAACTTGTCTTCATGAAGATCAGTGCTTCCAGCGACAAAGTCGATATAACGTTGAGTGTCGTTTTCTACAGGTGGAGCCCACTTGTGGATAGCCTCACTGAGAGTGAGTCCAGTGTAAAGGCGGTCCAGAAGGTCAAACATAGCTGCATATCCCCATTCAGGAGCAGCGAACGACTCAAAGGCTGGGTCATTAGAAGTTTCGCCATAATAGGTTACTCCAGTTTTCCGGATGTTGCCTGGGTTGTTATTACGTGTAGGACGATTAGTAGATACGTCTGTGTAGTCGTATTCGCCAAAGCTTACCATGTTACAATCAAGCTCGTGTGCTTCAGTCTTAGGAGCAGTGACGATAGCGTACATAGAAACAGTGACGATAGCAGAAACGAAAAGGGTCGATGCCAAACGGATCATGTCAATAACCTATAAAATCAATCAATACTACTTATATAATACAAAAAGGGGGCTTTGTAAACCCCCTAATTTAACTTTTTTTATCCCGAAACCCAGCTAATAAGTTTACTGGGTTTAATAGTACGCCAACCTTGATCGGTAACACTATAGACTCGGATATAGTCTTTATCCATAATAGTGTCAAAGCTCTCCATAAGATCATCATACTCCGTTAGACCAACACCTGGATGTTCTTCTGGAATATAGTCAGGATCAAGGGTCACCTTGCGGTTAGTTTGGGTACCGTCCGCCTTTTCAAAGCGGACGTCAACAATACCCTTCTGAACTTTTTCAAGAAAGTTTTTCATCATATTTGCATCAGCCATTATTATCTCCTATGCTGCGACTGCAAGTTCAAGTGCCTTCTTCTTGACATTGGCGTTAGTGCCGTACCAAGAGGACTGAAGGCGGTTATCGTTGTTGCGACCAAGAGTATGGTCAGTCATGTAGGTGACAGTGTTGAACAACTGCCAGAAGGTACCTTCACCAAGCTCTGCACCAGCCTGGGTGTGCATGACTTCCTGAGCTTCACGAGCTTTGTAGGAAGCTTTCTCACCAGCGGAAGGGAATACCTGGTTGAAGTAGTTGACCATCTGCTCAGAGGTGTAAGTCTTCTGGCAGAGGTACTCAGCTGCTTCCTTGTAGGTCTCAAGCTTTTGCTGAGCCATACCGAGGGTTTCCATTGCAGTAGCTGCATCGAATGGAGTCTGGTGACCCATACGTACGTAGTTGTCTACTTGCTGGTCGATAGAGAGGGTGAGAGTGTTGTTGCACACCACACGGATTGGAGTGAATCGTACGTCGATTGACTTGCCGTACTGGTGTGGGTTGGAGAAGAGGAGGTAGGACTCTACCGTGTCTTCGCCTTGTGGAGTCTTGATAGTGAAGCCGTCGTTGATCTTAGCCAACGCCCAGACCATCTTACCACCTTTGAGGGAGCCAGCGGTGTGCATCTGCATGTCACCAGCATCTACAAACTCGCGGAAGAAGTCAAAAGCTTCTTGGTTTTGTACTGGGTTCCAGCCTTCGCCTACAGTGTCCAGCACCTTTTTATCAGTGGAGCGTACGAGTGCAGCCTTACCTGGTACTTCACCAAGCTCACCAAGATCATCCATGTAGTACATAGGCTGCTTGGTAACGGTCCAGTCCAGACCTGCTGCCTTCATCATATCGTCAGTAGAGATATCGTCGGAAACTTCCGTACCCAGACCGTGCCAAGGAGTAGCACCTGCGTAAGCCATCTGAGCGGTACCGTCTACAAATTCAATTTCGTGAGCCATCGTTTAAAGCCTTTCTGTTGATTACACTAGTAATATAATGCATTCGGCTTTAAATGTAAACCCCCTAATTACACTTTTTCCACAGAAATTTCAACATTTTCTGGCTTAGGGATTTTGATATTGTTGTGAGTGTGATGGATTACGAACTGAGTATCTTTGAACTCTTTGAAAATGCCATTGAAGACTTTTCTCCACGTACTAGACAGTCTTTCAGTGTTCATACCACCTCTATCAGACTCAAGATAAAAGTCTGTTCGTGATCGAATATCAAAGTCCATAATAGAATCGAATCCCCAGAGGTGAATACGATCAGGTTGGATCTTATTTGCTACATAGTGAGTTGCAAAATGTCCACAGTTAAAGTTAGTATACCCTTGACCCCCACCCCCAGTGTATTTTGGCAGAACGGTATAGAATTCTTTAATCTGTGCGGCATGCTTCATATGAAAGCCAGGATTCTTTTCCATCCATACTTTAGGGCGATAGCCAAGCACCCATGTATAAGGATTTTCTAAGCTACCTTCAGTTAGAGCTTTCATCATTTTAAAGTCAACCATACAAGAAAATGCAACACGCTCTACAGCAAACGGAGGCAGATTGCATACCACCTTCATTCCTTTTAGGTCTTTATGATTTAGATATAGCTTTGAAGAATGTCCGTTACCAAGTACGTGTACCGCTTTAGCCATTACGAATTAGTCCTCTGATATGTTCTTTACCTTTAAACCCTGTCCAATGCATAATCTTCTTACGAGAAGAATCCTGACCATCTAATAGCTGGATTCTTAACCAGTTGTAGATATTGGGTAGATCTTCAATATATATTCGCTTCTTTAAAGGATCATCACGCAGCATCATATGTAGTACTTCCTGATCACCTACTGTAGGATTGGCATCGATGTTGCGTTTCCATTCTTTTAGAATTCTAGGACAGCCTTCAAATAAAACAATACCAGAGTTATGCCAAATTTCTCCACGACGTTTAGTCCACGGAAGATCTTGCACCATGCCCAGCTTGTTCTCTACAGAGTAATTAAAAACAGTAGAGATGGAACGAAGCACGTGACAGTCGGTATCGATCCAGCAAACTTTCTTGGCTAACTTAGATGCGTCGATCATAGATTGAGGTTTAAGAAACCATGCTTTATCCTTATGCGAATTTAACTTAATTACTTTTGCAAAGTTCTTCTCTGCATAATCCCTAGCCTTAGCGCTAACTCCAAAGTCAGCAAAGATTACGGGTGTATTGTTATGCTTAGAGTACTCGGTGAACCACCATTCCAGCATCCATTCTGTGTTTTCATCACATCCAGTCAGGAAAGCTTTATCGAACATTTAGGATATCCATCTTTCCAGTTTTAAGGTATGAAAACTTTGCCTGAATACCTTCTTCTCTTTGGATAGTGGTAAAGGTATCTCTTGCTTGAATAGGCCACGGATAAAACTCTGTAATCTCAAAGTCGTCTTGGTGAATATAAACGTCAGTGGGCTTTGCTTTAATCTTTGCTCGATGAATTAAATCCCATGCGCCTTTGGGTGTAATGTAGTATCCGTGTGCACCAGGAAGAAACGGCTTAGAGCAGAGTGGCCCTTCACCAAGTTTACCTGGTGTCTCAACCCTACCATATGAAGGTTCTCCAAGATTTACAATATCACCTCGGAGGAATGTTGGAATGTCACCAACGAATACCGCATCATGTTCTAGGATAAGATAGTTTTGCTGGGTTTGATAGCTTTCTTTCCAGAGGGAATAGTGTGACGAGAAAGCAGCCAATGCATTCTTAAATCTTGAATACTTTTCTTTGAAGAATCTTGTATCAATCTGTTCATCATACACAAATTGATCTACGGTCTTTGGAGTGACAGCATTAAAGTTCTGAACGTGTACACCATATCCAGCGCCAGAATCAATACATCTCTGCGCAGCCTTGACGGACTGTGGCATGTTCATCAAGGTAATCACTTTGGCAATCATAATCTAACCTGTCGTTGTTGATCTTCTCTGTTCTACCTTAGTTATATATGGGTAGTATGACTTGAGATTTCCAGGAAACAGCTGCTTGCAGAGCAGAGCATCGTTTGGCCAGATACCAATACTTGATTGAAGCTTCGAGGCTTTCTTTGCAGCCGCTGGTGTAATCACATATGCACTGTTACCAGCAAGACCGTCTGGAACGTTCTCATCTGGAGTATTTACACCTTCTACTACATGCACACCAAAGTCGTTCTTGATAATATTCTCATGATAGACCATGCCACGACGGGTAGCACCTCGAGGATCATTAATCATGAGAACGTCACCATCATCGATAGACTTAAGAATCTTGCTAGGTCTAAACTTACGAATAAAAACTGCATCATGCTCTAAGATCATAATTGGTTCGTCTAATTGTACACATTTATTCCAGAGATTCATATGTGACAAAGAACAAGCAATCTTTTTACCAATGTCTTTTGCTTTATATCCAATCAGAGTCATGCCTTCATAAACACTAGTCTCGCCTTCAACTGGATAGGAGTAAGTAGTGTCTTTAATCTTATCAGGCGTGACAGCACGGACCATTTCAATATGAAGGTCATCATTCATCTGTCTGGCAGTCTTGAGAGTGTTCTCAGCAGACTGTACACTGTACTTGTCATTAAATAATGTAATTACAAAGGCTTTCATTTTTTAATATTTTCCAAAGTTTGATATATTCTTTTCTTGTACGACTCAATAGAAAAACTTTTATATGCGTCTTCTCTAATTTTTAGTTTATTTTCCAGAGTATTATACTTGATAATTTTATCCCACTCCATGACTAGTGTTTAAGTTTGAATGTTTGAATGTAAAATATTCTGGAATTGTATATTGCATTTTTACATTTTTTGTATTAATAAAAAAGTCACTTTGTTCCCATCCATTTTTGTGTAATGAGTCTAATAACTTTTTTGCTCCTTTAGGAGTAATAGCATATGCTGCTGTTCCCGGAATCATTAAGCTCCCTTTAAAGAGATTGTCTTTGTTATATATTAAAGGTGAATAAGAGTATTCATTTATACCAAAATCAAAATCAGGCTTATTACGAACATGACTAAAAACTTTCTGTTTAAATGCAGAAGATGCATTCATAATCAATACATCTTTCCATGTTGGATTGTCCCAGTTTCTAACACAATAACTATCATGCTCAATAAATGCTACAGGTTCATTTAACTCTAAACATTTTTTCCACACTTTAACATGATTAAGAAAGCATGACATCTTTGTCTCATAAACTTTTTTACTTTCTCGTTTAAAGTTGGTAACTCTACCATTAGGCACTTCTGGATAATGCTCATAGTCATATAAAGTTTTGGGTGTAACACCTTCTAACATTTCAACATCAAACCCACTAGAACTAGAACTTCTGTAACAGTCATTAGCTTGTTTTTCTGAAACAGAGTGACCTTTTAAGTAAACTATAAATGATTTCATTTAAATTTTCCATCCTTAGCAAGCAATACTCCACCAAAGTAATTTGTGTGATGATCGTCATAAGGTTTACTTAATATTTGATACCATCCAGCTTCAGCAGGTAATAATTCTTTCTTTTTATGTAAATAGAATACATAATCAGTATTAAAGTGTTTTGGTCTATGGAATATTAAAGGGTCTCTCATCATACCATTCCATCTAATGTTATCTGTAGTCTTCTTCAACATTTCAGGAGAATTTAAATATTTAATAGATTCATTATCCATTTTTCCACTTCTCCATCCAAACCCATACGGACCTTCTTCATAAGATTTTTCTAGATACAAATTATAGTCCAATTTGTCTGAGAAGTATAAATCATATCTACATTTAATAATCATATCATACTTTTTTCGCAGACTTTTAACCAAAAAAGCATGAGCTAATATTTGTTTTGTGGAGTTATATAATTTAGAACTGGATTTGTGTAATCTTTTATGATCCAGCCATGGACCAGCATTAGATTTTGTATCTGCTACACAATCATACCCAATATCAGGTTCATCTAAAACTAATACTTTGTTGTTATTAATTAAAGTATTTTTATTCCATGTTTGATAATAATAATCAACATTTATATTTTTAAATGCACTAAACATTCCATTTTCTAATACAGAATAATCAATATCAGTTTTGCGTTGCAATCCACTAATACAAAAAGCAATCTTCATTATTTATTTACCTGATATAATGTTGCGCCCTTGCCAGTACTATCTTTGATTATAGCGTTTAAACCTACTTCTTTAAATAATTCAAGCAATTCTTCAATAGAAATTTCTAACGGATCAATTGCCCTAGATCGGTTATTTACTTCACTGTGTGCATGTTCAACAAACATAATACCATTATCAGACAACTGATTTTTCCATGTATTTAAACATTTGATTGGATCATACGAGTGGTCAAATGAATTAGTGTACAAGATGTCAAATTTACTAATCCACTCATCTTTAACTTCATGGAAATCATGCTGAACAGTCATCGGAAAGTTTTTAGCAGTATGTGATATTTCTGTTCCAACAATATTTGCATTTGAGTAATATTTTTTAAAAAACTTTTGCTCTGCGGCATTACGAGTACCATGACATAATATAGATGTGGCAAATGGAACCCAAGAATGTATCTTAGCAATGGTAGATTCTTCAACCCATTTAAGGTTAATTTTTTTTACATTAGCCCGAGTTTGTGCTTCTACATACTCTTCATAATTTTTGTATTTCCAAATTTTCATCTTGATATCGTAATTACCTTATATGTCCCCGAAACTTTTGTGTCAATTGACTGTGACTTAATTACTTTAAATCCTGCTTCACTAATAACATTCATAAAAATATTTTCATTTTGCACATAAATTTTATTTTGTTCTAATACTGGGTCTTTGTCCCAACATCTTAGAGTTAATATACAATACTTTTTAGTAGCAGTCAATACATTATTAAGAATAGATAATGAATCATCCTGTGGAAATAAGTTTAACATGCGAATAATCAAAGAAAGGTCAGCCTTCTTTTTAATTGGAGTTTTAAGCAAATTCCATTTTTTTACATTTAATTTAGATGAAATTTTCTTTTTTGCTTGTGCAATCATATCATCAGAATACTCATACCCATAAACAACATTAATGTGGTCAGCACGTTCAAAAGCATCACTAAACCGATTAGTACCAAGCGGCGCATCAATAATAGTCTCAATATCACTATTATTCATAATAAAATTTTCAACGATACGTTGCTCAAACTGCCACTTTTTATTAGTAGATCGACTGTCGTAGTTATTCGCATTCAATCCAGAGTAATGTTTTTCAATTAAACTTTCCATGATTTTCTAACTTTCCAATATTTTTGTACTACGTCACTATCTATACCAAACACTAGCGATGGGTCTGTTAAGAACTTGGCATTAATAACATTCATGAACCAAGCATTATTGCATGCTAAAAATTCATTATCAATAACCTTAATACCATTCTCAGTCATAATGATGTTGTCTATCGTTAAATCATTATGGTTAATATGATTAGGTAGTAATAGAGGTGTAAAAGGTAAACTAACTCTTTTGTGTATATGCTCAAGGTAATCCCATGTACACTTGTTATAGTCAATTGAACGTAGAGTCAGAATCAGCTTACCGACTTCTTTTTGTATTACGTTCACATCACAATTACGTGCATGTGTGCCTTCAATAAACTCTTCTGCAATCAATAGACCATCCGAGTTAATTACTTTAGGAAAGTAATGAGACACCTGATCATGTTGATCAATATAAAGACGTAAGTCAACTTGCGCCTGATTAAATGTCTCATATACTTTAACCTTCTGACCATCGTATTCAGCAAAGACCGACAAGAGGTTATTTTTATTTGTGTGTTTTGCCCTTCCTTTGGTTGATTGTATATTTTTCAATCTATCTAACAATTGAACATATTCCCCAAAAAGAACTATGAATATAACCATACGGCTCACTCATTACTTGATACCATCCCCATTCTACGGGAAGAAGATTTTTTTGTGCATGTAAATCAAATACAAAATTAGGATCAAAATGTTTGGGGCTGTGCATAATTAATTGATCTGGCAAGTATCCATACCAATCAGCATTGGGGTCATCTTTCGGGACATCATAAACTTTATTAATTTCATGCCCTTTAGCGGGTCGTATCATAAAACCAACTGGACCCTTATTTTTTGCTATTTCTAAATATTTACTATAATCTGTATTTGCAATTTCGACATCAAATCGTGTTCGAATTATAATATCATAATCATTAGGTATTTTAGATATTAAATCAGCATATCCTAATATTTGTTTTGACCCATGCTGGGTTTTATTGTGAAATATATTTTTCTCCCTATATCTTTCAAACTTACCATGTTTACATGGATAATTTGTATCAGACACTGGATGATAAGTCATTTTGGGTTCTTTGCAATAAAACAATTTTTCTTGATATTTTTTAGGTATTCTATCAACATCAGATTCCCAAGTATGATAATAAAAATCTGCTGTTGGGAATATTTCACGTCTTTTTTGATCTAAAATATCTGGATGAATATTTATTTTATCTCTATAGATACCATTAACACACACTGCAATTTTCATAAACTAGGAATCCTGTTCCACCACTCAGTCTTCTTCAAAGCCTCCAGTTCTTCTGGTGTTCCCATACCTAAAAACTTCTCAACTCGATATTCTCTGACATTGCCCTCAAGGTAATTATATACAGGCGCAAGATAGAATTCACCATTTGTACGGTCATTAGCATCAAACATTCTTTGTGCAGCTTCAGCAAACTTTTTCTCGCTTGCAAAATGATAAACACCTACAGTAGCAATATTTGAAATCATTTTCTTTTCTGCTAATTCAGTAATATACCCACTATTATCTACAGTTACATAACTATGAATTGGTTTATCATGATCAGGTATAAATGTAAGGATGGTGCCTTCAGTATTATCCTGCTCAAAGAAGTCAGATTTATTCCATGACATTAACTGGTCACAGTTTGCAACTAAGAACCCATCATCACTCTCTGTGTCAATTGCCTCTAGTACAGTACAAGCAGCTCCTTCAGTAATGGCATCTAATACATGCACAGTAGCACTAGGAGAAGCATCTTTGATTAACCTATCAATAGCATACTTGTCAATATGTTCACGGCGAACAATGACATGGATGTCTGTTCCATATCCAATGTTTTCTAACACTCTGACAAACATAGGTTTACCTTGAATGTCAATTAGTGGTTTAGGTAGTTTATATCCAGCATCAATAAATCGTTGACCGTTACCAGCCATAGGTAAAATAATTTTCATTAGTCCAAACTCTTTCTCATTTCATACACTTTATCGTAGATATTCTCACCAGTGTGCAACCAACCACCAATATTTGCCATCCAATCATTACCAATATTTCCACGAATCTCTCTAGCAACATCTGGATTCATTCCACAACTAAGAGCAGCAACTCTATCATTATTCATACAGATAGAAAGTGCTTCCATCGTCTCTTCTTCAGATTCTCCTTCTGGATAATATCCACCAAGCATACCAACATGTATAGTATCAATACCAGCCATAACACCAAGTTTAACTAGAACTGGCCATGAGATAGAAAATTTATTGCCGGGATCAGTGAGAATACGAATACCAGACCTTTGATAGTGTGTGATAAGTCCTGCCTGATTACTTGCTGTATATGCACCTAGACCTGACCAAAAATTGATATGCACACAATCGCCACCAAGACTTCTAACATCTTCCAAGTTTTGAACTAATTCGTATGGATCAGCATTAACACAGTACGAATACACAACTTTGCTATTTTTCTTTTCAATAAGAGAACTGACTGCCTGTACTCTTTGAGTCAAAGGTAAATAATCATTGTTAGCCATAATCTCATCTTCTTTGATGAAATCACTGCCGCCATCAATCATTTGCTCTACAATAGAAAGAAGTTGTTGTTCTGTAAGACCAGACTTAGGTTTAACAATAGAACCGAAAAGTGGACGATTCTCTGCGCCTACACGTTCTTTAAATGCTTTCATTCCAAGAACAGGAGCATTCATATAAGGTAAACCTTCAATGTCAATTACACGACAACGTTCTACAATTTCAATATCAGATTGTCCACCTTGAATAATACAAAGCAACTGAGAAATGTTTGGCCATGTAAATGCTTTGAGTGGGTAATCAATCTTTACGATATTACCTTCAATAGACTTTACGATAGCTTCCATTTCTTTGACATTAGCAGAAGTTTCAATTTCTGATCTAATATTTGGATTGCCGATACTTTGCCCGATTGCAATATTATGAGCGGCTGATGGAATATCTTTGCTATGAACATGATATGTTACCGTATAATACATTTTATTTTCCTTTTAAGTATCTCACAATATAATCCGAGCAGACACCAGCAAACTCACTAACATCTGTATCATTCCACTCTGGTAAAACTGCAATAGTTTTGTTATATTTAGTAGATGTTAATTCATTTGGATATGCCCATACCCAGCCTTTGGAAGTCATGGTGTATTTGTCACTTTCATGCCAAAAATAATTCAAATAGTGTCTTGACATATCTTCTAGGGCATTTATATTTTTACAATGAATCCAAAGTTTCCATTTTCTTTCTAATAACCAACTAATATCAATTTTAAATGTAGGTTTATCATGACCAAGCCAATAATCATCTGAGTTTTTCCATACATCAACTTCACAGTCATACCCAGCATCTAATGCTTTTTGGATATAATATGGATGATTTTCTGATGCTGAATTAATGCCATTAATGTTACCTCTGTGAGAAATAAGCAACATTTAAATCTGCTCCATCAACTGCTCTACATTCTCACCACGTTCTGGTAGCAAGTCTTTCAAAAAGAAGTGAACAAAGTGGCATTCACTAATTTTCTTATTAGCACTATATAGACCATTCCATTTCCAGTTCATATGCTTCACAGGAACTTTACGGGATTTCATAAAGTAATTTAACAGCGTTTGATCAGTAGACCATTTCCATGCACCGAGCCCATCAATAAAAGGTTGAAACTCTATCTGATCCAACCATTCCTTAGCTGGCATTTTTACATA
>Ga0208547_1000718_pt1 | contig 18669 bp, 17 predicted proteins | sample DEB08_DNA_5_FD_185501 | JGI IMG/M metagenome (GOLD analysis project Ga0208547, IMG submission 185501) | Aqueous microbial communities from the Delaware River and Bay under freshwater to marine salinity gradient to study organic matter... | ecosystem: Environmental > Aquatic > Marine > Coastal ...
ATCTAAAGTGAAGTTTGTTGTAAGCACCTCTTCGGGCAATGTCGACATCAACGGAACTGTAGAACAAGTATCTGATGCCTTTGGTGGTAGTCACTACTCTGTAGTGTTCTTGGTGTCTTGATTATATTTGCATTATGGCCAGGGTAAAGAAGAGAAAAGGTAAAATGCCTAAGATGAAGATGGGGGTTCACAAGAGCAGATCTGGTGGACTCACAGCTAAGGGCGTTGCTGCATACAGAAGGGCCAACCCTGGCAGTAAGTTGAAGATGGCTGTAACTGAGTCTAAGCCTACGGGTAAGAGAAAAGCTCGCAGAAAGTCATTCTGCTCTCGTATGTGTGGAATGAAGAAGAGACTTACTAGCTCTAAGACTGCAAATGATCCTAACTCACGTATCAACAAGGCGTTGAGAAAGTGGAAATGCCGTTGCTCATGAAGGCCAAGAAAAAAAACAAAGGGCTGAATATCAGCAATAAGAAGATGTCTGTATCACCTCCAGATGGTTATCACTGGATGGAGGAGAGAGGACGCTATTTCCTGATGAAGGGGGATTACAAACCGCATCCTGGAGCTATAGAGAAAGCTCAGTTTAAACTCGTAAATCACAACTAAGAACATAGATTATGCCCAACACACCTAGACCTAGAAAAGTAAAAAAACTACTTAAAAAGCTTGCCAAGGGTAAGAGCGCTGATAAATTTTTGAAAGCTCTTTCCGAGGAAAAATTTAAGCCTGGAACATCAGAGCCAACCAAGACTCCTCAGACAGGCGTAATGGGGACCCCCCTCAAAACCTCTGAACCTAAAGCGAAGGTTGGTCAGCCATTGATGGTTTCTAAAGCGGAACAAAGAAAGATGGAGAAGGAGGAGAAGAAAAAAAAGAAGAAGCTGAGAACTCCTCAAACAAGGGGGGTTATGGATGCTCCGCGTAGAGGAAAATGAGTAAGAGCAAGGTAAAAGTCAAAAAAGACGCTTGCTATCAAAAAGTTAAAGCGAGGTACAAGGTGTGGCCATCAGCTTACGCCTCTGGTGCTCTCGTGCGCTGCAGAAAAGTAGGGGCTAAGAACTGGGGGAACAAGTCTGAGAAATGAAGGATGAAGGCCTGCGTAAATGGTTTGGTAGAAACCAAGGCCGAGGATGGGTCGACTGCAAGGCTTCAAAGCGAGCTGGCAAGTTTGTCCCATGCGGTAGGAAGAAGGCTGGGGAGAAGCGTGGTACAGGTTACCCTGCATGCCGCCCCACACTTGCTCAGTGCAACCAAACTGGCATGAAAAAGAAGAAAAGTTCCAAGCGGGTTTCTTGGAAAAAGGCTGAGAATGGCATGCGAGTAGTGAAAAGTTGTTAATCACTATATTTGCACTAAATAACTAAAAACAAAAATGGCTACTACTACTGCATCTATTACCATCTCTAGTGGGGATCTCACTGGCGATGCTTTGTCATTGAGCTCAACTGCTACTCTCACTAAGCACAACAGTTCAACTGGCTTGGACCAAACCACGGGCGTCGCTCGTAAATTTTTGGCTGGCGATGCCGCCGCTGCTGTTAAATATACGCTTCTTACGGCTGCTGACTACACTGAAGACTCTGCGAACAAAGTCTACATAAAGAATTTGTCTAGCAGCAATTCAGAATACCTTACCGTTACGCTTGGTTCAGCTAGTGGAGCAGAAGTCGGTAGACTCTATGGAGGTGACTGGATGTTTATTCCATGGACCGCAGACCAAGATTCTACTCCTGACCGCGATATCGTCGTAGAAACTCCATCTGGTACTGTAAATCAGACTGTAGAGTATCTTCTAATCTATCATTCCTAATGGCTAGTGTTCGCGTCACACTTGGGATTTCAAGTGCAGACGTTTTGACGACAGCTCTTGGCTTGAATGTAGCTACGACGTTGACGGCAGACTCTGGCACCATGATCCGCGCCAAGGTAGCAGATACCTCTGGTGCCGTAGCAGAGACTTCATTGGGTGCAGCGGATGGAACGCTAAATGGAATCACTGTTTACAAGGCCAATGACAAGGATACGTCTGCGTATGTATACGTCAACAACCTGGCCACAGAATTTGAAGATTACATCTACCTATATAACGCTACCGACAGCGACTTGACATACGATGCTCTTGTTGAGTCGTCTGTAGCTAAGATCGCTGGCGGTGAGTTTGCCTTTATTCCTGTTGCAGTAGACAAGACCTTTAGGGCTTACGGCACCAAAGTGAATCAGATTATTGAGTACGGTGTGTTCGGACAAGATAACCCAGCTAACACTCTCGGATAATGGCTAAACTTTCAAATACAGCTACAGCAAACCAGGCCGCTTTTGGGCAGCTTGGTTCTGCTTTTATGGATACAGCAGCAAACACAATTCATGCGCCAGAGGGCATGGCTATTGTGGCAATTACTTTTCTTGCTGATGCGGTTATAGACTCGCTTATCGCAGAAGATCCAGAAAGAACAATCAACACTGCTCAGGCGGCTAACAGCAAAGGCTTTTTCCAAGCCAACGTGAACGGAGCCGTTACTGCTGCTGCAGATATTGTTGTTGACGAAACAATTACTGCTCTGGGACTTCAGCTTGATGACGAAGTCTATGATGAAGATGGTGTTTTGCTCGGTACCGTTATCACACTGGAGACGGGTTCTGACGCAAATACCTTTACAATTAGCGCAAACTGCACTCTGGCAAATGATGAGGTAATTTCATTCCTCCGTCCTGGAGTTAGCTCTGGTGGCCGTGGGGTTGGTGGTATGCAGATTGGAACTGGCGCTAGTGACAATTCATTCCCTAGAGGTCTTACGATCTACGGGAGATGGTTGTCTGTGTCTTTGCAGGCGAATGCCCCCCAAGGCGGTCTTATCGCCTACTTCGGATAACTAAAACAAAAAAATAATTCAATATAATGGAAGAGGTACAAGAAAACACTCAAACGGAATCTACAGGTAAGCTTGAGATCTTTAATAGCCCAGAAGATCTTGCGGCAAGCATGGCTGCTGAACAGCAGACCGAGCAAGCCCCTCAAGTAGAGGCTCAACCAGATCAGCCTGCAGAAACTCCATATGTAGACCCAGAGGCTGCTCCATCTCAGGAGCCTTCTACACTTGAGCAAATTGCTCAGCCAGAAGAGGGTCAACGAGAAGAATATATTCGTAACAGAGAGTACAATCAGAACGACTCTAGTGGCGGATATGGAGAAGATTATAGTGACGAGGAAATTGAGGCAGCGGTCTACACGTATCTCAGCGAAAGGCTGGGGAGAGAGATCAATAGCTTCGAGGAACTAAGTCAAAATAATAGTGTTGACGAACGTGTACAGGCTATTGCCGATTTCGTTCAAGAGACTGGGAGAAACCCAGAGGACTGGTTTACGTACCAATCAATGAATACGTCCGAAATGGACGATCTCACAGCGGTACGAGTTCAGATGTCTCAGGACTACCCTAATCTGTCTTTTGAAGAGATCAACATGTTGGTTGGCAGTAAATACAAGTTGGACCCCAACGTCTATGACGAAAAGGATGTCCAGCTGTCTATGCTTCAACTTAAGATTGATGCGGAGGACGCTCGTGGAGGTATCGAAAAGATCAGAGAGCAGTTCAAGGCACCAGCCCCACGTGAAGAGCGAGGACAATACAATGATGAAGATGCTATGTACATCGACGATGCTTGGATGCAAAGCATGGCAACCGAGACGGACGCCATGGAAGCACTTGAGTTTGACCTCGGTGGAGATAGAACCTTCACATACTCCTTGAGTGAAGACCACAGACGTCGTCTCATTCAAAGAAACTCTCAACTAGACAACTTCTTTGACAACTATGTCTATGAAGATGGCTCATGGGATTACGACAAACTTAACTCTCACTTCGCTGTGATTGATAATATTGACACTATTGTTGCGTCAGCTTATCGTCAGGGTGTTGGTGATGGTCAGAAGGCTGTTGTGAGCAATGCGGCTAACATCTCAACTGATACTACGCCAAATATATCCCAAAACCAAAACCAATCTGACCCATTAACTGGTCAACTTCGTGAAATCATGAAGACTCAGGGGTCAAATAGACTAACTTTTAACATCTAACAAATAAGAAACTATGGCTACAACAGCACAAGGGCATTCTCAAATAAATCCAGCGTTTAGAACAACCGCTGAGACTTATGCTGCCCTCAATGATTTGATCGGCACCAACAAGGAGCTGGTCATGGAAAACTTGGTCGAAACCTACGGTGACCAAGGTATTACTGGATTTTTGAAGATGACTGGCGCAATCACTTCTGGCGGCTCTGCCGACCAAGTTGAGTGGTTCGAGGCTAGCCGTCGTCATAAGACTATCGCATGGAGTGCTTTGGTTGGTGTGACGAACGATGTTGTTTCGTTGACGATTGCCGCAACTCCAATCAACAAGTACGACGTCTTTATGGACGCAGCTACTGGAACTCGCTACATTGCTAATGCTTCAAGCACTGGCACAACTGTGACTCTCGTACCACTTGATAACAACACTGTTACCAACCCAGCAGGAACTGGTGAATTGATCCTCTTGGGCAACATGTACCCGCAGGGTTCTGATCAGCCAAGCTACTTTGTTGAGTCAGAGGTTGAGCGCAAGAAGAACCCATTTGCTATCGTTAAGGGTCGCCACCAAGTTACTGGTTCTCAGGCCACTAACATCGGTTGGGTGAACCTCGGCGGCGGTGAGTACCGCTGGTTCATGTACGCTGAAGGTGAAGCTCGTAAGCGCTTTGAAGATCAGCGTGAAATGATCATGCTGTTCGGTGAGCAAAACAATAACGCTTCTGGTACTGCTAACGCTGCTGCAGATTTGGACCCCAACTTGGCTGGTTCTGACGGCTACGTCACAGCTGTTGCTGCAGGCGGTATCACTGTCTCTAACGCTAACGCTAACCCACTCGACAGCTTTGCTGAGTTTGATGATTTGATCATGGAGTTGGATAAGCAGGGTGCGCCTTCTGAGTACGCTATGTACTTGAACAGAAAGCAAGACCTCGCTATCGACGACATGTTGGCTTCAGGTATCGCTACCTCTGTCACTGCAGGCTTGCCTGGACAGTTTGGTGCATTCAACAATGACGCTGACATGGCCGTTAAGCTCGGATTTAAGTCTTTCACTCGCGGTGGTTACACGTTCCACAAGCATGACTGGAAGTTGTTGAACGATCCAACTTTGTTGGGTGCTTCTAACTACCTCCAGGGCGCTATGGTTCCATTGACTACTGTTGCTGATGCTCGTACTGGTGTCAAGGCTCCAGCCTTGTCTATGTACTACAAGGAGGCAAACGGCTACTCTCGCGAAATGGAGCACTGGGTAACTGGCGGTGGCGTCTTGGGTCACACCAACAACGGTGATGCAGGTAAGGACGTTGCTACGTTCCACTACCGCTCTGAAATCGCTTTGGTGACTCGCGCTGCTAACCAGCACGTTATCATCACTGGATAATTAATCTGAAGTAAGGGACGGGGCTTCGGCCCTGTCCTGACCTTCATAAAACTGATTACAATGGCTAAGTTTAGACATCAAGAATCTGGCTCTGTTGTAGTCTCAAGAAAGGTTAGAATCTCAGAAGCTTTTGCTAATGGGACTGACACAAACTTTGAGATTGAGCAGCCAGCAAACACTGTAATCGACAGTGTTATTGTTAGAACAGTCGGAACTGTTACCGTTGCAAGCGCCGTAGACATTACCTTCAGCTTGGGTACTGATTCGGACTATGACGGTGAGCAAGTTGTTGCGGATGTCATCTATCTCGATGGCTCTGCAGACACAAGCGTTTTGGCTGGAACTGCAAAAACATGTACTCTAGTTGATGGAGTGAATACTGACGCTATGGCTTCATACGGTAACGCAGCATCAATCACAACTGACGAAAGAACTCTCTTTGGTAAGTTCGTTGTGGGTGCAGCTAACGTGACTGGAGGCAATGAAGTGGAAGTACACGTTGCGTTTAGAGCGTTCTAAAACTGACTTTACGAACGAAATAGGCCCTACGGGGCCTTTTTCTTTTTTAGTATATTTGCAGTACTTTTAATGCAATGAAAAAATTCTTCCTATTCAAGCGAAAAGACGTCGACGTATCGTCCGTCGAAGCCTCTGATAATGGAGAGGGACTTGACCTCTTTGCGGTATCTGCGGATCTGCTTGCGTTCATGACGGCCTCTCTTGGTAGAGTTAACATTGTATTTAATGACGCCACTCTTTATGAAGAGAGCAATCTCTTGGATGGCGAGTCTTTCAAGAAGACTTCTGTATCTGTCGCGTGTGAGGCTGGAGGCGAAGCTAAACTGATAGAATCTATCATGAACTTCGTCTCCTCTGACCTCGTAAAGACAAGGGTCATGAGGTTTGATGCCGTTACAGGCAAGACCAATGTCAAGGAGGCTAATATTCAGTCTTTCAATGATGTGGTTAGCGAGGTGAAAACCCTCCCAGTTAGAAGAACCACAAAAGAAGTTAGCTCTAAAACATTTATCGGAGGAACATCTGGCACAGCATTCGGGACTGGAAATGTAATCGGAGATATTGATTTCGGAGAGGGCAATAAACCAGACATAGACTTCACAGAGGAGAATATCACATCTAGCGGCGGTAACGTTACTGGCTGGACCAATGGAGGTTCCCTTGGGTCTACATATGACATCGGAACTATTGTAGGTACAATACCTCTTCAAACAGGAAAAAGTAAGGATAGCGGCGGCGTGGCGACTAATTGCGCAGAACTAGACAGCGGTGATGCCCTTACCCTTGATGCTTCATACATTAGATCTGGGGAGTTCACTCTATTCGCCGTTGTAGGTAAAACGCCTGCTGAAATTGAAGACAACCCTAAGTTTGGGTTTTTGTTTCAGGGGTCTGCAACCTCTGGTCAGGGATTGACTTTTGGATATTCAGACCCATACAAGACAGACGCATACTACTTCAAGTTTGGCGGAGAGAAAGGAGAATTTGTAAGGGCTGAAACTATTTTCCCAATCATAGACAACACATCTCCAACCCCAGATAAAAAGACGGCTTACGTTTTTTTGATTAGAAGGGATCAATACAACAATCTGTTTATCTATGACAATGAACAGATAGTCGCAACCGCCCTAGCAAACACAACAGGAAACTCTGCCAGGACAGATGGAAATCTTGTCATCAATCACCTTGGAAATGGTGGTCTTGGAGAGAAATTTTTAGGCAACATAGCTAGATTTGGCGTTATACCTAGAGATATAGGGGCTTCTAAATCGAAGCAGCTTGTAACAGATCTTTCGCATAAATACACACCTAAAAAATAATTCAATTTAAATGGAACAAACCAAAAAGCGCCCTGGGCGGCCTAAAGCCCAACCGACTAATGTTGAACCAGCCGTGATGGAGGCTCCTGTGGCGACCCCATCCAAGCCTAAAGCCCCGCCAATTAAGCGAAAAGAGGCTGTAAATCAGAACGCTGAATTTGAGCTGATTACAAAAGCTGGAATTGTATTTATGCTCCCACAGAAAGGAGTTACCGTTTACGACGAAGAGAAAGACACGGTTCGAGAGCTTAGGTACTGTCCTAACGAGCCTTCTGTCTGGAGAGATGAGCAATCAGAAAACGCCACTCGTCAGTCAGTTATCTTTAGAGATGGAAGAATCTTTGTCCCAAAGACTCAGCCTAATTTGAGGGTCTTCCTTGAGAAGCACCCATACAACAAGGCAAACGGAGGCGACAAGTTCAGACTTGTGAACAAGAAGAAAGATGCTGAAGATCAGCTCAAAAAGGAGTTTGCTCTCACCGATGCTATTGCAATGGTTAGAGACAAAGACATTCAAGAGCTGCTTCCAGTCGCCCTTTACTTTGGGGTAAACATCAACTCTTCTGTATCAGACATCCGATACAACTTGTTGCAGATCGCCAAGAAGAAGACCACTGAGTTCGTAGAATCATTTGATTCGCCTCAAGTTCGAACAAGATCAATTCTTCAGCAGTCTTCAGACTACCAAATCATTAGCATCAAGCCAGATGCTGTAAAGTGGTTTGACACAAATAAACTGATTGTTTCTGTACCTGTTGGTCAGGAGCCATTGGACGTATTGACTCGATTCTGCCTTACAGAAAAAGGAGCTTCGGTTCTATCGACCCTAGAGGAGCGGCTAGAGCGACTCGCTTAAGGAGAGGGCCCTTCGGGGCCCTTTTTCTTTTCGTATATTTGCTGTATGGCAAGTATTGATAGAGTATACAGAACAGTAAAGAACCTGGCTAATAAAGAGCAGAAGGGTTTTATTACTCCGTCGGTGTTCAACCGATTTGCCGTCATTGCTCAGCAGAACATCTACAACGAGCTGTTTACTGAGCTGGTAGAGGCTAAGAAGCTCAGCAGGCAGAACGTTGATCCAGGAAGGGATAAGTCCCCAAGGAAGAGGACACTAGAGGATCTTTCTAACTTCGTTGTTAGACTGAACAACTACACACCTTCATCTTCAGGTTCTAATGTTTTCCTGAAGCCTATTAACTTCTCCCGCCTGATCTCAATAAGTAAGGGTGGTGATAGATACAGCATTGACAAGACAAACATTGAGGTTGTATACGATGTAGAGAAGATGGATAGAATCCTGGGTAGCAACCTTTCTACCCCAACGGATTCATTTCCAGTCGCTCTTATCTCAGATGAGATCGAGGTCTTCCCAGACACAGTCCAAACTATTGACATCACGTACTACAGAACACCAGGTGGTATGCAGAACGGGGCGCTTGTTGACTCTCCACCACAGTGGGTTGCTGAGGATCTAGCCATCGGTAACATCGAGATTGCCAGCCCCTCCAGCATAGACTTCATGCTCCCTGAGCACTTTAGCTCAGAGCTGGTCTATGAGATATGTAAAATGATTGGCATTAGCATCAACGACGGAGGTATGGTACAGGTGTCAACACAAGAAGAAGCTAGACGATGAGCCAAAATAAAGTAAAACTCAGCGACATTATCAGGGACTTCATCATCACTTCTGATGGGGATGACTATGCGAACAATGTTTCAGACAGCGCACTGAGAAACTTTGCGCTAAGAGGTATAAGAGAGATTGGGTTTGACCTCGGAAAGAAGATCAAGTCTTTGAAGCTAAGCGTTAACTCAAGCAACAATACTGTCTCATTACCAGACGATTACGTTGACATGGTGAAGTTGGGTATTGTTGGTAGCGATGGTATCGTGTACGTTTTTGGTCAGAATAAGAACTTGAATATGTCTCGCAGAATGCAGACAGCTACCGATACTGAGACTGATGATAGTGGAAAGTATGGTGGGACCTTGCCTGCTGGCGTCACAGATGCCGATCTACAAGGGAGTCTGACTGATGTGTTCGATGGAAACCCACTGAACATTGCTGACAACTCTATCGGTGACCGCGTTGACGACAAGACTGCAACGGATGGTGCTGGTAGCAATCAAGAAACGGGAGACAGAGACTTCTACATCTTTGAAAACTATCTCTACGATGGTGGTTTTGGAAGACTTTACGGCGTTGGCGGTGGGCACCTTAATGGTGAGTACAGAATCAACCTCGACCAAAATAGAATCGAGATTGACACAAACAGCTCATACAGTGAAGTTGTAATGGAGTACGTGGCTGACGAAGCCCGTGCAAGCGATCCTGAGGTCCATGTGTACGTTGAAGAGGCCCTGAGGTCCTACATCTACTACAAGATCATTGAGCGCAAATCTAGCGTCCCTATGGGGGAGAAGCAGAGAGCTAGATCTGAATACTACAACGAGAGAAGAAAAGCTAACGCTCGCCTCAGCGGATTCACAAAAGAAGAGGCCTTGAAGACTATTCGCAAGAACTTTAAGCAAGCACCTAAGTACTGATGGCAATAAATAAAATTACACCCCGTGCTCTTGATAAGTCCACGGACTATAAGCTTGTACCTTCTACTGCATTTATCGATGCAGTAAACGTTGTACTGAGCGAAGACGAGTCTAGCGGATCTGGTGACAGTGGTGGTGATAACGGTGTAATAAAGAACGTCAAGGGTAACAGCCCTATCTCATTCCACAGAGCTGATGATGCTATCGCTCCTGGCGAATACAAGGTGATCGGCACAACGGTTGACAGAAAGCTCAAGCTCGTCTTTATCTATGTGTTTCATGAGAACGCAGCTGAGTCAGGTGTTTGGGTGTACGATAAGGAAGGGGTTTTGTCGCTTCCAACAAAGTTGGGGATTTATCAGGGTCTTATTTCAGATGACCCTTTTGCTAAGAACAAACTCAAATGCGTAGTTAAGGGTAGCTTTTTCCATTTCGATCAGAACTCTGTTGTTCAGGGTAATATCGTATATGGAAATGCTCAGAACATTCCGACACAAGTGTATGAGTCTATTATAGGAGAGGCTGGATTTGTGTCAGTAACCGCGTCAGAAAGAGACGTCTTTGAAAAGAACATTCATCTCTACTTCACAGACAATGTGAACGAGCCAAAGAAGATCGATGTTACTGCAAGTTTGTTTTCAAGGGTAATCATGCTTAACGCATCCAACCCAAGAGGGAGATTTGCTTCCTCAAATGGAGGGTGGTTTGCTTTCCCAGATCCAGCCATTCCTAAGTCTGTGGAGCTGTATTCTCACGCATGTAGGCCAGTTCCTCTGCAGAGGCCTACGTTTACATGGGATAGAGACGAGGGTAACAACACAAACAACTTTGAGTACAGCGAAGGATTTAAGTTCGCATATCAACTGGTTTTTAACGACGGAAGCGTATCTACAATTTCACCTAAGTCTGAACTGGCTGTACTACCTAGCCTCTTGTTTCAGGGCAAAAGAAGTAGACCCGATCACGAGAGATTTAACATTTGCAGGATTTCTATTAAAAGTGAATTGTTGCAGGGGTTTACAAACCCACCCCCATATCCTGTTAATAGAATATTTTACGTAAAAAAGGTTAAGATTCTTGCTCAAGAAGGCGCTGGACCATACAAGATTATCAAGGAAACTGACATAGACAACAATGAAGTCTTGGCAGATAATTCTATCAAGATAACCTTTGACTTCAAGAATGACGTCATCGCAATTCCAGTCTCTGAAAAAGAAGAGAATAAGTACTTCGACGGCGTTCCACAAAAGGCTGAGGCTCAATCCGTTGTAGACAATAGACTCATGTACGGCAACTACGTTGAAGGATACCCAACTCCTGTTGTAGATGCAACGCTGAGTGTCATTTACGGAGAAACATTATCTGAGAACCTCGGTAGTGAAATAAAGATTACAAATTCTATTTCTAGAGAGAAAGACCCACAAAGTAATTATAGCACTGATGGATATGACGTGTTGCAGCAAATGTCTGGGTTTAGGATTGAAATAGAAGATGGAGACTTCCCATTCATTTCAACTGGGGACTTCCTTGAGTTGAGGATGTCTTTTAGACCGAATCAAAACTTTCATCTGTACAATGCCAGCGATTCTTATCATCAAAGCTTATCTATTGGTAAGATTGATGCAGCTGAAACTCCAATTCAAAACCTAACCATACTTAATCCTAGAGAAGCGGGCGGATCAAGAGTCGTACCGCCTATTGCTGGGGCTGGTATTACAGGCGAATTTGCGAAACAGAATGTAACGGAAGGAAGTACTGCGTCTTACGATCGTTCATTTCACGCATTCAAGCCTAATGGAGGTGTTGCTAGTCTAAACTGGACAACGCATGATTACCACCCCGACTGGAGTCCCAATCAAAACCCTACGCAGAACGCTCAGGAGGTTTATGTTGGAACTTCTGCGGCCAACCCATTCATCATTCCAGGGAATGAGATTAGCTACAAGATCAGACTTAGATGCTTGATTGCTGCAGATCCAGATACTCTTAGGGAGAAGTTCTTTGAGATCCTAGACAGGATTATGGATGTGGGTGGTAGCGGAATAGACCCATACGACACTAGCCCTAATGAAAATTGGGCGTATGTGCCAGATGAATCAAACATTTATGCTGAGTATGAATGGGACATTGATAGCATAACAAATCTCAAGAGATTTAACGAGGGGGACCCTGAGACAAAACTCATTAGCATGGTTACTAATGAGCCGAATTACAGTGGTGGTGGAGGCCCAGATGGTATGAGATGCAGGGGTGCTGTTGTGGCCAAGAAGGGTAAGGCCGTCTTTGGCTTAAGAAGAACAGATCACTTGTATGGGTTGGCCATAAGTCAATACAATTCAAACAGAGCTAGAGACTATAAGGTCTTTCTTGATAGCATCCCCACAGAAGGTCTTGAACTTTGGACTTTTGTGAGAAAGTGGTTGCCTGGTTCGAATTGGTTTGCACTGCAGCCAGGATATTTATCTTCGCCCTCTCAGAGGCAGACTTTTTACGATACTAGCACTAGTTACACATTTCAGCTTCCAGGAGTTAGAAACAGTTCTGATCCCGCTGGTTGTTACCCTAGATTTAAAGACACCCCTGTTGGATCTGGAGCTTTCGAGCAGCCAGGAGACAAGCTGTTTGCTCAATACAATGACGCTAGAGATTTTAACGTCCCAAGCGGAGAGATCGTTATGGCTGATATCGCTATAGACGATGAAAACCCATTCGGAATTGTTCCTCAATACGTCTTTGCAGACATCCTATACAACTTGGGTCTTAATGGTGAGAACGAAAAGATTCACGAGGCAACTAATACGTTCCTAGGCCATGGTGTGCCAAACAATGAGATTGATGGTCAGTACTTTATATGCTCTGCTAGACCAAGACAAAATATTGAGAATAACACATTTCTGAACAACACAGATGGGAAGCTTTACAGCCTCATGGACGGTGAGGGTGGTCCAGGCGGTGACGGCCCCGTTGAGAGGTTTAGTGGAACTAGCTATTTTGTTCAGGATAATTTCCCAGTTTATGGCGCGGTACCAGAAAGCGGTCAGATAAACATACCATACGCCAGAAGCCCTCAGCTAGCGTTGGAACAGGGAAACCCAGTGATAAATGCAACAAAAAGAGCCAGCACTGCTTTTGGGTTGGTAGCATACCCAAGTCTAAAAAACTACGTAAGAAACCCAAATTCACCAAGCACTTACGGTCAATATCATCTTGAGTCTACCCCAAGGATTGGGGGAACAATACAACAAGTTTCAGATGATGGCGAATTTGGCACAGGTGATATAGACTTCCCAGGCATCATAAGCACTGGGGGGACTATTGGTAGCCAAAATCTTAGTTTTAGCGTTAACTATGCAGGGCCTGTTTGGTTTGGACCTTGGTTTACTGGTAAGATATTGCACAATACTGCCCTTCACCTTATTCAGTCAGAAGTTGGTGCGGATGATATATATATTGATGACTCTAACTTTGACCTTGATGAGTTAAATCAATTAGATGATCTATCAAACTTTACAGATCAAAGATTTTTTGTAATAGATCCATCATATCGTTTTCAATCAAGAGTTGAGCATGGTGGAGGGCCATTTGGTGGGCCTAATGCTGGAGCATTTGGTGGTAGGAGCACACTCCCATATCTGCAAGGACCCCCAAAGGGCTTGGTTGGGAAAGAACTGTCAAATAGTTTTTTAAATCAGGGTAATGATTACTCTGCCACCACACAAATAGTGTCAATGCATGACGTATTTTCTTACATTGGTCAAGAAGAAGGTGATGAGTCATGGGACGATTCTATCGTCGCAATGGATTTCCTAAACAATGCTTCAGAGATAGAATTCACAAGCATCCCTACCTTTGAGATAGATTTCGGAGGTGGAGAGGGTCAATTCAATCCATACAGAAGATCGTTTAAATCAAGTTGCGATCATGAGTTTGGAATTCAGTTTTATGATAAGCTAGGTAGAAGATCTTTTGTTAGCCCGCTTGGTTCTGTTCACGTAAATGGATTCAGTGACGAAGAGCGCGAAAATAAAAAAGGTCTTGCGTCAGTAAAAATTGAGATGTTTGACGATCCCCCTCAATGGGCCGACAAGTATCAAATCGTTTACGGAGGTAACAAGTCTATTGTTGATTTCATTCAATACTCTACAAACAATGCTTTCCTTAATGCAAAAAGCTTTGAGGAAAACCCAGCGTTGGCGGCGGAAGGTATTGCAACTACTATTGGAGAAACAGGAGCTATATATGTGTCTCTGAACCTCCTCCAACAGTCAGAGATCTCTTACTCCAAAGAGTTTGGAGCTGTAGGTGAGGACAATAGCTTCAATATATACAAATTCCAAAAAGGAGATAAGATTAGGATTTTATCTTATGGCCCTGATGGTGAACGTATTTACCCTCAAAACGCAATATTCAACATAATAAACATTATAACTCTTGATCCAAACAGTGCTCTTTTGAATCCACTGATTTCTCTTCTTGACGAAGAAGAGCAAAACAATTCAAAGTACTACGGTGACTTTTTGATCATACAGGATAATGAGGACGTTGAAGGATTTGCTTTTTCTGAGTTTGTAAATGGAAATCAAAAGTGGGATCAAAATGTAGTTTTTGAGGCTTACTCTCCATTAAGAACAACTGGAATTGAAGTTCAGACTTATCATGAGATAGGTGATGTTTATCCATTGGCTGAAGATAATCTTGGGAACAAAGCTTATTCTGTAAACCCAGTAGAGGTTTATGAGGGAGATGTTTTCATGAGGCCTATAGCTCTCAACGTAAACCCTACAAACATCTCTGGAGATTTTGTTGATTTGATGTCGGTTGATTCTAACGCAACCGATTTGGTTAATGATTTGTCTAGCAATTTTGTGAATAACATTCTTGAGAGCAGTCGACCAACAGATCTGTTCCCATCAAAGATGAAGTTGATTGGAAGACCGAACATAGAAAACTCAGAGGCCAAAACAGTAAGAAGAGAATCAGGTATAACATATTCAGAGAAAAGCTCTCCTGACTCAACAAAGCTGAACTATTCGTCTTTCAATGCTTTTGTATTCCCATACAAAGATCTTGAGGAACGATTTGGCAACATTAACTTTATGGATGAGATTGGTGGTAACCTCTTTGTCATCCAGCAAGATCGTTGCACCCTTGTGCCTGTTTCCGCTACGATACTGACAAACGCTACTGGCCAAGAGCAACTAATTGCATCGAATGACATCCTCGGCAAAGAGAACGTCTATTCAGTTACAGCTGGTTGTGACAACAATCCAGAGTCTGTCGTGAGGGTTGATACTGTTTACTACTTCGCTCACAAGAGCCTTGGTAAGGTGTTTAGATTTACGCAGGGTCAGGGTATTGAAGAGATCTCTGATGTCAATATGGGGGCTTACTTGAGAGCTAAGTTCAAGGAGGCTATTGAAGCTTCAGAGGACATCAACTACAGAGACATTAGAGTTCCAGGAGGTTTCGACCCTGTAAAGCAGGAATACCTTATGACGATTCTACCCCCTAAGGTATTGCCGATTTCAAACACAGGAACAGAGTCTTCCATCCCAGGATGCACTGATCCAGAATCCTTGAACTACAATCCTAACGCAACTGTCAATGACGGATCTTGTCAGTATGAAGAAGTTGAAGAGGAGCAAAAAAGAATTGTAACCATTCAGGTTGAGTCTTTAGAGGGCAATGTTTTGGCAACGTTCGATAACGATGAGCAACCATTGTACGCCTTTGATACAACAGAAAGCTTCTTAGTTGGACAGACTAGCATTGTAGCAAGATTGAGAATTAAGAACATAGGTAACATACCTGCCTACCCTTCTGAGATGGCCGTGCCAGGGGCCTATGGAAATCTAACAATAGTCTACCCAGAAGGAGGATATGCTTTGTCTCCAGATGAAGAGGCTGTTTATGACATCATGTTTGAAGCCACCTCACAGAGTACAAACCCAGACGCTTTCGCAGACACATTGATGCTTTCATTGAACCCAGACTGGGATGGTGAGGGTGTGAGGTTGTTTAGATTTAGGCTTAGAGCGCCTATTGTACAAGGTTATGAAGGTGGGGTGATCGGTGAAGATGTTGGAAATCAAAAGACGGGAGTCTCTGTTAACTTCTACATCGGAGGAACTCTTGTTGGTCAGCAATTCGCTCAGAACAACAACGGGGTTTGGACTGTGTCTGTTGACACAGATGGCATGATTGAGTCTATCAATAATAGCTACACTAGGGATGGAATGGACATTAAGTCTGGATCTAAGGCTCTCTTGGAGGTCGAGCTAGAGTTTGATAGTTCTGTCGAGGATGGTCTTAGCGACAGCGATAGAATCAGAATCACAGGTGAGATAATGAACTCGCTAGAAGGGTTTAAATTTACATCCACATAAAGATCGAATCAATGAGTGCTAATATCTCAGCAGACGGAAAGAGCTTCTCTATCGACGTTACACCTAAAAGCGAGCAGTCTTTAAAGCAAAGAGTACCTGCGTGCAATATATCTCTTGTCATAGACCAAAATGGGCAGTTCAAGATTGAAGAAGGTGTTTCAAAACTTGGGGACCTTTCTTTTAGCGTTACTGTAACTGGTGAAAACTACTTTTCAGATCAATCCGATTTGACAGTTGAAAACAAAGTAGTCACGAAGACCGTAAAGCCTAACGACGACATTGAAGCTTTAAACCCATGCTTGTTTGATGCTGATGGCGATGGGATAGTGACAAAGTCTGATATAGACTCTATTTTTAATCGATCTTCTGTTGCGAGAAAATTTGATCTCAATGGTGACGGAATTGCTAATGACGAAGATAGACTCCTTGCATATGAGTATGTTGGGACATTTTGCAATCTAGAAGGGGTCCCAGACACAGAAGTAATAACCACTCCAGTTCTTGATCTAGAAGGATCAAACTACGATGGATCAGGCACTTGGTTTGACGCCTCTGGAAATGATTATCATTTTGATGTAACAACTTCAAGCAATGGCAATGCAGTTCCACCTATAAAAAACGAGGATGGTAGTGTTACAGTCGGGCGGGCCAAAATATTGGATTCAGATCCAGATAACGCTCTTAGAGAGTTTAAAAGATTTAACGTAGTTGAGTATGAATCAGACAAAAGTTTTACAGCTGAGAACATAGAAAATCAAACCGCTACAACAGAAGGGTTGTATAGAGAAAAGTACATTCCAGACGTAGATCAAGACTATTCCTTTGAGTTTGTATTTAAGTTTACAGATGACCTTCCTCATGGTGGATTAAGCGAGGGACAAGGTAGATTTAAGATTTTTGGTTATGCTAGCCACGGCCAAGGTGGGTACAATTTTGGATCGGCTTACAGCAACGCTCAGTATGCTTATGATCCAGAATCTTTTATCCCGTATCACGGATTGTACGCTCAGACCTATGCTGGTGGAGGTGTTGATTCAGAGCCTGGATCTCCTAATGCTGGGCTACCTCACCCGTCCGACTACCCCAACCCCCTACCATACTCATTGAGAGTTCAGCAACTAAGTTCTGGCGTTAATAACAGGTACAGGGGTGGTAGTGCTAACCTTAGTAACTTTAATCTTGGACTAAATGCAGTCAATGGTATGAGTAGCGGGGCTATATTCACAGTGCAATACATTGTGGCACCATCTACGCAGACTGTTAAGCTTTACGTAAATGGTATTGAACAGCCCGCTGGGATAGATACACCCGTAGGCATAGGTCTTCCGCAAGTGAATGCAAACTTTGTTATCGGAACATCACCGCAGGGTGGGTGGAGCGCTCCTGATGGGTTGGATATATTTACACTAAAAGTGTACGATAAAGCTCTTTCAGAGCAGGAAGTTTACAAAAACTTTAATGACTACGCGGAAAAATACTACGGATTATGAGCCATTTTAACGGAGTAACATTTGCTTTTTCTCATACTGACAAAGTTTGGCGAACTAGATATAGCTTCACCCCTACATCTTATGCTAGTATTGACAACACGCTTATATCCTGCAACGGATCTCACCCGTCATCTTTAAGCTTGGATTCCGATCAATCAGATCTAGTTTGGCAGCACGATTCTAATCTTACTCACAACAATTTCTACGGGTATTCATACGAAACAAGTGTTGCTTTTGTTGGGAACTACAACCCAAGTTCCGTGAAGATGTTTAAGTCTCTTTCTGTTGAATCAAATTCCAACAGCTGGACAGGCTTTGTAACTACAAATAGCAATCCTCTTGGTTCTGATCAGTCTGAGGCTCAGCGTGGTCAGCTCAATTCTTTTGACAGAAGGGAGAGCAGCTCCTACGTAGATATCCCTCCGTCAGAAATCAACTCTACGGCCAACTTGGTTAGCGGATTTAGCACTGTCTCTCCACTAGGGTTAAATGTCACTACTTCAAACTTTGACTTTCAACAAGGAAAGATTGTATGGGAGGTTGAAATTGATCGTCAACATAGTGAGATTCCAGTAGGATCTTTTATTGTACACAACAATAGTTTTGCGGGGGCTCTATCCTACTTAGGATTCACCAACGACATCCTTAATATTGATTCAACAACACCGCAAGGTGCTGGAACTAACCTTGCATACATATCAAATTTTGATGCGGTGAACATGACTGCTGAAATAACATTGGATCTTACTGCTGGCATTATAGCTCAGTTCAATGTAAATCCACTTATTCCTCAGGCTCTTATTGACACTTACGTTTCTACATGGGATTTCACTCAAGTCTATCTTGATACTGGGGCTAAGAGAAACGGTGACTACATGAGAGGACACTACATAAACGTGTACTTGTCAAACAATTCAGTAGAGCCATTGGAGTGCTTTGCTTTTAACGTAA
>Ga0208547_1000721_pt1 | contig 18640 bp, 24 predicted proteins | sample DEB08_DNA_5_FD_185501 | JGI IMG/M metagenome (GOLD analysis project Ga0208547, IMG submission 185501) | Aqueous microbial communities from the Delaware River and Bay under freshwater to marine salinity gradient to study organic matter... | ecosystem: Environmental > Aquatic > Marine > Coastal ...
GCACGTTTCAGCGCATCGATGACCCACACCTCCGAGCCCTGTGAAACCGCACTGCTCAACTGTGAGAAGTTGGCGTTGGGCTTCCTCTGTCCGGTCTTGTCGTCGAAACTGTACACCGCTATGGTTATGATGGGTCCGTCCAACGCCGGCAGGTCCTTGAGTTTCTTCTCCATGTGTGATCCCGCGACCACGGGGTCATCCCACTTGACGTTCTTGATCGTGGGCGCACAGCCACTCAAAATCATTGCCATCACTGCCGCGATGGTTATGTAAAAAAATTTCTTCATCTAGAATCCAAATCCCGTCAGTGGTACCGTTATGTCCGTGACGCTACCGTCCTCTTCAGTCACCGTGATCGATATGGTGTCCGCTGACGTGTCCTTGACCCAGTATATGGTGGCGCCCTCTATGGATGCCGTGCCCGACGTTGATCCGTCGTCCGTGAACATGTTGTCCACCAACTGTTTGGAGAGCTGTGCGTAGATACGTGATTCCACGTTGTTGAGGAACTTGTTGAGCGTGGTCTGTTCCAGCTCACGCGCCAGTTTGGCCGCGGCCGCATCCTTCTTCTCCTGGATCTCCTTCTCACGCTGGTACCTCAGTTGCTCCATGGCCAGCACGTGGTTCGAGTAGCCGTTGCCGGAGAACGAGGGATTCTTGAACTCGTGCATCAGCTCGCTGGCTGATACCGCCGTACACACGAATAGTGCTAGGATTGTCTGTCTAATCATACGCTCACCGACCCCTCCAGGTCTATAAACTGTATTTACTGGTGGATCATCAAAAGTAAAGTATGCGTATATTACTGAGAACCTCATTCTGCGCACCATGGAGATCTGTGTGTGTATTTCCAGGGCGATCCCCACTTTAAATATCTACTGATAATGAAAGAGATCATAACCGCCCTCATGATATGGCTGGGCGCCAACAGTGACTTCAACGTCAATATGGATATCCCCACAGTGATGTTCCTGCCACAGGACAAGATGGAACAGCAGTACTACAAGGGCAGGAAACACGCGGACGTGAACCTACATGCGTTCTACGACACCGAGAATGACATCATAGTGTTGCCGGACACATGGGATCGCAGAAAGCCATGGGATCTCTCAGTGTTGCTACACGAGATCATACACTACGTTCAGGACCAGAATCACATACAGTTCAACTGCGTACAGGAGATGGAGGCCAAGACATGGCCCCTACAGCAGAAGTACCTACAGCAGGTGCATGATGTGGACTGGGACTATGACAGGTTGTGGCACTTTATGGTCAGCCACTGCACCAACGGCTATTAGTCTTTGAAAATTTTACTTGTTATTTCCGAGGTCTTGTTTCTGACGGCGAGGCTCACGCACTCCTCCCATATCTCTGAGGATTTCGTGCTGGGATCCTGTCCAAACACCAGTTTCTCGTCATAATCTAATATCAACCAGCTCTGGGCAGGGTTGCGTGGGTGCTCGATCTCCTCCTCCAGTTGCCCGGTGTCCCAGTTGGCCATGCCCAGCATGATCATCTTGTTCAGCGGACCAGCGCCCATGGCTATGTCCTCCAGGATCTTGCGATCCAGCGTGAAGGCCACGTCCGAGTCATTGAGGATATTCGTGGATTTTAATTTGTATTCCGCGCTGTGTAGCACACCCACCAGGTTGTTGAGCACAGGTCCACCGTAGTACACGGGTGGATTGACCTGCTGGTTCCTGTCCAATCCGCCCTCGGTACACACGTGTTCGAAAGTAGGCTTGTCACATCGCTTGTTGATTATCACACCCGCCGCACCCGAAACATCATGTCGCCAGATGTACACCACGCTCTTCTGGAAGCGCCAGTCCGGCATGTTGGGGGGTGCCACGAGCAGTTTGCCCTGTGTGTCGATCATGCAAATACTTATTTTAAATTATTTTAGATATAAAGTGTAGTGATTTTAGAACTTGAAAGTGGTCTGTGGGAATAGATCCGCTTGGTCTGGTGATATCACGTAGATTGTGCTCACCGCCAGGTTCTGTGTCAACTCATCGATGTTTGTGACCACGTTGGACCATTTCTTGGCGCCACTCATGAATATTATGCCCACGAATGTTTCCTCGCCCTTACGGGTCATGTTCTGGTAGTTGACGTAGGCCAGTTTAGTGTGTTCAAGTTTTGCGGCCGCTTCATCCTTCTTCATCACGGCGTTGACGAATCCCGCCGGGTTGTCCACGTGCCTGAATATGGCCTTGGCCAGTGCCGTCACCTGCTGTTGGTTGGGGTTGGCCGCTATGAGGTCCTTGATGTTCACACGGGTCTTCTCTATCTTGAGTTGGTCCCTTATGTTCTGTATGGTATTCATGTCCACGTTGGCCTTCCTGCCATCGAACAGCCTGCCCGGTTTGGCCACGCTGGCCTTGATCTCGTAGTGTCCCTTGCCCTCTATGAATATGTCTCCAGCACCCGGCTTGGATCCACTGTGGAATATCTGTGGGCTCAGCACCGACAAACAGACCTCACCTGGTCCTATGCCCTGGTTCTTCAATGAGTACAACCTGTCCACCACTCTACTCATGAAGTTGTTGCCGTCGTATCCAACGAATATGTCCGACCAACTCTTGGCTCCCGGTGATGTTATGGCGTCCGTGTTGACCAGTCCTTTTGGGTACTGCTTGATGAATTGATTGATCTCTTCTGTGGTGCCCTTGGCACTCAGTATTGTTTCCGTGACCTTCTCTAGAATCCTCTTGGCGTCTGGGTCATTCTCCAATACATTCTGTAATCTTTTGGTCAGACCACCGCCCTCCAGTGCGAACAAAACCTTCTCCAATGTCTCGGTGTCGATGTTGGGATCATTGAGCCTCTGCTGTATGATGCTCATTATTCCCTTCATGTCTCCTGGTGCCTCCCTAAGGAACCATGGGTTCTCGAAGCTCTCCTTCTTCATGAACCTGTGTATGAGGTCCTGGTATAACCGATCATGTGAATCTTGTGATATCTCGCCTTTGTCTTTACGGTTGTGTAGGTCCTTGACCCCTGTGAGGAAGTCCGGGTAGCTCTGCACGTTTGGAAGTTCTATGACCTTTTTCTCAGGCTCTGGGAACTTGATTATGTCTGCTTCTTTGATGAACCACGGTTTCATGCCAGTATTTATGTGGCTAGGACTGGTTGGTCTTCCTCAGCCTGTCGTTGATCTCGATGCTGGTCTCCAACTGCGTGAACGGCGTGTTTAGTATCTCACGGGCGAACCACGCCAGTGCGTTGGTGTCCTTGGGGAAGCACGAGCCCGCGTAGCCACGCTGTCCGTCGTGTCCCGGCACTCGCATGTGTGTGTTTCCGATCCTGGGATCTGTCTGTATGATCTTTGAGAACGTGTTCCAGTCAGTGCCCTTGGCCGCTTTGAGTACGTCATACATCTCGTTCATGAACGTGACCTTGGTTGCGAGGAAACTGTTTATGCAGTACTTGACCATGCTGGCAGTCACTAGGTCTGTCTTGTACACAGGACACTCCCGACAATCACTGTGTTCCTTGTACAGTTTCTCAACCGCATCTGTGTCTGCCATAACACCACCAAACACGTGCATGGGCGGGTTCACGAAGTCAGTGATGTAGTTCTTCTCTGTGAGAAACTCTGGATTGTACACTATCCTGAGATCAACACACTGATCTTTTATAGACTGCAGTTTATATGCCGGTACCGTTGATTTGACTATGACCAGCAGTCCCTTGCTGTTGTTCAACTGTTGCATCACTTCCTCTAGGATCGTGGTGTTACACTCCCCGGATTCCAACTGTGGTGTTGGCACAGCCACGAAGACTGCGTCTGGCTTGAATGCTATCAGATCCTGTATGGTGTTGGTGCTGTTGTGTTTGGGGTCTACTATGAACTTGCGCACGTCTCGGGTGAATCCATGATCCACCGCCGTGCCCACGAAGCCATGTCCCACAATACCTAGTTTCATATTGGTATATTATACTAGGTATTGGAGACAATGTCTACTATTTGAGTTTGGTCCTTTTTACCATCTCCTCGAAGGTCGCCTCGTCCAGTGGCACCAATCCAAGGTCTGAGAGGTAACCCCTCTTGCCCATCGCTCTCTTGCTGATGTAGGCCTTCATGAACCCCTTGAGTCCTGGAACCACGTCCATGTGCTCTTTCTTGAAGTACACGAAAAGTGGTCTCGCGATCGGATACTCATAGCTCTGGATGGTGTCCAGGCTGATGGTCTTGCCCTCTATCTGTGCCGCTTGGATCTTGTCCCTGCTGGCGTCCAGGTATGAGAATCCAAAGATCGCGAACATCTCTCTGTCCGCGGTCAGTTTGTTGATCAACAGCGTGTCATTCTCACCCACCTCGATCACCGCACCGTCCTCTCTCAGGATGCTACAAGATTTTTTATCCTTGTCCTTGATCTCTTTCGGACAACCTTTGTTCATCACGAGATCGACCCATGCGTCCCTGGTTCCGCTCGTCGCGGGAGGTGTCATGATCTTGATCTCATAACTTGGTAGGCTTGGATCTATGTCTGACCACAACTTGGGTCTCGTCCCTAGGTCCGCCATGGCCTGCCATAACTGTTCTTTGGTTACGTCTATTTTTGGTCCCTTCACAGAATTTGCGAAAGCGATACCGTCGTTACCTACTTTGAATTCTACGAATGATACCCCGTTCTTCTCACACAATTTGGCCTCTTTGTCCTTGATGGCCCTTGATGCGTTTGTTACAGAAGGGGAGTTTGTTCCTATCCCTGCACAGAATAATTTCATTCCACCACCTGTACCAGTCGACTCAACAATCGGAGTTCCGTGTTTGCTGTCCTTACCGAATCTCTCTGCCACCACAGTGGTGAAAGGGTAAACTGTTGACGAACCCACAACTTTGATTGATTGTTCTGCCGCTTGGGTCAGTGATGAAAATAAAACTACCGCACAAAGAATTTGTACTAGTTTTTTCATTTATTTCCTTTGGTTGATTTGTTTTAATGTTTTCATTGGTTATAAAACGCTATTATTTAAACACACAAATGGACAGGTCTGTGTTACAGAAATATTAAACTTTTGTTAAAGGCCCATTAGATCGCGTATCTCTGGATTGATCATGTCCCTGCCCCATTGCGGTTGCATGGTTACCTTGACCTTACATTTGAGTCCCGGGATCGATTCCACCTGTTGCTGAACGTCCCTTATGATGTCATCAGCGGCCGGACAGAACGCGGAGGTCAGGCTCATCAGCACGTGTACCCACTGTGACTCCGTGACCTTGATATCGTACACAAGTCCCAGGTTGTAGATGTCCACTGATATCTCAGGGTCATAGACCTCTTTCAGTTTCTCTGTGATCTTTGCTATGAACTGCTCCTGTGTGGGTGGGTGTTCCTTTATCTCACTGAGGTCGGTCTTGAGGTGTGGGTCGACCGTGGGGTTGGGCTGTGGTGTCCATCCTGGGGGCATGTCCATCAGAAACTCCTCCTGAATCCAAACTGTAGCCTACGTCCGTCCTGTCCGAAGCCATGTGGTGATTCGTATCGTTCATCAAGTAGGTTTGTCATTGTCACTCCCAAGTCTATGCCATGCCAATTTTTGCTCAGTGTCAGATCCAACAAGTGTGTTTCGGGCATGGATATCGTGCTCCAGTTGGAGTTGTGTATGTCCAGGTGCTCACCCTTGAACTTGTAGTTTGTGGTCAGTGCCCAATCGTCTTCCAGATTCATGTTGTGCATCAAGCCAAGGTTCCATTCGGGTCTCCTGACATTGACCGTGTCATTAGTTCTGCTGTTGAGATGGCTGACGAACACGCGGAAGTCCTTGACTCCGTAACTGAGTTCCACCCCGTCCGAGTTGAGATCACCAACATCTGACTGGAAGAACGTGGTGGTGAAGTTATTGTAGTCCAGGCTGATCTCTTGTGTGTCACTGAATTCTTCCGCTCCCCAGGTCGTTTTGTTCTTGTAGCCCGTGGCATGGTTACCCCTTAATGTGAGGCTGTCCGTCAGTGGCTGTAGGAATCCCACCTTGTAGGACTCGTGTTGTTCGTCAAACCTATGGTGGTATGAGAATATGCTGTATGACGCATTGAAAAAGTAGCCTAGGTTGTGTTGGTTGCCCGTGTTGTCACTCCACTGCGTCTTGCTGGTTGATTCGTCGTGCTTGTAGTCAAAACCAAATCCCCAGGTGTCGGTCTGGTGCTGTGCCCTCAACATGTAGGTAGAGCTGTCGTAGTTGGCATCATCGTAGTCCCTATCGTAGGCATGGGTGTGTAGAGTGATACTGTTGGTACCGTTTTTAGTAAAATGATCTACTCCAGTCTGTAGTGCGTAGAAAGAGTTGTCCGACCACTTGCCGTCTTGTATGGCGAGATTATGCCCATCTATGTCAGCGAAGGTGTTCCTGGTCATAAGGTTGGTTCTGAAGTGAACGTTGTCGAACCATCGGCTGATGTTGATACCCACTGTCTTGTTCTCGACACCGTCCTTCTCACTGGCACCCGCCAGCGCTGACTGTGTCTGTGAATTGTGTGTGCCCGCTGATATGTTTACGTCCCAGTCCTCGTGCCTTGTGTAGTAGTTGCCGGTGATGGTCCTGCTATCTCCGGATCCACCCACTGCGATCTTGTTGTCGTAGTCCACTGTGGTGATGAGGTTCACAGCACCACCTATGGCGTCTGCTCCCCAGTGCGCGGCCGCTGTGCCCTTGTACACTTCCACCTGTTGTACACCAAACATGAACTCCGGTCCGATGTCAAATGCACCCGTTGGTGTGGAGAAGTCATTGATGGGTATACCATTCAACAGCACCAGTGTGTGGTTTGAGTTTGTTCCCCTTAGGAATATGGTTCCTTGCTGTCCCGTTGGACCTGATTGTGATACATCCATTCCCTGCGTGAAATTCAACACACTGGGTAGATCTATGAGATTGTGCCTCTTCATGTCAGACTTGGTGATTATCGAGGTGGGTGTTATCCTGTCGCCCAGTTGATTGGAATTGCCCAACTTTCCTTTTGCTATGGTAACACATGGGATTGAATTATCCCATCTGCAGTCTTTGTTCTGTGCGTGGGCGATGCTGGTCCACGCCAAGAGTACAATAATAATTGTTCTTATCATTCGAGTCTCCTTGCTCTGTTGCGTCCCTAGGTGGCATTCGGACTATACCGTATCAAGTAATGTGGACGAATCTCACGCCGCTTTCCCACTATGCTTTTAGGAACTGTTGTGTGTATTATATGCTGATATCTGCGACCAGTCAACTTAATTGTTGGCTATCCTTATGATCCTGTTTATCAGTTCTCCCAAACCATTCTGCCTTTGTGCGGTCAACAGTTCTTTGATGCCCAGTGCGGAAAAGTCCTCAACTGTGCAGTTGGCTATCTCGCTTTTGTGGCAACCGTTTACTATATCTGTGACCAGTTTTGCCGTGCCTTTGGTTATGAAGGCGTCGCCGTCGGCCCTGTAGGTCATCCTGTTGGCGTGGTCCGCACCACCTATGATCCACAGTTTGGAAGCACAACCGTGTATGCGATTCTCCTCTGTTTTTACTGCTTCTGGTAAAGGTTCGACTTGCTTTGCCTTGTCAACAAGATATTGTAGACGGTCATGTCCCTCTAGTAATGCGAGATTCTCTCCCATCTCTCTTATCTTGTCTATTATCATTTGTCCTTGTCCAACTTGAATGGTAGGTTCTTACCTGACAGTTCCTCGGCTGAGGCCTTATAGCCTCGCTTCATCTGGAATCCATATCCCTGTCTGCCCAGTTCGTGTATCTTGGGATCGAACTGGCTGTCCCTTTCGGCGTCTCGCTCTCGGCGATCCTGCCACTTTGATTTCTTCTTGTCCTTTTTCATGGTGTTCTTTCATTATTTGTCCTTGAAATACTTTTCAAGTTTATTTGGCTCGTCTCGGTGTTTGCCATCCGGATCGAGCGAATCTTTTTTGTTTGTCAGTACTGGCCATCCTGATGTGGCCCATTTCGAATTGAAGTCAACCCACGCACGACCCTCGTCGTCGGTATCGGGCCTTATGGCGTCCTCTGGACACTCGGGCTCACACACCCCACAGTCTATGCACTCATCTGGGTTTATGACTAGCATGTTCTCACCTTCGTAGAAGCAGTCCACTGGACATACTTCTACGCAATCGGTGTGTTTGCACATTATACACTTGTCATTGACAGTGTATGTCATTATGCGGCCTTGTAGGCGTCCAGTGTCTTCTGGAATTTACCCGCGTGTGACTTCTCGGCTTTTGCTAGGGTTTCAAACCAATCTGCGATCTCGTCGAATCCTTCTTCTCTTGCCGTTCTTGCCATGCCCGGGTACATGTCGGTGTACTCGTGTATCTCGCCCTTGATCGCTGAAGCAAGATTCTGCTCCGTGCTACCCATGGCTTCTCCGGTTGCTGGATCACCCACTTCTTCTAGGTACTCTAGATGTCCGTGTGCGTGTCCCGTTTCACCTTCCGCTGTTGATCTGAACACCTGTGCCACTTCATTAGCACCCTCGATGTCAGCCTTCTGTGCGAAGTACAGATATCTCCTGTTCGCCTCTGATTCGCCTTGGAAAGCCGCTCTTAGGTTTTCCGAGGTCTTTGTTCCTTTTAGTTCCATATGGTTTCTCCTTTATATGTTAACAGTGCTATTATACTTTAGAATGATTATAAGGTCAACGTTTTACCAAATAAATCACGGATGAAAAAAATCCGGGTCATTTTGATTTTTATGTTCGTCTAACATTTCTAACAGAGTTGGGTTCAGTGATTCAATGACTGCTCTACTTAGGGCGGCATTGGTAACCTGTGACACTATGGTATCGTTGTCGGCGGCGAACAGCGTGAGCAAAGACTCATGTTTCAATGGCGATAAAAATATAGTATTGTTCAGATGCCATATCTGAAAATCATTACACATCTGTGCGAGCACATCTTCCCTGGTTTTTTCATTTTTTACTGAACATTTTTTCCTGTACGATTCAAAATATTTTTTCATGTAGCAATCCGCCATGGAGTCAAATGTATCTGTGAGAGAAATACCACGGTTGGCCAGCAGTACGTGGGCGTAGTAAGGGTTCCTTAATATCCATTCGTCGCCATAGAAACCACCACTCACCACTACCTTGTCGGTGTACTCCGGTACCTGGGCAAATCCCCAGTAAAACTTAGCGAGGTGATTGCCCAATGACGAATCTTTTGGTTTGCCATCTAGTGAGAAAAGTTTGTAATCAACTCCTATGTAGTCAAAGGCGCTTCTGACCAGCAGTGTGTCAACACCGTTCTGGTCAGGCATCATGATGGGTTTCTTGTTGTTGGCCGCAAACGTGCCTACATTCTCAATCACGGCATCGTACAGAATATCTCGACAGTCTTTGAACGACACTGGATCATTCGGGATCTTTGGATAAAAATCTTCGATATATGAAATGCTGACCTTGCCTTTATTGATACTGGGTATTCCATCTACCGAGATCACATTACCTAAATTTTTGAAGTTTGATAGACTCGAACCGTCATGATAGATAGGGAAGTCCCTGAACTTGTTTGTTTCTATGCGTATAGGTCCATTGAAGTATATCTTGCACCAACTGGAACTTATTCCTTTAAAAAAGTAATCATCCTCACGGGACCACCCTGTGTCTAGATATATGTATTTGTCATCTATCTTGTGCTCGAGAAGTCCAAAAGAATTTGTCTTTTTTTTGGTAGAGCAAAGGAAGTTCATTAATCCTTCAGTCTTTTCTCGAGTTCAAAGTAGCCACCAATGTGCTCGTCGTCTAGCCATATCTGTGGCATGGTCTTGGCGTTGGGCACCAGTTCCAGTAGGTCCTGTATCTTGTAGCCCTCCGCTATGTTCTTCTCTTCGTACTCTATGCCCTTGGCCTTCATCAGTGCCTTTGACTTGTCACAGTAGGGACAAGCCGGTTTGCTCCATATCACTGCTTTCATTCTTCGTCTCCTTCCATTGCTTGTTTGGCACGCACCCAGCCATAGAAGACCAAATCATACCATAGTAAGTTTATTATAAATCCCAATTTGGTGAAATGCAATCCAAAAATATATATGGGTATGATGAACATGGCTAACCACATGGTGAAGAAATAACTTCTTACGTACTTGGGCGGAATCGCCCAGAATAACCAGTTCATCATCAATATATAACCTTGTAGGTGTCCGTCCCAAGAATTTCTTTTTTGAATTCGTCGTAGTCAAAATCCGGCAACGTGTTTGAAAGATTTTGTTGTAGTTTCACATACCACGTGGTCAAGTCATTTGAATTTATATCTATGACATACTTCCCATTATACCCTATGTAATTGTTATTCTTCACGACGGAACCGTCTTCCTTCACAAAATCAAAGAGATACAATTCATTGTTTAAGACAAGTCTGCCTATATGAACTTTCTTCAAAATGAAACCCTTGTCGTCGACAATGTTTCCTTCTACCAGTTTTGTGTCTCTTTTCATGTCCTTACCATGATGATGTATCACCAATTGGGTCGGACAAGTAATGTGAGCTTCTAGTTCTATGGTCTGTGATCCCGCCCTGTGTAATTTCGTTGATTTCAACAACTTTCTGCCCATGTATATGCTTATTTCGGGTCCTCCGTTATAATTTTTCACATCCAGGTCAAATTTGATCTTCATTATGAGTATTTCTGTTGTTCTAAACTTGATGTGTTCATATCTATAACATTTTGTTTTTGTTTGTTTTTGTATATGTTCCATAGATAATGCATCAATTTGTAATGATCATCATTTGCCGCAATATAGTAACCCATGCTTGTTAATTCTTCGCCTGCTACTATACGCCTTTTGATACGTTCTCTGAAATCCAGTGTGGGGTTTTTTTTGTATGTCCAGAAGTTTTCTCCATTATTAAGGCTGATGTCGTCGCCCATGTCCTCGGCCAGCGGTGTTCCTGGTAATATCCCCAGAGTGGTGCCCAATACCACAGAACTTATGACCTTTTGATATTTGATATACTTTTTGAACATCTTCAAAGTTCGTATGAAATCATCTCCTGTCTCTGTTGGATATCCGATTATCATTAGGAACTGCACAGACACATTGTTTATAAAGGCCTGTTCCATAAACTCATCTAGGTCCTTGTCACTGAATTGTTTCTTCATATGATCCCGCACAGACTGACTACCTGATTCAACTCCTAATGCCAAATTATTTGCTCCAGATGCCTTGGTCAGTCTCCAGTCTTCTTCGGTCATGGATCTAATTCCACGCACTATGAACTGTCCACCCCATGTTAGTTTTTTTTTGGCGGATTTGTTATGTGCCGCGAGCACTGTGATCATGTCCCTGTAGGCTTTCATGGAACCATTGATGAGGCTGTCTGTGAATGAAAAATCATAAATTTTATACCTTTCACTTTGTGTTATCATTTCATCTGCTATGGACCTTCCGCTTCTAAACACGAATTTTTGCCAGTGTTTGTGGATGTCACAGAATGAGCACTTTCTCACACAGCCACGACTACCAGTGATCATTAGTTTTTTCTCTGAATATTTTTCAAAGTCATAGTCATCATAATTGGGATAGGCTATATCATCGATGTTATTTTTCTGCTTCCATTCGTCACCGTTGATACCTTTACCTTTACCTTTTTTAAGAAGGTCAATCAGGGCATCCTCACCTTCGGATATTATATAATGGTCCACGATGCCGTCTTCCCTGCATTTCCTTGGCCACGAATCTTTAGATTGTATTCCTTGGGTGGTCAGTCCTTGTCCACCAATTATTATCCTGATCGCAGGATCGATTGATCTGACTTGTTGACACAGCAACTTAGTGAAAGTCTGACACTGATGAGTGAAGACACTAATGGCTAAAAATTGTGGGTTGTAGGTGGTCAGTAATGATCGTGCAACATTCTCAACATATCTGTTTGCGTGTTCTAGTGCATTTGAATCATTGGATATGCCGAAACTAAAATATTGTTTCATGAAATCCAGGTTCCTGTGGCCACTAGTGAGGAAATCATGGTTGACATCATGTGTCCGTGCTGTGTACCCGTGTGCTTCCACAACTGATTTGAGCACAGAAGGTGCCTGTAAAGGTTTATTGGTGTCAGTGTATGGAACGGTAATAAACAATATGTCGCAATCACTCATCCTATTAATTATTGATACGTTCCAGCAGTCGTTTTATCTTTGGAATCCTCCGCGTGCCTATGCCATGTAGCACGATGCCTATTATGAATTTGAATGGTTTCGGCCATGCGTCATATCTTTGTACGTTGCGATAGAACGACTGGATGGCCTCAAAGCATTCATGCACCTCCACTTGGTGCTCTAGTTCCAGTATCTGGTCCTGTGAAAGTCGTAGTAGTATTGTGTTGAATCTTGACGTGGCGTAGTCTAGGGTGCCGTAGTACATGTCCAACTTGGGATCACCCGGCAGTCTGTCCGTTATTTTCTGGACTATCTCCTGGTTGGCCATGACGTAGTCCCTGGGTGTCATGATTACTGTTTCTTGACCTTGACCTGTAGTGGGAAGTTCTCCTGTCTCGCGGCCAGCGTGGCCTCGATGCCCTTCTGTTCCGCGACCTCGTGTGTGTATGAACCCACGATGCCCTGTCCGTCCTGGTGTATCCTCATGGTGATGTTCTGTGCCTGTTCTGGCGTCTTGCCGAATATCTGTTTCAACACCTTGACAACGAACTCCATGGTGGTGATGTTGTCGTTGAGGAATATCACGTCGTACAGACCCGGTTCATCTAACTTGATCTTCTCCTTGGTCAATGTTTGTATATCAGTTGACATTTTTTCTCCTTTTTAATTCCTGCTGTTTTATTTGACGTTCTTTAATATTTTGTTTGATCCATGTATTGTGCATTTTTCGTGTCAGTTTTTCATCTAAATCAAGATTTATATATTGTTTCAATCCAACAAGTTTTTTGATAAACAAATTCTTATCAAAAAAAATATTTAACGGTATATCAAAATAAGGTATTTTTTTGTCGTCTAGATAGTTCTTCATTTCATAATGGTATTGACATCTTACTCTAAATACAGCAGGGTTAGCCATGTTATTGTCTAAAAACATCTGTCTCCATTCTAAGATTTCTTTATCTTTGTTTGTTTGTGCCGATACAAAAATAATTTTTGACTTTTTGTCAAGATATTCGAATCTTTCAATGTTAGACGACACAGAAAGATCTATGTTGTCATGAAGATTAAAAATACTTTCTTTATTGGTCCATTTTCCATCATAATCATTGTTATCTTGTGATGTTAATATTTGTTCCGTTTTACTTTTGTCTGCGTGGGCTGTAAGTATTTGCGCAAGAAAATTTCCACCTCCAGACGCAAGATATATTATAGAACAAGGATTGAACATCAGTTATTTTAGCATGAACAAAGGAATAGTCAACCATGGAGGGGTGTTTTACCACCCCATCCATTCTAAGAGCCTTACTTGATCTCGATAGTTCTAGGTGCTTTACCTTCTGGAATTATTCTTTCCATTGAGATTTTAAGCAAACCATCTTTCAACTCAGCGCCTTTGACTTCCACATCGTCAGCGATCGTGAATGATTTCGAGAACCATCTCTTGCTGATACCCCTGTGTAGGATGTTGCCATCCTCGTCCTTCTCTTCAGACTTCTCGTCTTTCTGTTTGGACTTCACTGTCAACATGTTGTCCTCGTACTGTACCTCGATGTCGTCCTTCGAGAAACCCGCTAGTGCTAGTTCCACGTCGTACGTGTTCTTTCCAGTCTTGACTATGTTGTACGGTGGAAAGTTTGACATGGTTGGCGATCTGAAGAAACTGTCCTCGTCGAACATTCTCTCGAAGTGATCGAACACGTTGTCAAATCCAACGGTCACTGGTCTTAGTTGATTAAAAATAGATAGATGTTTGTTTGTCATTTTAGTGCCCTCCTTATTAAGCAAAGTTGTATTGAAGATCCTATCTATAGCAATCTTCAACTTTATTTATTATAACATATAATTGATATATGTCAAATTGCGACCTATTTTGGTAAAAAAAGATTGGCTTATCTGCCCCTCTGTGGGCGTCCCATCAGGATGTTGCTGTCACGCTCGCGTCTCAGTTTGCGTAGCACTTTCCTGCGTTCCTTCTGTTTCTCTCGCTTGATCTCACTGGGCTTTTTGAACGTGTTGTTGTCCCTGATCTGGTCTATGAAACGGTCTTCTTTGATCCAACGCTTGATCTTACGATATGCCCTGACGGCGTCCTCGCCCTCACGCACCTCCACGTAGTAGCCCTGGAATCCCAGTGGTCTGTTATTTGTTCTGTTGTTTTTTCGCATCCGTCTTTTTAAATAGTAGCACAGGGTCCGCACCCTTGTCAACCACCTCTTTAGTTATCTGTAATCTTTGAACACCTTTCCTGCGCATCTCCTCGGAGTCAAACTGGTAGGGCAGAACCACTGTGTCTACAACGTTTTTCAGCCCCCTGGCGTTGGTGCCCAGTGCTTTGGCCTTTTTGGCTATGGCCCGCTTGGCGTCTTTGGTAAACTCAATTTCTATGTCATCCAGTCCAAACAGGTACTTGGTCTGTTTCAGTATAGCGTTCCGGGGTTCTGTGAGTATCCTGATCAATTGCTCCTCGCTCAGGGGATCTATGTTGGTGATCATGGAGAACCTGCCCACGAATTCTGGGATCAACCCGTACTTGATTAGATCCTCAGGTTGGACATCTGAGAGGTAGTTCCTGTTGTCCTGTTCCTTGAGTTTGGATCCAAACCCCATTCCACCTGATTTCTTGTTCCTGATCTGCTTTTCCAGTTCCGTGAACGCACCGCCCACTATGAACAATATGTTCGTGGTGTCGATCTTGATGGTCTGCTGGTCAGGGTGTTTGCGTCCTCCATGTGGCGGAACCCTACATTCTGTTCCTTCCACTATCTTCAACAATCCCTGTTGAACTCCCTCACCTGACACGTCCCTGGTTATTGAAGTGCTCTCACCTTTCCTACAGATCTTGTCGATCTCGTCTATGAATATTATGCCCTTCTGGGTCTTCTCTATGTTGCCCTCCGCGTTGGCGTACAGTTTCTGCACCACGTTCTCCACGTCCTCGCCCACGTAGCCTGATTCCGTCAGCGTTGTGGCGTCCGCTATAGCGAATGGCACGTCAAGATATTTCGCTATGGTCCTGGCCATCAGGGTCTTGCCAGCACCAGTGGCGCCCAATATCATCACGTTGGATTTGTCCAGGTCGAAGTCTATGGGTGGTTGCACGATCCTCTTGTAGTGATTGGCCACTGCCACGCTCAACACCGTCTTGGCGGCGTCCTGCCCTACGACGTATTGGTCCAGGTGTTCCTTTATGGCCACGGGGTTCAATATGTTCTTGTCACCCGCGTACAGTTTCTCTTTACGGGCCTTGACTATGTCCTCTTCCAGTATCTCGACACACAGTTTCACACACTCGTTACAGATCGTGGTCTTGGTGGCGCCCACTATCATCTTGGTCACATCCTTGCGGGACTTACTACAGAAGGAACAGGTCAGTGATTCCTCTGGCATTATTGGCTGTCTTTGAGTTTTTTGATTTTAGGGAACAGTTCCTGCATGTTGTTGATCTTGTTGCGATTCAACACACCAAAACTGGCCGAATCGTCGGGATTAGAGTTCAGGAACCAGGTCTTGGCCATCGTGAGTATGTAGCCGGACCAGACCTTCATCTGGTTGGAACTGTAGTCCATGTTCAGGATCACCGTGCTGGCGGCACGACATGCGTTCAGCAACCAGGTGTAGTCCCTGCCTTTGGCGTTGGGCTTCCAGTTCTCTAGGTACTTCTCGTATTCAGGATCATCCGCTTGGAATGGATCCAGCGCGGAGAAGTTGTTGTCATCCCACAGATATATTGTTAGGTCATCCTTGGGGAAGTACTTGTTGATCTGGTCAGCGAAGTTGTCCTTGTCCTTCTTGCTGAGGTTTATGAGGCAGAAACTCCTGTTCTGGTTCTGGAAGAACGATGGTGGTGTCACCATGGTGATGGTGCCCATCTTCTTGCGCAGTTCCAGTTTCTCGCCCGTTGCGGCGTAGGTGTGTTCCTGTTCCTTATTGCCCTGTTTCTTATCCATTGTCATTCAATATGTCCATTATAACTTTTTGATCTTCATCGGACAAGTCAGATAATTCAATCTCCTTGCGTTCTAATTTAGTTATCAGGTCGTTGATCCTGGCCTCCACTCTCTGGTGGTACTCCTCTTCCGATGTCAGCCTCTTACGGAAATTGGTAAATTTCTCGTCTGGTATTTTGCTTTCCACCTTGATGGATTCCGCCATCTCCGGTATGGATTCCTCGGCCTCGTTCTTCAATTCTGGTAAAACGATCTCGTTCTTCTCAGGCTCCGGTATGTCCAGTTCCTTGGTCTTGTTCCATAAGGTCTTATCGTTCTGTTCCTCGTTCTGGATGTACCCTTCTTCGTCTTCCACTGGTACCATGATCCTTTGGCCGTCCTTGATTATGATTTTTGTTTTACCAGTTGGTTTCTGTTCTTCCTCGAAACCCGCCAACAGTTCATCCAGTTCCGCATCGGTCATTGGCCGTTCCTCTGTCTTGGGTTCCGCCATGAACTTCTCCTTCAAGCCCTCCGCAGTGGTGTTTTCTATGCCTGGCGCTCCCTCGGGTTTCAGTGCTGATCCCCGTGTGATAATCTCTGGGTTGGGTAAGTCGGGATCCATAATCTGTGCTATTATCTTTCTGTTCTCCTCCGGCACGTTCTCGAACGTGGTGTCGCCACGCAGGATGTCATCTATGATGTCCTGGAAGAACGCCATTCTGGATTCCGTGATCGGTCCCTGCTTCTCTGCCTCTTCTTTGGACAATGACACATCTGCCAGGTACTGTGCCCTGTTGCTGGCATCTCTCTCCATCTTTAACTCCTCATCCGTTATGTCTTCAAACCGACCGTGTTCCTTGTGGAACAGGTTCAGCATCGCCGTCCTCTCCTGGTCCGTGATGGACTTAGGGTCCTTCAGTGCCGGCTTTGGGGGCTCCACCACCCTGCCCTTGTTGTCCACTATCCTCTGCCCTAGTGTGCCCATGGTGGGCGCCTTCTTCTCTTCGATCTTGACCTCTGGTCCTATGACCTCTGTTAGGTCTGGTTTGATCCGGTCTTGCTGTTCCTTTGCCCTGCGTTCCTCCGCCTGTCTCTTGCTCTCCAGCATACTCAGTCTGGTCAGTTCATCCTCTCGGGCCTGCTCCTCTAGGAAGTCCCTTGGTTGCTTGGGAGTCTCTATGTCGTACTTGACTTCGTCTGGATCGAACGCGTCCTCCTCGCGTGCCTTCCTGGCCACTTCCAACAATTTCTTCTCGTGCTGGATGTCGTATCTATCAAAACGCATCTGCTGTAGTTCTTTATCTACGCCTATTTCTTCGTCTTCAGTTTTTTTTTGACCGTTTAATTCTATGTGTGGTATGTTGTCAGGATCATCTTCCTGTATGATCTCCACGGGCTTGTCTTCCGGTTTCTCCACACGCTCGTTGAACTTGTCTAGTTTCTCTTTCCATTCCTTGAGCTGTTCTGTGGCCTGCTCCATCCTAGTGGCCGCCGACTGCTTGTCCATCATCTCGTTCCACTTCAGGGTCACGTCCTCGTCGTCTGGCTTCTCTAGGTCTATGACAGTCTGTGGCTTGGGAGGCTCTGGTGGGAACCTACGTATCAGACTTTGGTTGGCCGCTATCAGCAATAACACCGCAAGTGGATCGAATACAACGATGATGATCAGTATGACCCATCTCACAGCCTCTGATGTGTTCACGCTGTCAGTCCATCCGAAATCCACGGCCAGTGCGGCTATGTACTTGACGGGTCCGACCTCCGCCTCCAGTTTCAGCATCTGGCTCTGTAGGGGTTCTCGCTCCAGTATTAGATCATCTATCCTGTTCTGTGCCTCCAGTATGTTGGCCTCTGCCTTGGTGATCTCCGCGTTCACTCCCGAGTTGTCCGTGACGTTGCTCTGTCTCAGTGAATCGATACGTTGCTGTATCTTGTTCGTGCTCTGGGCGTAGTCATCCTTCAGGATCTGTATCCTCGCCTGTGCGTCCGCTATGTCCGCCGCTATCTGGTCACGTTCCCCTTTCTGTGACGCCTTCAGTTCTGCCGCCGCCCGCTCCTCGTTGAAGAACTGCTTGTTGGCCGTCAGCACGTCGCTCACGTCCTTGTCCAGGGTACGCAACCTGTCGTTGAGGTCCTTCACTGTGTTGGTCTCGACCGCTAGTAGTGTTTTGAACTTGTCCTCGGCGTCCTTGAGACCCTGTATCTCGATGTCCAGTGCGCCGCTGTTGCTGTCAGTGACCCTGCCCAGCGTGTTCTCAGCACGTGTGATCACATCCTTCTGCCTGTTGATGTAGGTCTCCTCTGATTGGATCTTGTTGGTGATGATCTCGATACGCTGTGTGACCGTGTCCTCCGCTAAATTCTGCTCCAGGTGTGCCTTTGACAGGAACCCGAATATGCCCATTGATGTTATCAAGCTCAGTATTATCACCGCTATGGTCAGGTAGGTCCTCAGCAACCAGCGTGTGAACTGCCAGTTACGGTACAGCCACGATGCGGTGACCAGTTTGCCCACCTCCAACACCCCACCCATTATCACAACGGGCCAGAAAGCGCCGGGGAATATGGTCGCCAGTCCGATCACGGAGTAGAATATGGCCACCCCGGATATGGACAGTGCTGATAACA
>Ga0208547_1000724_pt1 | contig 18574 bp, 19 predicted proteins | sample DEB08_DNA_5_FD_185501 | JGI IMG/M metagenome (GOLD analysis project Ga0208547, IMG submission 185501) | Aqueous microbial communities from the Delaware River and Bay under freshwater to marine salinity gradient to study organic matter... | ecosystem: Environmental > Aquatic > Marine > Coastal ...
TGGGCTTGAGTTTGCCAAGGAGTTGTGGCCGGATGCCGGTGGGAGAGAAAAAACAGCAATCCTTCAAACGCTCAGGTCTGTTTGGGGGGATCCATCCCGCACGAATAATTTTATAGCTTTTTTTCAGAGCGCAGAGGATGACCCTATTTCTAAAGAAATCGCTACACATCTGTCTGTCCAGAACTTACTCACTGTGAATCCTGACGTGGAGGGCCCAACAGAGCTTGAACTGGGCCTAAATGAGGCTTCATGGGTAGCTGAACGAACAACCCTCGGTCGTAAGAATAAACAGCTGCTTACATATGAACGATTCAAAGAATCTGTGGAAGATGGGGACGGCAGTATAGGACCTATTGTCGAAGCCCTCGGGGTCGCTGATCCATTTACAGACAGGGCTCTTACTCAGGTTCTTTATGGTCGTGCTATGCGGGAAATTCAGGAGTATGGATCAACGCCTCCGGATGTAGGTGAGCTGGTGGAGCGTGTGTCTCGATTTTTTAATGACAACATCCTTATTATGGAGAATCCGGTAAACGGTCAGGTTCGCTTCTCCACCTTTAAGCAGCGGGTTGGTGGAGATCCCGCAGGCCCCATTCAGTCGATAATCAATGAACTAGGGCCGCTTTTTGCACCCTTTCGATCAATTGAACCAAGTATTAGTCGCTCAGCTAAATATGGGGACCTTAATGCTTTCTTTTATGCTGTGGATAACAGGAATCTCCTCCAGAATGTAATTACCTATACAGACCCGGAATCTGCGCTTGGTAATCGCCTTCGGGATAAAGGTATTCATCCCATGCAAACACTTTATGACATGTGGGTGAATGGACAAATCCGTTTAAGTGAAAAAACTATACCTATAAATGGAGTCGAAGCTAGATCTATCGAGCTTAACATACCACAGGATCAACGTAATCCGGATCTTTGGGATCAGGTGTGGGGAAACAAAAGGTCGGTTGGGAACAGTTGGGTCGCTGCTCGGGATCTACAAGCAAAGGACGGCAGCAATTCTATCATATATATTGCTGACGTTCTCACCCAACCAACAGAGGAGCAAGCGGATGAGATCGATCGTCGCTACAGAAAAGAGCGATTAAACTTGTTTATCAACTACTATGGAAAGAAGCTACTGGAGCTAGCAACACCGAAATATGATCCAATCGCTATTAACCTACCTAAATAATGGCTACAATTCTCCAAAGGGACTACGAGCAGTCCCAAACACTTACACCCCCTATCGTTCAACAAAGGGTACCCTATCTTGAAAAAGCTCTTGGTGCGGCCCAACTGGGGGCGCAGGAGTCCATTGTACTGTCTGGAGCCCATGCTGTGTTTCATGCTATTGAAGGCCGTCGTGCAAAAAAATCCGGTGAGGAGTTTATCACAGAGGAAGAAGTTACGGCTGAGTTTGGAGAAGACTTTGAATTCAGGGAAGGTGAGTACAGGGGTCAGACACGCCTTCGTGCAAAATACCAGGAAAATCGAGACTACGCCGCCTTTGTTTCCGCTGATATGGGCTTAGCCGGTCAATTTGGATGGGGCGTCTTAGGTAATACGCTCCTTGACGCTCCGGCTATGCTTCTTCCAGGGGCTGTTGTATCCAAAACAGCGCAATTATCGATGTCTGCTTTAAAGGGAGCTAAGAACTTCAGGACCGTGGAGAACATGGTGGTCGCTTTAGATACATTCACGAAAACTCCTGGGCTTAGAAAGACAGCAGCCCTTGCTTTCATTGAGCAGGGGTTGGAGACCGAGTTTGTTTACCAGACATCTAGTTATACGGGTCGAGATTATGGAGCCTACGATCGGTTGGTTGATATGTTTTTGGGTTACCCCATAGCTTTAGGGTTAAGCACTCCCGCTGTGATAAAATCCAAGAAGGTCGCCAGACAGCAGGCCCGGTTTATTTCGGATGTCCGTGCAGCGGAGGCTTTCTTTCAAACAGGGGAGTATGCTCAAGGTTTATCCCGTCTTCGAAAATACAGTGAAGATCTTGATCTTGGTATCCGTGACGCAGAAGAAATTCAGGCTATTATTGACAAGCCAATGACGGAAAGAACGGCAGTAGAAAATGTTCGTGTCCATCAGTTCTATAGGGACTATGGGCAAGACTTGGAGGTTCAAAGCAAACCTACTGACGTGGATCCCGATTCCCCGATAATAGAGCAGCTAAACAACCCTGTGGCTCCTCGCCCTAGGTATACTCGTAAAGGACAACTTTTTGAGTTGGAAATGTTGATAAAAGTTTTAGAAAATCCATCATATTTTGAGCCAGAGATAGTTTCCGATGCTAAAGCCAGATTTGAACAAGATTTCCTACGTCCTTATATTGACGAATTAACTATTGCAAAAGCCATTGTTCGGGACGTGTTTGGAATCAAAGCGGAAGTAATGATGTCCTACAATATCGATAGCCTTGGGCTATATGAGCAAGGATCGAAAAAGATAACTGTAGCCTCTATTGAAACGTTCAAAGAACTTAACGGTTTTGGCTACATAACCCCCGCTCAAGTTGTGTTTCACGAAGCTATACACGCTCTTCGAGACACAGACCCGACAACCTGGAAAGCTCTTTCTGATGCCATTGAATCTCAGCCGATGCTCTTAAAGAAGCTTAACGACCTTATCCTTGACCGGGGCTATTCTCTAGAAAAACTCCGCGCTGAGCGCCCTTCGGTTCTAATGGAATGGGCTGTCACACAACCAGAGTTCTGGCAAGCTCTCCAGTCAAGGGATGCCAATCTTTTTGATAAATTTTCTCAATTCATCCGACGGTTCTTTCTGGAGGCAAAGCGTCTTCTTGGTCGCAATAGCGATATTTTGGACATTACAGAAGGAGACCTCCAGAATCTTACTCCGGCTCAGCTGGCTGAAAAATTGGGAATTCTGTTCAATGAACTTCGTCAAGGGGCCCGAGGTTCCCGCCGACTAACCCCAGCGCAAATCAACCGCGCCGCTAAGCAATTAGATGAAACCTGGGCGGCGGATAATGCCCGTGCGGCCAACTCGGTAGCTCAGCGCGAAGTCTTCGAAGCACAATCATTGGTGGAAGAAGCTAAAGCTCCAAAGTCTGAACCAGTAACTATTCACAATGTTCTCAAGTTTATTGCGGACAATGATTTTGAAACAAGGGCTGAGTATGAATCAACCAAAGCACTGAATCCTCTTATCTGGGAAGGATACCCTGAAGAGCTTAAAGAGGTATTTAACAAGGTGCTTTCACATAAACTCGCTCTGAACACCATCCGTGAAAGTATTGATAATTACTTTGGGCCTAAAATACCAGCCGCTGTACGTAAGAATATTAACACCCTATCCAATTACCTTTACTGGGATTATCAGGTAAAGAAAGGAAGTATAGGGGCCGATGTCGCCCGTTCTAAGTATTTAGAAGGTTTGGAGTCGGACCTTGAAGCCGTTTTTCGAAGAGAATCTGCTAACTTTAACGCTATTCTTCAATTCGATCATTTATTGGATTATAAATCAGACTCAACTTCAAAAAAAGTTGTCCGTAAAATCAGCAAAAAGGAGGAGCAAAGCCGCGTCCGTAAGGCTTTAAAGTATTTGAAAGTATACCTTGATGGCCGTGAGCGCAGGGGGGTTTCTACGAAGCAAGCGTCTCTTGAAACCAAAGTCCTAGCCCAGATCCAACAGGACCAGTCGGCACTTCGACATGCCCTTACCCATTATGGTTTATATGACTTGTTTACCGGTGTCTCTACAATCAGCGTGGAAAGTGTAAAAAGTCGGGACCTTCACACGGTTTCCAGTGAGAGCGGCCAGGCCATCTATGGTAAAAAACTGAAGGAAGCCCACGTTGTTTTCTGGGATGATTTACTTCGAGCTGCACGCAACAAAGAAGTGCCGGATGATTGGAAAGGGGTGGAAGCCTTTGAGAAAGTGTTTGAAGCGTACATGGCAACCGTGGACCATCAATGGAATCAGCTTGATGTTGTTGGTGCTGGGATTACGAAGAAGCAGCGTTTCTCTGGTCTTTCTCAGCGATGGGATGATGGACGCCTTCTTCGCCTTGGGCGGGGAGAGTGGATGAAAGACATGCAAGATCATATTGATTGGGAGGCTACAGAATCTGCCCATGGTGGTTTTATGCCACTCCAAACTAATGCGGAGGGCGTTGTTCAAAAACTAAAACCATTTAACAGGCAGGAATTTCTGGAACAATGGTGGGACGAAATAGAGTCTCATAAGCGGGATGTCCATTCATCTGAGGATATCGTTAAATCATTCGGTAAGCATCGCCAAATCCACCTCAAAGAGGATTCCGAACTGCTTATTGCTATGAAATACAGTGGGCATACTTCCCCAGGTATTTTGTTTATGGATCAGGTTCGGCATAGGTCTGAAATGATTGCAGTGGCCACGAACCTCGGAACACGGCCGCTCCCTAATTTCCAAATTATGATGGATCGGGTTGGTCTGGATCCAACAATCACACTGAAGAAAGCCGTCGTCAATGGTCAACTGGTCAAAGGCTTGAATACCAAACATCTTCTGGATACAGTTAAGCATCTGACAGGGGCTTTGGATAACCCTGTAGATATTAATTTCGCAGAACGTGGTAAGGCTTTACGCCGACTGTCTAATGTAATGTTCCTCCCTTTGTCTGGAATCTCTGCTATTACAGATATCCCAATGATTGCTTTGCGTCTACATCAGCAAGGTTTGATGAAGTTTAGTGACACACCTGAATTCTTATCTAAATACTTCGCAGCTCATCGTCGAAACTTTGGATCAGATAAGGCTATGCGGGAATACTTGGAAGCTATGGGTGCTGGCCTGGATGCCTCCCTTAATGCAGCAGCTTCCAGAATTGCGATTGGAGACCCAAATAATCCAAGTGCTTTATCCAAGGCCAACGATGTAATGTTTACCATCAACTACCTGAACGGAATTACAAGGGCTGGTCAGGAAGCATATATTGACGTGGTAAGCCAAAATATGGCCAAACAGTTCGAGTCAGGGGACGTCCCAGACCCTTTACTTATTGCTTCTTTGGAGCAATACGGATTCACCTCTTCCGATGTTAAGATTCTTTTGGGAAGCATCACAGAAGCTCCCGACGGCGTTCGCAGACTGGGTCCCGCAAATGTCAGGGATGCCGGTGTCCGGCGCAAGCTTCGGGAATATTTCCTACAAAACATGAATGAAGCCGTCATGTTTCCCGATGTTGGAAGCCAGTCCCTTCTTCGTATGGGAACCAGAGCCGGAACATTCGGAGGTGAAGCTACACGGATTGCCTTACAATACACATCTTTTCCGTTAGCGATGACTCGAATAATCATGCGGAAGTTCATGTCAACCTACGATGGTAAAAATCCCTGGACATCGCATCAAACAGGTATGATTCAAATGTGCGCGTTTGTCGGATCTATGTTGGCTATGGGCTATATGTCAACTGTAGTCAAAGATTTGATCCGAGGTAGGGAACCTATGTCCCTTGCCCGAATGACTCCGAAAGGCTGGGAGCGGGTAGTGGCTCAGTCAGGCGTTGCAGGAATACTGGAGCTGGTGTTTGATGCTGGCTCTGGCAATGTCCGTGGGGTCATCGCCCCGCTCCCAGGAACTGTTTTGAAGGCTGCTGGAGATGTTCCCAAGGGACCAACAGCTGTTTTGGATGAATTGCGCCCTGCTTATGGATCTACTTACCCTGTTGTTGGTCCAGCTGCGGCCAAGATTCTTGGGTGGTTTTTTGGAGAGAGCCTTACCCAATTCCAAAAACAAAGGAATGTAGCTTTGGATACCATGTACCAGACACCCTAAACCTTGACAACCACAACAATAACATCTAACACACATAATTATGGCTCAAAATATTACATCAGACGTGCGGACTACGGCAGTATTTACTGAGTCGGCTCACTATTTCTTCAACATCGGCGGAACCTGGGGAGGTGCAAGCATTTCCCTTGAGTGGTCGGAAGATAGGGTCGACTGGTATCCGATTAAGGATGCCAATGATATCGACATTATCCGAACCGATGACTCCAATGGTATTGTAAGTGTGGGTAAGGTTGGTTGGTTGTCCGTTTTACCTTCTTCGACCTCTGGAACCACGGACCTAAATCTTTCTCTTATCCCAGTTTAATGCCTCTCACGCCTACATTCCAGTCGGCGTTTCAGTCGGCATATAGATCTGGATTCACTCACAATGCGGGGGTTTTCAATTCAAAGCGTCTTGACTTATCTACAAACCACGATTCGTCCGATACCACCATTTCCGACCGCAGCCCCTATGGCAACGACGCCACCCTCAAAAGTGGTGTGTACTTCTCGACCAACGGACTGACCGACAAGGGAATTAATGCCGATTGCTCGGCAGCGGGCAGCGGCACCTACAAGCTGACCGGCAAAGTACGTTCTAGTAGCACAGGCACGAAATATGTTACAATGGACGGGGCAACGGCAGACACCCTGACTGTCAACACTGCGGATGTGTGGCAAGATTTTGAAAGCAGCACATTTACCGGCACGCCAAGCAATGTAGTCTGTGGCTGGGACGGTGGGAGTAGTTTTTCTGCTTGTGATTGGAGCAATGTGCAACTCATCGACACTTCAGACGGCAGCACGGTCAGCCACTTTCAGGGCAACGAATCCGGTGCTGGGGATCTTGATGGCAAGCTGGTTGTGGATAGTTCCAGTAATGGCTATAATGGCCAGCATATCGGCTGTGCCGGTGGGTCGGCTGAACCGGATATCCTGCAAACCGCCGGACAAAATGCGAATCGGCGCATGTGGTTTGACGGGGTCGATGATTCTGTATCTGCGAATATTGGAACATTTTATTCAAGCAATGATACTATAAAAATAGAAGTCGAGGTTGGTGCCGTATTTTGTGACCTAGACGTAATGTTAACATTAGGTGCAAACGATTCAAATGGTTTTAAGCTTGTAGGGAGAACTTCGCCATTTGAGGAATTAAGAGGCGAGCTTGTTGTAGCGGGCACTTTTTACACCAGGGGGTCTATACCTATTATACAGGGCACATACACTATTGACATAGACAAAACGACACCTTCTTTTACAATTACCGATCCTAATGGCGGGCAATACACAAACAATGCGTCTGCACAAGTCTTTGCGCTTAAAGCTAATGGCAATTTGCATATAGGGTTTAGACCAACGTTAAACGATAAATACTTTGAAGGCACACTGTCAAATATTAAGCTGTATGACAACTCAGCAACCCTAGTACACTTTTTAAAGGGTAACGGCAATACAAACGCTGCATGGGCAGACCAAGCCGGAAGTAGTGACGGCACCGTCAACGGTAGCCCGGACAACCACTACATCCCGCAATCCGACAGCGACAACAGCATCGACGCTTTCGGCGCAGCCATTGACGACTTGCGCCCGAATAACAAAGTAATCAACCTCATAGCCGACGATGCCAAAGCGACGGTTGCCGCTGATGCCTCAATGGATGTGACCAAGACAATCGAAGGCTGGGTCTATTACGACGGTACCGACCAAACATTTTTAGACATCGGCACGCCCATCATCAACTCTAGTAGTGATGTGCTCGGCTCAACCCTGGCCGGGAGCCTGACCTACTACGTCAACGGAGTCGCCACGACTGCGCTCGGATCGGCAGGCTGGAAACACATCGCCATCACCTCTGACACCGTACAGGCAACGGATGCTATCGATATACTGGCAACGTCCGCCGCCTGGAAATTCATCGACCGCACCTTGACTGCGACCGAAGTGCTGGCCCGCTTCAATGGTAGCCGTTTCCAATATAGCGCCAATTGGGAATTTCACTATTTGCGTCCAGATGGTTCGGCAATTCTGCGGCCCGATAGCAGCCAATATATTAGACCATAACACAATATTTAACTTAATCCCCCTCAATTATGCCTGACTTAACCGTATCTAGTAACGTCGACTCACTTTTAAGTGCTGCTGATTATGCAGCCTTTAGAGGACTTTTAAACGTGGAAACCGCTGCCACCAAGTCCGAAGCCCTGGCCGTAGAAGATTCTAATCTAGTCGTAACCACCTCAAATCTGTTTCACACGCTGTCTCGAATGTTTAACCACCAGTTTGCTGAGTGGTCAACCAGCGTCAATGGCAGCGGTGCGATCAGCGCCAAGGATTACTATATGCTGCGGCTAACTTCTGGAGCCACGGCCTCGTCAGACGCCACTGCCGGTGTAGGAAGCAACGACGTGCAAGGCAGCACTAGTACATTGGCGACTAATTTTAGCCTGGCGATGTTGAGTTTTCGCGTGTCGTTGGGAGGCAACACTACCAACGGCATTGCCCGTATCCATTGGGGCAAATCAAGCACTTTGGGTAGTTCCGCAATGGCGCAAAAAGGGGTAGGGTTTGAAATCCGCAATAACGCACTGTGGGGCGTCGCGCATGACGGCACCACGTTATACGAAACCAATTTGAGCAGTACAATCAGCACGACTAATCCGGTGACCCTCAGCCTGGAAGCACGCGCCGGCACGGTGACATTTTACATAGACGGTGTCAGTGTCGGATCGTCGACCGCGCCCACCGGCAACAGTGGCAATCTGCAAAATTATATTCAGGTAAGTGTCGAAAACGGCGGCGATGCCGCCGCCCAGGATGTGCGAATCTCAAACATGAAAACATACAATTAACCATGTCTGGCAACGTCTGCCGCCTGGAAAATGATCGACCGCACCTTAACTGCCGCTGAAGTGCTGGCCCGATTCAACACCACCAAAGCACAATACGGATTTTAACCGAGCAGCCATCATCCACCATCTTCCATTTACCATTTATGCCTTCCAACGATAAAAGACTCTACGCACTGCGCTTAAGTATCGGCGCAGCCTCAACTTTGCCTACCACTAACAGCTTTTTTAACAAGCGTCCCATCGTCAAAACGCCTGGTTCCGACGAGGGCGAACCTCCCATCTACTATGAAGAGGCAGATAATTTGAGTTTGTTAAGTGCACTTTGGCGCTACAATCCGTCTGCAGTGAGGCTCGTCAAGCACGTTTCGGAAGGGACAGCCTATCCTGTCAACCCGGCGACGCTCGACCAATACCCTCTTGATTCGACGCTTCCGGTAGAAGCCACTCATATAGTTGCAATCCTCAACCCGCCGTTTTCAGGCCGTGAAATTTATGATTTAATGGAGCGCGTGCGGGAGACGATTAAAGAAATAAAAGCAAATCCGAATAACACCGAAGAGCAAATCAATCAAGCCGTTGAAGGCAAAAGCTATAACCCGGATTTTGACGTGATTGACTCTGATTATGTCTTGATGACGCATGATGAAGTGAGAGAGTATATTAAACCCGCAGATTAAACCACCACCCTTTAACATTATGACCACATCGCTCAAGTCTACTTTTTTGCAAATTTTCATCGGCGTGACTGTCGGTATATTTGTCGGTATCTTGTCCGGCTCAGGCACAGCTTATTATATGGTAACACAGCTTGAGCGTAAACTGGAGGTGCATATCGCGCAAAATGTATCGACGGAAGCTCAGCTACGTCGGGACATTGAAAGGCTAGAAAAAATAGACCTCGGGCGGGATATCCAGATGAAGGAATACCATAAGGATGTTGCGCAAATCAAAATGGATATTGCTGTCATCGCTGAAAGGATCAAAAAAACATGACGGTCCACATAATTCACGGGTTTAACGTCGATGATGGCGGCAAGGGAACCACGGATCGTCTGATCCCTCATTTCAAAATGAGAGGCTATGATGTGATGGAGCATGACTCCAAGTGGAGCTTTGGTATCTTCAGAGACCTTCTTTCTGTCCGATACGGTAACCAGAAACGTGCGGAAGCTCTTGCCTTGTCGATCCAACCTGATGATTTGCTTGTAGGGCATAGTAATGGATGCGCCATTGCTTCCGATGCAGCATGGGTTTTGACTCACATGAATTCCTCTGACAGGATTCGATGCGTGTATTTCAACCCGGCTCTGGATGTGGATGCTCCCATATCTCCTGTGGTGTCTAATCAACTTGTTTTTCACACACCTACGGATAAGGTTGTCAGGTTGGCCTCGTTTCTCCCTTGCTTTAAGTGGGGTCCCCAGGGTCAGGTCGGATACAAGGGATCCTGTGGTTCCAAGGTGAAGAATGTACCCTACGAGCTTATGGGCCTCAGCGACATAGGCCACAGCGGAATTTTTGCTTCCGAGGCACGGATAGCCAAAGCCATGGCTCAGTTTGACCACTGGATTACAGAGATTAATGCTTGCCGTCCGGGCGAAACTTCCTAGCAGTCAATTATGTCCATTCTTAAACAACCTGTCTCCAAGAATAAAAACAGAGGTGTTCGTATCTCTGAGGCTGAGCTTCGTCAAATTACTATTAACATCTCTTCAGATGTCCCCAAACAATGGGAGCGTGGGTTTCGATTGATCTGGGACAACCCACGGGCCACTCCTGCCGAGATGCTGGAGACTCTCGGAACCGATGCTGCAGAGTTTTTTGAGTTGTCCAACAATCTGTTTGCGTTCATCCAGACCATAATGGATGGGAGACTGGATTCGGAACTTGCCCGTCTTACGGATCTTTTGAACCTTCGTAAACCTGTAACTATTCACCCCGACGGAACCGTGACTCTCGATGGCTGATCCCTACAATCTTTCCCTTACCGCCTCTCAGATCGATAGCGCTTTACTGGCGGCTTCGGATTCGGATAAGGCTCCTGCTTCAGGGGCTACGAATCTGGTGAACTCGAATCGTATTTATCAGGCGATTCAGGCAGAGTCTTCGGCTCGTACATCTGCTGATAGTGCCCTGGATGCCCGTGTTTTGGCGTTAGAGTCTTTCAACGAACCTGCTTTTTTCTCGAAAACGTCAGGGAGTGCTAGTGCTACTGGTCTTATTTCGGGTTACACAGAAACAGATACTGGCGGAATTGCTTCAGAGTCTTCTGGCACAATTACAGTAACTGGAAGCGGACTATACCTTATAGGGTTTTACGGGATTTACTCGGAGAATGATTCAGATGCTTTTGATTATTTTAATATTAATTATCGAATTAATAGTTCCACTATTGTGACCAGAATAATTAATGAAGTTAATCGGGATCTTTTCTTTTTTTCTTACCCTTACAGTTCGGCCGGGAGTTTTACTTTGGATATACAGACCCAAAGAGTTTCCAGCACAACACTGACATATACTGATATCTTAATCAGTATTGCACAAATATACAGTTAACCATGGCCTCTCCTTACAACTTAGATCTTACGGCGTCCCAGGTTAATGAGGCGGTTAATAACGCCTATGACTCGGATGCACAACCGTCCTCGGGTTCTTTGAAACTGGTCAAGAGTGGTTCGATTTTTACCTGGGCTGTTGGGCTGTTCCGCAAGAAGTTCACGGTTACGTCGGTTGCTGTGACGGCGTATACCGTTTTAGCTGACGATCAGTGTTTGTGGGTGGATGACGATACCGCTGGCGGAGATGTTGATGTCACTTTGTTGTCTGCCTCCGCAGGAGAAGGACTTCCTCTGGTTGTGGATAAGTTGGGAACAACCGGTAAAGTAACACTTATTGGCACCGTAGACGGTGTGGTCAATCTTGAGCTTTTGGTTCAGGGGGACAAAATAACAATCGTGTCTGACGGCACACAATATAGGAGTATAGCATAATGTTTACACGGGATTTTCTTATCGAGGTAGCTAAGGGCAATGTCGCAGGGCACAGCCTTGTGAATAAGTTTGGATTCAATGATAACATAGGCGCAACACTAGCACCGATCGCAGCCGGGTCGGTCTACCAGACACCAACCAGCGCGACCTCTCTGGAAATTGTCAGCACTAATTCGAACGACAACGCATCAGGCACAGGCGCACGCACAGTTGAGGTTCAAGGGTTAGATGCAAACTTTGATTTGCAGACTGAAACTGTGTCAATGAATGCTACGGACGGAACTATTGCTGCTCCACTAGCCAACACTTACACTCGTGTCTTTCGAGTAAAGGTAGCCACTAGTGGCACATACGCCACGCAGACGGGTGGAAGCCATGTGGGAACGCTCACGATTCGAGTCAGCGGTGGGGGGGCTACATGGGCAACTATCGTCACTTCGGCGGGTGGCTTCCCGATGGGGCGAACCGAAATCGGCGTTTATACCATTCCAGCAGGATATACCGGCTATCTTCTTTCCAAGCACGTTTCGATTGAATCCGCTAAAGTTCCTGATGTTTTGTGGTTCCGTCGCGAAGGGGCGGACACAGTGGCGGCTCCATTTAGCACAATGCGCCTTTTTGAGCGACACCAAGGGGCGGCATCTGAGATTCTTTACCAACCTCCTGCGCCTTCCGTTGTGCTGCCAGAGAAGACAGACGTCGGGGCTATGGGCTATGTCACAACAGGGGTTGCTGCTGTGTCTGTTGAGTTTCAGATACTTCTGGTGACGAACTAATCAAACAGCTTGGTCAGATCATCTAAGACAGCCTTGGACAGGTCTTTCTTAGATTCCAGGGCTTTGAGGATGTGTTCGTCCAGGGAGGATGGAACTACCAGGTCGGTGTAGGTGCATTTCTTTGTCTGACCGATCCGGTGGATTCGGTCCTGGCTTTGTAGTCTGGTTTCAAGGGAGTATGAGTTGCTGTAGTAGACCATATTACAGGCTCGGTGTAATGTGATTCCTTTGGCAGCTGCTGAGGTTCCGACGAAAAAGTCGGCATAACCTGTCTGGAATCGGTCTACGGCTTCATTTCGTTCTGCTTTCGGTGTGTCTCCGTAATAAGTAACCACCGAACCGTTTCCGTGAGCTTTCTCAAGGGCTTCTTTTATTTGGATAACGTTGTGTCGGTAAGCGCAGAAGACCACAAGAGGGCCACTTTGTTTGGCTATAGCTAACAGGACATCGGTTCGGTGGTTGGGTAACGCATGTGCGGCGTTGTTTTCGTCTATTAGAAAACCTGTTAAAATTTGGTGGAGTTTTATCAGTTTGGTCAGGGCCTGGGAAGCGGTGACAATTTCTCCTGATTGCAGTTGGGTCAGGCACAGGTCTTTCATCTCCTTGTAGGCTTTTTCCTGTTCTTTGGTCAGTTCGACCATGTGGGTTGTGAAAACCTTGTCAGGGAGGTCTATGCAGTCTTTTTTATCCAGTTTCAGGGAGAATGGAGATAACTGGGCTGTGAGCATCGGAAGGTTCCGGTAACCTATGATCTTACGAAAGCTCCGGTTTTGCAGGGTGACTACAGTTTCTTCAGCAAATGTGTTTTTGAAGGCGGTGTAGGTACGGTAGGGAAGGACGGTCGGGTGGAGGAATTTACATTGGCTGAAGATGTCCAAGGGTCCCTGAGTGATGGGGGTTCCGTTGAGGATCCATCGTCTGTCGGCAAGGTTGGCCAGGTATAGGCAGGCTTTGGTTTGAATGGCTTTCGGATTCTTGATGCAAGTGGATTCGTCGATAACCATGTGAGATTCACCTGGGAGGTTCAGGAAGGCTTCCAGGTGGGGGAGGGTTGATTTGGACCGTAGAGCCTCTACATTTATTAGAAAGAACCGTTTATTGGCGTCGTCGTGTGGAGAAACGGCGTCATTTAGCTCGTTTCGTGCCTTCTGAGAGGTAGGTGTCCCTTTCCAGGTGTAAACGTCGTGTAGGCAATCCTCGTGCAAATGGCGGGGTATTTCGATCCGTCCCCAGTTCAGGTGGAGTCCGTTGGGGGCTACGATCAATATATTTTGCTCTGGTGAGTTCTGGATGATGTCCAGCATGATCTTGGTCTTACCTGTGCCCATCTCGCACAGGAGGGCTCCGTAGGGCTTCTTATGAAACCTCTGGAAGGCATCAAGCTGGTGTTTGTAGGGTTGTAGGGCTGTTATCATAGGTAATTTTTCAACTCTTTCCTAACATAATTTTCGAACTTGGTCGAGTCGAACCGTGGAATCTGGTGGCGAAGCTGGGCGAGGGCGGGGTCTAGCAAGTCGTTGAGGTTCGGGGTGTCAGTTAGGACGCGGAGTCGGATGTATTGAGCAACGATTATGTCGGCTATTACGATGAAATCTTTTCTTGTCATGGCTACAAAGTTTACAAATTAGGGGTTATTTTGGGGGGTCGGCTACACTGTAAGTATATAAGAGTATCAATGACTTATGTCATTTGTAGTCGTTGTAGCGTAGCATGGGGACTTTGAGATTTTCTTTCTCTTTTTTTCCAGATGGCTCAGGCTACGCTACATTGGCTACAAATGACGTAACCCGTTGATAACAGTTATATTTAAATTGTAGCGGAGATTGCTACATTCAGGCAAAAACACCGCTACAAGTGCTACATTTTTAGGAATCAGGCTGGTCAAACTCATTATATAGGGTGATCTTAGGGACTTCATTGGTTGGGGTTGAGACGCGGGAAACGTCTGTAATATTGGTTTTTACACGACCTCCGTGTTTTTCAGCAACGGCCAGAAGGGCTGTTAGAAGGGTCTCCAGGTCCATAAGATCGGATTCGAAGATTGGTTTCTTGCTCATAGTGGATAGAATTGATCGGTTAGCGGTTGATGTAGGAAGAGATTGTTACGGGTTCGGGTGGCTCCTACATAGAAGACCCGGTGTTCGTCGTCAGGATTTTTTTGGAATCCCATACGAGTGAGCCGCGTTTGGTCGGGAAGCAGGACGACATTTTCTGCCTCCCGACCTTTGACGGCATGTATGGTGGTAGCACGTATTCTAGGGGGTTTTCCGAGTTCCCCATCTCTTTCAGCCTTCTGTGCCAGTTCCATCAGGAATTGAGGCAAGGTGAAAGCACGGTTCCATGGTAGTTTGGTCAGAAGGCCAAACCCTTCATTCAGTTGTTCCCATGTAACCGTTTCGTCGTCGTCTATGTTGAAGATGGTCTTTTTGAATCCGTAAGCTACGGTGTCGGCACCTCGCAGATAGTTGTGGTATATGTGCTTGATTATGCGGGATTCCACACCGTAACCACGGATCAATTCTTCCCATGCTGGAATTGCCTCACAGAGCTTTGGGTCTAGGGAAGAGCCCAAATCCGATTCAAACAGCACACCCATTTCATTGAGAGTCCGCTCTATGTGCTCTAGGAACTTTCTGTTTCTTACCAGAATGAACCAGGTTCCCTGTTTCATTTCGTCCTTCAATTGCTTTAGGTGCCTCACTCGTTGAACACTTCCTCCCATTTTGTTGCTTTGGCAGGTGTATTTTTGCTTTTCTTTGATTCGTTGGGCGATGGTTTCGGCGTATTCGAGGATATTTGAAGGGCAACGGTATGTTGTGCTGAGTATCTTACGGCGTCCAGGCAGTGTAATGAGGGTTCTGGGATCTCCACCGTTAAATCCGTAGATAGCCTGTTTGTCATCTCCTGCAACAACTGTTCGCGTTTTAGGTTGTTTGGATAGTTGGTTGATGATTTCCCATTGGAGTTTGCATAAGTCTTGTGCTTCATCGACGTAAAGGTTCGATATGTTAGGGAAGCTATCCAGCGATGTCAAAAATTGTTCAAGTTGGTCGGTGAAGTCGTAGACATGGTTCTGAAGTCTGAATTTTTGGTATTTCTCTGAGAAGTCCTGAATTTCCGAAGGAGAGAAATTGGAAAGCTCCTGGATCTGGGCTACCTGAGACCAGGTAAGCCTGCGGTTTCGCTTGAGAGCGTCCAGGTGCAGGAGTTTATCCCCTAGGCTAAATTCATTGTAGTTGTTGTTATCCGTTCCACTCAAGGCTCTTTTTGCATTGATTGATAGTCCTAGTTGTTTTCCCAGGGCGATGTAGTCCCTGAAGGCTATCACTTTCTTGTGTGGGATGGAACGGTAGGCGATGGAGTGTAGGGTTCTGAAATACCGGAACTGGTATTCCTTAAATTGCGGGAACCGCTCCATTGCCCGTTTGGCGGTTTCCTGGGCCCCTGCGTTCGTAAAGGTTGTAAAGACAATGGTTTCAGGGGTATGGGTTTCAAGTTGTTCCGCCAGGTCATTTAGAAGCGCAGTGGACTTCCCTGTTCCGGCGGAGGCTACGTAGATTATTGGTTCAGTCATAGTTAAATGAAGGCTCCTTTATTTCGCAGGATTCACCGTGCATTTCTTCAAGTTCAGAATCCCACTTCACGATCACACGCACTCGGTCATTCATTCCCCAATCCCCGCCGCAGCAATCACACTTTATGCGTCTTACTGTTTTTGAGAATTGCTGGACTATTCGATATTTATGCCCAAAAAGGAGGCACTTGATTGCTTTTAGGTAGTTCATTTATCGAATCCCTGGATCTTGGCAAGGCACTGAGCGTATCCTGCGATGTCCACGGCATTATCTCTTTTGGGTTTATGGTTGTTTCGAACGATTTTCATTAGGATCATCATGTGGGCTACGTCTACTGCATCTACTGGTGGGTGACCTGCTCGCTTAACTTGAAGGTAGGAGGTCCAGACGTGGGCGATGTCTTCAAAGTTTTGCTTTGGGGATCCGTAGTCCTGTTGTCGGTCACCTCCCTGGATTCGGTGGGCTTCTTGGCAAATGGATTCGTGTTTGGGTTCTTGGTTTGGTTGGGTCATAGTTACGTTTTCTTAAGCTTCTTAATCCAGACACGCTTTCTATCATACGAATACCCGTGCCGGTTAAGTCCTTGCAGCAATGCCCCGGAAGATTTTACAGATGGAATCCGCTTAGCGGCATTTACTAAGTTAAGTTTTTCATTATTAACGAGGTCAATTACCTCCTGAATGCTCCAAGTTAGTTTCCTTCCTCGTTGCTTTGGGATCGGCTTTGCTTTCACTTTTGTTTTTGGTCGATCATCAGGGTATTCAATTCCTGGGCACGTCCAGCGGGGTATTTTATTTGTCGTGTCAGTCATTCTTTGTTGTTTTTTTATGGGTTAATTCTGAGGAGAGGGTTGCGACTGGCAGATTTTGCAGCGTTACCAACAAGCGATCTACAAACTGCTTTGGAAAATCCCCTTTCGGCGTTGGCGCATCGGCCCAGCGTGTGACCTGTCGGCATACGTCGATCAAATTTTCAAATTCTGCTTTCATTTCCAACTATTAAACCATATCTTCTTTTTTAAAAGTTTTCTTTTTCATTTTCCGGTTCTTTGAGTTGCAAAAGGTTTGGGTCGGTCAGGTTCTCCATGTCGATTTTCCAGGCTTTAACGATGGACTCACCGCAACGTGTGTTTCCATATTCGGCCATCAGGTGGTTCTTGAGGACTTCGGTGATCCGGTTGTCTGGGAGAGCTTTGAACTGCTCCCATTTCAACAGTTGTTTCAGATCCTGAAATCTGAAGATAAGCCGCTCTTTTTTATCTACGACAGGGTTTCCGTTGGCCAACTCTTGGGAGTCTTCAGTGGCTCGTTTGCGCCAGGTGTTGAGTATTTCTACGAACTGGCCGATGGCTGTAGTCTCAGGAGGCATTTCTATGATGGTCACGGATTCTAGGTATCCCTGGAGCAGGTTAAGCCAATGTTCTTGTTTCATCGGTGGTGGGATGTCACAAGCCTGTTCCATACATTCTTTTCGGACAGCCTCGTAGTTCCAGAGTTGGTCCCTTGTCATCCGAAGCTGCGTATCTTTGTAAATCAGGAAATACAGTGGAGGATCAGTCAACATTTGGATGAGTGTCTTGTTATTTGGGTCAAAGGCATTCTCGTCTCCGTCGATTCCATAGAGGCAGGTTTTACAGACATTGGAATCGCAGTGTTTTTTGAGTAGCGGGTCACCACACTGGTATTGGTAGTCTCGCTGACTGGTGGATTTTAATATAGTGGCTTTGATTTCTTTCTCTTCCAGTGGAGTTGTCAGCTTACGGTTCCAGTCCAGCAGGAAATTAGTGAGCTCAGGTTTCCCTGCTTCAGGGTTCCGTTTCTTAAAGTAAGTAGCTAGGTTGAAGAGAAGTGTGTTCCGCCCTCCCCGTAATCCTATTTTGTTGGCCGTGATGTAATTCAGGCAGGGTGGACCGTCTTCTAGGTTCCCTCCTGTTCCGGGTAGCTCAATGGCCAGGAAATCCTTTTTCGATATTTTGATATTTTCGACAGTATCGAGAAACTCGGAAGGAGTGTATCCATTGCTTTCGTCTTTATAAGCGTAACGGGAAGACGTGGGTCCATCGTAAGGCATGTTGAGCCAGTTACCGTAACGAGCGTCTCCTGAATCTGTAGCTCCGATGCGATCTTGTTTTGGGAAAATTTCGCAGCTTCCAATTTCTAGTGTTGCTGCAATCGCTCCGACTTTTGGTCGGATGGTTTCCATAACTACTGATTCCGAGAAGAATATTAGAGCGTGCGCTCCTCCTGATTTGGATCGAAAGAGCATAATGGGAAGATTGAGTCCTCGGATCCTTGCGAGAAATTCCTTGATGTTGATGCCGTTCTTGTAAATGTCCACGTCGAAGGCGATCCAGGTAACGGTTCCGTCGGGACGAATGGGTACCTGGCCGATTGACACCTGGCCTTTCAGGTGCTGTTCCCAAAGTTCCCGGGTAATGGGCTCTTTGATTGTCCAGCTTCGGGCAATGTGCTTGCCTTTGTTGTCTACTTCTCCTGTTAGTTCTGAGCGTCCGTAAAGACTCTGGTTCCCCTGAAATAGGTTGTGGAATTTTTCAGCTAAGTGTTGAAGTGGGTATTCTGTCATGTGTAAAAAGGTGCCCG
>Ga0208547_1000729_pt1 | contig 18502 bp, 12 predicted proteins | sample DEB08_DNA_5_FD_185501 | JGI IMG/M metagenome (GOLD analysis project Ga0208547, IMG submission 185501) | Aqueous microbial communities from the Delaware River and Bay under freshwater to marine salinity gradient to study organic matter... | ecosystem: Environmental > Aquatic > Marine > Coastal ...
ATTAAAAGTATCACAGACTATGGGTATGTCTGCTGTACAAGGCCACTATCATACAAAGTTTATTATAAGCTATTGGGCTAATCCAGATAATATATTCTTTGGTATGAATGTAGGATGTATGATAGACCAAAAGTCACTTGCTTTTCAGTACGCCAAAAATTTTAAGACTAGATTTATAATTGGATGTGGAGTTATCCTTGATGGTATTCCAAGATTACTTCCAATGGTTTTAAATAATGATGGTAAATGGATTAAGAAATTAGTTTAATTATTTTATAATTAATTCAGTTAATTGACTATTTATACCTATTGTACCTTTATAAAAAGTATTAAAAGCTAAACTTATTCTAGTATTATTACCTTGCTTAACATCTACTTGATGTGTAGTTGATGATGGAAACATAACTAATTGCCCTGTTTCAACAGGAAACCACCAAGAACCAGAGTTCCAAATATTATATTTACTATCATCTATTTCTGGTTTTATTTGTTGATAATTTATATGACTAAAAAATTTAATCATATCTTTTTCTTTATCTGAATTAAAATAAAGTACACCAGATATAATTGAATTAGGATGTTCGTGTCTATGATGAAATTGATTTTCTTCTGTATAGTTTAACCAAGATTGGGTTATGTAAAGTTCAATATTATTTTTTGGACATATAATTGTATTAAGATAATCTTTGCAACATTCATCTAAAAACTTCTTAATGTTTTTAAATTCTTTTCTATTTAAAATGTAATTATCTTTTGTGTTAATATTTCCTTCATTTTTAGTACAATGATTTTTTTGATTTTCTACAAATTGTAATTCTTGTTTGGTAAATGATCTATCTATATTTGTTATATAAACAGGTGTTGGAAATAAATTATGTATATTTTTTTTCATTAACTTAAATTAAATGATATAGAAATTCTTTCTTCGTTTGATAAATTTATTCCTACTCTATGCTCTATCCAAGATGGGAATAAATATAATACATTTTCTTCTGGAGTTATGTGCCACTCTTGAGAATTATATTGGTTATATGAATGTATTTTATGTTTTAACAAATAAGTATCTATTTGATATGGATTTTTAAAAATTAAATCTCCACAATTTTTTGGTACATTAATGTAAAATACTCCAGATATTTTTGAAAAAGGATGTGTATGAAAAAGATTTGAATCTTTATATCTATTAATATTAATCCAAATATTGTCTAAAAATAATTCGTCTTTAAAATTAAATTTCTTAAAAAAAAGATTTCCATAATGTAAAATTTCTTTTGATAATTCTTGAAATATTATTGGATCAATATTACCACTATTAAATCCTCCTAAATTACTTTTACTAACAGTAGTAGATTGAGTTTCTATTTCTAAAGATTTTTGTTTTAAAAAAGAAAGATCTTGTTTTAACTTGTGTCCTTCTATTATTATTTGAAACAAACTAATTTCCATATTTATTCATCAATTAAATTAACATAAGCAGAAAGTATGTATCTATATTTATTTTCTGGACATGGTTGTCCTTTGTGTGTGTGTGTCCAAAATGCTGGAAACATTAATGCTCTACCTTTAACAGATTGTACAACTTCTCCATTATAAAATTCTGTACCACAATTATGATTAGAAAGATATACAAGAATACTTAAAATTCTTGGTTCATTAAAACCTTGTTCGCTATGAAATTTATTATAATAATTACTAGGTATAAATTCCTTAAATCTATAATTTCCTAATTGCCATTTATTATATGTTAAATTTATTTCGGGATATAATTTTGTATATTTTGTAAGTATATTTGTTGTTAGATTTTGTAAAATATTGTTATCATCAAAAGCAACATCACAATAATTATAATTATGAGGATTGCCATGAGATCCTTGTATTTTATTTTTAAAATTGTTTATTAAAAAATCACAATCCTTATTAGACAAAGCATTATCTATAATGCAGATATTGTTCATTTAAAGAATACTTAAATGTATATTTATTCTTCTGCTAAATCCCAAGTTCTAGTTGTTTCATTCCAATCGTAATCCTGTCCATCTGTAGGAAAAGCTACTGGTGCTTCCCAAAGACAACTAGTTTCATTTAATGTCCAAGATGGAAATCTTTGTGGTGGAATAAAAGCATCTCTTGCTGTGTCGTATTTAAAACCAATACTAGCATAATTTTTTCTAAATGGTGTACCACCTAAATTATGTACTCCTCCATAAGTATTGTAAGAAGTTTGTTTCCAAATACTATTTGGTTCATTATATAATTCTTTTAAAAAATCTACACCAGCTTGTTCAGTTGTTGCAATATCATTAGATACTACTTCAACTCTTTCAACTTTATTTCCTATTCCTAATTTTGCAAAATGTGCCATAATAATCTCCTATGCTGTATAAGTTCCAGATGCTGTATATTTAATAATTGTATCTGTTCCAGATGTTGTAACTGTTGGTGAACCTGTAACTGTGCCTGTATAATCGGCAGTTGGTATTCTTATAATAACAATTCCACTTCCACCATTTCCTGTACTAAAATCATTACAGCCACCAGAACCACCTCCAGAATTTGCTGGACTAGATGAAGATGAATTTGGATTATTAACTCCAGTAGTACCACCACCTAATCCTCCAGGTTGGCCTCCATGACCGCCTCCACCGCCACCAGCATAATAAGTAGCAGTTCCATCTATTGATGATTGTAATCCATTTCCACCAGCACTTTCATCTACACTTGCAGATGCCACACCAGCACCACCTCCGCCAGTTCTTATTCCATCACCAGCATCATTTCCTTGTCCAACAGTACCACTTCCACCAAGTGTAGCTGGAGTAGAAGATGAACCTCCTCCAGAACCACCATCTTTACCTCCAGGAGATAGTGAACTCGCACCTCCTCCACCGCCGCCAAAAGCAGTTACAGAAGCAATTCCATTTCCAGATATAAAACTGTTTGAACCATTATTACCTTGAGTTTTTGGTGAACCTGGCACACCACTACCACCAGCACCTACTGATACTGTATAAGTTTCACCTACTGATAAATTTAAAGTTGAAGTACCATAGTTAGTTAAAAAACCACCCGCACCTCCGCCGCCGCCTTCTCCAGCACCACCAGAGCCGCCACCAGCTACAACTAAATATTCTACTCCAACAACTTCTTTGTTTTCAGATGGATCATCATCAGTTGCTAACCACCCTTTTGTTGCACCAGAATAAACTATTTTTAAATGTTGCCCTTGACTATTATATTCTGGAGTTATACCACTAAGCCCTTGATAATTTAAACTGTTTAGATTTAGAGTAATTGGATTAGTATTCCATGTTCTTGCGTAATCTACAAATTCTATTGTATCTCCAACACTTGCTGTTGCTGGAAGTGTAATAGTACAAGCATTTGAAGTTGTATTAATAAAATAACCATTACCAGCTAACGCAGTTAATGTTGTTCCAGTTACAATACTTGATTGCCAAGAAAGACCAACACTATCTGTGCCTTTAGCAATTAATTGCCAGTATGAAGAATTAACTGTACCAGCAGTTGATGGAGTTTCGCCTGTGCTATCTGCTACTGCAAGATAAGTAGAAACTACTCCAGCATCTGTATATTGTACAACTGCATTTTTTTGATATGCAGTAGCAACATCCCAAACACCTTGATTAGTTGAACCTACTGTTGCACCTTTAGCAAACAATGCCCAGTAACTTGTATTTACTGTTCCATTAGTTGATGGTGCTTGATTAGTTGAAGATGCTACAGCAACATAAGATGATGTTTCATTATCATCAGTATATTGCACTACATCTTTAGACACATAAGCAGTACCACTATTCCAAGTACCCTTTTGTGTAAACGAAATTTTTCCTAAATCTACTGTTGCCATATGGTTCTCCTTTTACCCTATTTTTGTTTCTATTTCAATCTATATTGTTACCCTTAAATTACCATCTGATGTTATACTCCAAGTCATACCACTTGCCGCATATTGAACATCATCAAAATTCGCATAATCACTAGCTGATATGTTGTCAGCACCTTGATTAGTTGTAGTTAATCTTAATGTATCTAATACCCCATCTGCATCTGTATCTACTAATGAAAAACCATAAACTTCTGGTGAAGAAGTAGTACCAAAACTTAAATTACCAGATCCATCTGTTACTATAGCTTGACCACTTGCACCGTCTGCTGTTGGATAATTTAATCCATCAATAACAACTTTTCCTGTAGTGTCTGGTGTAATTGCAATATCGCCTCCAGAAACAGAAACAATATTATTACCATTAACATCTAAATCACCACCTAATTGTGGAGTACCATCTTGAACAATGTCAGTTAAACCACCTGCGACAATAGCTTCCCAAGTTGAACCGTTGTAATATTTTAATGCGTTTGCTGTGGTATTAAATGCGAGATCACCCGCATCTAAACTTGTTGTGGGATCAGAAGATCCAACTCTATATCTTTCACCGAATTCATTTACTGTTCCAATATTAGAACCAACTTGATTTACATTAGCTATTGAACCAGCCACAGTACCAATGTTGTCTGATCCTGCTAAATCAGTTGCAACTGTTCCTATTGTGTTAGATCCATTTATATTATCTGCAAGTGTTGTAATATTAGAATTTGCATTTGCTACAGTTGTTATATTTGCGTCGTTTGCCGCAACTGTATCAATATTTGTTTGTTGCACAGAAGTAGGAGTAAGTTGTTTCCAAGTAGTAGCACCTAGATCATAAACTTTCATTACATCTGTTGTTGTATTAAAATATAATGCACCGTCTGTTAAAGCGTTACCGTCATTATCTAATGTTGGGTCACTAGCTTTTGATCCTAAATATTTATCATCAAATGTATCTAATGCCGCTTCTGCCGCCGCTTGTGCCGTTTCTGCCGCAGTTTGTGCAGTGGAAGCATTGTTTGAATAGGTTAATGCATTACTTGCGTATGTTTGAGCATTGTTTGCACTTGTTGATGCATTAGATGCACTCGTAGCTGATGAAGTTGCACTTTGAGAAGACGCAGTAGCTGAATTAGCCGCCGCCGTTGCAGAGGCCGTTGCCGCACTAGCTGATGATGTTGCTGAAGCCGCATCAACAATTAAATCCCATTTTGCACTATCTGTGTTTGAAGATATAGGTTGTGATCCAGATGATGTATGTGCTGTGTTACATAAATATACATTATTGTTTGATGTATCTTTTACTAAATCTCTTTCATTGTATGATGTACTAGCGGCCCAGTTACCTTGATATGTTCCTAATTCTTGTGTAACTGCAATTTCACCAGCGCTATCAAAAGCTAAAATTTTATTTGCTCTAGTTGCCGCATCTACTGTAAACTCTGTAGATGTCATTGTATTTGTTCTTGATAATTTTATAGATCTATCTACTTCTTCTTGTAATTCTTGTGCTACAGCTATTGATTTATCAAATGCACCTTCAACTGTTTCAGCAGTAAAAGGATCATTTTCAACTAGATCCACAGTTTGTGTTTGTGTAGTTTCTCGTCTGATAACAACAGTTTCAGTTGCGCTTGGTGCTGTTACCATAGTAACATTACCACCACTAGCAGATCCTACTCCACTAACACTATAATCTGTAGTTAAAGTTTTTACAGTTTCTGTTCCGTTAGCGGCTCTGATAATAACTTGTATATCTGCTTCCGCATTAATTTTAAATGTGTATGGAAATACGGTAGTTGACCCGTCACCAGAATAACTGTTTTTAATTATAGTTGTAGATATTGTCATATTATGTGCCTTATTTTATCACCTTATTCTTCTTTTTTCAATTTACTTTCGTCATAATCAAAATTATATCTGAAATCATACTCAATTTTAGTCATTTCTTGTATAGCTTCAAGTAAATCTCTACCTTCTAAACCAGTTAATAATCTTGTCCATCCATTACCAAATGTTTTAGATACTGCTTTTTCATATCTATTAACCCAAGAAGTGTCAATAAGCATAGCATTCTTTTCTTCTGCGGTTAATTTATCCATATTTAATGTACCATCATCAGACATAATTTTTTGCATAGCATTATCTATGATTGCTTTAGCTGTATCTTCTTCTACTCTACTATTGTTAATCTTATCCCAAACTCTTTCTTTAATACCTTGATCTGATACTTTAATAAATCTACCTAATGATTTACCAAATATAGGAATACCTAATTTTTCTTCTATTTCTGTAACCATTTTTTTATGATTAAATGGATCATAATAAGTGTCAAATTTATAGAACATTAAACCACCACTATTATTCCAAGCATATTTAGACCATGCTTTCATTCTTAATTTAAGAGCCGTTAATCCTTCTGCTTTTTGTAAATATTCTGGATATAAATCTTTACCTGTAAAAAAGTCTTTAGGTAAACTTTCTGTTATACCTGTTGCTTTTAATGCATTTTCTGCCAATGGTAAGAATGGTGCTAAACTAGGTGTATTTTCATCTAATATACCAATTCCTTTTTTCATTAAATTTTCAAATATATTTGTGTTTGGATCATCTTTAACTTCACCCCAAGTTTCTACCATTGAATGCCAACTTAACGTACCAAGTAATTTTTGAAATTCATCTAAAGGTAATTGTAAATATACAGCTTTTAACGTACCATCTTGACTATCCATACCTACTTCAAATTCACCTTTTTCATTTATAACTCCTAAAGGTATTACATTGTAATTAGCCAATGTATCGTTTCCAATTAAGTTAAAATATAAATGTGCCGCTTTACCCATCATTCCTATTTTAGCGGCTCTGTAAATAATTTTAGGCGCTACAGTTGTATAGAATAATTTACCATACCATCCTGCATGAAAGTATTTATCTGTAAAAGGTATTTTAGATAATGTGTGGTATCTTTTAGCTTCTATAACACTACGATTAGCTTCTTTAAATACATTACCAAACAAGAACAAATTATTATATAACCATGCCGCAGATCCTTTACGTAAGAAATTAGGTGAACCTGCCCAGTTTCTAACAGCATATTCTATTTGTGCATCAGACCAATCAATTAAACCTTGTTTTCTTCTATCTAATAAATCTTGTTTTGCGGCTATTTTAGTTGTTCTTTCAAATACTCTAGACATCATTTCAGCAGATGTAATAAGTTTATAATATGGTTGTAACCAACTATTTTCACCAATTAAAAATCCTGTTTTACCTTTACCTAACCAATTTTCAGACATAAATCTTTTTTCGTAAGAATTGATAATTTGATCTCTCATTTGTTTTTCAAAATTCTTTTCTTCTAATGTGTACTCTGAAATCTTTTTGTCTTTTACTTTTTCAAAAAAGGCTTCTATTTGTTCTTTATCCATTTTTTTCCAATTCTTTTCTCTAGATAAAAGTAATAAACTTCTTACTGCACCGTCTGTAGTTTGTGACCAGTTAGGATCACCTTCTAATAAACCTTCTGCTCTATTTCTGTATTTATTATATACAGACATAATTTCTCTATTTTTTAACATTTCCATAACCATTGGATCTGTATTTTTAGGATCAAATATTGAACGATATGCTTTAGGTAAATTTTGTACCCATTTCTTAACAAATGAATTTTTACCACCATTAATAAGATCAAATAATGATGCACCATCTAAATTTTGTACAGTTCTCATTACATCCCTAAATACGTTATATCCCCAGAATGGAGGATTTATTTCTGTAAACATTTTTCTAAATGGTGTGTTCATACCATATGCAACTTTATGAAGATAAATTAATGCTTGTGAATTTTGTAAACCATTAAATGCACTAGCCATTTCTGATCCAATGTAAGCGGCTTTTCTTTCACCGTTTTCAATCCATTCAACTAATGTGTAATCTCTTTCTTTACCAACTGTTGAAACACTTATATCTTTGTTTTTAGGTTTCCATTTCTTTTTAAGAAAATCCCATACAGCAGGTTCATATGTTTTTTCTTTAATAGGTTTAAGTAATTTAATACCTTTTAATCTACCATTCCATTGTAATTGTTTTCTATCAAGACCTTCAATCTGTTGTTTATAGTCTTTCAACATTTTAACAGTTGCGCCAATCATTTGGTGTCTTTGTAATACTGTTATCATTGCCCAATCTTTTAAAACTGTAGCATCTAACACATTCATAATATCTTTTGATGTACCAAATTTAGTTTTTTGTATAAAACCTTTTGCCCAACTATCACCAACAAAATTAGTATATTGTTCTACACTAAATGTAACATACTCTTTATTGTTTTTAACAAGTTCTAAAGTTTTTGCATCCATACCTAATTCTTCAAATAAAGGTATCATTACTTTTTGTCTAAAATTATAAAATCTTTCTGCTAATTGTCTTATACCCATTGTTTCTTTTGTTGATGGATATTTTGTTTCGTAACTTGTAACTATTTGTTCTGCTTGTATTCTATCAATACCTTTAGGGTTAAGAACATTTGCTCTATTTCCTGTAGGGTTCATTATTAATCTATTTTGTAAATAAGTAGCAAATACGTGTCTATTAATACCACTATCTTGTAAATGCCTCCAAAATTGTTTGTACATTTTATTTTGTACAAACTCAACTAATGTGTCAGCATATTGGTATCTTTCAACTAATTGTTCTACATTGTTTTTTAAAGGTGTTTCAAATCTTTTTCTGCTTGTAGGTGATGACCACCAATGATTATCACCCATAATTTTTTTATAATAATTGATAATAGTAAATGCGTTGTAATCCATCATTCTTCTTATTTTGTCGTAACTACCTAATGATTGTAATTCTTCGTTAGCTTTCTGTAACATTTTAGCTGTACTTTCCATTGATGAAATTACTTGTTCTTTTGCAAGATTAGCTATTCTTTTATCTTTAGGTAAAGACAATTCCATTTGTATTAAGTCATATTCTCTTTGTACTTCTGGTCTTCTATGCATAAAGTTTAACCATAAATTAGTAGTAATAGGTGCGGCTTTTAAAGTTTGTCTTGGTTGTAATAAGAATGACATCATAAAGTCAGCCATTAATTCAACACCAGAATATCTATATTCTGTATATCCTACACTAGCTTTATCATTAAATGGTTTCCATCTTTGAGTAAGTCTTTTTAATTCATTCATTACTTGGTCACGTCCAACTAATCCACGTCTAATAACTTCTTTCTCAAACATTTCTTTAAATATTTTTTCTGCTTCAGCTTTTTGTGAGTTAGTAGCGTTTTTCTCACCACCTTTTATAATGTTTCTAATGTAAGGATTAACAACACCCTTCATTGCATCTTTGATAATTTCTTTTTTTAATGCTGTATTAGCTTTAGCAAAACCTTCATAAACTTCTGGTGGTAATATTTCTCTAGCTTTTGCATCTGTTATAATTCTAAGAATATCTTTAGGATTAATACCATCTGCTTCTAATTCTTTATCAGTTTCTTTTTCTCTTTCTTTTGCTTTCTTTTCTGCATCACGTCTTATTTTAGCTATTTCTTTTTGTGTTAATGGACTTAATCCGTCTTCTTTTCCTTCTGTCCATCTATTCATAAAGCCTTTTAATGCTTTGATACGGCCTAATATATTACCTCTAGCCATTGTTTTATCTGGTATATAATCAATAAAATGACCTAATTCATGTGCCATAGTCATTAATATACCTTCTAATTTTTTCTTATATTCTGCTTTAGTTGCTGGTCTAGATGTGCCGTCTTCTAAATATATTCTAGTATCAAATAGTTTTTCATTTAATACTATTCTACCTTCTTTTACAGGAAAGAATTGACCTAATGTAATAAAACCTTTTCTACTTCTTATGTAATTTGCAACAACATCATTACCAGATAATTCTTTAAACATTTTAACTAGATCTGGTAACTCTAAACCTTTAAATACATTAACATCTTCTTTCATATTTAGATCTTCCCAACTAGGAAATCCACGTTGACTACCTACTGAAGAAGGCTCTGCATTAGCATATGATTTAGATCTAGTTCCAAATTCATTTTTAAATTTAATTGCTTCATTTGTTATTTTAGAAGTTGATGGTCTTGACATTAATAATCCTGTCAAATTACCTTTTTGATCTCTAAATATAATAACACCTCTAGGTGTACCACTTTCTTTAATTCCCATATGTGCTGTAACTACAGCGTCTGTTCCATCTTTTAATTTTTTAAGAGCCATGTAAGAATGTAAATCAAAATTAAATATTTTACCGTTTACATCACCTACAATAATGGGTCTATCTGCACCTAAATTATTATTTTTATCTACCTTAAATAATAACTTAATTGGCATTTCATTTAATTTTTCTGGTATTAGTCTTTTTACCATTTCATCTATTTTGAATTCTTTAGCTGTTTGTACAAGTTTTTCACCTTGTTTAGTTAATTCTGGATAGAATTCTTTTAACCAGACCATCATTCTGTTTGATTGCGCTTTACCATCAATAGATGTATTTATTTCTCTGTACTCTGGTCTAAATGCTTGTTCAGTTCTATGTACTGTAGTTTCAAATATTTGATTATCTCTTTCTAATATTTCTATTTTACTATCGTATTCACCTTTTTGTTGTTTGATTTTAAAATTAGTAGGATCATCAAATGGACTAATATCTTTACCTTTAACATTTTTTGTTAATGCACTTTGCGGTAAATTAATTGTTTCACCATCTGATTTTCTTACTTTGTAAACGTGTTCACCATTTTTAAAACCAATACTAATAACTTCACCTGTTTCTAATCCTGTACTTACAGTATTGACTTTACTACCTACAACAAATTGAGGCGCTGATACTGTATTTTGATTAATTTCATTTTTACCAGAAACTTGATCTATTGTTTTATCTATAAGTCTTAAATCTGATAAATATTTTTCTGGAATAGGCATACCAGTATCTTGTATATCGTTTAAAATTGATGGATCTCTTTCTACATCTTTTAATAATTGTTTAGGTGTTTTTCCTGTTTTAGCGTATATCTCATATAGTTTGTTTACACCATTTTGTACCCATTGTGCTGATGTTTTAACACCTTTTATAGTACCATCTTTTGCATATGAAAATCCTTTATGCCCTGCTTTTAAACCAAATATAATAACTGCCGCATCTAAAAATTCTTCTTTAGTAGGTGGAGTAAAATCTTCTCTACCTAAACTTGATGCCCATTCAATAACATGAGGTGCTAATGCTAACATAGTAATTTCACCACCTGCTTGTGCTGTACCTACAATTTTATCACCTTGGGATAATATTCTTTTACCTATAGATGTTTTGCCTAATGGTAATTTTGAAAGCATTGCGCCTACTGTTTTATTAGCGGCTTTACCTCCATAATGTACCATAACCCCAGTAGCAAAACCTTTTCCATAATGTTGTGCCGCCGCTTTACTTAAAATAATACTCCAAAAATCTTCAAATGATCCTACTTCATTTAATTTATAACTTTCCATTAATGCCCATCTTAAACTTTCATGTAATCCAAAAGCACCTCCCATAGCAACAGCTTTACCACCTTTACCAAATGTAGCGGCTGTAGTTATTCCAGCACCAACTGCAAATACACCTAGATCAGATAATACAGAGATCATTCCATTTAATGCTCTTTTATCCCATCTCTGTCCGTTGGTCATAAAGCTATCAATAAGTTTTTCATAATCCATAGGATTAGCACCAGTTTCGTTTAATTCTTTTAAATCTTTGTATAAACGATATGCCATAGATGTAACTGATTGATCCCATCCTCTTTGCATTACAGATCTACGTCCTTCACCAAATAAATTATCGCCACTCATTGAAATAACATCTGGCATCCATTTACCAAATGACGGTAATTGCATACTTGTAGTATTAGGTTCTTTAGATAACCAATGTTTGTTTAAATTATCTAATAATCTATTGTTTAATAAATCAAATTCTTCTTTCTTAATTTTTCTAGGTATTAAAAAATTGTTAAACAACAAATCTCTTACTGCTGTTTTTTGTTCTTCTGTACCATATGTAGAAATCATTTTTTTAAAGTCATTTTGAAAATTAGGTTGATTTGACATATACGATAAAAATATTGCTGTTTGTGCATCTTTACTAATACCACTTATATCTTTATCTTCTGATAATTCATCTACCCACCAAGGTAATGGTAAATTTTTTTCTGTTAAATTATCTACATATGCATTAAGACCTGTTTGTATTTGTTCTTCATTCATTCTAAAAATACCATAAGTACCATCACCCCAACTATAACTTCTAGATCCCCAACTTTCATTGCCTGATAATACTTTTGAATATTGTTTTAAACTTTCATTCAAAACAAATGCACCTGCTTTTTTTTCAGTATCTTTTAAACCTAATCCTGTATAAAATTTATCAATAGCATTTATTGTATGACCGCTTGTTCCTCCATGTGGAGTTACAAAATCTTCTTCTAATGAAAATTCAGAATGGTATTTTTCGTCTAATGGTAAACCTTTAGCATCATAAATAGTTTTATTAGCATTTAATGATATTTTATTTTTGTTAGCAAATGCTTGTTGTTCTAAATCATTTCTAAATTTATAAGGTACATAATTAGGGTCTATATCTTTTAGTTCTAATTGTTTTTTAACATATTCATTTATTTGATCTATTTCTTCTTTAGATTTTTTATCTGTAAATTCGTCTGTTTTAGTATTTGTATTAATTTCTAATTCTATTTTTTGTTGTTCAGTTAAATTATTTTCTGGATCTTTTATATCGTAAGTTTGTGGTTCACTAGGCCCAATCATTTGATGATTGATTAAACTGTTTGTAGTTTTAAATGGAATACCTAAATGATCTGATTGTTCTAATGCAGTATAACCTGCTTTATTAAACTTCTTTTTTTTTTCTTCTACCCAAAGTTCAATATCTTCATCTGAATAACCAGCGTTTTTTAAATCTAAAACTGTTGCCATATTAATCTAGTTTTATTAAATCAGAAAAACCTAATGTTGATTTTAATACGCTAGGTATTTCTGTTGAATTAAATCCACCTTTATCTAACCATCTTCTGTAATCTTGTAAATATTTTATATATTCTGGACTTGTTTCATATTCACCAATAGGTATTTTTGTTCCATCTTTTCTAATATGAGAAGGTGGTTTTGGTTTATTTAATTTTCTTTCTAAATAAACAGCAGGATCACCAATAGGTTTTTTATCAACTTTACCAGTTAAAAATCCTTCTTGATCCATTCCTTCTGCACCCGCTTCAAATCCTTTGTATAATTGTTGTCCTTCGGTATCTGGGTCTGCATCTACAAAATATGCTAATGTTTCGTTTTGTTTATCTGTCCAGAATTTTTTATAATCAAAATCTTCTTTCTCTTTTATTTGATTAGAAAAATCGCTTAATTTAATATCGTAAATTTGTTGTAGTTTATAACCTATGTAATATGGACTATCAGTATCTTCTAACATTGAATAATAACTAATTCCAGATTTTTCACCTTCAGCTAATAATTTATAAGTTGTTAAACGTACTTCTCTACTTATATTAGCAACAATATTAGTACCAACTTGACTTAAATTTGCTACAGATCCTATTAATTTATTTACATCTCTATCAAATGGTTTGATTAAACTATCAATAGCATTTTTTGAATATTCGTCTAAATCTTCATTCCATTTTTTAGATGCAGTTAAAATCCATTCTTTACCTTTTCCTGTAAGTCTTTTGTCACCTGTAACACCTAATGTAAATTCTGAATTTCTAGATTGTCCAGTAATAATTTTTTCATACCATTCATTTAATGCTGAAGCATCACCATAACTATCAGTAGAAACACCAGATTTTTTATCATTCATTATTTCTTCTACTTTTGAATATAATGCTTCTTTTTGACCTTGTGTAATTTTAAGATCTTTAATTTTAGAATTAAAATATTTTTCTGCTGTAACAGCTTGTCCATCTACTTCAAATGTATTTTTACCATTAATCCAATCGTCCATATCTTTATTAATATCTTTAGAATTATCAACATCCATTCTAGCATCTCTATTAGTAAAGAATGTTTTTTGATCACCCATTTCACTTTCAGCCCAATCAAGTAACATTTGTCTAGTATTATCATCTAAAGATTGACCAAAGTATTTTTTATCTTTTTCTGTTTTTAATTCAGAAATGATGTCTTGATAATTTGTATATGTTTTACCATCCATGTCAGATGTGTAAGTTTTATTATTAGATATAATTTTTTTCCAAATAGTTTCATTTGCATATTTTTCTTGTTCTGCATAATTTACTTTATCAGAGCCTAAAGTAAGACCTACATTTGTTTGTCTATTTTTTTCTTTTTTAAGAATTAAATCTCTAGCAAAAAAAATGTTGTCATTAACACTTAAATTATCTACATCTTTTTTAAAAGCTGATGTACTTATGTCATGATTAACTTCTGCTTGTACTAATATTTTTTTACCTCTAGCACTTCTCATTTCTTTTTTAGCATCAACATTTACAACACTAAAAAAATCAGACTTAAATCTTTCCCATGCCTGTTCGTCTGGTTCGTTTTCGTATAATTTTTTGTATTTGTTTAAAGTATCATTAGCCCATTTATCATATGCTTTTGTGTAATCACCTTCTGTGTTTAAGGTTTTATTTTCTTGTATTTTAAATATAAAATCATCTTTGTCTGATGTAAGTAAAGATTTGTTAGCTGTATTTTTATTTATAATTTCTTGATTTCTTATTTTTTCATTATGTGCTTTATTAAATTTATCTAGTTCAGATAAAGTATCTGTTAATGCAGATATTGCGCTTGTAGCAGATCTAGATCCAACAGATGCAAGATCCATTACACTTGTATTTCTTGCTATACTTGGTGTAGGTAATTCACCTCTGGGTATTTTAATTGCCATCTATTATATCCTCATAAGTTACTCTGTATTTAGCAGGGCTATATACAGCTTCTGTTACAACACCATTTTGATCTTTTTTAATAGACCAGTTATTATGGCCTTCGCCTATTTTTGGTATTACTTTGCTTTTGCCTTCAAAAATCATACTGTCATGTTCCCATACTTTTATAATAAACATAATTAAACTGTAGCTTGATAAGTTTTACCTAATCCAGAAAGTAAAGATGTTTTTCTATTCCAACTTTCTTCACTTAATTTACCTGCTAGTTTTATGTCTATCATTTGTAAATCCATTTCTACTCCTTTTTCAATCCAAAACCTTGTGTCTTCATAATTTGCAACAACTTGTTCTTGGTCAAATAAAGATGAGCCTGTAAACATTTCTACACCTCTTGCACCTGCCGCCGCCCTTTTAGCACTTAATAATTTTTTAGCTTGTTTGTTAGCGGCTATAATGCTTTGGCTTTTTTCTATATCTTTGTAATATTTATCCCAAGCCGCACCAGCTTTTATATTTTTGGAAGTTTGAATACTCCCCATATAAGATACTGCTGTACTTGCACCTATTGCTAATGCTAACCATGGAAATGCCATATTTTATACTCCTTAATCTGTTGTTACCAATGTTCCTGTTATACCTAAAACTGTCATAGGTAATGGTTGTTGTTGTTCAATTTGTATTTGTCCATCTCTATCCCATCCTAAATTAATAACTCTTTTATCGCCAGTAAATTCTTGAATATTTTGGCCCATTGGAGTAGATGATGTTCTAAATGGTAATTGATCACCGTTTATAATAATTCCTACAGTTTTGTGTAATCTTACCATAACTTCATTATATCTCTTTTTTCGTCCTTGTGCAGTACCTGCTTGTGATCCTGCTTCAATTCTCATTGTTTTAATTTTAGATGTATATCCTAATCCTATCTCTATACTTTTGTAACTAGAGTTGGTGGGTAAACTAACAGTTATAGCACCATTAGTTACTGTTTGATTTGGATACACAGCGTCACCAATTAATATCTGTACTGTTTCACCTTCTAAATGATCTAATCCAGTAATGCTTGTACTATCACCATTTACAAGACCAGTTAATCCACTATCTAATTTTATAAGCGGATCTAGATATTCTACATATTGTACTATATTTCCATTAATTCTTCTACGTACAATTATCCATACTTGGTTTTCTGTTGGCTCTGAAATAGTAGCTACACTTTTAACTTGTGAATTTGCTTTAATTGTATGACTTGCACCAACACCTGCGCCTATTTGTAAAACTGTTCTATCAATAGCTTGTTCATATGTAGATGCTAATTCAATGTTATTTGCATCTATTTTGTAAACATAATAAGTTTCACCATCTACTAAACCAGATAATTTTGTACCTCCACCTGCACTATAAACAACTTGATCACCAGTTGATAAACCATGTGATGTAATAGTAATATATCCATTATAATTTGGATCTGTTCCACTTCCTGTTACATCACTTGCACCGTTAAATGTAAGTTTGTACGATCCACCAAGAATATGTCTATGCCATGCAACAATATCTTCTTCTCTTTGATATGTTAAACCTAATAAAGTTCCATCATCTCTAACAGCCCAATAAATACTATCTGGTTCTTGTGCATAATCTACATCAGTAATTCCTGTTCCTGTAATATGTTCAGAAAGCAATGTCATATCTTGTGCTAAATATGCATCATCTTCAAATCTGTATGAAAATTCTCTAATTTTTTTTCTTTGTCTTTGTACAAATAATACAGAGTTACCAATTTGTATTGGTTGTGTATTATAACCACCATATGTAGTTTGTTGTGTGATTTGTACGTTATCGGGTTGTAAAGGCTCACCAGTTGGTCTTCCTACTTTAAATTCACCACCTGCTGTACCAACAACTAAATCTCTTGCAGGTGCTAACCATCTAATTACGTTTACTTTGTTTGCCGCAATAGTATAAATAAATGCATCTGCTGGATCACCTGCACCTCTATGAAAATGCTCATAAAATCCACTTTCACTTGCCCATATAGTTTGAGGATATGCTGTACTTCCGCCAAATACTAATCTTTGTTCAAAGAAAGAAACTGTTTTAGGATAACCTGTATGTTCAGACCAAGCACCTAACGCCCAATCTGTTGATGCTGAAGCAGATCCAATATCTTGTTTAATTTCCCAAGTAACTTGTGTTGGTGATATGTATGCTGTAATTATACCCCATCCATCATTTAATCTAACAGATCTACCAATATCTTCTGTATGAAAACCTGTTTCATTTGGTGAACATTCAAAAGTTGAAGCGGATGCTGTTAATGTTCTACCTGTACCTACACCACTTGCAGATGATGTAAATGTTACACTACTTTCATTATCATCTAAATATGGCCCATTAATAAATTCTACATCATTTAATGTCCAAGATGTGTGTCCTGTTCTAGATAATTTTCTAGGTTCTAATGTTTCTTGTACAATGTACATAACGTCTGCTGATTGTGTAAATTGTAAATCATACAACATACTTTCAGTAAAAGGTGATGCTATTTCATAAACGTCAGCCGAAGTACCACCAGATGTGTATGCAGTATAACCTGTGCTATCTACACCAGATAATTCAAAAGTATTTGCTGTAACATTAGCTATTCTAAATCTTCTACCATTTAACTCTGTCATTCCACCAACACTATTAATCCAAACATCATCACCGTTTGAATATCCATGTGATGTTACAGTAACAACAGCAGGATTGGCTTGTGTAATGTTAGTTATATTTTTAGAAGCATTTGTTATTTGTCCATTATCTTTAAAAAAACGAATATATTGATCACCAAATTCTAATATGTACGATTGTTCTATATTAAATTCAAAAGGTATTAATCTTGTAATCTTACTACTGTCTTTTACTTCAGCAACAAATCTACTTCCATATCTTCTTGTTGCGCCTCCTTGCGGAAACACAGTCATATTTTCTAATGTTTCAACACCATTATTATATTTTTTAAAATCAACTTGACCTGCAAGTTTTGGTGTTAATTCACCAGCAGTAAAATTTGTTTGAAAAGGATGTACTCTTGCCATTATTTTCTAAAGTCCGTAAATGTATCAGAAACAAGATCATCAATAAATCCTTCTTGTCCATCAATACTACGTGCTTCAGAAAGTTTAAGCTGATAGAGTTTCTGCATTTGTTCTTGTACTTTTAAACTATTTGTAACTGGATATGCCAAATCTACCGATAGTTTTGCAGTTAAAACATCTATAAACATAGAATCAAATAAATTTGTATCTGTAATTCTAGCTACATATAAAATTTTAGCTGTTCCTTCATCTGTAAGTAACACTCTACCGTGTGTAGCTACATTTTCTACTTTAAAAATATAATCAGAGTATTCCATTTCTAATACTCTTAAACAATATGGATTAGTTGGTAATGAATATTGGTAATTAAATCCATATGCAGGTGTATCAGATAATTTTGCTAATGTTGCTCTTGTAATAGCAAAATTCCAAGGATGTGATCTTAAAACTGCATCTCTAGCATCTGTATAAAATGCATTACATAATCTGGCTCTTTCTGTATCATCTGTCAAAGAAGTGATTGGATCATCACCTAAACGTCTTAATGCATTTGAACAAATTGATACTTCTGTAGCCATAATAATCTCTTAATATATCAAAGGG
>Ga0208547_1000731_pt1 | contig 18483 bp, 14 predicted proteins | sample DEB08_DNA_5_FD_185501 | JGI IMG/M metagenome (GOLD analysis project Ga0208547, IMG submission 185501) | Aqueous microbial communities from the Delaware River and Bay under freshwater to marine salinity gradient to study organic matter... | ecosystem: Environmental > Aquatic > Marine > Coastal ...
GGGACCAGGCACTAGCCCTGATCGACGACATCAGTCGTTTCCGCGAAGAAAACGACTGCGATCGACTTGTCATGGTGTGGTGCGGGTCAACCGAGGCCTACCAGGAGCCAAGTGAGGTACACGTCTCGGTCGCAGCATTCGAGCAGGGGTTGAAAGATAACGATCCGAATATTGCGCCGAGCCAGATTTATGCCTATGCCGCACTGCAGTGTGATGTTCCCTTCGCGAATGGCGCTCCAAACCTCACCACCGACCTCGACTGCATCGTGGAACTTTCTCAGCAGCGCAAGGTCCCAATCGCGGGCAAGGATTTCAAGACGGGTCAGACCCTGATGAAGACAATTCTCGCACCTGGTCTGAAAGCACGAATGCTCGGTCTGCGCGGTTGGTATTCGACCAACATTCTCGGCAACCGTGACGGTGAGGTACTCGACGCTCCAGAGAACTTTAAGACCAAAGAGATGTCCAAACTCGGTGTGCTCGGAGGGATCCTTCAGCCAGAGGTGTACCCAGACCTGTACGGCAACATCGATCATGTTGTCCGCATCAACTATTACCCGCCACGTGGAGACAACAAAGAAGGATGGGATGCCATCGACATCTTTGGTTGGCTCGGTTACGAGATGCAGATCAAAGTTGACTTCTTGTGTCGCGACTCGATTCTCGCTGCCCCGATTGTTCTCGACCTCGCACTCTTTATGGATCTCGCCCATCGCGCTGGCGAATCAGGGGTTCAGGAGTGGTTGAGCTTCTACTTCAAGGCTCCTCAAGCAGCGGGTGCCCGCGATGCCGAGCAAGACATTTTCATTCAGCAGACAAAACTCAAGAACACCCTTCGCGAATGGATGGGCGAGAAGCCTGTCACTCACTCTGAAGCAGGGTGATACGAAATCAAGGTTTGATTCGAGGCCAGTGTCGTTGTTGTCTCGAAGTAGAAGATTGCGTTGCGCAAGGTAGCACGTAATGGCGATTGTTCTTGCAGTGCTGTCTGCCTTGCTCTATGGCTGGTCCGACTACATGGGGGGTCGCGCAACCCGTCACATGTCGGTTCTTCGAGTGACCCTGTACATCGAGTTCTTGATGACGGTGTCGTACGTTGTACTCGTCGTAATTGATCCCGCCCCTTTTGTGCTTCGTGACGCTATTTGGGGTGCGATCGCCGGTATCGGAGGTGTCGGGGGAGTGGCGGCGTTCTACTTGGCGTTGTCAATGGGTTCGATCAGCGTCGCATCTCCAGTTGCAGGAGTCCTCTCGGCCGTAGTTCCCGTGAGCGTTGGGATCGCCATGGGTGAACGTCCAAGCACAGTTGCAATGGTCGGAATTGCGTTTGCGTTGTCCTCGGTGGTGCTGGTGAGCGGCGCCATGTCATCGCGACGCGCAGAGGTCACGATGCCCCGTTCCCAGTTGCTTCTTGTGGTGGCTTCGGGTGGTTTGTTTGGATTGTGGTACATCGCTCTCGACGTTGCCGGCGCAGAAAGTGGTTGGTGGCCACTGCTCACGTCGCGAACGTTGACGTTGCCGGCGTTAATCGCAACTGCAGTCGTGCTGCGTCACCGGCTTCGTGCAGACCGCGTTACGCCGATCGCTCGGCGCTGGACAGTCGGCGCGTGGATCACCATCCTTGTCGCGAACCTCGCATACTTGGTAGCAGTTCGATCGGGCCTGCTGTCGATCGTTGCAGTGATCGCCTCAATGTACCCAGCAAGCACGATTGGGCTTGCGATCTTTATCGATCGTGAGCGACTCTCAAAAACCCAATGGCTTGGGGTAGGCGTCGCAGGTTTTGCCCTAGTCCTTGTGGGTATCGGCGCCTGAGTTTGTGTCAACGATGGTTTGAGACTCCTTTGCCGCTGCAGCGAAAATGCCCTTCGCCATCAGGGATGGCTCGGACTTCCTTCGTTGCAAATACACCGCAGCGCGTCGTGCGTGGATGTCGGGGTTATCCGGCGCTGCCCACCCAGCGATATCCGCGAGGTGGCAAGCGATACGTAAATCGTTGGCGACGGCTGCACGTTCGGCCTCCTCGAGCAAGGCCTCAGGGCCACCTGCCATTCGAGAAATGACTTCAGCAAGTTGTGCGTCAGGGGCTGGTTTGAGTCGACTTGGGGCTTTATCCCACCATCCGCCGTACATACGCCAAATATTCCGCACCACAAATTCAGGTTCGTCGTACAACGGGCGGAGATACGGCAGGGCAAGGGTGTCGCTCGGTAGTGACACCGAATGGATGATCTCATCAAGGGTCGCTCCGCCGTTCATGAGGTCAACAACGGTTGATACGAGGTACTCGAGTGCTGATGCAATGTCGTTGAGAACTCGTTGGATTCGCTCGGTGCCGGTGATTGGTAGACCGTGAGCTGGAACGATGAGATCGGGTTGCATCGCTCCCATGGCCCGAAGGGCAGCAGCCCATTCGCCGGGGTAGCGCTGCACCTTCTGAGGGTTACCTGCATTGGGGAAGTTCCAGATGAGAAAGTCGCCGGCCATGATGGTTCTCGTGTCTGGGAGCCAGAACCAGAGGTGATCGTCGGTTTCCCCTCTTGCATGGTGTGCTTCAATCACGGCATCGCCGACTTTCAAGGAGTGGTGATTCTCAACTTCCAGCGTTGGGCGAAGCGTGCCCTGGGGGAGAAAACGTTTCCAAGGCCGTTCTGAAGCTGCGGGCGCAAGATCTCCTGCGGGGTCGTCATTGGTGATGAGACCGAGATTGAGGTCAGCGCGGATACCGCCAAACTGCCGAAGATTGATGTCGCGGTTCCAGTCGTTGGTCTGTTCGTAACGGTCAAATCGATGCGCAACGTTTGTGTGGCCAACGACAACCGGTGAATTCCAACGCGCAGCAAACTCTCGGCTTCCGCCAACGTGGTCGACGTGGCCATGGGTGTACATCAGGTGCGTGACCGGTTGGCTCCTCCAGTGGGAAATCTGCTCAACGACTTCGCGGCCGGTGTTTCCCGCTGATGTGTCAAAAGCGACCATGCCATCGCCGGTATCAAGAACCACTGAGTGGCTAAAGCTTTCGACAATCGCAAGGTCGTCGCGTAGTTCTGACAGCTCTTGGGTCACCCGGTTGACTGGCGTGTCGGCAACGCCGCTATCGATCACCCGGGAGGACAAGTCAAGTAGATCAGCCATGGGGTGACATTAGACCTTCGAGAGGTTTCGGAGGACCTCTCCACCTCATGCTGGTCGTGAAACGTTGACTTGGAGCGATCGCCGCGAATCTGCTTAACCAAGGTGGAGCGATCACGGCGGTTGGATCGCTCGTGTGCTTGAGTGATCGACAACAATGGAGGTATGGCATCGGTGGCCATCTCTTCCTACGACATCTCATCGGCCAACACTGAACTCGCGCGACGAGCAGGTTATGTCGATGCGCAGTGGGCTCTCCCGGCGATTAACGCCGTAGAACTGCGCCGGTTACAGCGACGTTCAAATCTCCATGCGACCCTCAGCACGTCGTTGTGGCTCGGACTGACTGTGATTGCAGGGTTTGCTGTCGTCGCAACTGCTTGGTCCTGGTGGTCAATTCCATCTGTTGCGGTGTACGCCGCTCTCTATGGGGGCGCCAGCGATTCACGTTGGCATGAGATGGGTCACGGAACGGCGTTTCGGTCGCGCCGAGCCAATGATGTTATTTACTACCTCGCGTGCTTCATGCTGTTACGTGGACCAACCATTTGGCGGTGGTCGCACTATCGACATCACACAGACACGATCATTAAGGGCCACGATGCTGAGATCGCATTTCAGCGTCCCCCAAGCATCGCGCGAACGTTGTGGCGTTTTACTCATCTGCAAGGCGGTTCTGAACTATTACTTCGGCTCGTTCGTCACGCCGGAGGGCGGCTTGATGATGAAGCAAAAGAATTGGTCCCGACTCATGAACGGCGCCGGGTAGTTCTTGAATCGCGAATCATGATTGGGGTCTTGCTGATCGCGGTGATCGCCACTGTCGTACTGCGTAGCGCCATCCCAGTTGTGCTCATTGGTGGGTCGACGTTCTTGGGTGGTTGGCTTGTTGTGTTCTTTGGAATTACGCAGCATGCGGGCCTTCAAGAGAATGTGTTCGATCATCGGCTCAATACCCGCACGGTAATGATGAACCCGGTCTTCCGTTTTTTGTATCTGAACATGAATTTTCACGTCGAACACCACATGTTTCCAAGCGTCCCGTATTACTCGCTTCCTTCACTTCACGGCGAGATCAGCAGCCAACTTGCCCCAGCACTTCCGTCAACTTGGGCGGCATATCGACAAATCATTGGAGCGTTTCGACGTCAGCAGGTCGACCCGAATTATGAAATACCACTCGAACTTCCCAAAATTGAAGGAGACGCGCGGCCGGTTGAGATTGGCGCCGAAAGTTGGATGCGTGGACCGTCAGGGGAAGTCATTGTTGGGCTAGAGACCTCATTCGGCCTTGGCGAGCTTCGGAAAGTCGACATTGGGCGACACAGTGTTGTTGTTGGCAGAACCGAAAGTGGTTCCTTATTCGCCTGTGAGGGATGGTGTACACATGCAAAAGTTCACCTCGGAGAAGGTGCTGTAATCGGAGAAGAAATTGAGTGCCCTAAGCACAATGCTCGTTTCGACTGTCGCACGGGAGAAGCGACTCGAAAGCCGGCCAAAGATGGGCTAACGACCTACCCGGTGACGGTATCCAAGGGCCGAGTGTCAGTGCACCTCGTAGGCATCGATTCAGTAGGGTCCTGATTCGCCCCCGCGCGAATCAAGGTTCTCGGCTCGCGCAACTTGCAATTCTGTGGCAAGCGCCTCTCTCAGCGTCGGAAGATCGGTCGACACCGTGATCATCTTGAAGCCCTGACGGCGCCGAAGACCGGCCAAATCTGCAGATGCATGAATTCCTGGGACAACATTGTGTCGGTTGCACGCCGTAATGATCGTTGCAAGTGCTTCGTCAAAGATGGCTATTCCGTCATTCCCTGCGGGTCCAAGTCCGAGGCTGATGGCGAGATCCGCCGGCCCAACATACGCCGCATCGATCCCGGCAATGCTGAGGATGTCGTCGACGTTCTTCAATGCCTCAGCAGTCTCAATCATCGGAATCACAGCGATGTTGCTGTCGGCCCATGTTCGGTAGTCGTCGTGGCGAGGTGCGGCGAGCGCCGGCCCCCAACTGCGACTTCCACGTGGTGCGTACCGAACGGCCCGGACGACAGCCTCAGCCTCATCTGCAGTATTCACCATTGGAACGATGACACCGTGGCAACCGGCATCGAGCATCTTTCCGATGATGCCCGGTTCGTTCCAGGGCACGCGGGCAATCGGCACGCTTCCCCCAAGTTCGATCGCCTGAATCATCGGAACTGCGGCGTCGTAACCGATAGCTCCGTGTTGAGCGTCGACGCAGACATAGTCAAAGCCTGCTCGGGCACACGACTCGGCTGAAACCGGTGAGGGGATGAACGTCCAAGCGCCGAGGGTTTCACCTCCGCGATCCCAGATGGTTCGAAGTGTGTCTCGGTGTGACAACCTGGTGCTCCTTTGTGAAGAGTTGTGATGTGAGGGTATTCGCGAAGATGCGGTCTGAAAGAGTTGGCTTGTCGTGACGTAAGTTGCTCAGGAGAAACGCAACTGTTCTCCATCCGGTAGCGGTACAGCGAATGTGTTGAGTGTGAACGAAACCAGGGTGTAGTAACCCGCGAGAGCGACGATCTCAACTGCTGTTGCATCCCCGACCAACTCGGTAAGTTCCGAAAGCTGGGTAGGAGGAATGACACCCTGTTCAACGAGCGCTTGAACAGCAGAAAAAATGACCGGGTGACCGCCGTCGTCTGAAGCACTGCGGACGGCGTCGACCGAGCCCGATTCAATCGCCGAGATCAGGGACTCTTTCATTCCCGCATCGCGGGCGATTCCGGCATGAGCCCAAAATTCAAACTCGCTTCTCCAGTGCGCGCCGACTGTGAGGATGACAAGTTCACGAGTGACAGCGTCGAGGCTCGAGGTGAAACGAAGGTGTTCGCCTGCGGCTGCGAATGCTCGTCCAATCTGTGGAATTTGTAGCCAGGCATTGAATGGTCCGGTGAGTGAGCCATTCTGAACCATCCATGGAGCGGCACCGCGTGGGCCTTTCGTGATGTCGTTCCATAGCTCGGTCTGGGCATCGTTAAGGTCCTCCTCAACAAGCGCGGGGAGGTGTCCTACTCGTTTGTCGGCTGTCATGGTGTCACCGTACGTCAGACATTGGCCGCGAAGTGCCTCGGAACGGTGCTGGCTCGTCGACTCGGCAGCGAGCTCACTGTTCCCGCCTCCACATTGGCGCAGGGGATGGTGAAGAATTGTTGTATGAGTAATTGGACAACTATTCGTTATGACATGCCGGTTGATCGCGTGGCAAGAATCACACTCGCTCGACCCGAGAAGGCCAACGCTCAGGACTACACGATGCTGAGTGAACTTAATGAGGCATTTGACCGCGCGGCAAGTGACACTGACGTTCGCGTAATTGTTCTCGCGGCCGACGGGAAACACTTTTCCTCTGGCCATGACCTTGCAGCCGGAACGTCAATGAATGACGTCGACGCCATCGGCACATGGTGTCATTTTGACGCTCCGGGGGCAGAGGGGTACATGGCGACTGAAGCCGAGATGTATGTCGGTCTTTGTTGGCGGTGGAGAAATTTGCCCAAACCGACAATTGCTCAGGTACAAGGAAAGGTGATCGCTGGCGGGCTGATGCTGGTGTGGCCGATGGACCTCATTGTGTGCTCTGAAGACGCGACTTTTTCTGATCCGGTGGTGGCGTTTGGGGTAAACGGTCATGAGTACTTCACACATCCATTTGAGGTTGGGGCTCGACTCGCGAAAGACATGCTATTTACCGGTCGAGCGATCACCGCTGAAGAAGCCCATCGGGCAGGGATGGTGTCTCGCGTGGTTCCGCTTGATGAACTCGAACAGTCAACATTGGACCTTGCTTCGCATATTGCGAAACGCCCAATGTTCGGTCTAAATCTTGCCAAACAGAGTGTGAATCACACCTTGGATGCGATGGGGATGTACACGGCTATTCAGTCGGCGTTTGGATTACACCATGTCGGGCATAACCACAATTTCCGGTTGCATGACATGCTGGTCGATCCAGCAGGAATTGATGTCATCCGATCAGAGGCCTGATTTGCCCAGCAGTTACGGCTCCGAGCAGCTCTAACGGTGTGTCCACGCTCCTGGCCGAGAAAACATCGACCGGTGCCAGCGACGGGGGGTGACTGCAATGGCTCGTGGTTCATCTTCGAACATCCAGCGAGCAAAATTGCGTCGACCCCACCGACCACTTTTCGCGACAATGGCAAGCGCGGTTTCTGCGCCTCGAGGCGAAGCGAGCACCTTGCCAAGTCGAACTGACATTCGGTGGTCGGCGACCAGTTCACCTCTCACAGCTCGTTCGTAATTCGTGGCGACTGATGACGGAGCGCCTCCGTCGATGATGGCTTGTGCAGCAAGTCGCCCAGTCAGCAGTGCTTGGCCGATTCCCTCACCGGTGAGGACATCTGTCGCAGCAGCAGCATCGCCGGTAAATAACACGGATCCCGATGACAGCGGCATCTCCCCGACGCGGGCAGGAATCGGCCACGCTGTGTGTCGGTCAACAAGTGAGAAATTCTCCCCGAGGGCTTGTGCGACGTGAGGCCGCTCTAAAAGATCCCTCCAGATATTGGCCATCTTTTTGCCTGACAGAATTTCGCCTCGCAACATACCGAAGCCGATATTCACCTCGCCATTTCCGAGCGGGAACGACCACGCGTATCCCGGAAGAAGATCTCGCTCAAACCATACGATGAGTTCGTCTCGAGCAACACCGGTTGCACCTTGGCCATATTGACGGAACGCATGCCATTCGCCTCGGTAGTTGTCGGGGGTGAGCCCCAATTCGCGTCGGACCGTGCTCCACATGCCGTCGGCGGCAATGACAGACGCTGGTGCGATAGTCCCGAGGCCATCAAGATCAATCTCTGTCGTATTGCCCGAGTGGCGTGCTCCAGTGACCGAAACCCCTTGAAGAACCTGAGCGCCCGCGCGCTGCGCGTGTTCGAGCAGGTGAGCATCGAGATCGATACGACGTGCAACAGCGGCGTAGGTGCCTGTTGTAGGGAGCGGAACCTTGAACTCTCTACCGGCAGGGGACCGCAAACGAGCGCCATCGATTGGGGTGAACGAATTCAAGCTGTCGACGGCAATATCGAGATGTTCGAGTTCACGCAGTGCGAGAGTGGTGAGCCCGTCACCACAACACTTGTCGCGAGGAAAGGTTGACTTGTCGACAATGGTGACCGCCTTTCCTGCTCGCGCAAGTTCGATTGCCGCTGCGGATCCTGCGGGACCTCCGCCAACAACAAGCACATCTGTTTCGTCAGGCAGCCGAGGTGACACGTCCGAGAGGTTAGAGGCGAATGCGTCAGCACGCTGATTCCTTCGCGAAACACGCTTGTCAGCGGACTCCGCCTCCCGTCACATCGTGTCTAGGGTTCTAATCTGAACAAGTGGCTAAATGAACGAGCGGCATGCTCGTCGATGATTGGGAGGAAACATGGCGCGGCTTTGTGAAGGGCGAGTAGCGATTGTGACAGGTGCCGGCCGAGGGATTGGGCGTGAGCATGCCCTTAGCCTCGCTCGTCAAGGCGCAAAGGTGGTGGTGAACGACCTTGGTGGTGCGGTCGATGGCACTGGTGGAGAGTTGACGCCAGCGCAATCTGTTGTTGACGAGATCATTGCGATGGGTGGAGAAGCCGTCGTCAACGGTGACAATGTTGCCGATTTCGATGGTGCAGGGCGGATGATTGCGCAAGCCATCGACACCTTTGGCGACTTGCACGCCGTGATCAACAACGCAGGGATCCTTCGCGACCGGATGCTCGTCAATATGACTGAAGAAGAGTGGGATGCCGTGATCAATGTGCATCTCAAAGGAACGTTTGCGCCAGCGAAGCACGCTTGCGGCTACTGGCGGGATCGCTCGAAAGCAGGCGAGGCTGTCAGCGGACGGATCATCAATACATCGTCAGTCTCTGGAATTTACGGAAACCCAGGCCAAACAAATTACGGCGCCGCAAAGGCGGGTATCGCTGCATTCACTGTGATCTCAGCGTTAGAGATGGCCCGTTACGGGGTCACCGTAAATGCGGTTGCCCCGGTTGCGTTAACCCGAATGACTGAAGGGCTCAGCCCGGCGCCAGAAACCCCAGAAGAGGCTGATCTCCGATCTCCCCGCTGGATTGCGCCAATCGCCACATGGTTGGCCTCAGAAGAGTCGGGCGGAGTCACCGGTCGAGTGTTTGAGGCTTCGGGTGAGTTCCTAGCAGTGGCTGAGGGCTGGGTTCGTGGACCATTGGTTTCGCCGATCGAAGACCCTGAGGCCTTGGGCCCGGTCGTCGAAACATTGCTCTCGACCGCTCGAAAAAATTCAGGTATGAATGGTGTTGCTGGCGGACCGCCACAACCTCAGGAAGGGAACTGACATGGCACTTAATCCATCTGCAGTTGGAGCAAAGGGTGATCCGGTAGAGATCACTTGGGACTCCAAAGATTGTCTCCTCTACGCGGTCGGAATCGGCGCTGGTGCCGACGAATTGGCGTTCACCACGGAGAACACCGCTGACGTTGTCCAGCAGGTTTTTCCAACATTCCCGGTCGTGCTGGGGTGGGGCAAAGGTTCGCCCATGAAAGCAGTCGGTGAATTTGATCCGGCACTGCTCGTTCATGGGCAACAAGCCGTGACACCAGCACGGGCGCTTCCGACCTCCGGTTCTGCCACGATGCAAAGCGAAATTGTTGCGATGTATGACAAGGGTAAAGCGGCCGTTGTTGTGTCCGAAACAACGCTGACCGATGGCAGTGGAGTGCTGTGCACACTTCGGTCATCGGCGTTCGTTCGAGGCGCCGGGGGTTGGGGCGGAGACCGTGGCCCTTCAGGGCCCGTCAATGAACCACCCGAACGTGATCCAGATCATCTCGTTAGCTATACAACTGCACCTGATCAGGCATTTGTCTATCGGCTATCAGGTGATCGCAATCCGCTTCATACCGACCCCTCATTTGCCGCCCGGGGTGGGTTCCCGATACCGATTTTGCACGGGCTGTGCTCCTACGGATTCACCGGCCGCGGGTTACTTCACTCGTTATGCGATTCCGACCCATCACGTTTCAACCACATTGAGGCGCGCTTTGCGTCACCGGTTATTCCAGGTGACACCTTGGACATCCGGGTATGGGACAACGGCGACGGCTCTGCGATGTTTACGACGTCGGTTGGTGACCGCACGGTTATTGACCAAGGTCTCGTCCGGTTTAGCTGAGGTGACGTGATGTCGGTCGACCCTCGTTCGATGTATCGAACATTCCGTTCAGTTGTTCGATTCAAGCCGATTGAACTCGATCCGGTGGAGCGCCGACTTTCTGGCTGCGCCGATATCGAAGATTTGCGTCGGATCGCTCGGCGCCGGCTTCCTCGAGGTGTCTTTGATTACATCGATGGCGCAGCGGAAGATGAGCGCACTCTCGAACGGAACTCTTCGGCGTTTGGCAGGCTTGGCTTTCGCCCAAACGTTCTTCGAGATGTCAGCAATATCGACACATCGGTTGAGTTTCTCGGAAGCACGTTGCCCTTGCCATTGATGCTGTCGCCAACGGGATATACCCGGATCACGCACTCCCAAGGAGAACTAGCGGTTGTGCGTGCCGCTCAGCGGGCAGGAATTCCATATTCGTTGTCGACAATGGCGACACGTTCGATCGAAGAAGTTGCTGCCGCAGGACCAAACGTTGATCGCTGGTTCCAGGTCTACACGTGGCGTGATCGCGGTCTTGTGGCCGAACTTGTTGGTCGTGCCAAGGCCGCGGGATACACCGGGTTGTGGCTGACCGTCGACACTGCTGTCCTTGGTCGACGCGAACGTGACGTACGTCGGGGGTACACAATTCCCCCAAAGATTGGTCCTGGGACCATCGTCGACGGAATACTTCACCCCGGCTGGACGCTCGATTTCATTACCAACCCTCCGATCATGTTCGCGAATGTCGTCGGGCACGATGGTCACGATGAGGACGGAACCGACCCGATTTCACTTGCCGAGCACGTGATGACCAGTTTCGACCAAGCGCTGTCATGGGATGATGTGCAATGGCTGCGGTCTATCTGGGAGGGCCCGATCATTTTGAAGGGCATTCAGCGCGTTGACGATGCTCGACGGGCAGTAGATGCCGGTGTTGAGGGGATTGCTCTCTCGAACCATGGTGGGCGCCAACTTGATGATGCTCCAACTCCGGTGGAACTCATTGAGCCAGTCGCACAAGCCGTCGGCGGACAAGTCAAAATCATATGCGATGGTGGCATTCGCAGGGGTTCTGACATCGTGAAAGCAATTGCATTAGGCGCTGACCTCTGTTCGATAGGGCGGGCATACCTGTACGGCATGGGGGCCGCAGGGGAGCGCGGTGTCGACCATGTCATCAACTTCTTAGATGATGGTGTTCGAAGGACAATGGCGCTATCAGGTCGGCGTTCGATCAGTGAGATCGATCGTGATCTAGTTGAGTGGCGAGTGTGAAATGATGCGGGAATGACGCTCGATAGTTCTGCAGCAAGTTTTCTACAAATGTTGGTTGAGGCCGGTCGTCCTCCGCTTCACGAATCCCTTCCAGTTGATGCCCGCGCCGGGTATGACGCAACGGTTCCCTTCGCTGGCGAAGGTGCTGATGTCGAATCTGTTAGCGAGTTGACAATCGACGGCGTGCCCTGTCACCTCATTCGACCAAAAAATGTTGCGAAGCCTCCCGTGCTTGTGTGGTTTCATGGCGGAGGGTGGGTGATTGGTTCGTCTGCAGCTTCGTTGGCAGTCTGTCAGGATCTTGCGGCGTCGGCAGGGTGTGCTGTCATCTCAGTCGATTATCGACTTGCTCCCGAGCACCCTGCTCCCGCTGCGTTGATGGACTGTGCGGCGGTCACAAAGTGGGTGCTTGAACACGGACGTGAGATCGGACTCGATCATTCGCGTGTCGCCGTGGGAGGTGACTCTGCGGGAGGCAATCTTGCTGCGTTGGTGGCGCTTGAACTCGGTGAGGCGCTGTGTCATCAGGCGCTTGTGTATCCGGTTGTAGATCTCACGTTGTCACACCCATCGATTGATGAAAACGCCGAGGGTTACCTGCTGACAAAGGCTGGCATGCAGTGGTTTGTCGGCCACTACTTGGGTGGCACCGGAATTTCAGCAGGGGATGAATCAGTTTCGCCCCTCGCAGCTGCTCCAGAGCGAATGCGTAAGACTGCGAGCGCGTCGGTCCTCATTGCCGGATTCGATCCGCTACGTGACGAAGGTGCCGCATACGCCAGCGCTCTCGCAAAGGCGGGTGTAAGTTGCGAACTTCGGAGCTTCCCGGGTCAGATTCACGCATTCTTCACGCTGCGGGAGTTGATTCCCGAAGGTGGCGACGCCATCGAGTGGGTGGCTCAACGACTCAGTTCAGCATTTGGGTAGCTACTTTTCTCGTCAACCTTTCAGAGTTATGGGGCCTGCACCAGCGCCAAGAGATGAGCTGTCACCTCTCCAATCGGAAGGTCTGATCGCTCCCCGGTGAGTCGGTCTTTCACTTCGACAAGACCATCGGTAATTCCGCGACCAACGATGACGATTGTGGGAATGCCGATCAGTTCGGCATCTTTAAATTTCACGCCGGGAGAGACCCCTTCTCGGTCGTCGAACAGAACGGCGACTCCCGCTGCTTCGAGCTCGGCTGCAAGAGTCTCGGCTGCTGGACGTTGCGGGCCATCGTCTTTGCCTGCAATGACGAGGTGGATATCTGCAGGCGCAACGGCGCGTGGCCAACATAATCCGTTCTCGTCATGGTGTGATTCGGCGATAGCGGCAACCGCTCTCGACACCCCGATGCCGTAAGACCCCATTGTCACCGTGATCTGCTGCCCCTCGGCGTCGAGCACCTTAAGGTCGAGCGCTGTCGCGTATTTACGCCCAAGTTGGAAGATGTGCCCAATTTCGATGCCTCGTGCAATCGTCATTGCCGATCCACAGTTTGAGCATGGATCACCTTCAAGTACTTCTGCTGCCTCGATCGTTCCGTCGGGAGTAAAGTCTCGGCCGCAGACGAGGTTGATGACGTGATGGCCAGGCGAATTTGCTCCGGTGACCCAAGCTGTTCCGTGGACCACTCGAGGGTCGACGAGGTATCGGATTCCAGATGGTGAATCCACGCCGACTGCTTTCGGTCCGATGTAGCCCTTGATGAGCGTCGGGTGTGCTGCAAAATCAGCGTCGGTGAACGGAATGGGTTCTGCGGGGGCAACTTGTGCTTCAACGCGCTTGAGGTCTACTTCTCGATTACCGGGAATGCCAATTGCGAGTGGCTCGATGCGTCCATCAGGATGAACAAGGTTGAGAAGAACATTCTTTAGCGTGTCTTCACTTGCCCACTGATGGTCTGGTTGCTGGGTGTCCGCTGCTGAATTCAAATGCGACACGAGCGTGTCGATTGTGGGTGTGTCCGGCGTGTCGACGACGAGGGCATCAGGGTGTACCGCATCAGTTGGTTTCGATACCGCCACGTTGACAGCTTCGGTATTAGCGGCGTAGCCGCACGATGTGCATTGCACGAAGGTGTCCTCGCCGACGTCGATCGGGGCGAGGAATTCCTCCGATGCTGAGCCGCCCATCGCTCCAGACATTGCTGACACGATCACGTAGGGGAGCTGGAGTCTGTCAAAGGTCGAGATGTATGCCTCGCGGTGTCTGTTGTACGAGGCCTCGAGGCCTTCATCATCAATGTCAAACGAGTACGAATCCTTCATCACAAATTCTCGGCCTCGAAGAAGTCCGGCTCTCGGACGTGCCTCGTCTCGATATTTCGTTTGAATCTGGTAGATCGAAAGTGGAAGGTCTCGATAGGAAGAAAAGAGGTCGCGTACGATCAGCGTGAACATTTCTTCGTGGGTAGGGGCGAGAAGAAAATCATTGTCCCGCCGGTCTTTCAAGCGAAAGAGGTTCGGTCCGTATTCGGTCCAGCGTCCAGTTGCTTCATAGGGTTCGCGCGGCAGCAACGCAGGGAAGTGGACTTCTTGAAATCCTGCTTTGTTCATTTCGTCGCGAATGATGTCTTCGACCTTGCGGTAGGTCATCCAGCCGAGAGGTAACCAGGTGAAGCCGCCGGGAGCAGCACGGCGGATATATCCAGCTCGAACGAGAAGTCGATGTGAGGGAACCTCGGCATCTGATGGGTCATCTCGCAGTGTTCGTAAGAAGAGTTTTGACATCCGAAGCACGTCCGCACACTACCGTGCCCCTCTCGTTGCCCCTAGTGACCTGCCCTGCCCTGCCCTTTCTGATTTACAAGTCTTGAGGTATGCTTGCAGTGCTATTTCGAAACGAATAACGCTGTATGCGTATCCGACCGAAAGGCGTGGGGTTTACCCCACGCCTTGTTTGTTGGATGGGCACAGGTTGAAACAACGAGAAGGAGGACCGCATGACATCTACAACGATTGATCGAGTTCGGGCGCTCGTTGAACCGGTTGTAGTTGACCTCGGACTCGAAATTTATGACCTTGAGCAGCGTGGCGGAACTCTCAGAGTAACGATCGATACGCCTACCGGCTCCGAATCAGGCGTGAGCCTTGACACCATTGCAGTGGTCACCCGGCTACTTTCCCGTGAACTTGACCACGAAGACCCAATTCCTGGAAAGTACACGCTTGAGGTGACAAGCCCCGGTGTCGAACGTGCACTCCGAACCCCCCACCATTTCACTCGAGAGGTTGGAAAGCGCATCACCGTTCGTCTGTCCGACTCTTCGGTGGAGCAGCGGCGAGTCGAAGGCCTGTTGTCATCGTGCGACGGCCAGTCAATTGTGCTCGATACCGAATCCGGCGCGATGACAATCGCCATTTCTGCAATTGATAAAGCCAAAACGATCTTCGAATGGGGCCCAGCACCTAAGCCTGGTGGTCCTCGATCCAAGAAGTCCCGGCAATCGGGAATAACAACACCCAATCCCGCAGAGTCATATGACAGCGGGACAGACGCGGAGGAACAACCGTGAGTAATCTCGACATGAGCGAAGCCATCAAGATGCTTGCCCAAGAAAAGGGCTTGTCTGTTGACGCACTGTTGCAGGTGTTAGTAGAGGCGCTTGCGAGCGCGTACAAGCGTCGCCCAGATGCAGCCGATGAGGTTCAGGTTGGGGTCGACCCAGAGACGATGGAGTTCACCTTCACTGCCTATGACCTTGATGAAAATGGCGAGTGGGTGAACCCCCGGGACGACACCCCGAACAGGGCTGAGCTGGGCCGAATTGCGGCGCAGACTGTTCGTCAAGTCATGTCACAGCGCATCCGCGAGGTTGAGCGTGATCGCAAGTTCGAGGAATACGCCAACCGTGAAGGCGATCTGGTCTCCGGAATTATCGAGCGCACAGAGTCTCGTTACGCCCTGCTCGACCTCGGCCGGGTTGAGGCATTGATGCCACAAGCTGAACAGGTTCCATATGAGCGCCCGAATCGTGGCGACCGCTCAAAGGCGTACATCGTCGAAGTGCGCAAGACCGCGAAGGGTCCGCAGATTGTCGTATCGCGAACCCACCCCGGAATGATCAAGCGCCTGTTCGAGCTCGAGGTTCCAGAGATCGCAGATGGGGTCGTCGAGTTGCGTGCATGTGCTCGCGAGCCAGGACACCGCACCAAGATCGCCGTGTGGTCTAATGACCACAACGTTGATCCGGTCGGCGCCTGTGTTGGTGCGAGGGGTGCACGGGTTCGTATGGTCGTGAACGAACTTCGCGGCGAGAAGATTGACATTGTTCCGTTTAGTGACGACCTTGCAGATTTCGTGGCCAAGGCGTTGTCGCCGGCAAAAGTCACTCAAGTAGTGATCTCCGAGGACCGGACCCAGGCTGACGTCATTGTTCCGGATCATCAACTTTCGCTTGCGATTGGACGAGAGGGTCAGAACGCTCGCTTGGCGGCTCGCCTCACTGGTGTTCGCATCGATATCCGCTCCGAAACTCAGGAAGCCGATGGCGAGACCTCGGGCGGATATGCAGCAGAACTTGGAAATGTTGAATATGCAGAGGGTGAGTGGGTCGAGAACCCGAACTCTGGCGAGATGGAGTGGCACGCCGCCGATGGCAGCGTGATGAGCCAGGCCGAATGGACAGTGCAGACATCGGGAACTGTCGCCGATGATGGTGAGGGTGGCGAATCGTCAGATGCTGCCGACGAACCTGCGGTAGAGGCAAGCGTTGAGGTTGCCGAGAACGAATCAACTGCAGAAGCCGAAGGTGGTGAGGACATCGACTGATCAGATGGTGCGAACCTGTGTCGGGTGTCGTCAGCGGCGCGAGCAACAGCAGTTGCTGAGGTGTGTGTACGGCGATTCGGGCGCATATATCGACCGACACGGACCTGGACGTGGAGCTTGGTTGTGTGGGGTCATATGTGCACGACAGGCGATGCGTACGAATGCCTTTTCAAAGGCATGGCGGATCAGCGTGCCAGCATCCGAGTTAGAAGAATTGATCCGATCGATAGAGAGTGCCACCGCCGGACAGGTGTGACGGCGAGATTTGTTTGAGAGACTGAGAAACGACTGAGGGATAGAGGAATCAAGTGGCAAAAAACCTAAGAGTGCACGAGCTAGCGAAGGAACTTGGCATGACCAATGCTGAGATAGTCGAGCTCTGCCACAGCCTGGGCGTGCCGATTAAGGGTCAGTCGTCTTCGTTGAACGAGGCATATGCCGACATGGTGCGGCGCAAGGCAGAACGCGAGGGGCTCACCCGAGACGAGCAGCCACAGGAGGCTGCTGCTGAGTCGGGTGGATCAAAAGGGAAGAAGCCCGGCTCGAATATCCGTATTCATGCTCTAGCTAAAGAATTACAAATGTCGAACCCAGAACTCGTTGAGTTCTGCAAATCGCTTGATCTGGCAGTGAAAGGTCACTCCTCGACGTTAAGTGAAGAGGATGCCTCGATGGTTCGAGAAAAGGCTTCCAAGGCCGGCCTCGTCGGATCAGTCACATCAACACCTGATTCTGCGCCAACCGCAGACGAGCCCGCCCCTGCGCCACAACCAGAAGCCGAAGCGCCAGAGGAATCTGCACCGACACCGGAGCCGATTCCGGAACCCGAAGTAGTAGAACCTGAGGCAGAAACAACGGACGATGTCGCGGATCCTCAGCCCGTAGTTGCCGAAACAGAAACTCCCGCAGACCCATCGCCTCGAGTCATTTCAAGTGCGGGCCCGGGCAGCTCAAGTGATCGTGTTGTCTCGAGTCCCGGACCGGCGTCTGCAAAGTCGCCTGCACAGCCAACGGGTGATCGTCCAGTTCAAACTCCATCTGAGCGTCCGGCCCCGCCGGAAGCCCCAAGTGGTAGGCCGATTCCACCTCCTCCGGGTCGCCCCTTCTCATCTACGGGTAAGCCAATTCCGCCTCCTCCGGGCCAGGCAAATGCTCCTGGTCGTCCAGCACCAGGTGGCCGGCCTGGTCGACCCGCCCCGGGCGGTCGCCCGGGCGGCTTTAGTGGCCCTCGCCCAGGCGGTGGTCCTGGCGGTCCTGGTGGTCCTGGCGGTCCTGGTGGTCCCGGCGGCGGTCCCGGTGGTCGTCCGGGTCCCGGCGGTAGGCCCAGTGGTCAGCGGCGTCCGCCTCGGCGATCGAAGCGCCGTCGTCGTCGTGACCAAGATGATTTGCAACCGCAGCATCTCCAGCTCACCGATCGCACTGCCCCAGTTCCTGAAGGAACGATCGTTATTGAGCGTGGGGTGTCAGCTCAGGAGTTCGCTCCAAAGTTGAATCGCACTGCCGCTGACGTTGTGAAGTTCCTGCTCAACAACGGTGAAATGGTGACTGCAACACAGGCACTTTCCGATGAACATATGGAGCTCTTTGCTCTTGATGTGTCGGCCGAGTTGCTCCTTGTTGATCCAGGTCAGCAGCAAGAAATTGAGCTTCAAGCGTTGTTCGATGACAGTGACGACGATGACGAAGAGGCGCAGCGGTCACGTCCGCCAGTGATCACTGTGATGGGTCACGTTGACCACGGTAAGACGACCGTTCTCGACAGGATCCGCTCGGCCAATGTGGTCGATGGTGAGGCCGGTGGTATTACCCAGCACATCGGCGCGTACCAGGTTGAGCGCAATGGTCATGTCATTACATTCATTGACACACCGGGACACGCGGCCTTCACGAGCATGCGTGCTCGTGGTGCACAGGCGACAGACATCGTTGTGCTCGTTGTGGCAGCTGACGATGGGGTGATGCCGCAGACGATCGAAGCGATCAGTCACGCTCGCGCTGCCGATGTTCCTATCATTGTCGCAGTCAACAAGATTGATAAAGACAACGCTGACCCTCAGAGAGTGTTAACTCAACTTGCTGAGCACGAGCTTGTTCCTGAGGCCTGGGGTGGCGACACGATTGTCGTCGAGATGTCTGCCCTTCAAGATCTCGGTGTTGA
>Ga0208547_1000732_pt1:0-7500 | contig 18470 bp, 10 predicted proteins | sample DEB08_DNA_5_FD_185501 | JGI IMG/M metagenome (GOLD analysis project Ga0208547, IMG submission 185501) | Aqueous microbial communities from the Delaware River and Bay under freshwater to marine salinity gradient to study organic matter... | ecosystem: Environmental > Aquatic > Marine >...
GATCGAACTTGCTATGCGCAGGGACGAACGCATTATGAGATTTCTTAGCGTAAAGCTTGACAAATATGGTGTCAAGTACAACGATGACAAGCGCAACGGTTTGATAGGCAAGAAAGCCAGTAAAGCGGAAGGCAAAGAGGGCAAAAAAGATGAATTCGTAGTGAAAGATGATCTTACACTTATCGAAGGCGTTGGCCCTAAAATTGCTAACCTGCTCGTAGTAGCCGGCGTGAAATCTTATGGGGACGTAGCTAATGCATCTATCGAAGACTTGAAAAGCATCTTGTCTAAAGGAGGATCCAGCTATGCTGCACATGATCCAGGCACATGGCCAGAACAGGCTAAGCTTGCTGCTGATGGCAAATGGGCAGAACTCAATTCTTTAAAAGAAAAACTCACCGGTGGCGTTGATCGCTCCGAGGAGGAATAAAAAATTAAGACTATGGCATCAAGAGACGACATTAAATTTCTCAGCAATCCAAATATTGGAAAAGACAAGAAGAAGTATTGCCGATTCAAAAAATTTGGTATCCGTCATATTGACTATAAGGATCCTGATTTCCTAATGCAATTTGTAAATGAGCAGGGAAAACTTCTTCCAAGAAGAATTACAGGCAACTCACTCAAGTACCAGAAGAAAGTCGCGGTAGCGGTTAAAAGAGCGAGACATCTTGCCATTCTTCCGTACGTAACTGATTTATTAAAATAATAAGCTTCTAGGTCATGGATATAATATTACTTCAAACAATGGATAAGCTTGGCGACAAGCACGATGTAGTGTCTGTCAAGCCAGGATACGGAAGGAACTACCTTATACCTCAGGGCTTCGCTGTTATAGCTAACGCTACCAACAGGAAAAAGCTGGAGAAGCTTATCGAGGAGGAAAAAGCCAATGAAAACGCCCGTATAGATGAATACAAGGCAATGGCTGAAAAACTTAAAGGACAAACCCTCAAGATAGGTGTGAAATCCGGAACTTCAGGAAAGATATTCGGTAAGGTGACAAACGTACAGATCGCCCAGGCTCTGAAAGAAAATTTCGAAATAGAGCTGGAAAGAAAGAAAATAGTTCTATCTGAGGAGCCTAAAGAAATAGGTACTTATCCAGTAACCATTCAATTCCACGAAGAGGTTGCTGAAGAGATTAATATCGAGTTGATAAAAGAATAAGCCAGAGGCTTATTCCTTTAATGCTCTTCTTAGAATTTTACCCACATTGGTTTTAGGCAGTTCTTCTCTGAACTCTACCTCTTTAGGAACTTTATATCCCGTAAGGTTTTCCCTGCAATGTCGAATCAGTTCCTCTTCGCTCAATGATTTGTCATTCTTGACGACGAAGACTTTAACACACTCACCTGATTTTTCACTGGGGATTCCTACCGCAGCAGACTCCAGCACTTTTGGATGCATGGCCACAACATCTTCAATTTCATTCGGGTATACATTAAAACCAGACACGAGTATCATATCTTTCTTACGGTCTACTATACTCAGATAACCGTCGCTGTCAAGCATGCCTATATCACCGGTATTCAACCAGCCGTCCGCGGTTATCGTTTTTGCTGTTTCTTCCGGCTTTTTGTAATAGCCCTTCATGACTTGCGGACCACGGACCTGGATTTCACCAATAGCACCCAAAGGCAATACCTCGCCTTCTTCAGTAATAATCCTCACTTCAGTTGAAGGTACGGGTATACCGACTGTACCCAAGCGCGATGCGCCGTAAGGGTTAGAGCTTACAACAGGCGAAGCCTCTGTCATTCCATAGCCTTCTGATATGATGGTATTCGTCAGTTTTTCCCATTCCAGGGCCACTGACTTTTGCAGGGCCGTACCTCCTGCTGCCACAAACTGAAGGTGAGTCCAGTCTGCATTTTTGAATTTTTCATTATTTAAAAGAGCGTTATACAATGTATTGACACCAGTCATTCCTGTTATTTTGTAACGATCAAATTCTTTGACCACTGTGTCCAGTTGTTTAGGATTGAGAACCAATACCGAAAGCGCTCCCATATCCATTGCTGCCAGGCAATTGATGGTAAAGGCAAAGATGTGATACATGGGTAGTGGGGCCAGGATAACCTGGTCAATTCCTTCCTTCAGATAGGGTGTTATGAAGGTTTTGATTTGCATCATATTGGCCACCAGGTTTCTGTTGGTCAGCATGGCGCCTTTACTTACACCCGTTGTGCCTCCGGTATATTGAAGAACAATGACATCGTGCGGGTTATTTTCAAAGTCTGAATTGATTTTGAACTTCTTACCCTGAGTCATGGCTTCCGCGAAATTCACCGTATTCTTCAGGTGGTATCTGGGTACCATCCTTTTGACCTTACGAATCACAAAATTGACAACGTGCTTTTTGGGAAAACCAAGCATATCTCCGATTGATGCCGTCAAAACAACGTCAATTTTTGTCTTGTCCAGTATTTTTTCAAGGTTGGCAGCAAAGTTTTCCAGGATAAGTATACCTCTCGCCTCTGAATCATTGAATTGATGTTCCATTTCGCGGGGTGTATACAAAGGGTTGGTATTGACCACGACGAGACCGGCCTTCAATGCTCCAAAAAGTGCAATAGGATACTGCGGCAGATTGGGCATCATTATCGCAAACTTGTCACCTGGCTTGAGGCCTCTGCTTTGCAAGTAGGCACCAAATTGCGTGCTCAAGTTATCCAGTTGTTTGTATGTCATTTCTTTTCCCATGAATGAGAAGGCAGGCTTGTTTGCATTCTTTTTACACACCTCATCCAGGTATTCCAGAATTGTAGAATATTTGTCGGGGTCAATATTGGCGGGTATCCCGCCCGGATAATTATCTAACCAGGGTTTATGTGCTGTCATGTGTTCATATTTAAGCCTTCGAAAAATACAATTTTTTCAACGGTTGATCATAAAGCTTTTCAAGCTTCCCTTGCCGCTTCAATTGATTCAGGATTGATCTTTTTATAAGATTCTGTAATTCAAGGAATTGTAGGATATAAATTTTTATAGCAAATTTAGCTTTAGGCCTTTTTTGGAATTGGAATTATTATATCTTTGCGCTCCATTTATTAACCTCTGCAGCACATAATGTGTGCGGCATACAAACCTGATTCAATATGTCTGAAGATAAGAATCTTGAAAACGAAGAAAAAACAACTCCAGCGGAAGAAGTAAAAGATCAAGTACAGGATGATCAAACTGATAACACTGAAAATGGTCAGGAGGATTCCGATGATGAAGATCACTCTCCCGAAAAAGTAGAGATTGAAGTTGAGGACGAAAACTCAGCTCTTTCAGCTACTCCTCACGATGACTATGACTGGTCAGTTGGTAACAAACACACATTAAATTACTCAGAAAAAGAAGTTGAGAAATATTTGTCTGACTATGAAAAGTCACTCAATAATATTTCAGAATTCGAACTTGTAAAAGGGACAGTATCATCGATCAATGATGGTAATGTGCTTTTGGATATCAATTACAAGTCTGATGGCTTGGTACCTCTTACTGAATTCAGGGACAGACCTGATTTGAAAGTAGGGGATACTGTTGAGGTGTACATCGAAGCAAAAGAAGATGAAAGAGGACAGCTTCAGCTTTCAAGAAGAAAGGCCAAGCTGATCAAAGCATGGGATGATATTGTTGATTCTTACGAGAACGGTACCATTATTAAAGGTAATGTAGTAAGCAAAACCAAAGGTGGTCTTATTGCTGATGTAGGTGGTCTTGAGACCTTCCTTCCTGGTTCTCAAATTGATATCAAGCCTATTATTGACTACGATTCATACGTAGGCAAGACAATGGAATTCAAAGTTGTGAAGATCAACGAGGTTATCAAAAATGCCGTCGTATCTCACAAAGCTCTTATCGAAAGCGATCTTGCTGATCAGAGAGAATCTATTATTGCTGGTCTTGAGAAAGGGCAGGTTCTTGAAGGTATCGTTAAGAATATCACTGACTTTGGAGCTTTCATGGACCTGGGTGGTGTTGACGGACTTCTTTATATAACAGATATTTCCTGGGGACGTATCAACCATCCAAATGAGGTGCTTGAGCTGAATCAGAAATTGAATGTTGTTGTACTTGACTTTGATGAGGATAAGAAAAGAATCTCTCTTGGTCTGAAGCAATTGCAACCGCATCCATGGGAAGTTCTTGGAGAAGATGTTCAGGAAGGATCTACTGTTAAAGGTAAGATTGTAAATATTGAAGATTACGGTGCCTTCCTAGAAATCATTCCAGGTGTCGAAGGATTGATCCACGTATCAGAAGTGTCATGGAGCAACCAACCAGTTAATGCAAGAGAATTCTTTGTTCTTGGACAGGAGTTCGAAGCTAAGGTGGTTACTATTGACAGGGAGGAAAGAAAGATGTCACTTTCAATCAAGCAATTGCTTGAAGATCCTTGGGCAAAAGTTATTGACGACTATCCGGCTGGAAAAAAAGTTACAGGTGTCGTTAAAAACTTGACTCCATACGGTGTATTTGTAGAATTGAAAGAAGGCGTTGGCGGAATGGTTCACATATCTGATTTGTCATGGACAAAGAGATATACACACCCATCTGAATTTACCAAGGTAGGCGATGAAATCGAAACCGTCATTCTTGAAGTGGACAAGGAAAGCAGAAAGCTGTCTTTAGGACACAAGCAATTGGAAGAGAATCCGTGGGATACTTTCGAAAACGTATTCCCAATGGGATCATATCACGAAGCAACAGTCATCAAAAAAGAGGACAGGGGTGCTATCGTACAGTTGCCTTACGGCCTGGAGGCTTTTGCTCCGATCAAGCACATCAAGAAAGAAGATGGAAATCTTGCTGAGGTAGATGAAAAGCTTACTGTAAAGGTGATCGAGTTTAACAGGGACGACAAGCGAATAATCGTTTCTCACCTGCGTTACCTTGATGATATTAATAGAGAAGCAGAAGGTGAGGTGAAAAGAGAGGTAGAAAAGCAACGCAAGCAAACGAGAGCTACTATCAAGAAGACCAATTCAAAAGTAGAGGGTACAACCCTTGGAGATCTTGGGGTTTTCTCTGAGCTTAAAGATGCTTTCAATGAGCCGGCACCTAAAAAGGCAGCTCCTAAAGCAAAGGAGAAATCTGAGGAGAAGAAAGAGGAAGCTGCTGCGGAAGCAGCTGCTGAGAAGAAGCCAGCGAAGGCTGCAGCCAAGAAATCTGCTAAAGGTGATGACTTTAAGAAGATTGAAGGCATCGGTCCTAAAACCGCCGAGCATCTTGCTAATGCAGGCCTTACAAGTTTCAAAGAGTTATCTGAAGCGTCTGTAGATCAGCTTAAGGAAATCCTTGAAGCTGCAGGACCTAGATACAAAATTCATGATCCTACCACATGGCCTGAGCAAGCTGCTATAGCTGCTGATGGCGACTGGGATAAATTGAAAGAATTACAGGATAAGCTGAACGGAGGAAAAGCATAATTTTCTTCTTTCAAAATGAAATTATAGCCCCGGCGGAAACGCCGGGGCTATTTTATTTAAACACTTGTGTTAAATTCATGTTTTTAGATTTTTCGTATCACAACAAAATGCATTGAAAAGAATAAGTGTAATAGGTTCGGGTCTGGCAGGCATGAGTGCTGCTGCCACATTAGCAAAGGCAGGATTTGATGTTGAAATCTATGAAAAAAATGATAAGGCCGGAGGGCGACTGAATCATTTTGAAAGCAAAGGATTCAGGTTTGAAATGGGTCCCAGTTGGTATTGGATGCCGGAGGTATTTGAAAACTTCTACAGGGAGTTTGGTAAGACGTCTAAAGACTTTTACCAGCTAAAGAGGCTTGACCCATCTTACAGGGTCGTATTCAGCAAGGATGAACACATTGATGTACCTGCTGATTTTGAAAGTTTGGTTAATCTCTTTGAGAGTATTGAGAAGGGATCTGGAGCTAAACTTAGAAAGTTCATCAAGCACGCTGAAATTAAATATAGGGTAGGCATGGATGATTTCGTCTGGAAGCCGGGGCAATCCCTGACGGAGTTTATGAGTTATGAAGTGGTCAAAAATGCCTTCCGTCTGCAACTCTTCCGCTCAATTGCCAGTGAGGTAAAGAAAACGGTTAGGGATGAACGCCTTCGTCAAATACTGGAATTTCCTGTCCTGTTCCTTGGGGCAACTGCAGAAAACACTCCGGCTTTGTACAGCCTTATGAATTATGCCGATTTAAAATTGGGCACTTGGTATCCCATGGGAGGTATGAACAAAATTGCAGATGCTTTCAGGCAGATAGCAGAAGACCAGGGTGTCAGATTTAATTTTAACGCCGCTGTGGAATCATTTGAATATACAGCTAAGTCTGTTTCTTCCTTGAAAGTGAATGGACAGCTTATTAAAACAGATGGTGTTGTGGCAGGGGCTGATTACCATCATGTAGACAGGCATATTCTAGACCCGCAATATTCAAACTATTCTGAATCATATTGGGATAAGAGAAAGATGGCTCCTTCCAGCTTATTGATGTTTATTGGCCTCGATAAAAAGCTCGAGGGTATAAAGCACCACAATCTGTTTTTTGATGCTGACTTCAAGCGCCATGCCGATGAAATATATACGAAGCCTCAATGGCCTTCAGATCCATTATTTTATATATGCGCTCCTTCCAAGACAGATGACTCTGTGGCCCCGGCAGGATTTGAAAACTTATTTGTACTTATTCCCCTGGCTCCGGATTTGGATGACAGTAATGATGCCATACTTGAAAATTACTGCAAGGTGATTATTGATCGCATAGAAGCATTTACCGGGACAACAATATCCGATAATATAATCGTTAAGAAATTTTTCAGTGTCAAAGACTTCAAGGCTGCATATAATTCTTATAAGGGGAATGCCTACGGATTGGCAAACACACTTGACCAAACTGCGGTTTTAAAGCCATCTATAAGGAATAATAAGCTAAAAAATTTGTATTATACAGGTCAATTGACCGTGCCTGGACCGGGATTGCCACCATCAATCATATCAGGTCAGCTTGTAGGACGGGAAATTGCAAGAAAATATGGACAGTATGCTTGATTTATATACAAATGTATGTAGTGAGTGCAGTCGTCATGTGACCAAGCGTTACAGTACTTCATTTTCTTTGGGTATACGATTGTTTGCCAAGAAGTACCGGAAGCCCATATACTCCATTTATGGCTTCGTGCGTTTTGCGGATGAGATCGTAGACACCTTTCATGATTTTGATAAGAAAGAGCTTCTTCAGAGGTTCAGAAAGGATACAGACAATGCTATCAGGGAAGGGATTAGTCTGAATCCAATTTTACAGTCGTTCCAGGATGTGGTTAAGGAATACAATATCGAGTATGAATTGATAGATGCTTTTTTGCATTCCATGGAAATGGACCTTGATGATGTGACTTATGACAGGGCTTTATATGAAACGTATATTTACGGTTCTGCCGAGGTGGTTGGTTTAATGTGTTTGAGGGTGTTCCTGCCCAATGACGAGGAAGCCTATCAAAGGCTAAAACCGTATGCGATGGCCTTGGGTTCTGC
>Ga0208547_1000732_pt1:10000-18470 | contig 18470 bp, 10 predicted proteins | sample DEB08_DNA_5_FD_185501 | JGI IMG/M metagenome (GOLD analysis project Ga0208547, IMG submission 185501) | Aqueous microbial communities from the Delaware River and Bay under freshwater to marine salinity gradient to study organic matter... | ecosystem: Environmental > Aquatic > Marine...
CAATAAACGAAATTGAAACAATGAAGCAATGAAGCAATGAAACATTAAAAGACGCTTAACAAAAGAAGTTAAGCCTACTAACTTGAAAGAATAATGATGTACTGACAGATGAGTTGGTATATAATTATAAGATAAACAAAGAAGGTATCTTGATTCAGATATTGCCAGTACCTGTAGCCGAAAAGTAAGGTGTTGGTAAGGGGTTGGGATGGACTTCGAAAGATGATTGACAAGTCAGGGAGAAGAGAAAAAGAAATCACAATAGAATCGTTATTTGTGAATACGAGTAAGAGCAATAGGGTGTTTGCATTAAGTTCTGATTGATTCAGAGAGTTATGCAGGCATGATTGTTATGAATAAAAGGAAGCGAACTAAGGGCGTATGGCGGATGCCTAGGCTCTCGGAGGCTACGAAGGACGTGGTAAGCTGCGAAAAGCTACGGGGAGGTGCAAACGACCTATAATCCGTAGATGTCCGAATGGGGCAACCCATCAGGTTGAAGACCTGATTTATAGCGAACGCGGGGAACTGAAACATCTAAGTACCCGTAGGAAAGGAGATCAATAGAGATTCCGCAAGTAGTGGCGAGCGAACGCGGACGAGCCCATAAAGTCTATATAGTTTTAGTTGAACATACTGGAAAGTATGACCCAAGGAGGTGACAGTCCTGTAGACGAAAAGGTTATATAGATGAAGACGAGTAAGGCGGAACCGGAGAAATTCTGTCTGAAGTTGCCAGCACCATCTGGTAAGGCTAGATACTCCCGAGAGACCGATAGTGAACCAGTACCGTGAGGGAAAGGTGAAAAGAACCCCAAGAAGGGGAGTGAAAAGACCCTGAAACCATACGCTTACAAGCGGTCGGAGCCTCGCCAATGGCGGGTGACGGCGTGCCTTTTGCATAATGATCCTACGAGTTACACTTTTCTAGCAAGTTTAAGTGCCTTGAGGCACGGAGGCGCAGCGAAAGCGAGTCTGAATAGGGCGATCATAGCTAGAGGAGGTAGACGCGAAACCCGGTGATCTACCCATGGGCAGGTTGAAGTGTCGATAGTCTCGACATGGAGGACCGAACCAGTACATGTTGAAAAATGTTTGGATGACCTGTGGGTAGGGGTGAAAGGCCAATCAAACCGGGAGATAGCTCGTACTCCCCGAAATGCATTTAGGTGCAGCGTTGATTTAGAGTGTCATGGAGGTAGAGCTACTGATAGGGCTAGGGGGCTTCACCGCCTACCAACCCCTGACAAACTCCGAATACCATGACATGTTTATCAGCAGTGAGGCTACGGGTGCTAAGGTCCGTGGCCGAGAGGGAAACAACCCAGATCAACAGCTAAGGTCCCTAAATATATACTAAGTTGAATGAACGAGGTGAGGATGCTAAGACAGCTAGGATGTTGGCTTGGAAGCAGCCATTCATTTAAAGAGTGCGTAACAGCTCACTAGTCGAGCGTTCTTGCGCGGAAAATGATCGGGCATCAAGTATATTACCGAAGCTATGGCTTCTAACGTAAGTTAGAGGGGTAGGGGAGCATTCCAATGGAGTTGAAGTTGTCACGTGAGTGATGGTGGATTAATTGGAAAAGAAAATGTAGGAATGAGTAACGATAAAATAGGTGAGAAACCTATTCGCCGTAAGACTAAGGATTCCTAGATCGATGTTAATCAGATCAGGGTTAGTCGGGACCTAAGGATAACCCGAAAGGGGAAGCCGATGGAAAACGGGTTAATATTCCCGTACCGGTGTATATTGCGATGGGGTGACGAAGGTGCGTAAGATCTGCCAGCTGACGGATGCTGGTTGAAGTGTTTAGGTGATGAGATCGATAGTTAAATGCGTCGATTGAGCTGAGGCACGATAGTACTGCTGGGCAGCGATGCCTGGCAGATAATGATCCCAAGCGGACTTCCAAGAAAAACCTCTAAGCTTCAGATATACTACCGCCCGTACCGTAAACCGACACAGGTAGTCGAGGAGAGCATCCTCAGGCGCTCGAGTGATTCGTGGCTAAGGAACTAGGCAAAATGGTCTCGTAACTTCGGGAGAAGAGACGCTCTGTAATTATATGGAGCCGCAGTGAAGAGGCCCAGGCGACTGTTTAGCAAAAACACAGGACTATGCGAATTCGAAAGAAGAAGTATATGGTCTGACACCTGCCCGGTGCCGGAAGGTTAAGGAAGGTTGTAATCTTCGGAGAAGCAATTGACTGAAGCCCCGGTAAACGGCGGCCGTAACTATAACGGTCCTAAGGTAGCGAAATTCCTTGTCGGGTAAGTTCCGACCTGCACGAATGGTGCAACGATCTGGGCACTGTCTCAGCCACGAGCTCGGTGAAATTGAAGTATCGGTGAAGATGCCGGTTACCCGCAGCGGGACGAAAAGACCCCGTGAACCTTTACTACAGCTTCACATTGGATTTGGATATAACATGTGTAGGATAGCTGGGAGACATTGAGTCTGCATCGCCAGATGTGGAGGAGTCGTTGGTGAAATACCAGCCTTGTTTTATTTAAATTCTAATCTGCGAAAGCGGAGACATTGTGTGGTGGGTAGTTTGACTGGGGTGGTCGCCTCCTAAAGAGTAACGGAGGCTTGCAAAGGTACCCTCAGCATGGTTGGTAATCATGCGTAGAGCATATGAGTAGAAGGGTGCTTGACTGAGAGACCGACGGGTCGATCAGGTAGGAAACTAGGCTCAAGTGATCCGGTGGTTCCGTATGGAAGGGCCATCGCTCAAAGGATAAAAGGTACTCCGGGGATAACAGGCTGATCTCCCCCAAGAGCTCACATCGACGGGGAGGTTTGGCACCTCGATGTCGGCTCGTCACATCCTGGGGCTGGAGAAGGTCCCAAGGGTTGGGCTGTTCGCCCATTAAAGTGGCACGCGAGCTGGGTTCAGAACGTCGCAAGACAGTTCGGTCTCTATCTGCTGTGGGCGTAGGAATATTGAGGAGATCTGACACTAGTACGAGAGGACCGTGTTGGACAGACCTCTAGTGTACCAGTTGTGCCGCCAGGTGCATTGCTGGGTAGCTATGTTTGGCAAGGATAAGCGCTGAAAGCATCTAAGCGCGAAGCCTACTCCAAGATGAGTATTCCCTAAGGGTCGTTCAAGATGAGGACGTAGATAGGCCATAGGTGGAAGTGCTGTGAAGTATGAAGCCGAGTGGTACTAATTACCCATGAGCTTCCTTTTTTTTTATAATAAAAAGGACAAACGAAAGTCGTATTTACAAAGATTTTATTGTGATTGATCTTCTCCTTACTTGTTTTATCAAAGACAAAACAGGTATGTACTAAAAGAGCTGGAAGCAGCGAAGAAGAAAAGGTATATACTGAAAAGAGAAAGCCACACACATACAGATTGTGTAAGCTGGCAAAAGAATAAGGTGGCAATAGCGAAGGGGATCCACCTCTTACCATTCCGAACAGAGAAGTTAAGCCCTTCAGCGCCGATGGTACTGCGAAAGTGGGAGAGTAGGTCGCTGCCTTTTTTTAAAATATACAAAGCCTGTGACTCATAGTCATGGGCTTTTTTGTTTGGTACATGTGTGGTGTGTATGGCAGCGCCCTACTCTAGCTCTCCCACCCGCCGCTGAGGCGACGGTGCTTTCACTTGAATGGACATTGAGTCCATTCCTTGCACAAAGTCTTGTGCAAAACGTTCATTTAAGCTGCCTTTTTTTAAAATATACAAAGCCTGTGACTCATAGTCATGGGCTTTTTTGTTTGTGACGCAGAAGCCGACCCTAAAAGATTACTTGATTCTAATTGCCAAAATGACGGCGGAGAATCTGATGTATATGGAAATCCATATGACCCTTTAGAGGATAATGTCATGTCCTATTGTAAGGATGCCTTTGGGGACAGTTTTACGCCAGGGCAATATTCTGTCATGTCATCAGGCCTAAGCATCCGTATAGGGCATACAGCCTATGATATTGATGGGGCACAACCCGATGATGTAGTCGATCCTTCGAATCTTACAGTCATGAATAATTCATTCAGTGTAAGTCTAAACTGGATGGATAATTCAAGTAATGAAACCGGATTTCTGGTAGAAAGATCATAGGACGGCGGTGTTACTTTTATGCTTCTCGCATTTGATGGAGTAGCACCAAATACGACGAGCTTTGTTGATGTCTGACCCAACAATTGGTCAGGGTGTCAATGTTATCTATGATTCCGGTATAGGCATAGAAATTTTACCTGGGTTCGAAACCATGATCGGATCCACCTTTGATGCCATGATTGATGGCTGCGATTATTAACCCAGCATATCCTCAGGTCTGACCCACTTGTCGAACTCTTCTTCAGTGAGATAGCCCAGCTTCAAGGCGGCTTCCTTAAGGCTTGTACCTTTTTTGTAGGCCAATTTGGCAATCTCTGCGGCTTTATCGTATCCTATCTTAGTATTCAAAGCAGTTACCAGCATGAGCGAATTATTCAGGCTCTGGTTGATGCGTTCTGAATTGGGTTCCAGTCCTGCAATACAGTTATCTGCAAAACTCATACAGGCATCTCCTATCAGTTGTGCCGAAAATAGGAAGTTATAGATCATGACGGGTTTGAATACATTCAATTGAAAATGTCCATTCATGCCACCTACATTGATAGCTACATCATTACCGATTACCTGGGCCATTGCCATGGTAAGCGCTTCGGATTGAGTAGGGTTTACTTTTCCTGGCATGATAGAGGATCCTGGCTCGTTGGCTGGGATGATGATCTCGCCAATACCGCATCGTGGGCCTGAGGCCAGCATACGGATATCGTTTCCAATTTTCATCAGTGAAACAGCAACTGTTTTTAGGGCACCATGTGATTCCACGATGGCATCGTGAGCTGCAAGCCCTTCAAATTTATTTTTCCCACTTACAAATGGGAGTGAAGTCGCTTCGGCAATTTTCTTGGCGACAAGCTTGCTGTAGTTCTTCGGCGTATTCAGTCCAGTACCAACAGCGGTACCACCCAATGCCAGCTGTGCCAGGTGTGGCAGTGTGTTTTTAATAGCTTTGATTCCAAAATCGAGTTGTGCGGCATAGGCTGATAATTCCTGGCCTAGTGTTACAGGTGTGGCATCCATGAAGTGGGTGCGACCTATTTTCACCACCTTCATGTATTTTTTAGATTTTTCGGTGACCAGGCTTTTGAGATGCTCCAATCCTGGAATTGTGACTTCCACCAATTTTTTATACGCTGCTATGTGCATGGCCGTAGGAAATGTATCGTTGGAAGATTGGGATTTGTTGACATCGTCATTGGGGTGAAGAGCCTTTTTAGCATCTTCGAGTTTACCGCCTTTCAATACATGGGCCCTGTTAGCAATCACCTCATTGACATTCATGTTGGTCTGTGTTCCTGACCCGGTTTGCCAGACAACCAAAGGGAACTGGTCATCCAATTGCCCAGTATAAATTTCATTGCAAACGCGCGCTATAAGCTTGGCCTTTGCTTTTGGAAGAACACCAAGTTCTGCGTTTGTTTCAGCCGCTGCCTTCTTCAGGATGGCATAAGCTTGTATCACTTCCAAAGGCATTCTCTGGCCACCTATTTTAAAATTTTGACTGGACCTTTGGGTTTGCGCTGCCCAATATTTATCGGCAGGAACATTAACCGTTCCTATTGAATCTTTTTCTTTTCTGAATTTACTTGCCATTTCACTTTTAAATTTATGCTGCAAATGTAATGAAGAGTATATTAAATGAACATTCTAATGATTCAACTGGTTTTCTTACTATACATTATTAACTAAAAAACGAAAAGAACTATGGCTTTTGAATTACCCGCGTTACCCTACAGCACAGATGCACTGGAGCCACATATTGACTCCATGACTATGACGATACATCATGGCAAGCACCATGCAGGATATACCAATAAATTGAATGCAGCGATTGAAGGTACAGATTTGGAGGGCAAGTCCATCGAGGACATCCTTAAGAATCTGGACATGAACAATGGCGCAGTCAGAAACAATGGTGGTGGATACTACAACCACGACTTATTCTGGAAAGTGATGTCTCCAAATGGAGGAGGAGCTCCTACCGGTGATGTTGCTGCCGCTATCGATGAGTCTTTCGGTTCTTATGATGCATTCAAGGAAAAGTTTGCCGCCGCTGCCGGAACCCGATTTGGCTCAGGATGGGCTTGGTTGTGTGTACATCCTGGAGGTAAACTTGAGATTTGTTCTACGCCTAACCAGGATAATCCTATGATGCCCGGAATAGGATGTGAAGGAACTCCAATTATGGGGCTTGATGTATGGGAACACGCATATTATCTGAAATATCAAAACCGTCGACCTGATTATGTACAGGCATTTTTCAATGTCATTAATTGGGACGAGGTGAATAGCAGATACGCTGCTTCTAAATAGTGAATAAAAAAAAGCCAGCTTACTTAGCTGGCTTTTTTATTTAAAATTCTGCGTTTCCAGGAAAGCGTGGAAAAGGAATTACATCTCTGATGTTCGACATGCCCGTGATGAATTGAACGAGCCTTTCAAAGCCAAGCCCAAAGCCTGCATGTTCGCAGGTGCCAAAGCGGCGCGTGTCCAGGAACCAATCCATCTCTTCTGCCGGAATATCAAAGTCTTTCATTCTCTGTTCCAGTACCTCAAGTCTTTCTTCCCTTTGTGAGCCTCCGACGATCTCACCAATACCAGGAAACAGGATATCCATGGCCCGAACCGTTTTATCATCTTCGTTCATCCTCATGTAAAAAGCTTTAATTTCTTTTGGATAATCGGTCAGGATAACCGGCTTCTTGAAGTGCTTTTCGACAAGGTATCTTTCATGTTCTGACTGAAGGTCGGCACCCCAGTCTTCTATTACAAACTGAAATTTCTTTTTCTTATTGGGCTTTGACCCCATCAGGATGCGGATGGCTTCGGTATAAGTGATCCGCTCAAAATTATTTTCCAGGCAAAAGCGCAATTTTTCAAGAAGGGGCATCGGCGATCGTTCATTCTGTGGCTTTTGCTTCTCTTCATCAAGCAGTCGATTTTCGAGAAACTGAAGGTCCTCGCTGTTATTTTTAAGGCAATAGTCGATCACATATTTCAACAGATCTTCGGCCAGATCCATGTCATCATCGAGATCTGCAAAGGCCATTTCTGGTTCAATCATCCAGAATTCTGCCAAGTGCCTGCTCGTATTTGAATTTTCAGCCCGGAATGTAGGGCCGAAAGTGTACACGTCTGACAATGCCAGGGCTCCAAGTTCAGCTTCCAGTTGTCCCGACACGGTCAGCTTGGTTGCCTTTCCAAAAAAGTCGCTTTTAAAATCGACGGCCCCTTCTTCGTTACGAGCCACATTATCCAGGTCCAGAGTTGTGACTTGAAACATCTCTCCAGCTCCCTCGGCATCCGAGCCTGTGATGATTGGAGTATGCAGATAAACGAATCCACGCTCATTGAAAAAACTGTGTATGGCATAAGAAACGCTGTGTCGAACCCTGAAAATGGCACCGAATGTATTTGTCCTGAACCGCAGGTGAGCAATATCTCTTAAGAATTCAAGGCTGTGCTTCTTTGGTTGCAGAGGGTACTTGGATGGATCTGCGTCTCCCAATACTTCTAGATTCTCAACTACTATTTCAAGTTTTTGCCCCGCACCCTGTGATTCCTTGACAAGCCCTTCAGCTTTTAAAGCTGCTCCGGTTGTAATCCTTTTCAGGATTTCTTCGGAGATGCATTCCTTATCAACGACAAGTTGTAGTGTTGCCAGTGTTGAACCATCATTGAGGGCAACGAATTGATTATTTCTAAATGTCCTTACCCATCCTTTGACTGTAACCGTATAACCGGTTTTATCTGAAGCGAGGATTTCTTTTATCTTGATTCTTTTTGACATAATTCTAAAGCTATATGAAGCTGCAAAAGTAGTTTAAATGCCAATGAAATGGGAATAATTAAGCCCTGATAATGATTCTTAGCTTTCAAGTTCACTTATCAATTGCAGGGCCTGGTCATAAAGCTTTTCCGGGGAAGAGCTAAGTCCCGGAGCATACATAGCTTTTTCAGCTTCTTCAAATAATGCATCAAACAGCTTTATTTGATCCGCATCTAGCTGACTGAGTTTTTGGAGGGATTGCATAACTTCAGATCGGTTGATGTGCAAAGCCGGAATCATGTATTTGTCTTCAACAAATTGTTTGAGTGCCCTGGTCAGCTCTTCGTAGAAGGCGGCGGTTTTACTTGATTTAAGGGCTTCCAGTTCACAAAGTCTTTTCAATGCTCGTTCTCGAGCCTTTTGTCTGGCCAGGTATGCTGGATTAGTCTTACCAGATTTTTTCAGGTAGGCTATATATATAAATATGGACGCCACAGCGAGTGCTATAAAGACAAGAAATAGATTATGATAGAGGGATCCGTGGACTCTGTCTGGCCAGGTTTTTACTGAGCTGTCATGGCTTAATTCAAGCGGATCTTTCTTATCTGCTATATCTTTTATTGCTGTACCA
>Ga0208547_1000736_pt1 | contig 18388 bp, 17 predicted proteins | sample DEB08_DNA_5_FD_185501 | JGI IMG/M metagenome (GOLD analysis project Ga0208547, IMG submission 185501) | Aqueous microbial communities from the Delaware River and Bay under freshwater to marine salinity gradient to study organic matter... | ecosystem: Environmental > Aquatic > Marine > Coastal ...
CTCGGCCCCCGGTGAGGACCGCACCATCGTCGGCTTCGTCCCCTTCGATACGCGGCGTATCTCGTTGCCCTTCGACGTCGATATCAACACCGGATCGATCGGCGGACCGTCGGCTGGGCTCGCGTTCACGCTGTCGCTCATCGATCGCCTCACCGCCGGCGAACTCACCGGCGGGTCCGATGTGGCCGTCACCGGAACGATCGGCTTGGACGGATCGGTGGGCCCGATTGGCGGTCTCCCGCAAAAGGCCTCGGCGGTGGCGCAGCGTGGAATTGATTTGTTCCTGATCCCAGCGGCTCAATCCGCAGCCGATGTGGAGGCTGCACGCACCGCAGCCCCCGGGCTGCAGATCGTTCCAGTGGCCAACATCGTCGAAGCCCTCGACGCCCTCGTTGCCGCAGGAGGAGATCCGGTGGATATCGCGGTTCGCAGCATCCGAAGTTGACACGCATGGTGCCTGGTAGGCGCCTACTGTTGTGCCATGTCCAATGCGCAGCGTCCAGATCCCTCCGATCCGACGCGGATTCCGTCGGCAACCTTCGCCACGGTGCGCCGCGGATGGGATCCCGATGGGGTGCGTGCATTCCTCACCGCGGTGGCGGCCGAGTTACAACGTGCTCACGGTCGAATCGCGGAACTGGAGGCAGCTGCGCCCGCCACGGTCGATTTGTCTGCACTGCCCGACGATGAGATCGCGCATTTGGTGGGCGAGGAAACCGCGGCCGTGCTCGCAACGGCTCGTGAGGGTGCCACCGCGTTGAGGTTGCGCGCTGAGGCCAAGGCAACCGAGTTACTCGACGAGGCCGCGGCCGAAGCAAATCGGGTCCGCGAAGCCGCATCAGAAGATGCTGCGCGACGTCGTGCCGAAGCCACCGAGGTGGCTGCCGCAGAAATCGCCGATGCCAAAGAACGTGGTCGCGAGATGGTTGCCGAGGCCAATCGGCATCGTGATCAGGTATCGGCCACACTCGAACAGCGTCGGCGCGCCGCTCGCGACTGGGCCCAAGAGGTCGAGGTGGAGCAACGGCGCCTGCTCGAGGTGTTTGAGCGAGCCCGAGCGGTCGCCGACGATGTGGTGGCGCGGCTACGACCAGTTCCGGTGTCCACCGATGAGGCCGGTCTGCCTGGTGACACGCGAGCGGTTGTGGAGTCCGCGATCACCGCTGCCGGCGATGGTGGTGCCGCGGATGTGGCTGGGGGAGCGGTGTATGACGTCGCAACCGAAGACGGCAGCGACGAGGCCACATTGCCCGATGCCGGGGCCGACATTGCAGAAGAAGTATCGGTGGCCGATGTGGTGGCGGCGGCCGAGAGCGCCGTCGACCCGAACGGTGACGATGACGGCGATGCCGATGCGGGGTCGAACGTGGTGCATCTCTTCGGTGCTGAACCCGCGCCCGAGGCTGCCACTGATGCAGCGGTGGAACCCGAACCCGATGATGCCGCCGACGGTGAGACCTCGGTTGGTGAGTTGTTCGCGAGGTTGCGCGACGAGATCGCCGATGTCGACGCAGCGGACGAGAGTTCCTCATCTGGTGGCGGGGAGATGACCAGCAGCGAGGAGTCCACAGCGGAGGATGCAGATGAGGGCCCGGTTGCGGCCCGCGATGCCGCGCTCAATTCGGTGCTCACTCAGGCGGTGCGCAAGGCCAAGCGCGTGCTGGCCGATGAACAAAACGCGGTGCTGGAGCTGCTGGCGGACGGAACCGGTGTCGGCGATATCGCTGATCTGGTGCCCGGGCCGGACGAGCACGCCGCAGGGTACATCGACGCGGTCACACCGATGTTCGACCGGGTGTGCGCGGTGGCGGCAGAACTCACCGGCGGCGAGACCCCGGTACCGAGCAGCGATGCCAGTCGGTGGGTGGTGAGCGGCCTTGTCGACCCTCTCCGCGAGCGCCTTGCGGCATCGGTCACCGCTGCTGATGGCGATGCAGCGGCGCTCACGAAACGGCTGCGTGCTCTCTATCGAGATGTGAAGACCAATGTGGTGGGCGGTGCCGTCACCGATGCGGTGCTTGCGGTGCATGCCGAGGCGGTGGTGGCCTCAAGCCCAGACGGGACAGCGTTGCAGTGGGTGGGAGACCCGCAGGCGCGGGCCTGCCCGGACTGTGAAGACAACGTGCTCGCGGGGGCGCAACCAGCCGGGACCCCGTTCCCGACGGGGCATGTGGCGGCACCAGCACATTCGGGATGTCGATGCGCGCTCATTCCGGCTGACCGGTAGTGTGATGGGGGATGCGGCCCCCCTCGGACCTTCCCCGCCGTTCTCGTCGTGTCAACCCTCGGTTGATCGTTGGGATCTTGGCAGCCCTGTTCTTCTTGGTGCTCGTCTTTGGACGTGGCATCGCCGGCTTCTACATCGATTACCTGTGGCATGACGGCCTCGGGCGCACTGATGTGTTCTGGGGCCAACTGGGCGCCAAAGTGCTGCTCTTCGCCATGTGTTTCGTGGTGTTCGTCGTCGTCGCGGGCGTGAACCTGTGGCTGGCCGACCGGTCTGCTCCGGAGGTGCCTGCTGTGGGCACGAACCCGTATGTGCAGCGTTTCCACGACCTGTTCGGTCGGCGCTTGCGCCTGGTGCGTTATGCAACTGCGGTGGTGCTCGGCATCTTGTTGTCGCTGCCGGCCACCCAGCAGTGGCAGGACTGGCTGCTGTTCCGCAATTCCCAGGACTTCGGTGTTGAGGATCCGCAATTTGGCGCCGACGTCGGCTTCTACGTGTTCCAACTGCCGTTCTTGTCGTTCGTTCTCGACTGGTTGTTTGCCGCGATGATCGTGGTGCTGTTGCTCACATTGGTGACGCATCTGCTGAACGGTGGCGTGATCATCCAGAACAATGCGTTGCCCACCGTGCTGCGCGCGACGAAAGTCCACGTGGCGGTGCTGCTCGCCCTGCTGGCGTTCCTCCGCGCTGTCGACTACTGGCTGAGCCGCTTCGACCTCACCAACGATCAACGTGGATTCGTTCAAGGTGCCACCTACACCGTGGTCAATGCGCAACTACCAGCGCTGATGCTGCTGGTCCTGGTGGCCGCACTCACCGGTGTGCTCTACCTCTCGACGGTCTGGACCAATCGCTGGCGCTTCCCTCTGTTGGCGTCGGTGCTGTGGCTGGTGGTGTCGATCGGTGGTGGAGTGGCCTATCCGTCGTTGGTGCAGTCGCTGGTGGTGCGTCCCAACCAGGAAGAGCGCGAGGCGCCGTATATTGCTCGCAACGTGGAGGCCACCCGCGCCGCGATGGGTCTCGACGCAGTAGCGACTGAGCCGGTGTCGTTCTCCTCGCTCACTACCGCTGAGGTCGAAGGTGATCTCGATGCGATCAACAACGTACGGCTGTTGACACCCGGATTGTTGCTGTCGCGTTTTGCGATCGACCGTGGCGAGGTCGCTGGTCTGCGCATCGATGACCTCGATGTCGATCGCTATGTGATCGATGGCGAGCGCGAACAGGTGCTGATGGCTGCGCGCGAACTCGACCTTGATGGCATCCCGAACAAGTCGTGGCAGGGTCTCCACCTCGTGTCGACCCGCGGTTGCGGCCTTGTGATGGCGCCGGTGAATCGGGTCACCACATCGTTGCGTCCCGACTATCGCACGCCCGAACTCACCGAACCCGCTCTGTATTTCTCGCCATCGTTGGATGGCTACGCGATTGCCAACACCGATGTTGCCGAGACAGCCTGTGAGGGCTCGTCAGCGTCGTATGAGGGAACGGCCGGCATCGAGATGTCGGGGTTCCGCCGCGCAGTCGCGGCCTTGGCGTTCCTCGACTACAACATTTTGGGATCGGGTGCGATCAACGGCGACTCGCAGCTGCTGCTGGTGCGCTCCATCGTCGACCGGGTGGACAAGCTTGCGCCGTTCCTCGACTACGACGGCGATCCGTATCCGGTTGCGGTCAACGGCGGGGTGACCTGGGTGCTCGACGCCTACACATCGACGGGTCGCTATCCCTACGCACAGTCGGTCGGCAATGTGCAGTTGACGCGCAGCACTGGCATCGATCGTGACGACAACTACATCCGCAACTCGGTGAAGGTGGCAGTTGACGCCTACACGGGCGAGGTCACCTTCTACGCGATGGATTCAGACGATCCGATCCTTGCGGCCTGGTCGTCGACCTTCGGCGATTTGTTCACGCCGGTGTCGGAGATGCCTGACGAGTTGGCGGAGCATCTGCGCTACCCCGAGGACTTGTTCCGGGTTCAGACAGATCTGTATTCGAAGTACCAAATCCCTCCGGAGGACTTCTTCCAACGCACCGGCGCGTGGTCGGTGGCGCAGGCGCCGTCGAGTCAGCCGCGTGGCGACACGTTGGCCGCCACATCGGTGGCGTCGAGTACCGAAGAGTTTGCGACTGAAACCAATACCCAGCGTTTTGTGCCGTATTACACCCTGTTCCGAAACGGGGTGACCGGCGCGGAGGAGTTCGTGTTGTTGCGGCCCTTCGTGCCGTTCTCCACCGATGATCAACGCACCGAGTTGCAGGCGTACATGACGGCGTCGAGCGATCCCGACACCTACGGACAACTCATTACCTATGAAGTGACCCAAGAGCCGCTGCCGGCAGGCCCGTTCCGAGTGGCGACACAGGCGGAATCCGAGCAACTGATCAGCCGTGAGATCACCCTGCAGGACAACGATGAGTCGGGCACCGATGTGCTCTTTGGCGATATGCAGTTGCTGCCTGTGGCTGACGGTCTCGTGTATGTCCGGCCGTTCTACGTGGCCATCGACGGCATCACCGAATACCGCTTCGTCATCGTGTCCTATGACGATCAGGCGACCTTCGCCGCCGACTTGGAGACTGCCTTCGCGGACCTCTTCCCGGGTTTTGATGCCGATATCACCGACCGGGTGGTGGCTGACGGTGAGGAGCCAGTTGACGATCCCACCCCGACGCCAACCGATCCTGATACCGAGCCTGATATCGACGACACTCCATCACTCGAGGTGCCGGCAACACCCGATGAGCGGGCCGACACGGCGGAGTTGTTGTTGCAGGCCGACGCGCTCTTCGCTGAGGCCGATCGCCTGCTGCGCGACGGCGACCTCGGTGGCTACCAGGAGACCATCCGTCTGGCGGAGACCTACATCCAGGCGGCAATCGAGTCGCTCCAGAACTAGAGCAGCCACGTTGCGCGGTCGCCCAACCGCTGGCTGAAGGAGCGGTTCAGCGGCGTAGTTGTTCGATGAGGATCGCGATGTCGGCGCGGAATGCGATGGCATGGCGAGCCTGTTCGTTGGCAAGACGTGTTTGCGCCGTGCGGACCTCGTCTAAGGCTGCGGTGATCGTTGCCGAATCGGTCGCGCCGTCGAGTTCGCGACCGAGTTCGTCGAGTTGGCGGGCGAGTTCCCCGCTCACGGAGGTGACCCGTGTATCAATCATCTCGGCACGGTCGGTGAGCGCGGCCAGTTTCTGAGCGAGATCCGCGCGTTCGGTTTCCAGCTCATCGACCCTGCTGGCCAGCCGATCTACTCGATCAACGAGCTGGGAAAGATCTTTTGTTGTGCGTGAACGGAAGCCCGCCATCTTGTCGAGATCTTTCTTGGTGCGCTTTTTGAATCCGGCCATATCGCTACCGGCACCGTACCCGATCGCCGTGATCCGGCGGTGGTGCATGTGTCGTAGCATCGCCCCATGGCACAGGTGAAGGCAAACGGCATCAACATCGAATACACCGTGGAGGGCAACGGGGATCCGTTGGTGCTGATCGGCGGGCTGAGCATGCAGTTGATCGACTTCCCGCAGCCGTTTGTCGACCTGCTCGTAGGGGCCGGATTCAAGGTGATTCGGTTCGACAACCGCGATGCGGGACTGTCCACCGAGTTCTCCGGTCCGGGGATGTCGCGGCGCGACCTCGTCAAAGCACTGGCGCGACGCCCGGTGCGCTCGCAGTACACCATCGGGGATATGGCGGCCGACACGGCTGGGTTATTGGAGGCCCTCGACGTGGGGCCCGCCCATGTGGTGGGGATGTCGATGGGTGGGATGATCGCCCAAGAACTCGCCATTGGATGGCCTGACGCAGTCTCCTCGCTGACGTCGGTCATGTCGCACACCGGGGATAAGCGCCATGGATTAGTTGATCCGAAGCTTGCATTGAAAGTCGCACGTCTTGGCGATCCTGACCCCTCCGATCCGGCATCGGTGCGCGAGAACGCATTGCAGACATGGCGGTGGATTTCAGGCCCCGCCACCGATGATGCCCTCATCGTCGCCCAGGTGGAGGCAGCGATTGCTCGGTCGATCCGAGTGGAAGGCACGGCGCGGCAGTCTGCGGCGATCTTCGCCAGTCGTGACCGCACCACAGCGCTGCATGCGGTCCGCACGCCAACGCTGGTGATGCACGGACTTGTGGATCCGTTGGTGCGTCCCAGTGGCGGTGTGTCCACCGTAAAGGCGGTTCCGGGCGCACGACTGTTGATGTTCCCCGACATGGGTCATGACCTGCCGCCCACACGTTGGGCAGAGATGGTCGAGGCGATCCGCCGCAATGCCGACCGGGCGGCCCTTCCCGCCTGACCGGTTGTCGGCGTGGGTCGCGCCTCGTACACTCGCTGACAGACAACTTCGCCGCGGGGTGGAGCAGTTCGGTAGCTCGTCGGGCTCATAACCCGAAGGTCGTGGGTTCAAATCCCACCCCCGCCACCATCTGACAATGGTCCGACTCCAGCACTGGGGTCGGACCGTTGTGGTTACTACGGTCACGTCATGGCACTCAGCACCGACGACCGTCTCGACATCATGGAACTGCCCGGCAAGTACGCCGATGCACTCGACCTGCTGCAGCCCGAACGTCTGCGCGGCGTGTTCACCGATGACGCGGTGTGGGAGATGGTCGGGCGGCTCCGGCTTGAGGGCATCGACGCGATCATGGAGTTCATGGGTCGGTCCGATGTGCATCCCGGCGCGCACATCATGACGAACATCTATGTCGAGTCCGTCGACGTCACCGCTGATGGCACCGAGGTCGTGCATCTGGCATCACGGGGGATCTACCCGAGCGGTCCATCGGATCCGCGCGATCCCACCGGAGTGTTCTATGGCCGCTACAGCGACGAGGTGGTGCGCACCGAGGCCGGATGGCGGATCCGGTCCCGGCGGTATGTGCACGGCGTGTGAACCTCGCGGATCAGCGTGGTGGCATTCGCACCGCACCGTCGAGGCGGATGTTCTGACCGTTGAAGTAACTGTTGCGCACCAACTCGAGCACAAGTGAGGCGTATTCCTCGGGTTTGCCGAGCCGTTTCGGGAATGGCACCGAGTCGTTCAGCACTTGGAACACCTTGTTGGGCAGAGCGTGTACCGGGGGAGTGGACATGATGCCGGGCATGATCGAGTTGCATCGCACGCCCTGATCCATGAGGTCACGTGCGATCGGAAGCACGAGACCGTTCACGCCTGCTTTGCATGAGCCGTAGGCAACCTGGCCCACCTGGGCATCTTCGGCGGCGATGGAGGCGGTGAGGGTGATGACCCCGCGCTCGCCGTCGTCGTTCGGTTCGGCGTTCTCCACCATGCCGAGCGCCGAGATCGATGCCATGCGATAACTGGCCACCAAGATGCCCATCGCGGAAAAGGCGTAGTCCTCGGTCGACATGCGGGTCCATCCGCCGGTTGCCCGGTCACGCCCTACGGTTTTCCCACCGCGGGTCGTCATTGCGCAGTGCACCAAGATGCGTTCTTGTCCGAAGGCAGCTCGGGCATCGGTGAATCCGGCGAGCGCACCGTCCTCATTGGTGATGTCAACGTGGTGGAACATGCCGCCGATCTGGTCGGCGACTGCGTTGCCCTCGGCGTCGTTGATGTCGAACACGCTGACGAGTGCACCGGCCTCGGCGAGGGCGATCGCGGTGGCGCGTCCCAGCCCGGAGGCCGCTCCAGTGACGATGGCATGAGTGGAACCCGGAACGATCTGCATGAGCCGACGGTACTGAGAACCGCCGTGATGCGGGAAGGTGGAGCTTGCAGCGGCCATCGCAGATATCGGGCGCGAGTCATTACTCAGATTTGTGCGAGATATCGCATTCGCGATCATCTAGGAGGCATGAGAACACGACGTACACCCCTCACGGCACTCGTCCTTGCCGCGCTTGCGCTGGGATCCACTGCATGCGGCTCGAACGATGACGCAGCGACGGATACCACCGACACGACAACTGCCATTGTGGCTAACGACACTGCTGGGGACGCTGAGGCGTCAATGGCTGCGCCGGAGACGACGCTGCCTGCTGTGGCCGAACCCGCCGCGGCTGAGCCCGTTACGACTGGGCCCATGGCCACTGAGCCCCCCACGACCGAATCCATGACAACCGAACCCACGACAACCGACTCGGTGACGGTTACCGAGGACACGACTGTTCCTGAGACCACGGACGCATCGGCCGTGGCCACCGGTGAGGTCATCTCCACCGAACTTGAGATGTTGTCGATCCGCTCGGTGCGTATCGGCGCGGGCAGTGGCGAACGGGTGATCGTCGTTGAGCAACGACCAGAGGGTTTCGAACGGTTCAAGGTGTCGACGTCGGGCTCCGATGGGTACTGCAATGCCGCGATCCTCGATGTTCGCGATGTGGCCGACACGGTGGAGATCACGGTGCTGCCATCCCCCGACCCTGAGGTTGCCTGCGGCGGTCCGACAATTGGTGTGGCCTGGGTGCACGAGGATGGTCGCCGCAGCGACATCACCTACTGGTCTGAGTGAGGGCACCCACTCCAGCGGTGACCAGCCATAGGTGCTCGACCCTGGCGACGTCGCGGACGGTGGCTACGTCGTGGACGGCGCCAGGGCGGTCATCGCCGACAAGTCACCAACGTCGTTCACCGGCACCATGAACTCATCAACACCGGCGACGTTGCATCGCCGCACGATCTCGTCCTGTGCCGATGCGGCGTCACCGACAACCGCGAAATGTTCGACCCATGCAGTGTCCACCAGATGGGCTGCAGCGGGTGGGCCTCCCCGAGCGATGGCGTCGCGCAACTGCTCACGTCGGGTGTCGTCAAGGCCGAGCATGTTGCGAACCTCCACCGGTGAGTCCACCAGTCGGAATGTCAGTTGGCTTCGTACCTGCTCCACATCGGCGTCGTTGAGCGCCACGGCCGTTGACCACACGACATGGAAAGGCCGGCCATCGGCTGCACGCCGCAGGTCGCGCACTTGGGTATCGAGCAGTTCTTTGTGCGGGAAGCTGAGGTAGAACCCGTCACCGATACGTCCACCTAGTTCGGTGATGCGTGGGCTGCGGCCCGCAACGATGATCTCGATATCGGGTCGGGCATATCCCATACGTGCACCAGCCAGCGCGAAGGTGGCACCTTCCATGGTCACCTGCTCTCCCGCGAACAGCGCGCGACAGGCAGCCACCGTGTCGGCCACCGCCGCCAGTGGGCGCACCCGGTCGAGAGCGAGCGGTCCCAGTGCCAGCCCACCGCCTGGCCCGATACCGAGGAAGGCGCGCCCGCCGCTCACTTCGTCGAGTGAGGCAATAGCGGCAGCGGTCGCACCCGGATGGCGAACATACGGGTTTGTGATGCCAGGCCCGATGCTGATGCGTGATGTGGCTCCGGCAATGGCGGTCAAGGTGACGAACACATCGCGGGTCATCACCCCTTCGTCAAACACCCAGCACCGGTCGTATCCGAGTTCTTCGGCTGCCACCGCAGCCGCCACCACGTCGGCCACCGGTGCCTTCGCCATCAGATTCACCGACCACGACAATTCCCGCTGTGCCATATCCGCCGTGTCTAGCACTCGGCAAACACAGCCGATCACTATCGATGCGGGTCGTGATGCCCGCAGTCGAGCGGCAATGCTGGAGCCATGAACGGCTTGCCGAACGATGCCACCGAGTTCACGCGCGTTCACAATGCGCCACGCGACCTCGGTATGGATCCAGCCGATATCGAACGTGCCAGCCGCGGCCTGTTGGCTCAGCACCCCACCGGCCAGATCGAAGGTGCGTGGGGCGTTGCGTGGGATGTGGCGAAGTACGACTTCATCGAGCAGGGGGCACCTAACCCCGACACGGTGCATCCCAGCCTGTGGCGTCAGGCGCAATTGAACAACATCCATGGACTGTTCGAAGTGGCGCCCGGCATCTGGCAGGCGCGTGGCTACGACATCTCGAACATCACCTTCGTTGAGGGAGAGACTGGGTGGATCGTCATCGACCCGCTGACCGTCGAAGGATGCGCCCGTGATTGCCTGGCGTTGGCGAACAACACGCTGGGTGAACGACCGGTCACCGCGGTGATCTACACGCACTCGCACACCGACCATTTCGGTGGGGTGCTGGGCGTCACCACCCCCGACGATGTTGCGGCTGGCCGCTGCCGCATCATCGCTCCTGAACATTTCTTGCATGAGGCCATCGCCGAGAACGTGATCGCCGGCTTTGCCATGACCCGCCGAGCTCTGTACCAATTCGGCCCCCTGGTGCCACCCGGTCCTCGAGGTCATGTCGACTGTGGGCTGGGAAAAGCCATCCCGATCTCGCCACCGGGCCTGATTCCCCCCACCGAGGACATCACCTACACCGGTCAGGAACTGGTGGTCGATGGGGTGCGGATCGTGTTCCAACTCACACCGGAATCCGAAGCTCCGGCGGAGATGAACTTCTTCTTCCCCGACCGCGGCTGGCTGTGCATGGCCGAGAACTGCTCACACAACATGCACAACCTCATCCCCATCCGCGGGGCGCTCGCACGTAACGCGCTGGCCTGGTCGAAGTACATCGACGACGCCACCGACTTGTTCGCCGCCCAAACCAACGTGATGTTTGCCTCGCACCACTGGCCCCGATGGGGTGCCGATGATGTGGCGGGCTTCTTGCGCAAGCAACGCGACATGTACCGCTACATCCACGATCAGACGATGCGCTGGGCGAACCATGGCGAGACCCCACTCGAAATCGCTGAACGCATCGCGATGCCCGACGAGTTCCGCACCGAAGCCCACACGACCGGCTACTACGGCCATCTCGCGCACAACGTGAAGGCCGTATACCAGCGCTATCTGTCGTGGTACGACGGCAACCCTGCCAACCTGTGGCGGTTGCCGCCGGCGGAGGTGGGGTGTCGTTACGTCGAACTCGCAGGTGGCGCCGATGCGTTGCTGGCATCAGCACAGCGTTCCTATGACGCGGGTGACTACCGCTGGGTGGCCGAAGTCGTTGGCCATGTGGTGTTCACCGACCCGGCGAATACTGCTGCGCGCGAACTGCAAGCAGCCGCCTTCGAACAGTTGGGGTATCAGGCCGAATCGGCCACGTTCCGCAACGCCTACTTGACCGGTGCTCAAGAGTTGCGGCACGGCCACCCACCGCGTCGTGCGGCGATGCGTCGGGGGTACCTCGATGCGATGACCGTTCAGCAGATCATGGATGCCAATGCCGTGCGCCTGCGCGCTGAGGATGTGGTGGGGGTGGACGTCACCATCAACATGGTGGTGGCCGACCTCGATGAGGTGTGGCGCGTCCAACTGTCGCATTGCACACTGCACGCCGTGCCACGCGCAGCTGCGGTTCCTGATGCGACCCTGCACGTCGATCACGCTCTGCTGGTCGATCTCGCGGGTGCAGAGACGACGATGGCCGACGCGATCGACGCGGGTCGCGCGAGCGTCGACGGCGATGTGGGGGCGGTGCACGCGGTGTTCGACCATCTCGACACCTTCGAGTCGATGTTCCCGATTGTGGAACCGTGATGGAGTAGGTGCTGTGCCTCGCTTGACCAACGACGAAATACAGGGGTTCCTCGACGAGCCCGGTCACCTAGCGCGCATCGCCACCATCGACCATGACGGGATGCCCCGTGTGGTGCCGCTGTGGTTCATCATCGATGGTCGCCGCCTTCTCTTCACGCCGCGTGAACCAGCGCTGATCTGGCAGAACCTGTGTCGTGATCCACGTGTGGGCATTTCGATCGACGAGGAAGCCCATCCATGGCGCAAGGTCACCGTGCAGGGCCATGTCGACGTGGTGCACGCGCCCGGTGACGATGACGCATGGCGCGATCTGTACCGGCGCATCGCTCGGCGGTATGTGCCCGAGCGTGCCGCCGATGACTACGTCGATGGCACCGATGACCAGCCCCGTGCACTTTGCGCTGTGGACCTCGATGCCGATCGCACCACGATGCTGACCTGGCGAATGCCATATCGTGGTGAAGACATCCGTGGTGTCTGGCACCAGCGGTATTACGCGCCGGGCACTCGCTGGTCTGATCAATGAGGCCGGCGGCATCATTCTGCCGCACCGGTATGCCACTCTCGTGACATGACGTTTAACCGTCCGTCAGGCCCACCAGCGTCGCGACGCCAACTCGACCGACTCCTCGAGTTGCTCGAGGCCGCTGGGTACGACGGGTTTCGTGATGCACGCGGCCCACTCGGGTTTACCCAACGCCAAGGTAATGGCAACTTCACCCGCGATGAGGCCGACGCGTTCATTGCCGACCTCGAAGGCACCGATCACGATCCCAGCGCACCGTCGCCAACGTCGGCAGCGCGTCTGAGCACCGATGAACGTGCGGCGCGCGCACTGCCCGACGAGGTACTCGCCGCCGAGTTGCAGCGTCGTGGATGGGTGGTGATGGAGCCGTGAGCAGCCCCGCTGGGTCGCTGCAGGTACGAGCCGACGTGTTGCAGGCACCTGCGCCCGGCGTTGCCGAGTTGCTGCACGATCAGCTGATCACCGTGGTCGATGGTGTCATCACCGACATGTCGTCCGCCCCGGCTCCGGAGCCGAACGTGCCCGCTCGCCTGGATGGGGTGTTGATGCCGGGTCTGGTCGACGCCCATATCCACGCCCCTCAATGGCCGCAGCTCGGTATCGGCCTTGATCTGGGGTTGGAACAGTGGCTGTTCGACCTGACGTTCCCGCTTGAGGCACGCTGTGCCGACACCGGATATGCGGCCGATGTGTGGGATCACATGGTGCCCACCCTGCTCGGCCTTGGCACAACGACCGCGGTGTATCACGCCTCGACCCATGTCGAGGCCACCACCGCTCTCGCCGAGGCCTGCGTGCGTCACGGGCAACGCGCCGTCATTGGTCGGGTGGCAATGGATCATCCAGAAGGCACCCCAGAGTGGTATCGAGATGCGGACGCAGCGGCTGCGGTCTCGGCGAGTCGTCGATCGATCGACGAGATCCGGGGGCTTGGGTCGTCGCTGGTGCAGCCGATCATCACGCCGCGGTTCATTCCGGCGTGCAGCGATGCAGCTCTGGTGGGCCTTGGCAAACTGGCTGCCGACACCGGTGTGATCGTGCAGACCCATGCTGCCGAAAGCGATTGGCAACACGGTGTCGTGATGGAGCGCACCGGACTGCGCGATGTGCACGCCCTCGAGTCGTTTGGGCTGTTGCGCGACCACACGGTGCTGGCTCACGGCACCCATCTGGACGCATCGGACCTGTCACGCTTGGCAGCGACCGGTGCAGGTGTATCGCATTGCCCGCTGTCCAATTCATATTTCGCCAATGCGGTGTTCCCGGCCCGACGGGTGCTCGACGCAAGGGTGCGCGTTGGCCTTGGTACCGATGTAGCCGGCGGGCCGAGTGCCTCGCTGTGGCACAACGCAGCCCATGCGGTGACGGTGTCGCGCATGCTCTCCGACGGTGTCGACCCTAACGGGGCGGCGCATCGTGGCGAGGTGCGCATCGATGCCGCAACGGCGATGTGGATGGCCACCGGTGGGGGTGCCGACCTTGTGGGCCTACCGGTGGGGTTGTTGGCGGTGGGTCGACGATTCGACGCACTACAGGTTGTGGTGGACGATCGCAGTGGGGTGCGATCGGTGTCGCCGGAGTCGCGAGCGCACGATGACGTTGCCTCTGAGTGGCTCGAGCGGGTGATGCGAGCACCTGATGTGCGCGCGGTGTGGGTCGACGGCATCGCCGTGGTCTGAACGCGCGCAGTACCGTGGTGACGTGAGTATCGGTGACATCGACATCCCCGTGTGGGTCCCGTTCTTGCTCGGCGTTCCCTTCGTGCTGTTCGGCATCGTTCTGTTCGGGATTGTGCGACACACCCGACGAAACCTGAAGGTCATGCGCGAGGCCGGTATTGACGACCCGATGACAGCGGGTGGTCAGATTGCGGCACGCCTGGCCACCGAGGGGTTCGGCGGCGGAAAATCGACCGAGCAACGATTAGCCGAACTCGACGATCTCCGTGCCCGCGGTGTGATCGATGATGATGAATACCGCACGGCGCGTGCCCGCGCGCTGGGTGGATGACCCGAGGAGAACCATGTCCGATCATGTGAGTTCTGAACAGCACGGCGCCGTGCGCGTCGTCACCATCGACGACTCGAAAGCCAATGCGCTGTCGTTTGAGATCATCGCTGCCATCGAGGCCGAACTCGATGCCGCTGAGGCTGATGATGCGACCCGGGCCATGGTGGTCGCTGGTCGACCGGGCATGTTCTGTGCTGGCTTCGACCTCGGGGTGATGCGCAGCGGCGACCCGTCGGCAGTGGTGTCGCTGGTAGCCGCCGGCGGTGCGTTGGTCACACGGTTCTACGGTGCGTCGATCCCGGTTGTGGGAGCAGCGACGGGTCACGCACTCGCTGCGGGGGCGTTGATGCTGTTGGGCTGCGACCACCGTGTGGGGGCCGATGCCGCCGTGAAGATCGGCTTGAACGAGGTGGCGATCGGCATGGTGCTGCCCGACTGGGCGTTCGCGATCGCGGAGGATCGCCTGGCGATTACCCATCTGCAGTCGGCTGTGGCCAATGCGCATGTCTACGACGGTGTGGGTGCGGTGGCCGCGGGCTTCCTCGACGAAGCGGTGGAGCCCGAACGGGTGGTGGAGGTGGCGATCGAACGCGCCACGGCGCTGGCAGAACTGCACCCGGGCGCCTATGTCGGCACCATTAAGGTGCTGCGGTCGAGCGTCATCAAACGGATGCAAGCCCCTGACGCCGGGTCGATCATCGTCGACTGATTGCGTCCATCATGGCCACGACTAGGTTCGGATGATCGGCTGGACGACCGGAGGTGTGCCGTGTTGCGACATGTGGTGATGTTTCGTTGGACCGACGATGTTGACGATGCTCACGTGGCGGCGATCGCCGAGGCGCTGAGTGCGTTGCCGGCACGCATTCCGTCGATACGTGCATATCGCTTCGGTGCGGACGTCGCTGTGAACGACGGCAATTTTGATTTCGTCGTCACCGCTGACTTCGATGATGTCGACGGGTATGTGGCCTATCGCGATCATCCCGAGCATCTTGCGATGATCGATCGGTTGATCAAAGGCCACGTCGCCGAACGTGCCGCTGTGCAATTTGAGGCGGGTATCTGATGGATCTTGGCCTTGCCGGACGGCGCGCTTTGGTCACCGGTGCATCGAGCGGGTTGGGTCTGTCGAGCGCGGCCGCTCTCGCCGCCGAGGGTGTGCGCGTGGTGATGGTGGCTCGCGATGCAGATCGGCTTGGGCGAGCTGCGGCAACGGTTGAGGGTGATGTCCATGTGCTCCCCGGCGATGTGTCCGACATCGACGGGGTCGGCGAACTGGTGGCAACGGCGGCCCAGATGCTGGGCGGGCTCGACATATTGGTGGCGAACGCTGGTGGGCCACCTGCTGGCACATTCGCCAGCACTGGCCTCGATGCGTATCTGCCGGCTCTGGAACTCAACTTGTTGTCAACGGTGGCCATGTGCACCGCGGCCGTGCCGCTCATGCGGGACGGCGGGTGGGGTCGCATCGTGGCGATCACCTCAATATCAGTGCGTGAACCAATCGGGAACCTGATCCTGTCGAACACCGCGCGGGCAGGGCTGACGGGGTTCTTGAAGACCCTGTCGCGAGAGGTTGCCGGCGACGGCATCACCGTGAACTCCTTGCAGCCCGGTCTGCATCGCACACCTCGCTTGATCGATCTTCACGGCGATGCGGTCGACGACCTCGGGGCGATGATCCCCGCAGGTGTTGTTGGCGATCCCGATGACTTCGGTGCGATCGCCGCGTTCTTGTGTTCGGATGCCGCACGCTTCGTCACCGGAGCAGCGATTCCGGTCGACGGTGGCGCTGCCCACGGCCTGCAGTAGTCACACTCGGCGGTTGTCCACCCTCTGATTGTTAGTCGCCGGCGTCCACCCCGGCGAGCGACACGTCGGTGGTCGCGGGGATCGGGGGAAGGCGAAGAGCGAGTAGCCAGGTGGCGCCGACCGCCACCGCTGAGCCGATCAGTGCAGCGGTCAGATCACCGAGGACGAACAGCAGTCCTGAGGCCAAGGTGCCGACGAAACGTCCCACCGCATTCGCGGCGTAGTAGAACCCCACATCCATCGCTACCTCGTCGTCATCGGCGTAGGCGAGAACAAGGAATGAGTGCAGCGCCGAGTTCATGGCGAACACCACCCCGAACACGATGAGGCCGCCGACGATGGCAACGGTGGCACCCACATCGGTGGCGACGGCCACCGCAATCACCGCGGTGATCACCCCGAGGATCAGAGCCCAGCGTCGGGTCGCCCCAACTTCATCGCCCGCGCTGCCGGTCATGATCAGTAGCTGAGGAGCGGACGATTGCACGATGCCATAGCCGATCACCCACGCGGCGAGGAAAGCACCGATGCCCTCGTGGCTCCATCCCAGTTCGTCGGCGAGGAACACCGGTAGGGCCACAACGAACCAGATGTCGCGCGAGGCGAATAAGAACACGCGCGCCGCCGACAGACGGTTGAGAGCCGTCGACTTCGACAGCACCGACCGCAGGGGTGCTTTGCGTTTTGACTTCCCGATGTCTTCGTTCAAGAAGAACATCAGCGCGACGACGGTGACGGCGAGCGCGGCCGACATCGACCACAGCGCGGTATCAAAACCAATCCACGACAACAGGGCGGCGCCAACGAAGAACCCCACACCTTTCAGCGCGTTCTTCGAACCGGTGAGGATCGCCACCATGCGGAAGAGCGCACCGTCACCGGCGACGGTCTTCACCGCGCTCTTCGATGACATCTTGGTGAGGTCCTTGGCCACGCCCGACAGCGCCTGCAAGATCATCACGAAGGTCACGGCGAACCATGTCGACCAGTTGTCATCGAGCAGGGTCAACGTGGACAGGGCCACGATCTGGGTGATCAGCCCAGCGACCAGCGTGCGGTTCAAACCGCGGCGCGAACCCACCCACCCGCCCACGAGATTCGTCACGATGCCCATGAATTCGTAGGCCAGGAACAAGAACGCTATGGCCAGCGGGGTGTAGCCGAGTTCGTTGAAGTGCAACAGCACCAGCATGCGCAGCGCACCGTCGGTGACGGTGAACACCCAGTACCCGGCGGTGACAAGTGCGTAGTTCCGCAGTTTCATGCCGCCACCAGGTTGACCAGTTCGACGAGGCGGTGTGCGTAACCGAATTCGTTGTCGTACCAGACCAGGACTTTCACCATGCGGCCGTCGATCACCATGGTCGACGGCGCGTCGACGATGCCCGAGCGCGTGTCGTTCACATAGTCGGCCGAGACCAGAGGGCGAGTCTCGTAGCCCAGGATGCCGGCGAGCGGTTCGGTACTGGCAGCATCGCGAAGGATGTCATTGACCTCGTCCACAGAGGTGTCGCGCGTCATGCTCAGCACCAGGTCGGTGAGTGACGAGTTCAACATCGGCACCCGGACCGCCACGCCATTCAGGCGACCAGCGAGCTCGGGAATGATCATGGTGACCGCGGTTGCCGAACCCGTACTGGTCGGGATCAGGCTGTTGAGGGCCGAGCGTGCCCGGCGCAGATCCTTGTGAGGTGCATCGACGATGACTTGGGTGTTGGTGACGTCGTGGATGGTGGTGAGGGCTCCGCGCTCGATACCGATGCGGTCGTGCAGCACCTTCACTACCGGTGCAATGGAGTTCGTGGTGCAACTGGCCGCAGTGACGATGTCGTGGGTGTGGTGGTCGTACAGCGTGTGGTTGCATCCCATCACCACGTTCAGTACCCCGTCGCTTTTCACCGGTGCCGCAACGACGACTTTGCGTGCGCCGTTGTCCAGATGCGGCTGTAACGACGCGGTGTCTTTGAATTTCCCAGAAGCCTCGATGACGATGTCAACCCCGTAGGTGTCCCACTCGATGCGATCGGGGTAGGACTCGTCACTGAACGTCACCGGTGCGCCATCGATGGTCATGGCGTCGCCGGTAACGCCAATCTCGCCGGAGTATCGGCCGTGCACGGTGTCGAATTCGAGTAGGTGAGCCGCGGTCGCGACACCACCGTGGGGTTCATTCACGTGCGCGAGTTGCAGTCCGGGGTGTTGCTGCAGCGCGCGCACCGCAAGGCGACCAATGCGGCCGAATCCGTTGATGCCAACACGGATGGGGGTGGTCATGATGAGGCTCCAGTTCTTGGGTGGTCTGCGACGGTCGGCGGATAGTGAT
>Ga0208547_1000739_pt1 | contig 18372 bp, 17 predicted proteins | sample DEB08_DNA_5_FD_185501 | JGI IMG/M metagenome (GOLD analysis project Ga0208547, IMG submission 185501) | Aqueous microbial communities from the Delaware River and Bay under freshwater to marine salinity gradient to study organic matter... | ecosystem: Environmental > Aquatic > Marine > Coastal ...
CACTGTGGTGTCTGAATATGAATCATGTGATTTTAATTTTCTCCACCCTAACAAAAACCCGCCCAAGAGGCGAGTTTTTGAAAAGAAAAGTAATCAACGTGATTACATCATGCCCGGCATACCACCCATTCCCGGCATTCCACCCGGCATTGCTGGCGTATCATCATTTGGCTCATCAGCAATAGCAGCTTCGGTAGTTAAGAAGATTGCGGCAGCACTTGCAGCGTTTTGCAGTGCATTTCGGGTGACCTTCACTGGGTCAATAATTCCAGCCTTAACCATGTCTTCGACATACTCATCATTGCGAGCATCCCAACCAAGCCCTTCGTGGGTATGTTTCTTGCCTTCTTCGTCTACGTAATACCCGCTAGCTACGTTCTGCACGATAATACGAGCTTCGTTATCACGACCAGCATTGATAAGAATCTGTTCCATTGGTACAAGAAGTGACTTAGCTACCATGTCATACCCTGCTCGAGCTTCGTCTTTGGTTTTTCCAGCTTTTTCTTTCAAAGCTTTTGCCGTTTTCGCCAGCGCCGCTCCACCACCAGGAACAATTCCTTCCTCAATGGCAGCCTTTGTTGCCTGTACCGCATCTTCAATCTTGTGTTTCAGATACTTCATTTCGGTTTCGGTAGCCGCTCCAACACGGATCACCGCCACACCACCAGCAAGCTTCGCAATTCGCTCTTGCAGTTTTTCACTATCAAATTTAGATGAAGAGTTATCAAGGGTTGCCTTCAATTGCTGAACTCGTGACTCAACCGCAGCTTTGTCACCCTTTCCACCGACGATAACCGTCTGGTCTTTCTTGGAACGAACCATATCTGCTCGCCCAACCACCTCAAGACCAGCTTCTTCAAGCTTCATGCCTTTTTCTTCAGAGATCACAGTGCCGCCAACGGTAACAGCAATATCCTCCAGCATTTCTTTGCGACGATCACCGAATCCAGGTGCTTTAATCGCAAGCACATTCAATGCTCCACGAATCTTGTTCACCACAAAGGTGGCCAAGGCCTCACCGTCTACATCTTCTGCGATTAGAACGATGTCTTTCTTTCCAGATTGTGCAATTTGCTCAACAAGTGGCAACACCTCTTTGATGGTTGAAACCTTTCCATCCACCAAGACAATAGCTGGGTTTTTAAACTCAGCTTCCATGCGCTCGGTATTGGTCACCATGTATGGCGAAATGTACCCACGATCAAAGGCCATTCCTTCTACCACATCTGAGCTAATTCCCATAGTCTGACCCTCTTCAACAGTCACCACACCATCGTTACCGACCTTTTCAATGGTTTCAGCAATAATTCCACCAATCTCATCAGATTCAGCAGAGATAGCGGCAACATGCTTAATTTCGTCACCCTTCACTGGCTGGGACATGTCTTTCAGGATCTCCACAGCATCTTCAGCTGCTTTCTCAATTCCAATCTTCATAAGGGTTCCGTTGACTCCCATGGCAGTTTTCTTCAACCCCTCAGTGATCATGGCATGCGCCAAGGTGGTAGCGGTAGTGGTTCCATCACCAGCTGCCTCATTAGTCTTTTCAGCAGCTTCACGAATGATCTGCGCCCCCATATTCTCAAATTTGTCAGACAAGCTAATGTCTTTGGCAATTGACACACCATCATTGGTGATGGTTGGACCACCAAAGCCATCCAAGGCAACATTTCGCCCCCGTGGACCGAGCGTTACCTTTACTGCTTCGGCCACAATATCAATTCCTTTTTTAAGCGCTTCGCGCGCTTCGTTATGCAAGAGTACTTTCTTTCCCATATGACAATTACTTAATGACTGCTAATAGATTATCTTCTCGAACAACTAAATACGTATCACCATCCATCTCGATTTCATCTGGTGAATATTTACTAAACATCACCATATCTCCTTCTTTTACAGACATCGGTACTCGCTTTCCGTTTTCATCAAGCTTTCCTGGACCAACCGCAATCACTTCACCCTGTTCTGGTTTTTCTTTCGATGCAGTATCTGGAATATAGATACCTGATTCTGTTTTTGCTTCCATTTGCGCTGGTTTAATAACCACGCGATCTCCTAACGGTTCTAGTTTCGCCATAGCATTACTACGTACTACTAATAAGTAGCTCTATTTTATTTTTGACTCATTTTTTTGTCAAATATTTCGTGATCGTGAAAAATTATGAAAAATAAAAGCCGACCGAAGTCGGCTTTATGGTTTACATTTCGTCAACGAGCTCTGCGTAGGAAGGTATACGCCCCATACTTCTCATCTTTCTATGATTGGAGGCAAACATGTGCCAAAACGAATAGTCATAAACAGGGACACCTAAAGGTTTCAATACCTGCTTCAATCGCTCTGTCCACCGAATGAGGTGGACTCGATTCAGCGCCTGCTTATCGTGATGGCCACCCTGTCTCCCAAGGCCAGAAAAAAAGACCACCGCCATGAACCAATTTATAACAGGAAGTTTCCAGTGAATATTAACAGACACGCGAGCCTGAAATTCAGATCGTGCCATATCATCCGGCCTCTTCTGAAACTGCTCAGCATACTCATTAATATGAGCCATCTGGAGAAAGGGCATGAGGACAAAGCCAGCAAAACCCACACAAACAAACCACTGCAGGAAACCAGCCCAGAACGGAGCGGCTGAAAATACCGGGAGAACGATAAAGAAAACTCCGTACAGAATCTTTTTTATCAGAACCTCGCGCATCCGATGCTGCAGCGTTCCATCTTTCTCTGGATTAAAATAACGCTTTGTTCGCTGAAACTCGCCGTACACGAACCAGTAATGGAACGTAATAATGTACAAAAAATTAGCAAACAAATGCTGATACGGCCTAAACCAGGTTTTTAGATGGGTCGCAAACTGAGAAAACGCTAAGAACTTTTCTCCCGTACTCGAATCCGGGTCAGATTGTTTTGAGTCTACACCGCGAGGTGAGTACACATTTGCATACAGGTGGTGCTGATCGTGGTGTCTCCCCCAGTTTTTGAACTCTAATCCAATAAGATCGAGAGTGCGTTTAAACACCTCATTCAGCTTCTTATGGTGAGTGAGTCCGCCGTGGTTAGCGTCGTGCCCTACACCTGCCATCATGATCCATCCACATCCTTGCGCAACACCGGCAAGGAGGACATGCCAAACTTCCGTCAGTGCTCCAGATAGCAGTAATACAAATGGAGCAAAGTAGCTAAGATAGGTGAATATCACAATCACCCAAATCAATACTCCTCCATCCATCCCGTTTTTGTAACCACGGGATTTCAACTCAGCGTTAAACTCTCGCCAAGCAACGTTTACAGCCTTACTCACTAAAGGCTTTCTCTCTAGTGCACTAGTCATACGATTTTCTATTTAAAGGTTATTTGCCCTCAACCTACCACACCACACAAAAGTATCCAGTCAAAAGCTGCAAAACTTGCTTTTTTACCAGAAAAATCCATAATGCTGGGCATGGAATTTATTCAATCAATACTTCCCTGGATTCAGATCGTGTTGGCAGTTTTACTGACCACCACCGTGCTTATGCAGCAATCTGACGCAGGACTAGGAGGCGCTTTTGGTGGCGATGATGCCACCAGCACAATCCGTCGTACACGACGTGGATTTGAAAAGACTCTTTTCAATAGCACCATTGTATTTGGTGTTATGTTTATCGCATCAGCTTTGCTTGCAGCGCTCATCTAATGTTCCCGCGCTTCCTCCCAGGAAGCACATCAACGTGAATATTTCTCTTTTTACATCACTTTCAAAACAGTTTCGTTCTGCTCGCAACAAGGTGCGTAATCTCTCCACCAAGAAACGAGCGATTTTTGCGATTGCCTTTTTAGGGATGACCATCGGTGCCACAGGGATGGTGCGCACTCTGTTTTTTAATCACTCAACCGTACTCCCTGCTCAGGGCGGAACGGTAACTGAAGGTGTCGTGGGGGCGCCACGTTTTATTAACCCAGTACTGGCTGAAAGCAATACCGATCTCGATCTCACCAGGCTTACTTTCTCTGGACTGATGAAGCGAGACCCACAAGGGGATCTCATTCCTGATCTGGCACAGAGTTACTCTATTTCTGAAGATGGCAAGACGTATCTTTTCACACTTCGAGAAGGGCTAAAATTCCACGACGGACACAAACTGACCGCCAGTGATGTCGTTTTCACCATCAACCAAACCCAGGTCTCCAGCCACCAGAGCCCACACCGAGAAACCTGGCAAGGAATCAAGGCGGTCGTCCTTGATCCACAAACCGTACAATTCACACTCCCCCAAGCCTTTGCCGGCTTCTTGGAGCAAACCACCCTCGGAATTCTTCCGAGCCACATTTGGCAAACCGTACCAGCTGAGCAGTTTAGTTTCAGCACGCTCAATGCTATCCCGGTTGGAAGTGGTCCATTTTTTGTACATGACATCAAACGAGACAAAGCTGGGGTGCCCCAAAATTATGTGCTCAAAAGCAATAAGCACTTTTGGTCTGGGGAACCATTTATTTATCGAATCGTGATGCGATTCTATCCAAATGAAACAGAACTCCTTACGGCCTTCACACGTGGCGACGTAGACACCATGGCGGCCATCAGTCCGAATCTTTTAGAAGACATTCGCTACGATCTTTTGGTAACCACCCCACTGCCACGCATCTTTGGCCTGTATTTAAACACTACTCGAAACACACTTTTACAAGACGATGAGCTCATTGCCATTATTGACAAAGCGCTTGACAAACAGGCGCTCGTGGATAAAGTACTCAACACGTTTGGATCACCTCTCCACGGCCCCCTTCCCCCAACCATCAGCACGCTCGAAGAAGTCGAGACAAGCAACACCTCACGCGAGGAACTACAACAAGAGCTTGAAGATCTTGGATGGGAAGCACCCGCTGGAGACCCAGATGGAATTCGGCAGAAAGATGGAACTGCGCTGCAATTTAGTATTGCCACCAGTGATATTCCAGAACTGACCGAAACAGCCACACTTATTAAACAGAACCTAGCCGAAATTGGTATACTGGTAACGATTAATGTTTTCGAGATTCGAAACCTAGAACTCGACATTATCCAACCGAGAAACTTTGAATCGCTTTTGTTTGGTCAAGTAGTGCGTCATGATACTGACCTCTATGCATTCTGGCACTCCTCGCAATCTACCAGTGAAGGACTCAACATTACGAACTACGACAACACTGCTGTTGACGAAGCCTTAACGGGTGCCCTACAAACCCTCGACGAAGGATTACGAAGAAACTTATACCGAACCGTTGAAGAACAAATCACCACTGACAAACCAGCTGTCTTCTTGTATTCACCACACCTTGTGTATGTCACAAACCGAACGATTGGAGACTTTGATATCGGAGTGGTTTCCCACCCCGCTGATCGCTTGAATCAAGCAAACACCTGGTATGTCAACACGGAACGTGTTTGGGATTTCTTAACGAAGTAACTATATAAATTATGAACACATCATCACAGACAAGAAAAAAACGAACCTCCGGTGGGAGTAAAACACGGGTATATCGCGCCTCAAGTAACGGTGCGACTCAAACTACCCCCAAGAAAAAACCTGAGTCACGAGGACGATCAGGTGGCCCTAACCGTGGTCCAAAACGATCATCAGGTGGAAGCAAGCCGCGTCGACGCCTCAGCACCAACCGTCGACCACGACGACAAAAGAGCACTAAACCAACAACGCTACGAAACCCAGGAAATGCGAGCGAGCTCATCAAGAACATTCCACCACTAGCTCCTGGTGACATTCGTGTGATCCCAATTTGTGGAGTTGAATGGGTGGGGACCAACATGACCGCCGTTGAATACATGGATGAAATTGTGGTGATCGACGCTGGTTTCGGATTCGGAAATCCAGACACTCCTGGTATTAACTACACCATCCCTGACGTTGCCTACCTTGAAGCAAATAAGCACAAAATTAAGGCTCTCGTGATTACTCACGGCCACCTTGACCACGTTGGATCTATTCCTTTTGTGATGGAAAAGCTGGGCAACCCGCCAATCTATACTCGTGAATTCGGAGCTATCTTCATTCAAAAGCGAATGGAAGAATTTCCTCATGTTCCCAAGCTCAACATTGTGACTGTACAGGCTGAAGATGGCTTCTTGCCACTTTCTGAAAACCTGAAAGTACGATTCTTTGGACTTACTCACAGTATCCCAGACTCAAGTGGTGTGATCATAAAAACTCCAATTGGAAGTATCGTGAACACCGGAGACGTGCGTGTTGAAAACACTGACGGTGTAGTTCCTCAGGAAGAATTCGATCAGTACGCACTCTTTAAAGACGAGAATGTACTCCTTCTGGCCATGGACTCAACTGGTTCTATTAAACCAGGCTGGTCTATTAGTGAAGAGGTCGTGAAATCTAACATTGATGAAATTATCCGAGACGCACAAGGACGCATCTTCATCGCTGCTTTTGCGTCACACGTTGACCGTATGATTTCATTCATGGAAAGTGCTAAGAAGTATGGCAAGTACGTAGCTATTGAAGGGCGCTCAATGAAGAGCAACCTTTCTATTGTGCAACAGCTTGAACTTACTGATTTCAGTCACGTGATCTCTGTGAAAGATATTGACGATTACCCACCACACAAGATCGTAGTCCTCATGACTGGTGCGCAAGGAGAGCAATACTCAGCACTGAACCGTGTTGCGAACGCAACCCATAAAGATCTTCGCCTCACCAAAACCGATACCATTGTGCTTTCCGCTTCAGTGGTACCAGGAAATGACTACTCTGTGGGGCGCCTCAAAGACAACCTGTATCGTGGTAGCTACAACATTGTGACCTATCAAGACAACCAGGTACACGCCTCTGGGCACGGCAAGCGAGAAGAATTGATGTGGATTCACTCACAGATTCCATATAAGTACTTCATGCCAGTTCACGGTGAACACCACATGCTGAAAACTCACGCCACCCTAGCTCGCGGGATTGGAGTTGACGACAACAACATCGTCGTGCCAGATAACGGAAGTATTATTGAAATCCGAGACAATGGAAACAAATTGGTTAAACTTGAAGAAAAAGCACCATCTCGAATGGTGGTGGTAGACGGAAAAATGCTGGGAGAAATTCCAGACGTCGTAATGCGAGATCGAAAGATGCTTGGAGAATCGGGAATCTTTGTCGTAGTGGTAAGCATGAACACTCGCACCGGAAAGCTTAAAAAATCACCAGACCTTATCTCACGTGGCTTCATCTACCTTCGCGAAAAACAAGATCTGCTACACAAAGCTCGAAACCTTGTTAAGCGAACCGCTGAACAAAATGCAAAACCAGGCAATGTTGATTTCGACAAAGTGAAGAACAAGGTTGCCGATGCTGTGGAACGATTCCTCTTCCAAGAAACTGGCAAGGAGCCCACAGTCATTCCAGTAGTCTTGGCTGTCTAAGCTATACTGGATACATGAAGAAACGATCAAAACGACTCCTCTGGGTCGTGTACGGGGTATTTTTCCTCTACAGTGTTCACTCTGCCTTTGGTATCTATATCAATTCGACCTTCCTAAGTGAAGGGTGTGGCTGTGGTATTCCAGAAAATATGGTGGGCCTTCTATTTACCGCCGGATCTATTGTTGGAGTAGTGCTGACGCTCTTAATTCGAAGATTTGTTGCCGCTATTGGATCTGCTAAACGTCTACACATTGCAACCCTGGTGGGCACCATAGCGGCTCTCCTAGGATTTGTTTTCTCAAGCTCTGCTGTGGTGGTGGGGCTCTTGTTCGTATTCTATTGGGGGCTCAGTTATATCTTTAACTTTATGTCTGACATTTTAGTTGAAAGCTACTCTGACGACAGCACCACTGGAGATACTAGAGGGGTTTTCCTTACCATTGCCGGTCTCGGGAGCATGATGGCACCATACCTTGCTGGACGATTGAATGAATTATATGGCTTCAGCGCTGTCTACCTCTCTGCCTCCGGATTAGTGGTGCTAGCACTTATTCTGATGCTCAGCATGGGTAAACAGATAAAAGAGCCACGTTTTGAAAAAGTGAACATCTTCAAGGGAATGCGTGCGTTTTTCAAGAAGAAAAACTATTCTGGTATTTTTGCTACCAACTTTCTGTTGCAATTCTTCTTTTCTTGGATGGTTATCTATACCCCCATCTACCTGATTGAACATATTGGACTTAGCTGGACTCAATTGGGTATCATCTTCACGGTAATGCTCACACCATACGTATTAATTGAAATCCCGCTAGGAAAACTGGCGGATCGCCTGCTGGGTGAGAAAGAGATCTTACACACCGGTATCCTGGTGATGATCTTAAGCACAGCTGGCCTGGCCTTTGTATACTCACAATCAATCTGGTTATGGATGATTCTTCTTCTCCTTACCCGCATTGGAGCCAGCGCTGTCCAAGTGGCAAGTGAATCATATTTCTTTAAACAAGTGGATGAAACGCAGGTGAACGCCATCTCTGTGTTTCGTCTCACTGCCCCAACCTCATACATGATTGGGCCATTGCTTGGAACCCTCTTTCTATCACTTCCCAACTTCCAATTTCGCTGGCTCTTCCTTGTCTTAGCAGGAATTCTTCTCATTGCCTTTCCGTTTATTTACAGAATTCAAGACACAAAATAAAAACCCCTCCGAAGAGGGGTTGTGTGCTATTAGTGCACAATAATAATTTTTTTATTTTCGGAATGGTACCCATCAGAAACTCTGAGGAAATACACTCCTGCCGGAAGGTTCGTTTCTACCACATATCCTGCTTCCGTTTTCTGAGGAAGCAGTGGCGTGACCTTCCCTTCCACACCAACAACTGCAACTTGATACAGATCTTGCCACCCATCTGGCGTCTGGATAAATAACTGCTCACCAGAACGCACAGGGTTTGGATAAACTCCCAGATTCGCAACCTCTTCATGCTGAACATTCAAAACAGTATCCGGCTGATAATGAAGGGGTTGACATTCAGACCCCAACACAGACAAGGTTTGTGACGAATCACAAGGCAGCCACACATGCTGACTCCCATGCAGAAATACGTCTGCGCCGATGGTAAAAGTGCCGCGAGGTATACCTCGCACATCACCAACGAAGCGGACTGAACCATGAGCTAACTTTGCAGTGCCAGACCTTGTATACGGAGGTGGCCCGTACTCCAAACCCACAACATAGAAACCATGACTGTAATCCACACCAAGGGTTTCGTAACGACCTGGAAGAAGTCTCCCAGAGGTGTCTGCGTCATGAGCAGTGGTGTCACCAGGACCAAATCGAAGCAATAACGTAGTGTCACCATTACGATAGAAACGACCACACAGCATGATAGAGTCTTGCTGTGGATTTACAGCAATACCGGCAATGCTGGCATACGGATCAGCATCTGAAAGCATGATCTTTGGCAACCACTGGCGCCGAGCAAGATCGCATCGATACAAATACAGCTCAGGCGATCCAGAAGGCACGTAATCATAGGAGGGTATATATAGCGTGTCACCAACCACTAACATGTGCACAATTTGCACGCCATTAGCTGGTGGTGCATCTACGCCAGAGATAAATGGCAAGACACCCCTGGATGAATGCCAGGAAGCCAAAACGGCAAGTTGTGACTGATTAGTACGCAGATCAACCAGACGAGCCTGCATCCCGATCAGTAATGTATCTCTCCACATAACCCCACCCGAAATGGTTGGAGCAAGAAAGGGATACAGACCTCTGATATCAAAGTTGCCCATGTTCATCTGGGTGTAAATACCGGGCGATGACAAGATCACATGACCTGTGTCCGAGAGCTGTGTTGATCCCACAGCTGAAAAGTAACCGTATATAAATACAGACCCCGACCTCATCTCCACCATGCCATGCACGGGTGTGTTCGTGAACTGATTGCTTGGGGTAACAGTCGCACCCAGTGGCGCAGTTATACCAGCTGGCCCAAACTCGAATAAGTGTACGTGATTACTCCCACCAATGCTGGTAGGAACAAAACCGGAACAGAGTACATTTCCGTTTGATAGCGGAATTGTATGCTCAATCCAGTTACCAAAGAAGTTTTTTGGCAACGGACTGTTCGCGGGATGGCGCCAGTCGCTTTGGGCAAATAAATTTGCAGTGAATATCACACCGCAAAGCAAGATAATTAGTTTTTTCATAGGTATTATTTTCTATGAAAATACAATATATTTTATATATGTCAATTATTTTGAAGGATGCTCAATCTCCTTATGCTGTGTTTGCGCTACCAACAAAGGACCCAAAAGTGTACTAACAACACTTAGAACAACCAAAGCGGTCACCACTTCTTGAGAAAGCAGTCCACGCTCTAATCCAATAAAAGAAACTGCTAATGTTGTTGAAAGCTGCGGTAACGACGTAATCCCCACCATGTGAGACTCCGGCACCGTCATTTTCACCATGCGGGCACCTAAGTAGCCACTGATATACTTGGAAGAAACAGAGGCTAAGAGAATAATAACTACCAAGAGGCCAAGCTCTTGAGCGCTAAACAGAAGCTGCAGATCTGTTTGCGCCCCCACCATCACAAAGAATACAGGGATGAAAATTCCATAACTCACGGTTCGAAGCTTTGCATACAGCTTCTCACTCGAAACAGAATCTGAAAGAATAAGTCCAGCCAAGAATGCGCCCACGATCGGATGGAGTCCTAGAATTTCAAATAAGATCACCACCCCCACCAAAATAGCCAATACCAATCGAACCTGTTTTTGAAAAATATCCTGAGTGGTCTTTTCTTCCACCCCAGCCACAAATGTCTTGTTCACCTTTGGCACAAACCAGCGCAAGATAATAAAGGTTGCAATCACTAGTCCATAGAGTGGGACCATGGGAATCCCCACTCCGAATCCTTGTGATTGCATTAATACAGAAAGAATAATAAGGCTGAGAACATCTTGTATTAGGGTGGAAGAAACGATAAAACGTCCCAGTCGGCTATGCAGAATGTTTTGGGCCTCTAGAGCTGGGACCACCACCGCAATTGAAGAAGACATGAAAATAATACCCACCAACAATGACGCCACGAGATCAAGGCCAAGCATATGAGAGACAATGAACCCTAGCCCAAATGGCAGGATGGCATTAACCACCGCCACCACACTGATACTGGCGAGCTCTTTCTTCGCATGAGTAATCTTTGTCTCAAGACCCGCCATGAACATCAGGAAGATCAATCCAATTTCTGCAAAGAACAGCAATGTTTCATTAACCGAAATCCAATCAAGACCTTGAGGGCCAGCCACCATACCCCCAACAACTAATGCCACCACCCAAGGAAGGTGGAGTCTTTGAAAGAACTCCGAAAAAGCAACGGTAACAAAGAGGACAACAAAGAATGGAATTAATTCTACCTGCATATACCTAGCGTCTTCTGATGTATACAAGCCACATCACCACGACAACAATTAACTGCACAATAACCACTGGTCGAAAACCATTCATCCAACTGGCAACCAAGATTCCAACCATTCCCAAAAGCATCAACACAATACCTCGCTTACTCACCCGCGTACTTCGTTTTACATACCCAAGATACATCTGGGCAATCCAGCCGAGTAAAAGTATGATCCAAGCAACCCCCTCGATCGTAAGTAACTGAGAAAAATCCATACTATTAGTATACTACGGCTTGTTTTGTCTCTCTAAGTTGCGTAGAATCGTGGCGTGGATGAACCAATACGAATTGAAAAGTATCTTGCCCAACAAGGAATCGCCTCAAGACGCGAAGCCAAGGCTCTTATCCTAGCTGGACACGTGAAGGTAAATGGAAAAACAGTCCGTGAACCCGGGATAAAAATCAATCCAGACCAAGACAAACTACTCCTCTCAGAGCGTGGTCTTGTGGTACAGCAAGACAAAATCACCGTCGCGGTATATAAGCCACGCGGCGTGAACTGCGGCAAAGATGGTGACGATAAAAGTGTTTTTGATGTCTTTCCAAAGTATCAGCACCTCAACACCGTCGGACGCCTTGATAAAGCCAGTGAAGGACTACTCCTTCTCTCTAATGATGGACTTATCACAAAAGCCATCACCGATCGTAGTCACCCCTCTGAAAAAGAATACGTGGTTACCGTTCGAGAAAATGTTCTCCCCTGGATGATTGAAAAATTTAAAAAAGGGATAAAGATTGAGGGTGGATACCGAACCCTACCAGCAGAAGCAGAAAAAATAGACCGAAACACGTTTGCCATTACGCTTCGTGAAGGAAAAAAACACCAAATTAGACGAATGGCCAATGCTGTTCACCTAACGATCACGTCTTTGAAACGTGTCCGTATAAACAACATCGAGCTTGGCAGGATGAGACCTGGCCAAGCTCGTGTGCTGAAAACAAAAGAAGTTGAGTCGCTGCGAAAACTAGTTTACTAGCCCCTTATCGCTTTCGAAATCAACTGCATTATCTTGATCGAGTGTAAATGTTGCAGTCGCACCATTTACATCCACGGTGTACTCTCCAGCTGGAATTCCAAGAATATCGAGCGGGATATTTTCTTCATATGGAACTAATGCCAATGTACACATGGCATCAGTTGGTCGCTCAGTTGCGACGCTTACGCGAATGACCGTACCCTCAAGTGCCTGCGTAACGTCACCAATGGTGGTGCATCCGTCTGGCAGAAAACCTCGAATTGTTGCCATAGCCTGAAGAGGAAATGACTCCATCAGCGCAATCTCAACCTCATCCACCACAGCAGTACCGACAGTTACTTCACCGGCCACCTCACCCTCAACTGGAGCAGTGCTGGTACGCGACAATACCAAACCAAGCACGATGGCAATAATGATAATAATTCCAATGATCCAAATGTGTTTTTTCATACGTAAATATAATTAACTCTCTTCATAATACTCGTTCATACGACTTGTAGCAATTTCATGCAGATATGGAAGGGCACCATCAACCATAATCAGGAATTTAACCTCATAGGGTTCGTTTAGTTGTGTCTGATACGGATCATTAATAACCAGCATGCGACTCTCAAGTTCAAAATATGGATTAAAACCTTCATATTGGAGTGACTGCACCGTTCGACCAGTCAATGCGTCAATAATGACGAGGTGATAACAGCCCACCTCTTCTGCCGCCTCACAATCCAATCCAAGCACTACATAGTGGCCAGCAAAGTTAATAGCTGTTTTTTGATACAGATCGGTAATTTCATCAGTCTTAGGCTCAAGTGAATCAATACTAATCACGAGATCACTTTTTTCAACCGCTCGCTCAAGAGCAGGAAATAAACCAAATGATGCTGGGCTATACCCTTCTGGGTCAAAAATTGTCACAGCTCCATCAACCTCAAACATGTCTGGATATCCATTTACGTCAACGTAATACTCTCCTTGTGTTACCCCAGCCACATTAAGCTCGATACGTTCATTAAACGCACGTGGCGGCCCATCACAGGCCTCCACCGAACGATAGGACACAGTGACCAAAAATACCTCCTGCAGACGCTCAATAGATGCTGGTTCGATCTCCGCACATGGATTCGGCAACCTCCCCGAAACAGACAAAAAGACCCGCAGGGGGTCTTGTTCATCTTGCACTTCAATATCCACATTGTTTACGTATGCCAACAGAGGTCCGCCGCCAGTGTCCATATCTTCAGTAATGCCGCCCAATGCATACACAGCAACAACCATTACCATCACAGAAGCTAATACCAGGGACCATATTCTCATACCACCATCATACCAGGTTTTTTATGTTTTCCACAATATCATTTGCTTCGCCACAAAAGTGATGTATCTCCATAGCTGAGAAAACGATACCCCTCCTCCAGTGCATGCGCATACACATGGCGCCAATCTGTTGGATCTAAAAATGCTGAAACCAATGCAAGCAGTGTTGACTTCGGTTGATGAAAATTAGTCACCAGCCCGCTACAGTATGTAAAAGGGAACCCCGGAATAATCATAATACTTGTTACACCAGAGATGGAATCTACCCCCTCCTTATCACAATACGCCAACAATATATCCAAAGTCTTTATTGGATCAATTTGGGACTCTTTCCATGTCCACTGGGGCACCATTCTTGTATCTAGATTTTCAGCTAGTCCCGGCAAAGATTCAATGACACGCATGGCCGTGGTTCCAATGGGAACAATAGGCTGTCCTGAGATGACCGCTGCGCGTAAACGCTGCAGTAGTTGTTTTGAAACAGAAAATTTCTCTCCATGCATAATGTGATCTTCCACCAGCTCTGTCTTCACCGGCAAAAAGGTACCAAGACCAACGTGAAGCGTGACAGAAGCAGTGTCTAACGCCGCGATCATGTCATTCGTAAAATGCAGGCTAGCGGTTGGTGCTGCAACTGCCCCCGGCTTGTCTGCAAACACCGTCTGGTATCGCTCTAGATCATCATCAGACACATCGCGCTTAATATATGGTGGCAGCGGAACAGTTCCAATCGTAGCTAGCGCTTCAGACATGGGAAGCGAAGAAGGTAATACGAAGCGGACAAGCCATAGATTTCCTTCTTGCTTCACTCGCTCAATTCGAATTGTGCCACGATGTTCGCTAGCAATTTCAAAGACTCCACTTACCCACGCTTTATTATTCCCCACCATACAGCGCCACGTGGTCTCACCAAATGTCTGCAGCGCCAAACTAACTTCGGTTGTGGGATCAACCGGCTCAACACAAAACACTTCGATACGCTCTCCATTTTCTTCCAACCAGCTAATCCGAGCCGGGATGACCTTCGTGTCATTTAAGATCACCAGCGCATCCTGAAGGAGTGGCGGCACGTCACTGACGCTGTGGTCAGTAATTACCCCACCTCGACATTGCAAAAGTTTTGCCTGATCTCGCTCTTCAAGCGGATGCGCAGCAATGCGCTCATCGGGTAGATCATAATAAAAATCGTCAATGCGAGACATGTTTTAGCCCAGAAAATGATATTGAATAAGCCAGGTCCCAATTGCGGCCAAGAAGCCAAGCAGGGCCGGAATAAAAGCAATTTTAGTATAATTCCAGAACGTCAGGTCTTTCACCATACCAGCTGCGATAACACCAGAGGCTGAACCCACGAGCATCAACGAACCACCAGTACCCACGGTAACTGCTAGCAATACCCAAAGTTGTGTCACGTCAGTGGTAAGCACCTCCAAAGCCACTGCCGCCAATGGAATATTGTCAAAAATACCAGAGATGGCACCCAAGAATGCATTTCCAAAGACAATTGAATTAAAAGACTGGTCAGCAAAGATGTATTGAGAGAGATAATCAAGAATACCTAGTGTTCCAAGTGCAGACACCGCAAGCAGGATTCCAATAAAGAACTTGATTGATGCCATATCTGTTTTTTGAATCATCTTCTCGATTGAAGCATTCAGGTGGGTGCGTTCGCGGGTCAACTGTCGGAATGAATCTACCACCAACCAGGTAATACCCACCCCAAGCAAGATACCGATCACAGGAGGAATATTCACCAAGCGAGCAATAACAGGCAGAATGAAGGCAAGGGCAACACTTGCCACCACAGCTCGATCAGTCTGTGAAATCTTAGGGCATTCCTTACATTCAAGCTGCATCTTGGATTCCGTTTGAATCTGTTTTCGTAGCAGTACTCCTGACACAAGGTACAACACTACTGATGGCAAAATACCACCAGCAATTACCTCTGCTGCTGAGAATTTATCAGCAAACCACATCATAATAGTGGTGACATCACCGATTGGAGAAAAGGCCCCTCCCGCATTGGAAGCAATCACAATACCGGCGGCCACAACCAATAGATTGCGACCCCAGAAGAATTTTCGAGCAATCTGGATCATCACAATCGTAACCGTGAGATTATTAATCACTCCAGACAGCAAAAAGGCTAGCCCAGTCACAATCCAAAACTGCCTTCCTAGCCCAACGTTCTTTTTGGCTAATTTATTCTGAAGATAATCAAAGACCCGGTAGTGCACCAGCACCTCAACGAGCACCATAGAAGCCAAGAGGAATACCACAATACTAAAAATTTCAGCGGTACTATGAGCAATTGCAGCGTGCGCTGCTTCTGGATCAGCCATACCGACCACAATCCAAAGTAATCCTCCCATCACCAAAGCAAACGCCGCCTTATTAATGTGTGCGCGGTGTTCAAGAATTATTCCAATGTAGCCAAGTCCGAATAAAACACTGGCGATAATCTGTGCCGGATTCATAACGGTGACCAGTAAACACCCACCGCCTAAAAAATGCAAGGGAAACCCTGCTTATCCAACCAGCTGACTCGCTTCAGCGATAATCTTCTCAGCAATTTGTGGAGGAATCCCAAGATCATTGATCATTTGCCCAACTCCATATGGGAGCAAATCTCGTACCAAAATCATCTGCTGCTTAGCAAATTGCTCTCTCTCAAAATGGGAAACGGATGGAAGCACAGTAACGGGATACAGCCGCTTATCAACAATCATTTCTGCTAGATTACCCTGCCCAGGATAGTTCCAGCCAATGATTTTCATACGACGACAACGACCATACGTGATCGCTTTTTCTGTAAACTTGGTATTTGTCATCACCCACATCTGATAATGATCCTCATCAAATGTTTTTTCACTGTGCTGCGATGCAATATCAATCAGTCTGGCATCCGCATACATCACATCATTAATGTGCGTTTTTCCTCCCGCCTCGTTACGATACTTTGCTTCAATTAAACACACCTTGTTGCCCTTTCGTGCCACAATATCCACCTCATGATCAACACATTTCCCCTGCATCATCACATTGCGCTCTGTTTCATACCCATGAGCTTGCATTAACGCCTCTAGATATTGCTCAAACAAAAAACCAGCCGGCCCAAGCGCACTGACTGCCCGCCTGAGGCTATACCGCACTGAAACCTCAAGATCTTCCTTGATCAGATACCCCAAGGCTTGTCTAAAAATCTGTGTTGTAGTCACTTCCGGAGTCACCTTCTGCTCAACCGCAGAGCAAACATTCTTTGCTAAATCTGCTGGCGCACCAGACTGTTCAATTGAATAACAAAGCTTTTCAGCGTCAAATGCTTCTTTTTCGCCATCTTCTTTTACGATCTGTACCCGTGTCATGTTGGTAATTCTAGCATGTTAGGCATAAAAAAAGCCCACCGCTTACGCGAGTGGACTTCAGGAAGGAAAACAAATTGGAGAGGGCGAACACAGCTTAAATTAAAATATAAAGCCTAGCGCCATGATGCCAAACAATATCAGCACCCAAATCCATTTGGGTATTACGACGTGGCGTCGTGTGGCTATTTGTTCGTGCCTCACATACTGCATTTCCGCCCTTTGGGCGGGGTACAGAAAGGGAATTAATCTTTTCATCGAATTGTTGGTGTTAAGTGCAAATCTCTTCGTGACCACATTACACCACCCATCATTTTATGCAACCTGGGGACAGATGTGCGATAATGGTCCCACTCTATTCCTAACTGTTTTGTAATTCATGCCAGACAAAGATAATCCACACATGTTAACACCCTCAGAAATCCGAGAAGGTTGTATTGTTCTTAACCATGGAGAGAACGACGAATCTCGCCTTTGTGTCATTAATGAAGAATTCAAACAAGCATTTGAATTCATTTCACAATTCCCCAAATCTGTTTCAGTATTTGGATCTGCTCGCTTTACCGAAGGAAATGACTACTACGAAGCCGCGCGAGCACTTGGAGCACGTATTGCTACCGAACTAGACTACGCCATCGTCACTGGTGGAGGTCCTGGAATCATGGAGGGTGCGAACCGTGGCGCTAAAGAAGCTGGCGGAACTTCGGTTGGGCTCAGTATCAAATTACCTCACGAACAAGTTACCAATCCATACGTAACACATGAATTGGTGTTCTATTACTTCTTCTCTCGCAAGGTGACCTTGTCATATGCAGCAGAAGCATATGTATTCATGCCTGGTGGTTTTGGTACCCTGGATGAAATGTTTGAAATCTTAACCCTTGTGCAAACTAACAAGGTTGAACGAACTCCAATCATTCTCTATGGCGCCAGCTTCTGGGAGCCTTTGATGGAATTTATTGTTGAAAAAATGCGAGATGAATGGGAAACCATCAGTCCTAATGATATTGACCTTATGACCATTACTGATGATTTCGATATCATCATGGAACTAATCAAAAAGGCACCGATTCGAAAGCGTGCTTAAAACAACTTTGCACTACCAATTGCCGCCTGCCCAATACTCCACACTAGCATCATGTTTCCAAACAAGAGCGGTAACCACATCCTTCTAAAGGGGTATTTAGCGATAGCCAATACCATCATCAAAATATCACCAGGAAACGGACTAAATCCGGTATATAACACAATCCCTAACTGTACTGGGAAGTTTCTTCCCTCTTGCACCCAAACCTCCACCTTCTGCAACCAACGCTTGGTTTTTGCAGGCAATACGCCATACGT
>Ga0208547_1000742_pt1 | contig 18363 bp, 17 predicted proteins | sample DEB08_DNA_5_FD_185501 | JGI IMG/M metagenome (GOLD analysis project Ga0208547, IMG submission 185501) | Aqueous microbial communities from the Delaware River and Bay under freshwater to marine salinity gradient to study organic matter... | ecosystem: Environmental > Aquatic > Marine > Coastal ...
TTGTTCTGCAGAATAGCGTCAGCATCCGCAGTTACAGGACCATTTGCCAACTCTAAAATAATCTTTGCCTGGACCTCTGCAGCATTCTCGGCAGTGATTACACGATCAAGCGCCGCTGGAATAAGCACATCAACAGAAAGTAAGAGTAGCTCTTGAGGAGTAATAGATTCACCGCCTTCATACGAAGACACACTGCCTTCTTCTTTTTTAACAACTTCAAGCTGTGCCACATCTAACCCTTCTGGATTGTAGACACCGCCACGACTATCTGCCACCGCCACAATCTTATGACCATCAGCCGCCAGAATCTTTGCTACATTTTTTCCAGCATTACCAAACCCCTGAATCGCAATTGTCTTTGAACCTGCGTCTCCAAGCTTCTCGAGTAGCTCATTAAGCACGCACACACCCCCTTGAGCGGTTGCTTCACCACGCCCCAAACTTCCTCCAAGCTCAATTGGCTTACCGGTAATAACACCAGGTTCGCTCTTCCCTGTAATCTTTTCGTACTCATCCAACATCCAAGACATAATCTGTGGGGTGGTATACACATCTGGAGCTGGAATATCTTGATCAACGCCAATATGATCCACCATTACCCGAACCCAAGCGCGAGACACCTGCTCTAGCTCTTTTGGTGAAAGATCTTTTGGATTCACTTGAACACCTCCTTTTGCACCACCCAACGGAACACCTACCACAGCACATTTAATCGCCATTAGCGCAGCCAATGCTTTCACTTCATCCATGTCAGCATCTTGATGGAAGCGAATTCCACCCTTAAAAGGACCACGACTATTATTAAATTGAACACGGTATGCTTGCAGCTGAATATCTTGACCATCCGCACCAGTAATAGAGATTTCCTTTTTTAGAATATTTTGAGCATTACTCAATAGCTCTAAAGCCTTATCGTCAAACTGTAGTATTTCTTGTGCGTGTGAAAGATTTTCGAGGTAATTCTGAAAAGGGGTATTCATGGTGTGTTCTAAATTATTGATTAGCATGAGTACTATACCAAAATAAGCGCATAAAAAATGCCTCTTGCGAGGCATTATTCATACTATGAAGAGTCACGTCTTGACTCCTCATTTTCATAAAAATTTTTCAAAGCCTTCTTTCCAGCCTTCTGATCCTGCCCTTCTCGGAGGGACCAATACGGCTTTCCAAACCAGTCCCTCTCAAGGAAAAGCCCCTTAATCCAAACATAACCCTCGATAGTCACACTTATCTCAACCGCAGGCGCGCCCCATGATGCAGGCAACACTTCTGTTTCCTGCTTTAGTACTCCGCGATCAACCAAATCCTGGATTCTTGATCCAGGAGTGGGAGCAAGCCATAGATATACAACAGCAATAATCAGCAGAACAACTATACTGACTAATAATCGACTAAATATTTTCATGTCTCTAATTTTTGGTGAATATTCAATTATAGAATCAACCAAATCTCGAGTGGCGTAAAGTTTACATTGCAGCAATAGTGTGGTCGTGCGTTGTTGGTGTTTTCTGTTTCTTAGCTTCCATCTTAATAAGGCGCTTTCGATACAAAACCGGAACCAAGATTAGCGTAAGAACCACAGCAAACGAAAGTCCAAAAATTATAGACCAAGCAAGTGGAGCCCAAATCGCAGATGCATAGGTTAGCGGCACCACACCAACCACAGTGGTGAGTGTAGTGAGTAAAATTGGTCGCAGTCGCTGCACTCCACCTTCAATGGCCACCTCTTTAGGACTTAAGTGTGGCTGTCGTTTATGCAATTTATTCATAACATCAATAAGGATAATTGAGTTATTAACGGCAATACCAGCAACAGCAATGAATCCCATAATGGACGGGAATGATACTGCTTGCCCACTCAATGCAAGCCCCATAAAGATACCAATCAAGATAAATGGCAGAATCGAAATCACAATAAAAGCTTGTCGGAATGAATTAAACTGAATCACGAGAACAGCCACAATTAGGAGCACTCCGTAAATGAGAGCAAAGCCCATATCAACAAATGATTGATTTGTTTCTTCATTTTCACCCCCAAAATCAACCGTCACCCCAGCAGGAACTTCAATATCTTCTCGAATTGACCTCCTCAACTCAGAAACCACCTCTTGTACATTGAAACCATCTTCAAGATCGGCGCTTACATCGATACGTCGCTGTTGGTTTTTACGTTCAATTTTTGCATTTGCTGCAGCAACCTCAACATCAAGCACAGATCCAAGAAGTACCTGCCCCCCTGCCCGATTAGTGATAATCAGATTGGAAATAGCATTAACGGTGCTTTCAACATTATTTCGTAGATCTATTGCACGATCGTTCAATCCAAGACGCACTCGGACATCAATGTCATCACTTCCTACACGGATTGTTGTAGCCGTAACACCGTAAATAGCTGTTCTTAGATACCCCGCCACACTCGCAACGTCTAACCCAGCAGCAATAGTCTGCTCTCGATCAATACGAAATACAAAGTCTAGACCGTCATCCTCCAAAGAAGTCTCCACATCACGAACACCAGGTATGTCGTTCAAAAGCGACACAGTCGCTGCAGCAGCTGAAGCAAGGTCTTCAGTATTTTCACCTAGGTACGTCACAGAAATTGGTGCCCCAACCGGAGGGCCTGAGGACAGCTCTTCAATTCTAACTTCAGTATCAATAAGCACGGCTTCCATGTCTGACCGCACCTCATCAGCAATAACCTGACTACTTTTATCTCTCTTATCCTTTAGTGTTACAGAGATATTAGCTTTGCTTGAACCACTATCACCATCCGTAAATGCCGACAAAGATCCGACTGTCGTAATAAATGCCTCCACATCATCACGCTGCAGCAATACGGCCTCCGCCTCTCGAACCTCAGCATCAGTAATTGCCAGAACGGTTCCCTGCTTATTCTCAAGATTGATAAACAAGTATTCAATATCTTCACCAGGGAAGAAAATTGTCTTTACTACACCAAATGCTGGCAACAGTAAGCTCACGATAAGCAAGGCAACGATTCCTCGCTGGAAACGACGCTCTCTTTTTCGGTTTCCAACGATACGATTGAGCTGTGTCCGATACCATTCCTGCAATTGCACCGTAATGCGCTCACGCTTCTGAGCAAACCGAGAGAGCTCTATCTGCTTCACCTTCAAAAAACGCTGCCCAAACACTGGCAAGAGCGCCAATGCAACAAACAATGAAGCTAGAAGAACAAAAATAATTGTAAAAGGAATACTTGCAATAAACTTACCCGTGACTCCAGAAATGAAAAACAATGGGAAGAACACAGCAATTGTAGTCATGGTTCCTGCCACAATTGGCCAATGTAATTCCTTGATTGCTGCCTTTGTTGCTTTAGCAGGCTTCATGCCTGCACGCAAATTAGTATAGATACCCTCGGTAATCACAATAGCTGAGTCAACCAGGATTCCAACTGCCAAGATAAGTGAGAAAAGGCTCACAAAGTTGATCGTATTACCTGATCCATTCAAGCCAATAAAAGCAATCAAGAAAGACATTGGGATTGCCAGCCCAGCAAGAACCGCCTCTCGAGTACCAAGTGCAAGCAACAAAACCAATACCACCAAGAGCACCGTCTGAAATCCAGAAGATGACAGCTGACGAAGGTCATCGCGGACATCATCACCAGTGTTAAAAAGAACAAACGTATTAGAGTCTTTCAACTCAACATCTTTAAGCTCCTCTACTCGATCTACCACCGCTTGCGCCACCCGTGTCACATCAGCACCAGTTTGTTTAAATACAGAAAATGAAACAGCTTGTTCCGGTAGTTCACCATCTAAACTCAACCGACTCAAACTCTCGGTTGCACCTAGCCCATCAGAAACAAAGGCTACATCTCGGACATACACCGGCACCCCTCCCCTGCTCGTAATTGGAATATCACGAACCACCGTTGGGTCCACAATATCACCCTCAAACTTTAAAGCGTATTGAACCCCACTCACAGTCAGCCCCCCGATCGGAATTGATTGGTTCGCTTGCTGAATAGAAGCTACAAGTTCGGGAAGTGTGATGTTAAAACGCTGCAATGACTCCCTACGAGCGATCACCTGAACCTCTCGTGAAGCAATACCATTCTTAGAAACCTCGGAAACTCCTGGAATTCGCTCAATATCATCTTGAACGAATTCAGCTAACGAAAGAAGCTCAATAGACGGAAGATCGCTTGAGATTGAAAATTCAACAATTGGTTGGTCAACAAAATTAACCTCTGCCACAACCGGGTCAGTGGCATCGTCTGGTAGATCATTCACCTTATCCACCTCGTCCTTTGCTTCTTGAACTGAATCATCCAAGTTAGCACTCGGCATGAATTCAGCCACCACCACAGAGACCCCTTCACGAGATGTAGAGGTAATATCCTTCACCTCAGTCAGACCACTGGCTAGCTGGTCTTCGATTGGAATCGTAACCAGCTGCTCTACGTCGTCTGCAGAAGCACCAGGCAAAGCTGTGGTAACTACCGCAATGGGAATACGAACTTCTGGAGCAGATTCTTTGGGAATACTAATCAATGCGGTAAGTCCAGCTAACAGTAACCCTACCGTTAATAAGTACGTGAAGTTATTTTTATCCAAAAAGAAGCGCCAGAAACGATACATACTTACTGTAAATCAACGCGGTCTCCAGACTGTAAACCGCGAACATCACGAACAATAGACTGGTCGAGCGTAAGACCTTCATAAACCAGCACTCTGTCACCCACCACAGGACCAACGACAATTGATTGTGGCTCAACAAAACCTTCTTCATTCACAATTAAAACTGACGCCCCCGCTGGTAGCACTTTCATAGCTGTAAGCGGGATCAGAATCTGATCAGGATCTTTTTCCTGACGATCAATTCGTACTGAAACTGACTGACCATCAATGAACCCAACTGAGCTTTCGGGCGCAATCTTAACCTCAATTTTCTGTGTGTCTGAGTCAATGGTTGGCGCAACCAAAACCACCTCCCCAGCAATACCGCGATCACCAATTCGAGCCGTAGCCCCTCGAGCAATTAATTCGCTCTCTTCCTCAGTCACATACGTCACCACTTCAAGACTCTGATCATTAGAAACTTGAACTACTGGCTCCAGAATGGATACGAAGTCTCCAGCCTCAATATCGAGACGAGAAACAACACCGCTAATTGGAGCGGTGATCACCGTTTTTGCCAATCCAACTTCAGCGGCACGCAGTGCACTCTGCGCTTGAGCAACTGTAGTTTGCGCTGTTGTGTTTGGAGATAGCAACGACTGACTACTCTCCTCTTGTGCCACCTGAAGATTAGCTTCTGTTTGAATAAACGCACTACGCAAACCTGTCAGACTAGAAATCACACCATTCACAACTGAACGTGCGCCACTGACTGCAGACTTCCAACTTGTAATTTGTGTCTGAGAAACATTCTCTGAAGATTGCAGGAGTGAAGTGGTGGACACAAGATCAGACAAGAAGTTTCTAACCTCTTCGACGTACTCTTCAACGCGATCAATTGTTTCTACTGTCACCGCTGACTCATCAAGACTCAATGTATATGCCTGCCAAAGATTGAGTACTCGACCAATCTCTCGACGCTGTATTTCAAGACGCTCTCGTGCCTGCTGATCCGCACTTACAATAAACAGCAATCTCGGATTTGTGGTGTCAGCATTGCTAAACAAAATATCAGCCTGCCCTCTGACAGCATCATCAACCTGAGTATAGATAACCTCAAGACTATTTAAGGTAGAAACTTGTGTTTCGCGCACATTCCTTTCTGCGCTCTCTAAACTTACCTGGGTTAACGTCTGTGCCTTATCAATAGAAGCCTCAGCTGAAGCCAACGCTGCGCGCGCCTGTTCTACTGCAGCAAATTGAACACTGTTTTCAATAGCGGCAATGCGCTGACCTTGTCGCACTCGATCTCCCTCAGAAACGAGCACTTGTGTAATACGCCCCTGTGCCTCCGTGCGAACATTCGCTTCCGAACGAGATGAAACAGTACCAAGGAGACGAAGTGGTTCTGCATTTCTGCTTAATTCACGCACTGAAGCAGTCTGCACAATCGGTAATTTATTTGATACTTCTTCATCAACCAAAACACCTCCGCCACTTCTTCCTCCCAACACAAAACCACCCATAATCAACAGGAAAAGAACACCTGCTATAAGCAGCTTGTTTCGCGTGCGTAGATGACGCAAGTCATACCAGAGACGATGAAGATAGGGGTTTCGAGAAGAAGACATTATATATTGTAGATACTATGAATACGGCCCCATGGTAGTTTAACCAGAGAGAAAGTCAACATTATTGCAGAATAATCCGCTGAATGAGAGCCTCTCCAGGTAAGTGGTCAAGAGGCACCTCGTCACCTTCTGCAAATTCACCTCCATACTCCCCCGGAATCACGTACACCACACCATCGCTCATTTCAATATAAAATCCCGCATTGATATACCGAATAGATTTTATGTTGTAGGCAGAGCGAAGCTTGGCATAAGTAGAACCAATACCAACCCCCTTCTGTGTAACAAACTGCTGGGAATATATTGCAATGCGATCAATTCGACACACCCCTGAATCGCCACATTCTGGTTCGAGCTCGAGAATGTGATTATTTTGTTCGTCATACACAACATACCGCTCAGTTAGAGCACCCTCTTCTGTTGTAATAAATACATCAAACCACCACGGCGCTATTTGCTTTGAAAGTGAGTTAATCAACATACCAAGCTCAACCCTGTCTGCTGACGTTGCATTAAAAAGATATTCTTGTTCTGAAACTTCGGCGTCTTGCACAACCTGCGGCAATATTGAAGCAGGATCAGGACGAGAAAAAATAGGATGCTTGCTCTGATTAAGGAACCCTCGCTGGACACCAACAAAAATACCGACAATCACACCAACCCCTAGAGCGATAAGGGCTAACGCTCTAATAATCTTTCCAATCAATGAAGTAATCCGACCAAACATACCTTAATGCTATCACGGCCTACACAAGAGGCCATGTAATAGTAAAAATATTGGTCTTATTATCACCCTCATAGAAGCGCACATCACCACCATGTAGACGACTATAGAAACGTGCCATAGATAATCCTACACCAGTTCGGTTGGGCTGCATCCTGACCGCATCCTTACCCCTAAAGAATATCTCAAAAAGCTGTGAACGCTCCTCCTCAGGAATCAAAACACCTTCATTTTCAACGGAGATCAAAACTTGAGCATTCTCCTTTGAGATTATGAGACGTAGCTTGTCTGTATCTTGCGAATAATCAAGTGCATTTTCTAATACCTTTTGTACAATTATCTGTAATCGGTCACGATCACCTTCAACGAGATATTCTTCCATAGCATTAGGCACAAATGTAAAGTCTCGTTTTTGCAACCTATGATCTAATCTACCAACAACAGGCACAACAATATCAGCAACGCTCATCTCCTCTCTGTGCATCGGAACATTTTTTTTATCAATCAAAACAAGTACCGACAGGATATCTTGCAGCACACCAATCATGCGCTCCCCCGCCTCTTGGATACCCCCAAGCAACACCGCTTGCTTTTGAGTTAGTGAACCTGGCGAGCGAGAAAGGATGGTCTCTACTCCCCACTTAACCACATTAAGAGGAGTGTTTAATTGATGCGCCAAAACATTAATAAACCGACTCTTTTGCTCTAACAGTTCTGCTTGCTTAGCAGCCAAGAGTCTTTCCTCCGTAGTATCTAGCAAAATTCCCAATCCTCTAACCTCCCCCCGATCACCAGGTGAAGAAAGTATCACCATACGGAATGAACGCTTACTGTAACTTTTAGGAGTGGTATATGAAAATTCATGATCAAAACTCTCGCCAGCCTTAACCGCTTGCAGTATTTTCTGAACAATCTGTAAGTCACCAGAGAACCAACTAGAGAGGTTCTTGCGATCTTTAGTTTGTATCTCCAAAAACTCATCAACACTCGCGCTCACATCCTCAATCTCCATCTCATCACCAGTCACAAGCAATTGAAACAACACCACCTCTTTAGCATCATGAATAAAGTGTTTTAGGTGGCGCTCTCGAACCCCAAGAGACAACGCCAGACTGTCGGCACTTTTTGCCAACAGCATGTTTTGCACAAAGTCTTTTCTTGAAAAGCGCTCAATCGTGTACGAAGCAAACATCCCAACGACATTGGCAGCAATCAAAAATACATTATTGATTAAGAATATATCTGATGGCACCTGGGTAATAAACAGCGCAATCAATTCATAAAACAAGATCATTCCTAGACCAGCGCGCACCATCCACATAAAACGAACTCGAAGCACGGTGTAGCCATACAACAAGAAAATAATCATCCCAATATAGTAGACAGAGCCCAACCTGCTCACATACTCTGTAACCATTGCAATGTTTGCGGTTCCTGCAATAAGCATGGCAAATGCTGCAGCTGGCTGAATTATCCGCCACTCCTTTGTGTAAGACAGCAATACCAAGAATAACGCGAATGGCGTCAGTGACGTTAAGCGAATTGCCCACATCCGTAGATACTCTCCAGGAAATAGATAGTAATCCAAGACACCTAGAAGGAGAAAAATAAAGACACCGAACAATAGTGCTTGTCGCAGGTGTCTTAGTGTTTGATGGGCATTGGTCTCTTCGTACTGTTTTTCAATTTCCTTATCTGAAAACTGAAGTGTTTCTCGGCGTATTTTAACGCCATGTATTTGATCAATAATATGAGGAAACAAGCGAACCTTTTTTTTGGTTCGCTTGTTTTTCTTCACAGTATCGTTCCTCTTCATAGAGTAGAGGTGTCTACTTCTTAGTAGCCCGCTTTTTTGTTGAACGCTTTCGAGTAGCTCGTTTTTTTGGAGCTGCCTTCTTTTTTGTAGCATGTAGCGTTGCTATTGCCTTTTTGAAATCACCACGGTGTCGCAAGATTTCGTAAAGAACCACCAACATAACAAGCAAGGTAACGCTAAAGAACCAAGACAGGATATGGTGAATGTTCATTGTATCTCCAGACTCTTCGGGGATAGAAATATTTCCAGCAAAACTTCCATACTGCATATCAACCCCAACCGCCTCAATTACCACAGAGTATGTTCCAGCAGGAACACCTTTAATTACATAAGCGTGATTACGAGTTAGCTCACCGCTTGTTAGTCTTTGTTGGACTACCTTGCCAGGAAATCCACGAGCCATATCTCGATACACCACCGTTGCGGCACCGGCAGCCAGCCGATTTGTCTCCCAGGTCAAAACCACACCATCCGGCACAGCACGAGTAAGCACACCAGAAATCTCGATTGGCTCAAAAGCAACTGCTTCAGTAGAAACATCTGTGATAACAACCGGCTCTACTTCTTGAGCTTCTTCCTGCGCAAAGGCAACACCACCGAAAGCAACCAGACTAAAAATTAAAACAACACGTAAAAATGAATACATAATGAAAGAACGATTAGAGAACAACATGTCTTCATTATAGGTTCTATGTATTTTTGTGCAGAGCGGGTTGTGTACAGGGCCTTACCGCTGGCAATTCGGACACCAGTGTGTGCCTCTACCAGCAACACGCGTTTTTTTGATTATTCCGCCACAGCGCAAACAAGACTCCCCTTCTCTTTGAAAGACTTTTAACTCCTTTTTATATTGCCCCTCATCACCCGTGGCACTACGGAAATCATAAAACGTTGTCCCTCCATGTTTAATTGCTTCCACCAAAACCTCGCGACAACTTGCAAACAATTTTTTAAGCTCGTGTGTACTCAGTTCTCCGGCAATTCTGTCTGGTTTTACGCCAGCCAAATAGCAAGCCTCGTCAACATAAATATTACCGAGTCCAGCAATCTTATCCTGCCGCAGCAACAATGCTTTCACAGTTGTTTTTCTAGATTTAAAAAAATTAGCAAAGACCGGATATGTGAAGTCTGGTTCAATTGGCTCAATTCCATATTTACTCACCGCAATATCTTTCTCCTGTTTAGATACCATCTTGATGTATCCAAACTTTCGCATGTCATTAAAATAGAGCGTGCTTGTATCAGAAAACTTAATTTGCACATGAGTATGCTTATGCGGAAGCTGAAGATCTGAAGCAGTTAATGTATGTCCCCCGCCAGCCATATTACTATCATCTGCGTACAGTAACTGACCCGTCATTTTTAAATGACACAGCACGAATATATCAGGATCTGTTGTATGGAAAACAATTAGTTTCCCTACCCGATCAATTGCAACAAAAGATAACCCGACAAGGTCGGTAAAGAAATTTTTATTGTGATCCACAATCTTTGAGACAGCACCCACCACCTCAGTAATGGGTTTATCTAACACAACCTCTCGAAGCTGTCTGCAGACCACCTCCACCTCAGGAAGTTCTGGCATGTCGAAACGAACTGTAACGTATTTTTACACTGATTGCAGCCTTTCGAAATCTTTAAGGACTTCTTCAGCGTGTGCATCCGGCTTCACTTTTGGATACACCTCACGTACAACACCATCAGGACCAATAAGGTAAGACATGCGCTGGATACCAAGCGCTGTTTTTCCAAACATACTTTTTTCTTTCAAAACACCATAAGAAGTAAGCACTTTCTTTTCTGTGTCCGCCAAGAGCGGAAATGGCAGCTGATGCTGCTCTGCAAATTTCTTGTGACTATCGGTGGTGTCTGCGCTAACCCCAAGCACCACAATGCCAGCAGACTGAAAATCTGTCCACGCATCACGAATCATGCAAGCCTCCTTAGTACAACCAGGAGTATTATCTTTCGGGTAAAAATAAAGCAAAACCCAACGACCGCGATAATCACTGAGCTGGTGCGTAATATTAGCCTGATCTGGTAACTGAAAATCGATTGCTTGTTCTCCAATATTTAACATATCTGTACGATATCACAGCGACCAGTCAATAGGTTCCAAATTGTGTACTTGTAACCATTCATTGGTTTTTGAAAAGTGCTTGCATCCCAAAAAACCACGATGTGCTGATAGCGGGGATGGATGAGGTGCTTCTAACACCAAATGCTTTTCCCTATCAATATGAATACCCTTCTTTTGTGCATACGCCCCCCACAACATAAACACCACTCGCTCCTTCTCTATATTCACCACCTCAATCACTCGATCGGTAAATGCTTCCCACCCTTTGCCAGCGTGTGAAGCAGCTTTCCCAGCCTCGACCGTGAGTACAGAATTCAAGAGTAGAACCCCTTGATCAGCCCAAGCCTGAAGATTCCCGTGGTTTGGAGGAGTGAACCCAAGATCTGATTCAATCTCCTTAAATATGTTTTTAAGTGAAGGAGGTATTCGCACTCCTTCTTTTACTGAAAAACATAATCCGTGCGCCTGATCAGGACCATGATATGGATCCTGACCCAAAATAACCACCCTCGCATCTTCAAAAGATGCTGAATCAAAAGCGTTAAATATTTGTTCGGTTGGAGGAAAGATTTGCCTCCCCTGATCTTTTTGAGACTGAACAAAAGCCAGAACTTCTTTGAAGTAGTCTTTTTCTTTTTCTTGTCCTAGTGCGTCTGACCAAGTCATATATTAATCTGCACTGTGTTACCCACAATAATTACCCCTTCACTGCGCAATTTCTTACGTTTATTCTCCACCCCTCGATTGTATTCACCAAGAGAATGGTCAGATTTTATAACACGATGACACGGTATGGCTGGATTAAAATTTTGCTTCATAACCGTTCCAACCGCTCGATATGCTTTTGGCGAACCAGCTTGTTCAGCAACCTGCTTATAGGTCAACACAGAACCTTTTGGAATACGAGCTACGACTGATAAAACTTTTTCTTTAAAACTAGTGCTCATGGTGCTCTCCGTGCTCTCCGTGCTCTCCGTGCTCTCCGTGCTCTCCGTGCTCTCCGTGCTCTCCGTGCTCTCCGTGCTCTCCGTGCAAATTATGGTCCACACCATGCGAATGACCACTAAGCTGACCCGTTCCCAACATCAGCACTAACCCAATTAAAAACGCTAGGATGTGTGCTTGATATTTTTTATGTGCGTGACCATGGCGCACCGAATGAGGTATCAGATCTTTAAGCGCGATATACAGGAACGAACCACCAGCAATCGCCAATAGAGGTCCCTCTAAGTCATGCACTAGCTCAGTTGCAACCAGTGCAACACCCACCCCAATAAAAATAGTCAGCGCCGATAACGCATTAAGTCGTAAAGCTTTTCGAGTTGAGTAACCTGAATTTTTTAAAATAATAAATTCGGAAACCTCTTGAACAATCTCATGCAGCCAAATTGCAAAAACAGTGAATAGACCAAATTCAACACCAACAAAAAAAGCAGGCACTAACAACATTCCATCAACAATATTGTGCACAGAATCTCCAATTAAAACTCTTCGCGCTGTCCCTTGTCTTGGCCTACAATCATGACAATGATCGCCCTCGTGGTGGTAGTGATGTTCTGGCCAAATAATAGAAAGTGCGTGAAGCACAATTACCGCTCCAAAAAAATAGAGAATAACCTCTACAGAACCAGCCAGTTCCAAAGCCTCAAGAACAACACCGCCACCAGCAATAATAAACACCCCTGCAGCAAACGATACAAGCAGTGCTTGATTCTTATACAAATTATTTCTAAAAACCTTAGCGGTTAGCAGGGCGCCTGAAAAACTGGTAAGCGCGATGACGGCTGCGGCAATAATGATATATATATTGGACATAGACTATTCTAGCGAGGTAATAAATTCTTGTGGATACTTAATAGCGAGACGTTCTTTTGCCAGATTAACATCAACCCACTCATACGCAACATGCTCATCACTTAACGCAATCTCCGCATCTTGCGGAATTGTGCAGCTGTACACCCCAAGGACAAGCCCAACGTTTCCATCTTGAATAGGGATACGAATATTAGATAGCACCATTCCGACCGGTTCAATGGAAGAGATCTCTTGAACACCTGTTTCTTCAAAAATCTCTCGACGCAAAGTCTCCTCCACGGAAGCACCTCGCTCAATGCGACCCCCTGGAATATCCCAGTATGGCTCGCCTTCATACTTTGCCAAGTCTTTTATATTTACCTGGAGTAGTAGAATCTTCCCTTCGCTATTCCTAATTAAACCCTTAATTCCTAAATGAAACGTATCTTCCATGAAAGCATTATATACACTCACAAGAAACTTTTCACGGTTTTTGGGTGCCATCATGGAGTCAGTCAGAACTGTTTTTGAGGAGAAGAATGATGCAGCTGTCTATATTCCTATATTTTACCTCACACCTGAACTCACTTTTTATATAAAAAAAGCCACCTACATACAAAGTAAATGGCAAGTTGAGATAATCAACATTCACATAACCGCCCCTTGATCTCATCCCAGGCTTTTGCCCAACCCTTAGTGGCAACACGAGCACCATCCAAACCTTCTTTAGAAAGCTTATTGCTACCCCTTAAAGAATCAATCATCCAAGGAAACTCACACACACCCGCTTCTCTTAACTCTGCACACATGTTATTGATCCACTGATAGCGCGAACCATGATGGTGTCCGTCGGTGCAAAAAATAAATGGTATCCCCAAGGTTACTGCCTGAAACATGACCGACACACCAATTGGCTGCACTTCGTCTCCAGGCTGATACGGGAAATAGATGTCAGATATGACACCTTGATATTCAGAAACATTAATATCTTCAGCTCGATGACCGATTGAGCAATAACTCTCTTTAAAAATAAAAGAGAATTCGGAGTCCTTCAGGTTTCTAAAATATTCCTTGGCATCTTGTAAATGCCTGGGATTGTCTTCAATGATAAGTATTTTTTTCATTTTTATTTTTTAATTAGTTTCCTAAATAATAGAAGTTAATTATTGACATATCAAAAAAAATGTAGTTTTTTATACATTAGTAAAATTAAAGTTTACTTTTATGGTATTTTTATACTAATGATTTTTGGAGAAAAAACGCGAGTTGAAGAACACCTTATTGAACTTTTAGATAAAGGGGCTTTAGATGGACCAACCATAATATCTCATTTAAAAAGCAGTTACTCCCCCACTGTCACTAAACAAGCCATATATCAAGCACTTCGCAAGCTCACCAAAGAGGAAGTAGTTAACAAGTCCGGGTCTACATATTCCCTTAATCGTGTTTGGCTTAAAAAAATTAAAACCTTTGCTGAGAGACATATAGACACTGTCACTAATACTAATTTTAGAAATATTCTAGGCTTTGAAGATGGAGACTCTGTTACTTACAAATTTAAAAACCCTTTCTTGCTCGACATCACCTGGGGCCACCTCTACGATATTGTCTTTGAAGCAAATGATAAACATTGGGTTATGCTCAACCATCACCCCCATGAGTGGCTCATATTGTCTCGAACTGAAACTGAGAAATTCTGGCTAAATCAAATAGAAGAACAACGTAAAATGATGTTGTTCACAATAAACGGCAACACAGAGCTAGATAAGGAGTTTAAGAAAGAGTGGTCGTCTAACTATATCAAAATCAATACTGGTGAATCGTACGGCCTCAAACCTAATCAATATCTTTCTGTCGTTGGTGACTATGTCTTTGAGATAACAACAGATATGCAGTTCGAAGAAAAAGTTCATGAGTTCTTTATGCAGAATGAGATAATCGACCAAGCAGCACAGGAAGAGATAAGAGACATCTCTCAACAAAAATATGCCTCAAAAATCAAGGTGCAAAAGAGTAGAAAAAAAGCCAATGGGTGGCGGAAAAAATATAAGATGGATTTTTATATTCCAAAACCTTATTACAATTTTCCAGAGTAGCTAAAGCCAGGTCCAAAAAAACCTTGCAAAGCAAGGCATTCTTGGGTGTATTTTCTGCTGGGTGCCGTCGTGGAGGAAGTCAGAACTGTTTTTGAGGAGAAGAATGATGCAGCTGTCTATATTCCTATATTTTACCTCACACCTGAACTCACTTTTTATATAAAAAAAGCCACCTACATACAAAGTAAATGGCAAGTTGAGATAATCAACATTCACATAACCGCCCCTTGATCTCATCCCAGGCTTTTGCCCAACCCTTAGTGGCAACACGAGCACCATCCAAACCTTCTTTAGAAAGCTTATTGCTACCCCTTAAAGAATCAATCATCCAAGGAAACTCACACACACCCGCTTCTCTTAACTCTGCACACATGTTATTGATCCACTGATAGCGCGAACCATGATGGTGTCCGTCGGTGCAAAAAATAAATGGTATCCCCAAGGTTACTGCCTGAAACATGACCGACACACCAATTGGCTGCACTTCGTCTCCAGGCTGATACGGGAAATAGATGTCAGATATGACACCTTGATATTCAGAAACATTAATATCTTCAGCTCGATGACCGATTGAGCAATAACTCTCTTTAAAAATAAAAGAGAATTCGGAGTCCTTCAGGTTTCTAAAATATTCCTTGGCATCTTGTAAATGCCTGGGATTGTCTTCAATGATAAGTATTTTTTTCATTTTTATTTTTTAATTAGTTTCCTAAATAATAGAAGTTAATTATTGACATATCAAAAAAAATGTAGTTTTTTATACATTAGTAAAATTAAAGTTTACTTTTATGGTATTTTTATACTAATGATTTTTGGAGAAAAAACGCGAGTTGAAGAACACCTTATTGAACTTTTAGATAAAGGGGCTTTAGATGGACCAACCATAATATCTCATTTAAAAAGCAGTTACTCCCCCACTGTCACTAAACAAGCCATATATCAAGCACTTCGCAAGCTCACCAAAGAGGAAGTAGTTAACAAGTCCGGGTCTACATATTCCCTTAATCGTGTTTGGCTTAAAAAAATTAAAACCTTTGCTGAGAGACATATAGACACTGTCACTAATACTAATTTTAGAAATATTCTAGGCTTTGAAGATGGAGACTCTGTTACTTACAAATTTAAAAACCCTTTCTTGCTCGACATCACCTGGGGCCACCTCTACGATATTGTCTTTGAAGCAAATGATAAACATTGGGTTATGCTCAACCATCACCCCCATGAGTGGCTCATATTGTCTCGAACTGAAACTGAGAAATTCTGGCTAAATCAAATAGAAGAACAACGTAAAATGATGTTGTTCACAATAAACGGCAACACAGAGCTAGATAAGGAGTTTAAGAAAGAGTGGTCGTCTAACTATATCAAAATCAATACTGGTGAATCGTACGGCCTCAAACCTAATCAATATCTTTCTGTCGTTGGTGACTATGTCTTTGAGATAACAACAGATATGCAGTTCGAAGAAAAAGTTCATGAGTTCTTTATGCAGAATGAGATAATCGACCAAGCAGCACAGGAAGAGATAAGAGACATCTCTCAACAAAAATATGCCTCAAAAATCAAGGTGCAAAAGAGTAGAAAAAAAGCCAATGGGTGGCGGAAAAAATATAAGATGGATTTTTATATTCCAAAACCTTATTACAATTTTCCAGAGTAGCTAAAGCCAGGTCCAAAAAAACCTTGCAAAGCAAGGCATTCTTGGGTGTATTTTCTGCTGGGTGCCGTCGTGGAGGAAGTCAGAACTGTTTTTGAGGAGAAGAATGATACAAATATTTATATTCCCAATTGTGTCAGTAGTTAATTGATTTACAGGTTATTGTACTGAAGCTAATACTACACCATGCGTTGCTGACCCTAGGCAGGTTGATTTTAGGAGCTCAAGTAGGAAATGTAGCTGTTTTCACGACCACTCAATCCTCTTACCTCCCCCTGTTCTGTGACCTTGATCAGCTTCTGACTGTGTATATATATTTGAACCAAAGTCACAGCTTCGAATCTTATTGCGACCAATTACTGATACTACATAATTGAAAAGTTTCTGCTGGAAACTCTTTATCTCTGGAATTTTATCTCTAGCTAAATCGGAAACGTAGATGGCACCATCAATATCAGAACCCTCCGTATAAGCACCTGAAGCGACTGAACCAACAAGTGAACATTTGATAATAATATCGTCTCCGAAAGTCTCACGCAAAGTATCAAACATCAATCTGGCAACTTCAATATGCGGGGTGTTGTATTTTGATAACTCTTCAAGTTTTGCATCTAATTTTCGAAAATCAAGGTTATCTGGCGACGGTTCTTCGAAACAGTTTGAGTATTTTGAATCGAGCATAGCAAAAATAGATGTTGATTTTTTATTAGTTACTACACCAACATATCATGATTACATCAAAAGTACGATGGTACTGAAGTTCGGTAACAGTTCCTAATGATCTATTGGGCAAAAGACAGGAACAAATCCACCTTCCGTCAAAAATGCTAGAACCAAAAACACCTGACAAAGCAAGGTGTTTTTGGGTGCATTATTACTAGGTGACTACCGGGAATTGGTCAGGAGTCGATTATTTTCATAGTCGCTACCACTCCTTGAAAATATATCGCTCACGACCCTGACTCGCGGCTGTCTCCGCTTCGCTATGCCAGACTTCGTCGCTCCGCCTTTCGATTCCCTCTCGAAAACTTCGTTTTCTCGTAGCCTCTTCAGGCAAAAGAAAAACACAGGAAGAACCCGTGTTTTTCTTTTGCTGGGTGCCGTCGTGGAGGAAGTTAGAACTGTGTTTGAGGAGAGGGATGATGTGACGATCTGTATTCCCAGCTTGTGAGTCCACTTTTTCGATAATCACGACGGATTTTTACCTCGCCCCATAAACCGTCTAAACATATTCGGGTCTGTTATTATATCTTGGAATTGCAATACCACACCGCTCATGCTTGACATATTGCTATTTCATATGTTATAATTGTAAAAAATGGCAGAACCCGAACAGCCTTAAACATAGTAGGGAAAATTTCAATTTTTCAAAATGAAAACCGAAAAGAAGAACCGCAGCCTCGCTTCCGCAACCCAAAAACTCCTCGTTCGAGGAGGGATCGATGGAAACACCGAACTTATGAAAGCCTACACCTGCCCCTACGGGAGCCAGGATAAGCTCTTCAGATTCTGGTTGCAAGCCTCCGACCCCCAGCAGTCCTACCAGAATGATGCTGGCGAATGGGTCGAATCGGCCCAAAGCGTACTGGTAGAGGGGGTCATCTGCCTCCATCTCGGTGGTGGGTGGAACAACCCCCAGGACTTTAAGGGGCCGATATCCTTGGGTCATGGGTGCGGCACGAAGCCCATCCAAAATGACCCCCTCGACTCCGAGGAACGGGAAAAGGTTGAGGAGCAGCATCGGAAAGATTTCGCTTCAACTTTCACCGTCAGCTGGTACGAGCCAGCAGGCAATGAGGAGCGGAGCGAAGTCATTTCCTTTGGGGATATTTATTTCCTGGAGGACAAGGACAAGAAAGAAGCAGCCAAAAACGTCCTTAAAGCAATCCAGCGGCTTTGGTCGCAGTGGGTTTTTGAGGAAATCACGGAAATTGTGACAGAACCTTAACATAAGTCACAGGGAAAGGTCACACCAC
>Ga0208547_1000744_pt1 | contig 18323 bp, 37 predicted proteins | sample DEB08_DNA_5_FD_185501 | JGI IMG/M metagenome (GOLD analysis project Ga0208547, IMG submission 185501) | Aqueous microbial communities from the Delaware River and Bay under freshwater to marine salinity gradient to study organic matter... | ecosystem: Environmental > Aquatic > Marine > Coastal ...
GCCTTCTCTGGTTCATTCTTCTCAAACCAAAGCTGACAAGTCGGTCTGCCTACATTAGACATACGCAGACCAAACTCATCACGCTTATTGCCCCCACCAAACTGGCGTCCAAGCGCACCCATAACATCAAGACCTACTTGCTGGATAGTCTCCACTGACATAGTGGACTTACCCTTAGCAGCATTCTCCATGTATTGGTGCAACGCCAGTTCAGCAGGGTGATTCATTACGCTACCTCATCTTCGATTTCAATATCGACAATGCCATCAACGATAGCTTCATCATCCTCATCATCATGCGAGTTGGCCTTCTCTGCCCACGCATTGATGATGTATTCATTGTAGTTGTTGACCCACTGCATGAAGTCACCAAACATACCTTGCTCCTTATCAGTAAGGTCAAGGGTCTTGGTCACATCAAGGGACACAACCGGCAGGTAGAACACTGCTCCTGTAGGAATCTGGCGTTCCTCTGTATTCGCAGTGATGGTGTGCTGCACAGGCAGACGCTTCATCTTGGCAAGCTGAGTAAACGCACCACCTACATTCTTGAAGGCGTCACGATTGTCTACTTCCCAGATGAACGGAGTCTCATCTACATCTACAGCATTACCCGAAGCGTCTGTAGCATTGACCAGTTCAACTGTGCCAAGCACAACACGTACTCGTTTAATCTGCTTGATAAGTTCCTGTGTCTTCTCAGGCAATGCCTTGAAGTCTTGGATGTAGCCAGCAGGTTTACCACAGTTAAACCCACCATCATTGTCCTTAAGGTCAATGTTCAGGTTGTCCGCCATGACAGTCTTCACATAGCGGTTAGGGCTGTCGCCCATGCCACGGACAAAACGCTTATACATGAAGCGTTGCAGGTACGGACGAATCTTCACCGACTCTGCGTAGTAGGTAGGTCCGTCTGGTACTTCAAGACGATACGTACCCCCACTGATTACTTCCATGTTAACGGTCTTGCCGTTCACCTCTGCCTCACCCATAACAGGTGAGTGATTGATGCGCAGACGAGCAAGAGTGCTAGACTGCTTACGCTCACCTGTAGTTTCATTAGCAATGCCCATTGCTTTGGCCATTGCTGCATAGTTGTTAGTGTCAATAGTTGTCAGTTCCATGTGTTTATACTCCTTCTTTTGAGTCAATGAGACATAGTTATATCACGACACGTCTTTCGTGTCAAGCCAGTTGGGGCCAATTTTTGCCTCAAGTTCTAGTGGAACATTGAATACCAACCCCCAACGTATGGTAATCAAGTCAGGCAACACCCTGTTAGTCTCCTGTATTACATCAATAACTCTCCTTTCTTCGTCGGGATGTACGTCAATAACGATTGAGTCATGCACAGTATTTACCACACATGACTGCATACCGTCAAGTAGTTTATCAATGTGCAGCAATGCAATCGGCACGATGTCCGCAGTAGCGAATGACTGCACAGGATAGTTCTTTATCTGTGTGAAGTTGCTTACACGACCTCGTGCATTACGCTTCACATCAGGAAAAGCAAACTCACGACCAGACGGCGTAGTAATCTTGCCAGTAGCTATAGCTTCTTTAGCCAGTCGGGAGTGCCAATCGGCCACGCCTTGGTATTTCTGCGTGAAGTGTGTGTAGTATTCTGCTTCCGCTGGCGTTCTGCCAAATCCCGTTGCTCCATATAACGGCGCGAATGTATGCGCCTTCGCAGTCTGTCTGTCCGTAGGCTGACCAGCATCAGTAATAACTTTAGCGGTATATGAGTGTACGTCAAACCCAGTAGATACTTCCTCAATTGCAACTCCATCCTGTGACAAATAAGCAGCAGCCCTGAACTCTAGCTGTGCAAAGTCTGCTTCCATAATCTTGCCACCCTCAAAGCGTGACACGAACACCTTCTTGACAGGGAAGGTACCGCCACGTGGCATGTTCTGCATGTTAGGGTCAGCACCACTGAACCTGCCGGTGGCAGTGCGATGCTGCAGCAGACGGACATGCAGCTTACCGTCCTGCTTAGTGTGAATACGAATGCCATCAACAAAGGATGACAGGTACGTATCTACAGCGGACAAGCGGCGAACCTTAGACAGAAAGTCTACAGCATCGTTCATACCCTTGGCACGTGCTGCACCTTCAAGTGTCTCAAGGTTCTGCTTGCTTGTACTGAACCCATTGGCACTAGCCCACTTGGGGCCGGGTGGTTTGAACTTTAGTCCAGCCAACTCTTTACCAGCCACAAGATGATAACCAGCCCCACCACATGATGTACACTTATTAGTTCGGGCAAATGGTGTTCCATCTTTCTTCACCTTTCGTACTTGGCCAGAGCCATTACACTCGCGGCACTGTGTTGCCTTCGTCTTGTGCAGACGCTCTGTGCCACCTGCCAGCAGACCACGGAAGTCAGACTCGCCCATGTATGGGTCAATGGCGTTGCCCCAATACTGCTTGTCCAGAACCTTGCGGCTGTACACAACCCACGACAGTTGTTCTGGGCTGTTGAGGTTGATAGGAGTGTCGCCCATCAGCTTACGCACATGCTCCTGTAACGCTTGCTCAAGGTCACTACGCTCCTGTTCAAACTCTGTACGTACCTCATCCAGCTTGGCTACGTCTACAGTGAAGCCTCTCTGGTAGATACGCGCAAGGCACACAGCCACCTGATTGGTCAGGTCAACGGTACCACGCAAGCCGCTGTCTTCCTTACTGTTTAGCTTGAGCATCTGCCTGTCGGAAAGCTGCTGCGTAGCATGTAGGTCAGCAGACAGGTACTCAGACAACTCAGCATGTGGAATGTCACGAGTGCTGACACCCTTGGAGAAATACTCCTTTAGTGTATCCTGCTTCTTGGTGTCCAGTTCGTAACGCTCTGCACATGCCTCAAGCGATAGCGGTTCCTTCTGCCCACGCTGCAAGACATACTCTGCCAGCATCGTGTCGTACACGGGGCCGTCATACTTGAAGCCTGACTCCCACAGCCACAGCAAGTCGTGCGCTGCGTTGTGACAGATAAGTATAGTGGTTTCATCCAGCCATTCTTGCACACCTTCATGACCCATTGGGGTAGCATATTCGTCCGCATGGTCAAACGTAACCAGCCATTCCTCGCCCCTATCATTGAGCATACCCACCATAGTCAGGGAGTTATCCGGCTCAAACGGGTCAAGGTGCATCTTGCCATCACGCTTGGTGACAGTGTTCTCTACGTCAAGTGTTAGCTTCATCCCTCATACCTCGCTGTCTGGTAGTTGAGTTCACAGTTTACCATACCGTGCCAGCCATTCAACTTGTTCTTCACGATGTTGATGTGACGCAATGGGCTGTCTTCTTCCTGAGCCTCAACTGTCGGTGACTTACCAATCAGTATCATCAGGTCAGCTTCCGCAGCCTTACCAGTACGGCTACCTTCCATCATGCTCTGGTTCAACTGTGCGCGGCCTTCTGCCTCTGCAGATAGCTGAGACATATAGAACACAGCACAGTCATAGGTCTTGGCAATCTGACGTGCATAGATTGCACACGCCTTGAGTGCCTCGTCCTGTCGAGCGAATGAACCTTGTACGCCAAACTTGTCACCCATGTCAAGCACAAGAACGTCGGGCTGGTATGACTTACATACAGACTCCACCCATGCCATGTCACGACCACCTGCTTCCTTAATCTTGATGTTGTTCATCACAGGAGCATACAGTGCTTGTGCCTTAGACATGTTGTCCCGTACCTCACGGGCTGACATACCTGCAGCCGCAGTCAAGTATCTGGCACCAACACGGTGTGTAGGTTCCTCGTTACACAAGATGATGCACTTGGCACCCTGATGTGCAAACCCACCGGGGCTGGCAATCAAGCTGGCGTGGAACGATGTCTTGCCTGTGTTGGGACGTGCGCCAACTTCGATAAGCTGACCGCCCGACACACCCTCGACCTTACGTGCTACGCTAGGAATGTTGAAGGACCAACGTGCTTCCAGTTCAGCCTTCGCCATGAGTGTTTCAATGCTGATGTCATCCCACTCAATATTGAGGTTGGGAATGAAGTCGTCACCGTAACGCTCAAGCAGGTTACGCAGAGCCTCAAGGCTGGACGCATCACCATTGACCATATCAAAGCCAATATTGGCTACATCCTCACCCACTACCTGCTGGAACAGCTTGGACAGCACCTCTTGTGCTACGTCACTGCCCATAGGTTCTTCACGTTTAATCTGCGAGAACAAGCTAGAGTATGCTTGCTTCTGCGCAGTAGTCAGTGTCGGGTTGTCCGACATGAACAGGGCTTCAATCTCGTCTGGTGTGACGCTACGCTCGTACCTGTCCATAGCAGTATCAATTGACTGCTTAATCTTCCGCACGTCCTTGCTGAACAAGCGTTGCGGACACTTTGAGCCACGATGGTCATCGTAGAAGGACTTGTCCATCAGGCTCCTAATGATTGATAATTCCATGTAAGTTCTCCATATCTGTCGGGTTACGATATTTGAGGTCATCAGTCAAACGAAGGACACGAACATCGTTCACATGTCCTCGTAGTTCTTTCGCCATGACCAAAGTCTTTGGCAGCGCGTCGGGGTCTAGCGCAATGATGGCTGTTGAGAACTGCGAGAGATACCTTTTATGCGACTCTTGCAATGACGTGCCTAGAAGCGCAACCCCGACAAAGGTGCCGTAACCAACAACGGCTGCACTCAAGCAGTCCTCAACAACTACGGCGACTTTACCACACCCTGATGTGTATGGCAAGCCACTTTTTCCGTACCGTCTCCACTTAGGCAGTCGCTTGCCTAGTGAACGCCCTGTGGCGTCCACAATCTTGCCTTCGTGTCTGATGGGAAACACCATACGATGTTCCTTTACATCATACATCAGGCCAAGTTCCTCTGCATCCAGTCCGTACAACTCCCACGCAATCTCCGCCACGTTCCAATCGTGTGGCACGATGTAGTCGGGTAGCTTGAACACTTCCTGCTTGGCGAAGTCATCGGCACCAGCAAAGCCAGCACGAATGTCATCGGCACTCATACGGACACGTGTCCCACCTTTGAGTCCGCAAGTAGCACGGAAGCAATTCCACACAAGCGAACCCATGTTGTTAGTGACTGTGAATGTACGCTCCCCACAGTTGGGGCATGTAGTACGCTTAGTCGTACCTACAGGCACATCCATATCACTTACAATGTTATATATATTATCCATGTATATATCACTTTCCTTGTCGGCAGTTAAGTGCTTTTACCATGCGATTTACGTGCTGTCAATGCACTATTTGCACTGGCATACGTATTCTTCATGTATGGTTTCACTGACTGCGGGTTACTGTGTCCTGTCACCGACATGATTTGTCCCATAGGCACACCCGCCTCGACCATCTGTGTCGTGCCTGTCCTACGTAAGTCCATCAGTCGTAACTCCTCCGGCAGATTAGCCGCCCTCATAACGGCCCGTCCTGCCTTGCTGAACCGTTCTAAGCTGTATGGGTGGTACTCACCCCCTACAGGTATCACACGGGGTGCCACGAAGGCTTGAAAGCCGAAGTCTTCCTGCTGTTGTGTCAGCATCTCGTGCAGGTCATCCTCAATAGGCAGACATACCTCTGCTCTGCGCTTACTCTGCTCAAGATACAGCTTCCTGTCATCCATGTCGATGTTGTCCCATTGCAGCAGACGCATGTCGCCAAGTCGCTGGCACCACTCATACGCCATGTGAACAATCAACCCGATACTGCGCCACTGAAACTCGCTGTACGCTGTGTTCAGGAACTGCAGCACATGCTGTTCAGACCACACTACCTTACGTTGTGGCGCAGTCTTACGCTTGATGTTGGCAAACGGATTGACCAACGCATACTCCATGTCGATAGCGTAGCGATACAGCAACGACGACACAGTGCATACGTGATTGGCAAACGTGATGCCACGCTTCACCCATTCTTCGTATGCGTGTTTGGCTTGCTTGCTCGACAGCTTGTCGTACTCAACAGACCCAAACTCACCGACCAGTATGTTGAGGAAGTATTGATAGTCCTTCTTAGTCTTGTCCCTCAACATACTGAAATCGTTGGAAGAATAGTATTTATTTACTAAGTCGTTCACCGTTTTCATCGAAGTATACCCTCACTCTATCTTTGTCCTCAAAGACTTGGCCGTTGTAAGATGTAACAATACTTACGTCCAATCTCTTTTGTTCGTCTGTCACACCACTAGTTCCAACACTAATCGTGTTATCTTGTGCTGTGTGTGCATTTGCCTTCTTGCTGTCGTACAGTCGCACCTCTCCCGTCTCTCTATCTAACACGATAAAGTCTACGGGGCCGGTGCATCCTACGTTCTTGAATACTTCGTATCCTTCCTCTAAGAAGTGGAGACACATGGACAGTTCCATAATGTCTCCCTTTCTATTGGCTGACTTTATCATGCTGCCAGTAACTCCTTGAACTCTGTGCTGTTCACCCACTGTGCAGCCTGATTCTCACGACGGAACATCGTGATAGCGTTGGTGTCCTTGCCAGTGTTACGCAGCCCGAAACCATTACGCTCATCAGCATAGCTGGCGTAGTTCGTGAAGGCACTGTACAATGCCCAAGCATTCTGACCACGGGTTGCAGCCTCTTGGTTGTACAAGGTAAGCATCTTCTCTGACACACGGTCTGATTTGAGCAAGGATTCAAGCATGGCTTTCACGTCACCGACATACAGTGTCTTGGTTGCGAACTGTTGCAGCCTCTCAGACTGAGCATAGAAAGCCTGTGTCGAACCTTTCAGTTCCTTGATGAACTTGTCCATGTCAAACCCGCTGGTGTTCTTCCTGCGGATATCATCATACTCACCGACAATCATACCGTTGGTGCAGAAGAAGTCGATGGCACCAAAGTAGACTTGATTGGAGCAGCTGCCATCTATGCCGTGCAGGGCAATGATACGCTGTGCAATCGTAGTCGTATGCTTGTCCGACTCAATACGTGCAGTCACTTCGGGCAGGGACATGTCAGCCATAGCCCAAGCATTATTACGTGCAACCTTCCAGCGAATGTTCATGCTCTCGCACTCATCTTCGCCAAGGTTCTCTGTGATAGCATCATGAACACGCACGAAGAAGTCACCGTGGTTGGCACACTTGAAGCTGTTACCGACCACACCAAGATAGTCTCCGGTGTTACCGTTGATGACATACTTCTTGTCCGTCACTTTCGTAGGCTCAAACTCCACAGGGAAGTTGAGGTTTTCAGGCAGCAGTTCCTCTGCTGTAAGGATAGGTGAATCAAATGGCATAGTTGTCTCCTTTCATTTGGCAACTGAGGATTACGTTGTATCACAAAGACTGCGGACAGTCAAGCACTAATCCCAGCGATAGAACATGTGGTCGCCTATCTGTACGACAGGCGTCTTGCTTTCAGCCCATTCGGGCAGGACATAGGTTGCGTGATAGTGCGTGGCACCCTCAACGAAGTCATCAAGGTTGCCTGTATATACGCCCTGTGCAATCACGAGGGCTTGCTGCCATGCTGCTTCATCTGGCGTGTCATCTGACTTGCCGTCACAGTACCAGCTAAACTGACAGCGATGCCTCACAGGAAAGTCAGGCTTCCATGAGTATGTCGGCCCTTGTTGCACCACATCACATACGTCATCAGGATACCTGTCATCACGCACTCTGTTCATCACCACTTGGGCCACCGCAACCTGCCCAATGAAGGGCTGGTCACGGGCCTCGTGATACACGTTGAGTGCAAGGCATACGAGTGCTTCTGCAAACATTAGTCACAACTCTCAAGTCTGCTTATCTTAGCAACCCATAGCTTCCTATCTTTGTCGTAGTACGCTGGCTTATCAAGTCGGGTGTCATACCCAAGCGGATGAAACATGTGCCAGTAATGCTCTATCTTGAGTTTAAGGGTGTTAAGTTCATCTGCTGTCAGTTCAACCTTTAGCGTTCTGTTAGCCATCTTGGTATCTCCCTCAGTTTGTATTTGCCACACCACTCAGTCGTGTCGTACTTCCATCGGTAGTAGTTTCGGTACGCTTCAATGGGCCACTGCTCATCTGTTTTGAGATGGTCGTTGTCCTTACCAAAGCATTGCGGATGTTCAGTTATGTGACCCTCTGGGATATGTATAGCAAGTTCTTTGAGCCGGGGCAAGAGCAAAGAACACTTGTGTACCTTGCCGTAACGTCTTGTATACTCACGAGACATTTCATCCAGCATCATCCAGCTATACATGTAGTTGCCTCGCGTATCCCCTGCCCATTCGGTACAGGGATGCTTGGCATGTGCCTTCGGACCATTCTGTAGTCCCATGCGTTCACAGAACGTAGGAAAGTCATCGTCTGTGTCATCGTATCTATGCAGTGCATGTGACAGCATCTGTGCTTCTTCCAGTGGCATCTTGACAATGTGCTTGTCACATAGCGACTTGGCGATGGCAGCAGGATGATGGTCAATTATGAATCTGTTCATGTTCACCTCTCTCTAGAATTTCCCACGCAATCTCATAGGCGTGATGCCAGTCAGTATGGTATCCCGACGCCATGTCTTCATCTGCTATACACTTTGCCCAATGGTCAAGGCTAGGCTCATGGTCAAGTGGTAACTCTATCATCATATCACTCCCAGTACCCAGTTCTCTGCACAATTCTCAGCGTACACCTCACTGTGTCCGTATCGGATTTTGCGTTCCTCACAGATGGCTTTGTCTTCAAGCATCAGGATAAGATAGCCATCCTTCTCTTTGAAAACCATAGCCTTTCTGTCTTGGTAGTCACCCTGTCCATAGAACTCATGCAACAGCATCTTCATTCTCCTCTGCCCACTCAGCCATGCGGTCACTGATACCAAACTCAAGGTCAAGGTCAGGATACTCTGTAACTACACTCTCTACGTCATCTGTAGTCCAGCCGTTGCCGTCGATGTACTCACCGATATACATCCAGCCTTCGTCAAGGTAACGTGCGCTGACCTCAAAGCCCATCTCTACCAGCTTGTCATAGACAAAGATAGGTGGTGACCATGCCGTGTCGAATGACATGACAAGTGTGTTCTCATCCATACGTTCACAGGTGGCATTGTAAATGTCCCACTTGGTACCCCAGTGTTGCCGCCGCCAGTCATACCAGTTGGGGCTATCAGACAAGCCTTGTGTGCCTTCAAGTTCTTCTGGCATAGGGATTAGTGTCTGGCACAGTGGCGTGTCATCTGTGTTCATGATGTTGTAAATCATGTCAATCTGCTGACTGTCATCGTGTGACAGGATAACTCTGTTGTCTGTGTGATTAGGCATTGTCAAACTCCTTTATGTAGTCGAACTCAACTTTGGCATTAGGATACAGAGCCTGTGCCATTTCCATTACATGCTCAATCGCATTCGTCCAACGAGACTGAGCGAGGGCTTGAGGGTGGACAGTTACCTGCCCACACTCCTGATTGATTTTGATGCCAACTTCCCAATACATTACGCGGCCTCCTTTGCCTTACGTCCTGCCTTGCTACGTGCAAGGTCTTTCAGATTGTATGCCTCAACGGCACCAACGTCAACAATGACATCGCGCTTGTTCTTGCGGCGCACTTCTGCACCCAATGCCTTGTGCATTGCGTCAAGGAAGATGCCAGCCACATCCTGCGCCATGTATTGCAGATAGCCACCGACATCTGCCTTGCCTTCACGAGCATGTGGCAGCACCATCTTGTAGAAGTTATAGCGACCCATCTTGACGCCATACACTTTCTCATACAGTGCCTCAACACGTGCCAGTTTACGCTCAATCTGAGGTGATGCAAGCACCTGTCCGGTCATACCAGTGGAACGCTTGTGGAAGGTAACAGTTTGAATAGCCATGATAAATTCTCCTTTGTGTTGGTTAGTTAGTCGGGTTTGAAGTGTCCAAGGTTGGACTTGTTGGGGTTAGTCTTTGTTCCACTCACGCAGAACATACTTGGCACGGTTGATATACTGACGAGCAGTCTCGTCCATGCCACGAGCAATGCACTCTTGTGCATCTGATAAGATGGACATTGCAAGCATATAATGTCCACCGATAAAGTTCATCGGGTCATTCATCATGCACACCATGTCGTCCTGTGTGCATCCATACATGACCATGAAACGCTTGTCCTGTTCAGACAATTCGCTTGTTTCAATATCTGTCCAAGTCATACTAGGCATACATCTTCTCCTGTGTCATACGTTTTGCCTTACGTGCCGCCTTGCGGTCACGCTTCCAATCATCACGCTTTGGCTTGCCAGCAGTCTTACGCACTGGCAGCTTCTCAAAGACGGTTACGTCATTCCAGTCGTTATCGAACTCATTTGTCTTCCGCATTAGGTTTCTCCTGTTGCTTGCGGTTGTAACTGCCCTTGCCCTTCTTGGGCGGGGCTACTTGTGTAGCTGTGCGGCGTCTGTTTTGTGCGACTGCCTTAGCTACAGGGTTGATAGGTTTGATACGCATTGTCATTCTCCAAGTGTCCAACGTTGGACAGTTTAACTATGTCTAAGTGTATATGACACTTTCACTAAAGTATCAAGTGTCATTACACATAAGACATTAGTAAGAGGCAATGGCACTGGCCTTCTTCTTGCTGGTGCCATGTGCCGGAAAGCCGATGATGAAGTCACGCTGTCGCTGGCAAAGCTGGCAGCTTGCACATGACACATCATCACGGATGGTGGCAGGGCATACGACTACCTTGCGGCCAGCCGGTGTCACAGTGTTGCTGGTCTGGTCGATAGGCAACACAGTTGCAACAGGGCCAGCGTCAAGGTCAGCAAGCTGGTCAGCATGTGCCACATTGTTGGCAGACAGATTGACAGTGAAACCAGAACGGTTCATCTGTGTCACAATCATGCGATTACGCTCACTGCCCAGCACATCGTAGTGGGTGTATGTGAAGCCACGCTTGCCGTCATTGGCTTGTGTCAATTCCATGCAAGCTGTAGCGTCAAGCTGGTCATTACGACCCGGCAAGTCACCGGCCTGATTGTGCCGCCACAGTGTGTCAGCTTTCAGGTTGGCAATCTTGCCAATGAACACAGACCAAGTGTCACCACGCTGGCGGTCAGACACTCGCATCCAGTGCATTTTGAGAGGGCCAGATTCGGCATAGCAGCCGCCCTCGTTGGCATTGTTGAATGGGCAAGCGGCAGGACATGTCTGTGCCTCTGTAGTGGACACAGGAATCTTGCCTGTCTTCTCGTTCTTGGATTGCAGGGTCAAGTGAACTTGATAGGTCATGTCATACACTCCGTGTAAAGTCTTGGTTTGCATAGGTTTTCTTGCGGTGGTCATTGCAGCACAGAAGCTGATACTTTGACGCAGGGTCAATGCCTTGCTTAACCATTCGGTTAATCTCGTTCATGTTGTGCTGGCCGTTCACCTTCACCGTGCCTTGCTCAGTGTGCATAGGCACGATGTGGTCAAACTCGAGCACTTGCCAGTCAGCAATGCCACACACATTGCACTTGCCACCAAGCGCATTGATGGCATCAATACGACGCTTCAATCGTGAGCGTTGATTTGTGGTCACAGTCCAACTCCTTGCAGCTTCATTTTGAGTTTCAGCTTGTACACAAGCAGGTCAGACATGTGTAACTGTCCACCTGCACTGTACAGGTTAGGCACACCCTGCCCGAAAAGCTGGCGATACAGCTTGTCGATTTCGTGCAGGACTTCGCGCTTGTCTGGCGAAATCTGGTGATTGCTGCGTCTATTCATCGTAGTTTTCCACTTCATATTTGCTGGCATCAATCAGGCCACTAAGCGTCTGCGTAGTGTCCAGATAGCGCAGGTATTCGACCAGTTCTGACAGGTCAAGAAAGCCCTTCACATCAGGCTCACCCTCTACGGACACTTCACACATGTGCTGGTCAGCGTGTCCATATGCTCCACCTTCACGTCCGTTGCCATTCTGGATGATGCTGACTTCCCTGCCATCGGGAAGCTGCATCTTGATAATGTTATGTGGTACAGTCATGTGATTACTCCTGATAATCTACGATTGCGTCGAGACGCTGAACCACCGCTTTGCCAAGCGGCGTGAAAAGGATGCCGTGTTCCCACACAAAGTGTTCAATATCCTGAACACTGTATGGCTTACAGCCGTGCATGTGGTAGCCAAAGAGCCACGACAGCGAGTCGTCCACAGACGGCGCACCGGCTCTGATGCCAGCACGGACGGCCCGAAGGAACTCACGGCAACACCGTTGCTCCGCACGAGCCTCGTCGGCATCACGCTGGTTGGACTCAGCCACGAGGTCGTCCCACACGACCTGCTTCTCAGCAGTCTGCAGTGCGGCGAACCAATCGTCCCAATCGCAGGACGGACGGCGACCACGTGCCTCTTTGTGAAGGTCACGGATAAGGGTGAAATCGTGCTGTGTCATAACGTAACTCCGTTGAAAAGTGTCCAAGGTTGGACGGTTTAAGTTTGTCTAAGTGAATAAAACACTTTCACTATGTTTCAAGTGTTTTTTCACGTAAGACATACTAAGCATTGCCGAGCATGTCAAGAACCTTTTGCCAGCCAGCGGCATCAACTTTGCGCTGATACTCATCAGCCATTGCCTTGGCTTGGCCGGTGACGTAGCACTGGAACTCAGGCCGTGTCTCAGGCTCATAAGAGCGAGAGTAGGCAAGTGTATCCATGCTGCGCCAGCTTGAACCCACAGGCTTGTGACGGCCCATGTCGATGACGGCACCACGCTTAGCCATTGGACAACTCCATTGCAACTGTGACCCAACCGCCGACAAAGCAAGCGAGACAGCCAAGCATCACCCAACCCATACCGGGTGACGGGTCAAGGAAAGCGAGTGTGCCAACAACGGATGACGTAGTGGCAAGGAACATACCGGCGAAGATGTTAGACATGTGAGAACCTCCAAAGTGTCCAAGGTTGGTCAGTTGTGAAGCAGCTTACGCTGCCTCACGTTGGGTGTCAACTGCCTCTGTAGCAGGTGCCGCCAGCTTCGCCACGAGAGCAGCTTGGATATCAGCAGGGCTGATGTCGAACTTGTCCATGCCCTTGAACAATTCCTCGACCAACTGCTCCGCAGTCTTCACGACTGGCTGCTTGTCATTGGTGAGTTTCTTGAACTCACGAAGCAGGGTCACTGCCGACGAGAACCGCTTTGAGGCCACGAGTTCTTGCATGACTGGGTTATCCCAGTTACGTGCCAACTCCTCTGCCTCACTACGACGACGACGGTCGATGTTGGCAATGCCACAATCCCGAAGCCTTGACCGGCTGATTTGCTTGGCATCACCGCTCTCAGCCCGAAGGGTCATGAGCAACTGGCCAAGCGGCAGGTCGAACTCCGTGATTGCCTTGCGGTCAGAGTTCACGATGGAACGGAACTTTTTGCCGAGCCACGAACCCTTGTCTTCAAGGGTGTTGAGGGAAGCGAAATCGGTTTTGAGAGTTACAGCCATCTTTATCTCCTAGTTTGAGGTTAGTAAGGGATTATCCCCTTTCACTAAAGTTCAAGGGGTAATCCCGACTAACCGTAACAAACTAGAGAGATAGTTCGTCGTGGCAACTAACGGCCCAATCAAGCCGAAGGCTACCTCTGCGCAGGTCGTTCCGCATGACTGCAGGAATAACAAGTTATTCCGAAGTTCAGCGTGAGAACATCATGTGTGCGAGTGAGGCTTCACCGAACCTGACCAGCCAACAGCCACCGTAGGTGATGGGGGTATGGTGTGGCAAAACAACCGGCACCGATAGGTGGTGCAGAATGTGCATCGACACTGTAACTTGTTACAGATTTTCTGCAGCACCACCACAAGAGCATCCTTTAGGATGGCAACTGATACCATAACAGTTGTCTTACAACTGCTGATAGACAGCAGAACATAGCATTTTCAATGCTTTAAGTGTCCAACCTTGGACAGTTTGGCTTCACCATGCGCCATGACACACGCATAATGCGCACATATGATGCGCAGTGAGGCGGTGGGGCAGGGGCCGGTGGGGGGTGGTAGCGTAGTATATACACAGAAATACACAGATTAGGAAAATCTAGTGTTAACCACAGTAGCAACTGATAACACCTATATGCACAAGCATCGTGCAATCTGCCTATTTTTTAGGCATCCTTATTCCCCCAAAGTGCTATATACTCTATTAGCATGTTGGGGGTATAGTGAACTGGTACCATGATTCTGAAAAAAGATGGTACCAGATGAAATGAGGGTATTGACATGCGGCACAAAATCTGATATAATTATATAAACTAAAACTCCTACACTAAAGGTGTTACACTTAGCTGTCTTATTACTCTTAGAGATATAAATCACTTAGCTGTATACCTTTAGTGATAGCTAAGTTTTCTTGTTAAACTCACTTAACTGTATCACTTACAAGTGACAGAGGTAAGTGTTAATATTTGTGCTAATGAAAGTTTTTTCTTGACAATGGCAAAGAAATCCGTAAAACTATACACAGATAATGTTCTTGAAGCATTCTATGAAGCTATCCGTACTAATTCCCTAGACCGTTTGCATATCCCTCACAGTGATGTATTCTTTGTACGTCAGGCTGTTGAGGCTCACTTCGGTAGGTCATTTACGTTAAAACACGTAGAAGAGGCAATGAGGGCTGAAGGATGGACTGAAGGGAATGAGTAATCATGTTTACCGCAATGGTGCTGGCATGTGCAGTGGGTGTAGTTACCCCGGACACGTGTATTGAAGCCACCGATAATTTGGGTCCATATAAGACCCGTGAGCAGTGTATGGAACGTGTACATGAAATGGTGCAAGTATTGGCGTACACTATTCCGACCCCTATGGAATTTAGGTTTAAGTGTGATACTGTAAAAGGTGTATCCCTATGAGTATTCCTGAGAGAGTAAAGAACAAGATGAAGGCAGAGGGTCTGTCCGGCGTGAACAAGCCTAAGAAGACACCTAGCCATCCAAAGAAGTCACATGCCGTGATGGCCAAAGAGGGTGACACGTACAAGTTTATACGCTTCGGTCAGCAGGGCGTTAAGGGTGCTGGCAAGAGTCCTAAGACAGCTAAGGACAAGGCACGTAAACGCAGTTACTATGCACGGCACGATGCACAAGGTAAACCGACCACAAAGCTGTCCGCGAAATACTGGTCTCATAAAGTAAAATGGTAGGAGATTAAACAATGGCCCTTGGTAAAATTTTTAAGGCCGCTGCACGAAAAGGTAGTAAGGCACTTAAAGAAAATCAAAAGAAGCCTTTCAACGAACTGATGTCTAAAGATAAAGCGCAGCAAGCTGAGTCTGGCATGGGTACTGCCAGCAAACGGCGTATTACTTCTGGTGAACGTGGCAAGGCTCTTTCTGGCGCACAGCAAGAGTATAAACGTATTCTTAACAAGCTGGACACGGATTCCAATCTTAGCGATGAGCAGATGGAAATTATGCTTGGTAAGCTGAAAGATTTGGAGCGTCGTTATGGTCGTTTCGTTAAGCCGAAAGACATGAACAAAGGTGGCTATGCCAAAAAGAAAATGGCCAAAGGTGGCTACGCTAACTGCGGTGCCTCTATGGCCCCAACACAAGCCTCTACTAAAAAGATGGCAATGGGCGGTTACGCCAGAAAGAAGTAGTGCTATGGCTAAGAACAAAAAAGAAGTTCCAGTCATTATGGTCAGTATCGGCATGGGTAAAGCCAAGATGCACGGTAAAGGCAAAGCTAACGGCAAAGAACACAAGTATGCAGCCGGTGGTTCTGTTACAGATAACATGAACCCCGGTCTTCGTGCGCTGCAGAAGGAACGTCCTGATGTAGTGGCAAGGATGCTTGGTAAGAAGTAATGGCCAAACAATTTGCAAACAGCTTCATAAAGAAGCGTCGTATTCGTAGACCCGGAGTTCACAAGAAAAATGCTAACAAGCGTACAAAACCTAAAACGTATTTCGGTTAAATACTTCGGTTGGGGTTTGCTCTATATGGGTAAGCCCTTTACCGCTGTAGGTAACTGGTTCTGGAAACGGCACCGTGATGTACTGGATTGGGGTAACAAGTAATGGTACAACCCGCTGCGTTTGATACTGCAACTGAAAGCGTCACGGTTACTGCTACAGCCGGTGGTGCTAGTGGTAATGTGCTATATACTTGTCCTAACTTTCACGATGCAACTGTAGAGTTTTTGCACATAAGTAATGGGGCCGCTTCAACAGACAATGTTTCAATTCAGTGGTATCACAAAGAAGATAATACATACTACACTATTGTAAATAACAAATCTATTCCCGGCAATGATGTTTACAACATGATTACATCTGACCGGCTTCACTTACACGCTGGTGATAAGATTGTAGTTTTTAACGGGGGTGGTGCAAACTTGGGTGTGACTATCTCCTGTAAAGAATACTACAATCCTGCCCGTGGAAACTAGGAGATAGGAGATATGCCCCTCACAGCTAAAGGTTCTAAGATTAAAGCTGCTATGAAAAAGCAGTATGGTGCAGACAAAGGCGAGGACGTGTTCTATGCAGCAGCCAACAAAGGAACAATCAAAGGCGTGGCGAAAAAGCAAAAGCTTGCGAAAGGCGGGGCAGCTAGAAAAGCTAGCAAATCGAAGGTCACTAAAACGAAGAGCAAGAGTAGAGTTAATGAAGCTGGCAACTACACTAAGCCAGCAATGAGAAAAAGATTATTTGAAAAGATTAAAGCTGGCAGCAAGGGCGGTAAGCCCGGTCAGTGGTCAGCACGTAAGGCACAGATGCTGGCACGTGAATACAAGGCAGCAGGGGGCGGCTACAAGTAACAATGAAACACGTCTTTCTCCTGTTCGTCTTTCTTGGCATGGGAGAAGACAAACGTCAGGTCAGCAAAGATATGTATTTTCGTGACCTGAATGAATGTGTTTGGTATGCACAGAAACTTCATAAACAGGGCGAGAACATCACAGCATACTGCTTGCCCAAGCTAGTAGACAAAGATATGGAGACGTACTGATGCTTGCCGAACTGGCCGCAGCCAATGCCGCATTCGCCGTAATCAAGACGGCGGTACAGAATGGTAAAGACATTGCCGCTGCTGGCAGTGCTATCGCCAGCTTTGTAGGTGCCAAAGAAGACCTGCAAAAGAAAACCCAGAAGAAGGGTGGCGGCAGTGACCTTGAAGAGTTCTTGGCTCTTGAGCAAATACGTGAGCAAGAAGAACAGCTTCGGCAGATTATGATATACACGGGCCGTCCGGGTTTGTGGAATGACTGGCAGAAGTTTCAAGCAAAGGCTCGTGTAGCACGGCGTGAGGCAGAAGAAGAACGCACCCGCAAGCGCAAACAGTATTTTGAAATAGCTATTATAACATTTTTATTTATTGTGGGCTTGACAGTCTTAGCTGCACTTGTTATACTAGCACTCCATTCACAGGGAAAGATTTAATGGCACGAGATATGACTAAGTATAGGTGCCAGCAGTATGGTATAACAGAAAAAATATTCTGGGATACATATGTGCGACAAGACGGCAGATGCGCCATTTGTGAATTAGAGGTAACTAAATCTGAGGCTCACATAGACCATTGCCATGAGACAAATACGTTTAGAGGACTGCTCTGTATTAACTGTAATACCGGTTTAGGACACTTTAAAGATGACGTATCTAATCTTATCAAAGCACAGATTTACTTGACAAGTCCCCCAGAAAGTGATATAACTTAGTCATGACATTAGCAAAATCACAGAAAAGTCTAAAGTCGTGGACAAAACAAAAGTGGCGTACGAAGTCTGGTAAACCTTCTGGACAAACTGGTGAGAGGTACTTACCGGAGAAAGCAATTAAATCTTTAAGTGCTGCAGAATACGCGGCTACAACTAGAGCCAAGAGAGCCGGAACAAAGAAAGGTCAGCAGTTTGTACGACAGCCTAAGTCAATTGCAAAAAAGACTGCAAGATTTCGCAGAGGTTCATAACGACCCTCGTGAGACTAGGCTAGTGGACATTGAGCCTGACTTTGACAACAGGGTATTTCTGCTGAAGAAAAAGATATGGGAACTTCAGAATGATACAAGCACTAATCGGACCGATAGCTAGTCTTGCTGGCACTTGGCTAGATGGCAAGGTAGAAGAGAAGAAGGCTCAGTCTGCGACTAAGATAGCTAAGGCACAAGCCGAAGCTATCGTAATGCAGAAGAAAGCTACCGGTGAGATTGACTGGGACTTGGAGATGGCTAAGGGTAGTCAGTCTTCGTGGAAGGATGAGTGGCTGACTATTCTGTTCAGCATTCCGCTTATCCTCGCATTTATTCCCGGTATGGAAGAGGTAGTGGCAAATGGCTTCGCACAACTCAATGCAATGCCTGAATGGTATCAGTATTCATTGGGAGTCATCGTTGCCGCTTCTTTTGGCGTACGTTCAGCTACAAAATT
>Ga0208547_1000748_pt1 | contig 18289 bp, 17 predicted proteins | sample DEB08_DNA_5_FD_185501 | JGI IMG/M metagenome (GOLD analysis project Ga0208547, IMG submission 185501) | Aqueous microbial communities from the Delaware River and Bay under freshwater to marine salinity gradient to study organic matter... | ecosystem: Environmental > Aquatic > Marine > Coastal ...
AATAAGCTAGAGAATATCTTAAATGCAGCAAGTTATGTAAAAGTAAAAAGTTACAACAGATTATTTATACCATTCCACATTTTGGGTATTGGTAATTTAGTAAATTATGTTATGTATTTGTTCTTCCCATTTTTAAAATTTGGCATAAGAAATTATTCAATATATTCAAACAATCATTCACAAAATAAACAAATGACAAAGTCAATTTTAATTCCGGCAAAAAATGAAGAAGGCAATCTAGAAGAGTTAATTGAAAGAGTCCCTAAATTTAAATCAGATTATGAAATGATTATTATATGTGGTGTTTCAAGAGACAATACTTATGAAAAGGCAATGGAGATTAAAAATAATAACTTAAATTTAAATATAAAGGTATTAAAACAAACAAAAAATGGTAAAGCGAATGCAGTATGGGAGGGTTTAGATAATTGTAAAAACCAACTAGTTGCGATTTTAGATTCAGACCTTAGCGTTGACCCTGAAACGTTGACGAATTTTTTTGAAATTATTGAAAATGGTAATGCCGATTTTGTAAATGGTACAAGGCTTATTTATAGAATGGAACATGGCGCTATGCAACCATTAAATAAAGTCGGTAATAAATTATTTCAATTTTTAATTTCAAAATTAATTTCAGTAAAATTAACAGACTCACTTTGCGGAACAAAGGTATTTAAAAAAACTGATATTGATTTTATTAAAAACTGGCAAAAAAATATGTTTTATAAAGATCCATTTTGTGACTTTGACTTAATATTTTCCATGGCATATTCGTCAAGAAGAATAGTCGAACTACCGGTACACTATAGATCAAGAAAATATGGATCAACCAATATTTCAAGGTTTAGAGATGGCTGGAAACTTGCTTTTTATTTTATAAATTCATACTTTCTCTTCAAATCAGATTTTAAAAAATCTAATTAGAATTTATTCATTGTTTATCTTTATCCAGTGTGGTGGAATTTCATTAATCGACACTTCAAAGTTTTTCCACCACGGATCAGGATAATAAATATTTGTATCACTATTCGAACTTAGATATGCAGCAATTAGAGAAAGTGAACTGTTTGCAATTATGTAGTGTTCATAACCGATCATATTTTTTAATACTTCTAGGGCTTTTTCGTTTTGACTTGGAAAAAAAATATTTTCTGTATTTCTAAAAATATTTGTATTTAAAGAGAAATTTTTATCATCAGTAAAGATATCAAACTTAATCTTTGGATTCTCATCCAATAGTCTGTTTATTGCATTTTCATAATATGAAAGACTAAGGTTTTCATTTAATGTAATATAGTCACCTCGTCTTATATGTATTAAAGCCTTATTTTGTTTGGTTTGAGTGTTTTGAATATTTAAAACATTTTTTAAATATTCTTTGTTGGGAGTTAAAAATTTGAAATTTTGATAATAACCTGTAAATCTATTGAGAAAACTAAATTTATAGTCTTCTAAATTTTTAATTTCTTCAAACCAAGTATTTAAAAAGAAAAAGATTCTATTGTTTTTAAAATTAAATACTTTTAATTCTGTATTTTCTAAATTTATTTCTATATCTCTTGGAAATGGTTGTTTTGATTTATAAAAACTTGTGTCTAAATAAACTTTAAAACCATTTTTTTTAAGGTGATTAGCAAAGCAAATTATAAATATCTGATTACCAAGACCGCCTTTTAAATCCACTAAAGCAAATTTTTTATTCATTTTTCAAAAAAAGCATATCAGGGAATTTTGGTGTTTTTATTAATTTATAATTATTTTTGATTAATTTAAAAATAATTATTGATGCTTTTATATAGGGCAGCATTTTTTTCGTATGTAATTCATCAAATTCCACAAGTATTTGTTTAGGAAAAATTTTATTTTTTAATAAATATGGTATTACCTGATTTTCAGCACCCTCAATATCCATTTTTAATAATTGAAAATCTTTTATTTTATAATCCTTTAAAATTTTCTTTACTGTTACGGTTTCTACTTCAATAATACTATTTGATGATTTAGAATTTGATTGCCAGTTTGAAATACTATAACTGACATGATCAGGATTTAATGGTGGAAAAAATTTTATACTTAAATTATCTTTGTTAAACAATGCCTTTTTTATTACTTCAAATCTTGATAAATCAATGTTTTTTAAATCGTAAGTTTCTATAGTTTGATTACCTCCGTTGATGTAATCTAAAGATTTATCATTGCCAACATTTTTTATTATTTTTTCTAAATGGTCTATAGACCTTGGTGTTGGATCAATAAAAATTACACTTGATTCATAATAATTAATAAACTCAATATCAAAAGATACATCTTCTCCACAGCCTGCTGAAATAATTGTAGTGTTTTTCAGATATGGTTTATCGATAAAATTCCAACCGCCATAATCGGATCCAAGACGTTTTGTTTTTATATCAACCCACAATTTTGTCATTACAAACAAAAAGAATCGTATAAAAAAACTTGTTAGTAAAGAATATATCTTTTTTAACATCATATTCGATTTTAGTTTCTATTAATTGTTTAACAATAAATCCAAAAAATAAAGAATATAAATTTTAATTTTTAAAAACCAAAATTTTTAAGTCTAAAAAGATGTCCTTTACGATATATTTTATTTTATTTAAAGTGGATAGAAGCTTGTATTCGATGTGTTCTTTAGGGGCACTTAAATTCCAATTAGGGATTATAACCATTTTTTCAATATTTTTATTAAACATTATGTGATCTGCTGTTTGCGCTTCATCAAGAATACCGTAACTTAGATTATCGAGGCTTAGATTATATAATTTATAAATACCTATCCCACCAAATGCGCTTTCTACATCAATTGGTCTTAAATTTTTAGGCAATGGCTTTTGTCTACGATAGAGAATAAATATTCTAAAAAACACCTTTCCCATGGGTATATATTTAGTCATTTTATAATATTTAATCCAAATATCATCTTTCACCCAATTATGAGATCTTAAAGCTGCTACATCATAATAAAAAGGAGTTGAGTATGGAAAGTATGCTTGGTTATTTGGATCATTACCTAGATCTTCAATTAGGCTAATGAATTTGTCTCGAGATGTATCGCTAAATAAATCTAAATCAAGATCAACAGGTATATAAAAGTCAAAGTTTACTTCTTCTTCATTTATTTTATTTAATAAATAATTTCTACAGTATGCAATTCTTTCAACGCGATTTGGTATCGACTCTTCTAAATTATTTTTAAAATATACAAAAAAATTAGAAGTATTTGTATACTTTTTAAGTATTTCTCCAGTTTTGTCAGAAGAGTCACTCTCTAAAATAAAGATACTTACCTCATTAATTATCGAGCTTTTCTTAAGTGACATTAAAAATTCAAGATTTTTTTCCAGATTTTCTTCACAATTTCTAATTGGTCCAGCAATAACTATATTCATAAAATTAAGTATCACAATCTATAGTAGTTTTGATTTATTCATTTTTTACATTAATTCATCTAAAAAACTTAATAACTCTGTAAGCTAAAAAATATTTTTACAGGCACTTGATAAAGATGCTTAAATATTATCATGTTGGGATAATGAACGTAGCAGTATGTTTTTCTGGCCAAATAAGATCTTTAGACCAAACTTATGAATCAATTGAAAATCTTTTACAAAATAGTTTTAACAAATTTACGATTTTTGCCCATATTCCAAAAGATGATTCATCTCTTGTTTTTAATGAATACTTCCCTAACGCAAAAACATTATATGAAAAAGATAAAATGTATATTCCTACAAAGCTCAAAAAAGACCAATTTAAAAGTGTAAGATCTAAATTCAACAACTCTTTAAGCAGAGCTCGAAAAGCACATATGCTTCAGTTGTATGGAATTTATAAAGCAAACGAATTAAAAAAACAGCATGAGATAAAAAACAATCTAATATTTGACTGGGTTATAAGGTGTAGGTCTGATTTAAAATTTTATACAGATTCTATTAATTTAGATAATTTAGACAGTACTTTCCTATACACTCCAAACTTTCATCAATGGGAAGGCATCAATGACAGGTTTATCTTGAGTTCTTCTGAAAATATGGATATATTTTGTGATTTGTTTAATTATTTAAAGAAAAATACTCTACCTGGATTTAATGCTGAAACAATTTTTAAAAGTTATCTAAATATTAATAAAATTGAAAATAGAGAAATAGATGTAAAATTCAATAGAATTAGGTCCGACAAGACAGAATTAAATGATTTCTAATTAACAATAATGTTTATAAGAAACAAAACTAATATAATTGTATGAGTAAAAAAGCTATCGTTCTTGGTGCTGGTGGTTTTATTGGCAACCATATGGTCAATAGATTAAAAAATGAAAATTACTATGTTGTTGGTGTTGATTTAAAAAATCCTGAGTTTTCTTCTACAGGTGCTGATGAGTTTTATATTCAAGACCTGACACACACTAATGAATTTTATGAATTATTAAACAAACACAAAGATGTAACAGAAATTTATCAATATGCAGCTGATATGGGTGGAGCAGGGTTTATTTTTACTGGCGATAATGATGCTGATATCATGCACAACTCATGTTTGATTAACATAAACTTACTAAGAGGCGTTATTAGAGATTTAGATACAAAAAATTTAAAAATTTTTTATTCTAGTTCTGCATGTATTTATCCTGAAGAAATACAGACGTCAAATAAAAATATTAGCCTTAAGGAAACGGATGCTTATCCAGCAAATCCAGATTCTGAATATGGGTGGGAAAAACTATTTTCTGAACGGCTTTATCTCACTTATAGAAAAAATTACGGATTAGACTCGAAGATTGCAAGATTTCATAATATTTATGGACCATTAGGAACTTGGGACGGCGGAAGAGAAAAAGCTCCTGCTGCAATTTGTAGAAAAGTAGCACGAGCTAAAAATGAAGGGACAATAGAAGTATGGGGCGATGGTGAACAAACTAGATCTTTTTTGTATGTTGACGACTGCATAGAAGCAACTAGAAGACTTATGTCCTCTGAAGTATCCCTCCCAATAAATATTGGATCCGAAGAGATGGTTTCAATTAATGAATTGGTAAATATCGTATCAGGCCATGCTGGTAAAACAATTAATATTAAACATATTGATGGCCCATTAGGTGTAAGAGGTAGAAACTCAAACAATGATTTAATAAGATCAGAATTAGGGTGGGATTTTGAAGTATCCTTATCTGAAGGTATAAACCTTACTTACAACTGGATTAATGAACAAGTAAAGAACAAAGTTTAATCCACAAACGCTTTTTGATAAGCTTCATACGCTTGAGCTACTTCAGAAGGAAGTGAATATTGCTTTTCTAATAATTTTAGTGTGTTCCTATATCCTATAACTTCTCTTTCTAAATCTAAAACAATATCATGTTCATTTCGCTCTTGATAAACAGATGGTGTATTATAAATTACTGTATTTGGAAATTTTTCTTGCACAAAATAAGAAGCCCAAATATCATCCATCCTGCCAACATGAGGAAGCATCATATAATAAGGTATCACTTCTCTTGCTAAAAAAGTATTTTGACTATTAAATGGGCTAATTTGGTTACTTGCAAATGGCTTAGTTAGATCAAATTTTACTTCCGGCATTTTAGAAAGCCTGCATATTGCGTCTATATCAGGATCTCCATCCCACAGATCTGCTTGTACAAGAACTTTTCTTTTTTCTACTCCAATATGTTTTGTATTATTTTTAGTTGGAACAAGTTCAATTGGATAACCCCTATGCCAAAGGTCATTATGATTTGTGACACTTAAAGGGTCAAAAAATCCATTATCAGATGTATAGATATCTACATCTATATCTTCATTAACAAAAAGTTCCGTTCCCCAAGTATCGAATGGTATATTATCATCATCTACAGTTGCAAGAATATCCACACCTTCTTTGTATGCAAATAAAAATCCCATATTTCTTCTTTGAATACAGTTCCACCCAATGTGATCAGATAATTCTTTGTTAAGTAGTTCTTGTTGTTCTGGATGAATGTAAGTGCAATCTAGCTTTGAGTAAGTCTCATGAGGTGTTTTCAGGTCTCCAACAACAATTAAATGCCAATCACTTTTTTCAATAAATTTTAAAGTTGCTTCTGTAGGTTTTTGGATAGTTGTTGTTACTATAAATTTATTCATATATTTGATTATAGTTGTCTGTTATTAAATGAAGTACCAATGCTACTTATGAAATTCTAAAAATTAACAAAATCTAATAATTTAATCAAAAAGTCTTAGCTTGATTGGTGCGATTGGAACACCGTTCTTGGTTTTGTAGTTTTTATTTTTTACTATTTGTGTAAACCAATTATCACCTTCTGCATTATTATTTTTTGAGTAAATTTTTGACAAGTATTCGATCTCTTTTAAAGTATCATGACCCGATTTCTTAGAGTTTATATTATCAAAATGAGAATCATAGATTTTAGCTTTAGTTTTATGGTATCTTTTTCTTTTCATGTAAAAGGAAAACCCAGCAACAAACAAACTTTTAAATTTAAATTGAGACAAATACCCCAAAGTAAGGGTACCTGTGGAAGGGTGGGTGCCAATCTCACTTTCTATTTTATTGTTCTCATCATTTCCAATATGAAAAAGTTTGTGATTAATATTTAACTCTTCAAAATTATTAAAAATGTTATTGTCCTCGATAAAATTGCCTAAATGATATGGCGTAACATGTAAACTATTGCGGGGTGAGATAAAATATTTAACATTTGAAACCTCATTTTTATAGATTTCAAATGTATTTTTGTAAAGTTCAATAGAATTATTAGGAATACTCAAAAAAACTATGTCATTTCTTGAACCATAATCTTCAGATAAAAAATTAGGAACAACTTCGTTTATTCTAATTATGTAGTCAAAACTATCAAAAAACTTACCCTTACCTTTTCCATTCAGATGAGGTGAGGGACCCACTAATGCAATCCTTTTTTTATTAAAAATATTATTGAAAAATTCAATCATTGTGAAATATTTACTAAGTAGTGTCGTTTCTTCTTAATTTTTCAAGAATTTTTAATTCAGATTCATAAACTTTTTTTTCACCACTACCCAAAGCGAGTAAAATTTTGCTTATACTACCTGTCAATTTATTCATCCCGTCTACTCCCAAAGATGCAGCCTGATCAGTACCCCACAAAGCCCTATCAATTGTTATATGTCTTTCAATTATTTTTGCACCTAATACTGCAGCAGCAATACTTGTTGATAGTCCACTTTCATGTCCAGAATATCCTATAGGATTATTTGGAAATAATTTTGTTAATGTTTTAATCATATTTAAATTTAACTCTTCAGGCGGACAAGGATATGAGCTGGTTGCGTGAAGAATAGCTAAAGGGTTGTTTTTTAATATATTGTAGGCTTTATTTATTTCTTTCATTGTAGACATACCGGTTGACATAATTATTGGTAAACCAGAATTCGCATGCAGTTTTAATAATTCTTTATCAGTAATACATGCTGAGGCAATTTTTAAAACTGGAGGTTCATAATTTAATAAAAAATTAAATGAATCAATATCCCAACATGAGGCAAACCAGTCAATTTCAAGTTCTTTGCAATATTTAGAAATTTCATCATATTCTTTTTTTCCAAATTCAATCTTGTGTTTGTATTCTAGATAAGTCATCTCTCCCCATGGAGTTTCTCTAATTTTTGACTTCATATTTTCAGGAGTTGAAAGTTCTGGATTTCTTTTTTGGAACTTTACTGCAGAGAATCGAGCTTTTTTTGCTTCAAGTATAATTTTTTTTGCTAAGTCCAAATCACCATTGTGATTAATACCAACTTCACCAATAAAATAAACATCATTAGAACCATTTATTTGATTTTCTACAATATTGAAGCTCATGTTTTAAAATTATAGTCATCTTTTACTTTGGTGTGTATCATAAATTAGATGAAGAATGTATTCATAATTCCAGCACGATCTGGAAGCAAAGGTATTCCAAATAAAAACCTTCAATTAATTAATGGAATTCCTATGTTTGTCTGGTCAATAATTCATGCAAAATATATGGCAAATGAGAATGATATTATCTGTGTATCTAGCGATAGTAAGCAATACTTGTCAACAGCAGAAAGGTGGGGGGCAGATGTTCATTTGAGACCAGCAAATTTAGCTCAAGATAATACGGATGTTGAACCAGTTTTAATCGATGTTTGCAATAATTTTGAAATTGAAGATAACGACAACATTATTCTATTACAGCCAACAAGTCCTCTTAGAAGTAAAGAAACACTCAATAAATATAAAAAATTAATTGAAAAAAATCGTAATTCAATTTTAAGCTTAAGTGAAACTTATGGATTTGAATGGGAAAAAAATGATAAACAGTTTTCTAGAAAATATGAAAAAAGACTACGAAGACAAGAAATGAACCCTCGGTTTATAGAGAATGGATCTTTTTATCTTAACAAATATAACTTAGTTTTAAAAAATTCAAAAAATAACGATACAAATAGAAATGACAAAATTTCAGAAGGAGTAGTTCTTGATGATGTGGAGTCGATGCAAGTAGACAATATTCAGGAGTTGGAAATAATTAAACTTCTCAGTAATTCATTTAATAATCAGTGGCTTGAGCAGATTGTTGAAAGTTACAAGATTAAATGTATATTTTCTGATATTGATGGTGTTTTTGCAAAAAATAAAAAGACTACAAATTCAAATGAAAGAATTTATTCGACAGTAGACTCTTCTGCAATAAAAAACTGGACTAGCTCTAATAAGTTATTCTTTTTTATATCCAGTGAAACCGTATCTCATTCTGAAGATTTATTCAAAAAACTTAACATTACTGATTACATTTTCAACTCACAAAACAAGTTAAATGATGTAAAGACCCTACTCCAAAAACATAATTTAGATATAAGTGAGTGTGTTTATTTAGGAAATGATAACTCTGACATAGACTGCCTTGATTATTTTGATTTATCCTTTACTCCTATTGACTCTAATTCAAAAGCATTTAAACATTCTAAGTTTACTATTGAAAAAGATGGCGGCGATGGATTTATACAAGAAACAATAAATTTTATTAGTTCAAATTAATAGATTAAAAAATAAAGTTTGATTTTCCACCATCAAAATTTATTGTTACTCCAGTTAAGTATTTAATATTATTTTTTACAATCGACTTTACGAACATACCAATTTCATCAATTGAACCTAGTCTCCCAAGAGGTATTTTTCTTTCCAACGATTCAATATCTGTTACCAGATTGTGAATTCTATTAGTATCAATAGGCCCAGGAGCAATATTAATTGTGGTGATATTTTGTTTAGCTAGTTCCTTACTAAGTGATTTAAGCAAACTTACAAATGCAACCCTGTAAGAGTTAGATAATAAAAGCTTTGTATCGGGTTCTTTAATGTTGTAGGAAGATATGAGAAAAATAAACCCTCCATCATTTATTTTAATTTCTTGAATCATTTTCAAAAAACTATAAAACAATTGAGTGTGGTATTTATCACAATCTTCTTTTGAAATATTCTCAAAACTTATTGTTGGTGGCCCTCCAGTGTTTAGTACTAAAATATCAGTAGATTTTTGTTGTTCTATGAATTTGTTTACATCATCTAAATTTGATGTATCTAAGTCTTTGCTTGAAGTTCTGACAACTTTGATATCTAAGGTTTCAAGAGCATCAGCAATTCCTTTTCCTATACCTTTACTACTTGCTAGTACGATTGCTTTTCGCATTATATTTTTATCTCCATCTTTTCTTTTTTACCATCTCCCAAAGCTTTTTCTAAAGATTTCATATTATTAATCAGTTTACCAACATCATTTAAAGGAATTGCATGTTCGTCATCTGGAAATTTATCTACACTATTCTCTTTTACGTAAAATAGGATATCAGACGGTTCAAAGGCTAAAGCCATATAAAGAATATTAAAATTATTACAGTGATTCCCATAAGATATTTCTGTGCCAAATTTTTTCTTTAGGGATTTAATAGCTTTAAGATTTGAATCATTTATGTCATGTGATATTTGAGTATGATTTATAACAAAATTGGAATTTTTATACTTTTTTATAAAAGTTTGGATTTCGCTTTCAGAAGCAGTGCCAGTAGAAACAATTAATTTTTTTTCAGTTTTTATTAATTCATCAGTTAAATTTTCATTATTTATATCGTTACGAATAATTTTATAAAAATCAACATCTAACGATTCAAAAAAACTAATTTTTGAAACATCTGCGATTGCAACACCGAACTTTTTCCCTTTACTTTTTGTTTTTTTTATTATTTTGGAATAATCAGAATCACTCAACTCCAAGTTTGGATTAATAATATAGTACCCAGGCTCTCTTATCTGAACTGTCAAAGCGTCAACATTAGTGTCATTAAGATTATGAACATAGTTCATTAATTTTTTTGATGATCCTAAATGGTTTAAACCAATCTCAGAAATATACATATAACATTGATTTTACATAGCTTTTAATATTTGTAATTTCTTCAAAAAATAATTGATTTTCTACATTTCTCTCTATCTTTTTTTTGATTATTCTTTAACCACAATAATGAAATGCTAATACGTACATTGAAGAAAATTCTTTTATTTTGGTAGAGATAGTATTTGTTTAGTAAAGTACTCTCTAGAAATTTTAGATGAATTTTTTTCAATATATGAAACACTAGTAAAACGTTTTCTATGATAGTGACTAAGAGATGGGTGTAATACTATTTTACCATCATTCTTTAACCACAGATACGAAAATGCCACAGCATCCATTGAAGATATCTCTCTAGAAAATTCTAACCCGGGCTTCATTAAGGTAATAAATTGATTTTTATTTACAACGAAATTACCAATATTGAGAACCCAAAATATGTGTTTGTCAATTACATATTTACTTTTTATTTCAGGTGAGCCCTCAACTTCTCCTGTTGTATCGTATTCAATAAGTTCATGCAACGCTTTTTTTGTTTTATCTACATCAAAAAAAACAGGTATTTTTGAAAATCTTACAATGTATTTTTTTTGTATAAATGATAGGATTTTAGCCATTCTTTTATATTGCCAAAATTGAATTATTTTTGAGGGATAGTAGATTAATAATTTTTTTTCATGATTTAAAATTATTTCAGAAATTACTCTATCTATTTTGGGGAAAGGCACATTGTCAGAATCAATTTGATATACCCACTCATTTTTAGAAGAGGCAATAAGATTGTACTTATTTTTAAAAGCACCATTATTTTTTGAACTTTCTATTAATTTTATGTCAAAGGTAAATTTAGAATTTTCATTGAGTACAATCTGTTTAATTTTTTGTAATTCAAGGGGATGAGAACAGTCATCTCCAACAATAATCTCATCTATAAGTTTTGAATTTTTAAAACCTCTAATACATTCTTTTAAATATTTACTTGAGTTAAATGTTGGTATTACTACTGAAAATTTTAATGTCATGAGTTTATTTTATTACTCATATCAAAAATTATTAATATTTAATGGAATTATGCTATTAAGAAATCTTTACAATTCCTAATTTTATCAATATAGTCACAAACCAAAAGTATCCTTTAATATTTTGAATCCTATTTAATAACTCACATTTTAGGAATGTAGTTGTTGATATAAGATCTTTCTTGATATAAAAAGCATCACCCCAGGGTACTGTTATTTGCCACCAAACTGTTTTAACTCTTATAAAATTGAATTTCTTTAGAAACTTATCTAGTTCATTAATCAATACACAATTTTTATAAAGTTCTTTTCTATTCACTTCAGTTTTTATATACTTTACTTCATCAAGATTATCAAAACCTTTTAAAACCTCTAATTCAAACCCTTGAACATCTATATTTAAATAATCTACGTTATCTATTCTTAGGGTGTTAAATTTTTTTAACTCAATCTCTTCAAAGCCATCAAAAATTACTTCTTCATGAAAATAAAGATGATCTTTAGGTTCTAATATTGAAGAGCTCATATTGTTATTATTAATATTTGTGTAAATATCAATTGTTTTATTTTCACTACCAAGTGCAAAATTATAAAAAATTAAGTTTTTCTCACCTTTAAAATTATACTTTAATTTCTCAAATGTCTTTTTTTGTGGTTCAAAACAATGAATAGTTGAATTTGGAAAATACTTGATCATATCAGGCAACTCTTGACCTTCATTTGCGCCAATATAGCAGACTACTTGTGGTTCCAAATTAAATTTCTTTACTAGCTCTTCTGTTGAAATCATGCCAATCCTTAATAGAATCGAATATTTACTTTTTGCAAACTATAAAATTTAACAATAAACAATTATAGCAATTTAATTTTTGCTATATATTTAGTGCCTTAATTTTCTGCTTTGAATGTATTATTAGTTTTTATAATGAAAATAATTAAAAATTTCTCTAGTAATTATGATGAAGATCCAGTCAGATTTCTAGATTTTGAGAATTACACAAAAAATTACTGTAACAATGTTGAATTCTATTTTGGACACCCCCCCAGTAAATTAATTTTTGAAAAAAACAACAATTATAAAATTTTACTTACTCTTGAGGAACAGTACTCAGATAATCCTCAGTGGCATGATCCCTTAAATATTCAACAATATGAAGATTATGTTGATATTATTCTTACAATAATCCCAACTTCATTACATAATTTAAAGAAAAGAAAATATGTATTTTTCCCTTTCAATGAAAAAATGATACCTTCCATAAACGTAAAAAAATACGATGTTTGCTATACGGGATTTGCAAAAATGGATTTTTTAAAAAACTTTTTACAAGTTTTGCAGGAGTATAATTTTGCTTATGTGAGCTTCAAAGAAAATATAAATTTAACCAAGGTCTTTAAAGATCCAAGGAAGTACATACCAAAAATAATTAATCCAAAAAAATATAATTTTCCGAATAACCTTATAACCCACCCAAACTTAAGTTACAAACAAAAATTAAACATAATTTCAGAAAGTAGAGTCTCTATTGCTCACAATCTACTTCATCACGGAACTCCTCAACTAAAAAGTCGAATATTTGAAGCAGCTTTTTGTAGGAGTTTAATTCTTGTTTATAAAGATTCATACAATTTAATCAGTGATTGGTTTGATGAAAATAAACATTTTGTATTTTTTGAAAATAGCGATGATTTAAAAGAAAAATTAGACTATATCCTAAATAATTATTCTGAATTCGATAAAGTAAGAGAAGCTGCTTTCGAACATGCAAAAAATAACTACACAGTAGAAAAATTTGTTTATAGGTATTTAGAAGAATATAAAAAATAATTACCTACCTTATATAATTAGGCATTCGCCTCTGAAAACACCAATAAATATTGGTGGCCAGAGGCAGAATCGAACTGCCGACCCCTTGTTTTTCAGATATGTATAATTTTAAATATGAAGACTAGTAATTTTTATAAAAAATACATTTACTATTATTTTCCAGGAATAATTTTCTGCATTTATTTCGTTTTTACTTCAAGCGTAGATAGCAATGCAGGAAGGGTATTCACATTGTCTGATGATATTATGATTTCAATGAGTTATGCAAAAACTTTTATTAATTCTGGTGAATTGACTTGGTATGATGGTAGCCCAAGAGTCCAAGGTTACACAAACTTTTTGTACACCATATTTCTATCATTTATTCACTTATTTAAATTTGACCTATCAATAAATTCTTTAACTGTTTCATTAATCAATGTTGTGTTTATATTAATAATCTCTTTAAAAGTGACTTCACTTTCACTTATATTTAGTAATGGAAATAAAAAAATTTCATACTTCTTAGGAGGTTTAATTTTGTTTCAATACCCATTGGTCTTTTGGTCTTTGAGGGGGTATGAAGTCGGTATTATAAGCTTACTGCTTATATTAATAGTTGAGCAGATTGTAAAATTTGATCCAGGTTTTGAAAAAAGTGATCACTCAAAAATTCTAAAAATATACTCTCTTCTTTCTATTGGAATTCTGATTCGTGTTGATTTTATCGTAATTTTATTTGGAGTAAGTAGTTATTTTTTGATATTTAAAATTAACAATCTTTTGAAGTTTTTTCGTTTTTCACTATATAACTTTCTAGTTGGACTTGTTGTGTTTTTCCTATTTTTATTTCAGTACTATTACTACGGAGATTTTCTTCCAAATACTTACTACCTCAAAACTGGAGGTTTTGCACTTATAGAAAAAATACCTAGAGGAGTACTTAGTTCATTTAAAGTATTACCGCTGTTAGTTTTTTTATTACATTTGTGTATTAACAAATTTTCTAAAAAAGAAACTTTAAGAGTTATATTCCCAATATTTTCAATAAGTTTCTTTATTGTACTTTATAACATTTATATTGGTGGGGATGCATGGGAAGTGTATGGATTTGCTAATAGGTTTATAACTCCAATTATTCCTTTAATTTTTTCATCTATACCATTGTTTATTCCCTCAGAAATGTTGAAGAAGAATAAACTAGTAAACACAATTTTACTTCTCATGCTAACAAGTAGTATTTTTTTAATTCAGTTAAATGTGAACCAGCTTCTAGGGTTTGAATATTTAGATTTTAAACTACATGATCATGAAATTATTTTTATTTTTACATTAATTATTTTTGCAATTTTATTAAAAACAAGAACTAGCCACCATTATTTACTGGCAATATTATTCACAATATTTTTGAGCTCCTCTCATTTTCAATATATGCTTGAAGAAGAGGTTCAAATTACAAGTACAGATTATTTAAATGTTGTTATTGGTAAAAAAATAAACTTGATCTCAGAACCAGAAGCTACAGTAGGCATATTTTGGGCTGGTAATCTGTCTTATTATATAGACAGGCCCACGATTGACTTTCTTGGTAAGTCTGACAGATTTATAGCTAAAGGACCTCCCGTGAGAGAAAAAGTTCGAAGTAGGTACAATTTTAGTGATTTTTTCCCAGGCCATAACAAATGGAATTTTGAGTATTCTATTGGTGAATTAAAGCCAGATATAATAATTAGGCCCTCAGAAGATTCTCAATTTTTAAATCAGATTCAAACTAATAAATATGAACAGTATTGCTTAAAAATTATATCAAAAACGGGAGCAAAAGAATTTCCTATTTTTATTTTAAATAATTCTATAAATGTTAAATTTGAGAAAATTACCAATTGTAGCGCATAAAGATTAGTAGCCAGAGACAGAATCGAACTGCCGACCCCTTGTTTTTCAGGTAAGGGCAAACCATTTGACCTTTCTTCATTATAACTAATTTAAGTTGATTTTACGCTCGTTGCTAACAGGCTCTAGGTCGCAGTGAGCGGTAAATAAATCACAATTAAATAGTGAGCGAGTCACAGATTGGTCACAGTTTTAAGATGTTCAAGATACTCAAGATATTCAACATACTCAAGAAAATCATACTTTGAAATAATCTATTTCAATTATCTCTAATTATTACTAGAGTTATGCGACTCGAAATGGGGGTATGTTATCTGATATGACTTAGCTAAAAGCCCACAATCATTGAGGATATTTACTAAGCGACTATAATATGAAATTTCAAAAAGATCAAATATTTCCAAAACGACTATATATGAACACTTTGATAGTGATATAAACAAATTATTTTTAGCAACTTTAATGTTATTTCAAAGTAATTTAATTTAAAATTAATTTACATGTATATTTTGCAAAATTTTAAAATTAACTCCAAAATTATTTATCTTAATTTTCTCTTGATATTACTTTTATCTCACTTTAAATATGGGATTGTATACTTACCTTCTATCAATGGTCACTTTGAACTCGGTGTCAGTTTAATTGATAATAAATGGAGTAATCTTAGAAATTATTATTGGAGCGATTCTCCATTATTCAACATATTGCAATATTTTTTTAAAGTAAATGATTTTGAAAATTACATCATTTTAATTTACTTGTTGTCATTAATTTTTCTATTTCTAATTTCAATCAAACTATCACTGCTCAAAGAATACAGCTATTTATTTGTATTAGGTGGTTGGCTGGTTTCTGTTTCTTGGGTTTTTGGGCTCGTAGATCCAGTAATAGTTTTTTGTATTATTTCTATTTCAATCAATACCATAATAAGTAGAAAGTTTGGTTGGTCTGAAATATTATTATTAGTTTTTTTAGTATTTAATCACTTTGCTATCGCATTATTTTTTAGTTTCGTAATATTTTTCTTTATTGATAAAAAAATCATAGAAAAGGTTATTAAGTTAACAGCTTCCTACATTGTTGGTTTTCTTATCAACCTAATGTATAAAAATATTATTGGATTTAATGGTGAAACTAGACTTCACTTTCTTTTAAGACAAGAGACTATTCCTGAATTGTTGCATTCATTTCCTCAATTATTAAAGTACACAATTTTTAGCAGTTTTTATGGGTTGATTCCGATATTAATTTATTATCTTGTATTTTCAAAGAATAAGATAAATGTAAAGTTGATCTTAAATTTAACAATAGCTTTAATTGGTGCTTCTTTGGGTACAGATTTCACCAGGCTTTTTTCATATCTTATTATTCCTGCTCTAATTTATATTTTAAATGAAGTTCAAAAATCTAAAATTAATGATATAAATTATTATTATTTTAAAAAAAGCTTATTCATTTTTTCATTTTTAATTATTTTATTTTTTGAGGAGTATTGGGTAATTGCTCCACAATATATTAATCATGGAAGTGAGTATGGAGGATATTCAAGAATTTTATGGGAATCAATAGTAGGTAAACTAATTAGTTTTAAAAACCTTTATTTTTAATTATTCTTTAAATATATTAATTAGTTCTAATCCATTTTTTTACTGAAGTAATTGCTTTTATGTTTTAAACTCACAGTTTTTGTCACAGTATTTTTATGCTTGTTTGTAAGGAGTTAAAAACCCTAATGTTTATTGGTGGCTAGAGGCAGAATCGAACTGCCGACCCCTTGTTTTTCAGATAAGGGCTAACCATTTGACCTTAGCTAATTATAACTAAATCTATTTGAATATAAGCTCTCTATACAGAGGCTTTATATCGCAATTAGTGTATATTAAAACTTACTTTAAAAGTGTGCAGTTCATAGTTTTTAGTGTAGATTTGCAATCTACACTTTGGCGATAGCAATAATTGTATCTGTTGCATCGGCATTTTTTAATGCATTTTGATATTCTTCTATCAGCTCTGGAGTTTCTATATTTGCTAATTCAGATACATGTCCTCCAGGTTTTTTACTCATTAACCAACCAAGATGGTTGGCAATACTATATCTCTGAATTCCAAAAATTTCTATATTTTTATAACCAGAATAAGTTAAAAAATTATTAAGAGAATTTTTTGTATGTAATATTAAATGCTGCGACCATAAAGTAAATTCTTTGAATTCCTCGACTTGAAGGTTCTTGAGCAAAAAATCATTTGCGTGTGGTACTTCAATTATTAAATTTCCACCAAAATTTAAATAATTTTTTAAATTTTTTAAAACTTCAATCTGATTAGGTAGGTGTTCCAGGGTGTGGAATGAAAAAATAGTATCGAACATAACTTTATGTTTATTGATTTTATCTTCACAACTTATTCCATTATTTTTTAGTAAATTTATATAATTTTTCTGTAGCTCTACTCCATATAAACTATTGGAATATTCTCGAGCTAATCTCAGAAAACTACCTTTACCGCAACCAAAATCACAAACATTCTTATCTTTTATGTATTGTTTAAAATCATTAACTCTTCTTTTTGAATCTTGTTTGTCTTCATAACTTTCAAATTCATCAAATCGAAATTTATTCGAGTTTTCTTTGTAATTACCATCTTGGTATTCAAGATTACCAACAAAAAAATCTTCTATAAATATTACACCCCCCCCAGATGAATTATCTATTTTTACATTTAGGTTTGAATTATCTCTTGTGTGACTTGAGAATATCTCAATAGTATCTTTATTTATAGAACCAGTTGAAATCAAATCATTTAAAACATCTGTTTTCATATTGTGGCCAGAGGCAGAATCGAACTGCCGACCCCTTGTTTTTCAGGTAAGGGAAAACCATTTGACCTGAGCTAAGTATAACTTATTTAGTTTGATTTTACGCTCGTTGTAAACAGGCTCTGTATCGCAGTGAGCGGTAAATAATACTGACTTCAGAAGTGAGCAGTTCTAAATTTTTTCTAACTTTTTTAGGCATCGTTATTTCAACTTAACAAGTTTATCTTATAAGTATGAATTAACTCTATAATAAAGTATTGTTATAAATCTAAAATCAACTTATTTGCTAATAAGAATTTTACTAATTTCATCTTGTAGCCAAGATTTTGAATCAAATA